>Ga0326726_10005604_pt1 | contig 11363 bp, 9 predicted proteins | sample MHFenrmetagenome_2_FD_207603 | JGI IMG/M metagenome (GOLD analysis project Ga0326726, IMG submission 207603) | Lab enriched peat soil microbial communities from Michigan Hollow, Ithaca, NY, United States - MHF15MN | ecosystem: Environmental > Terrestrial > Soil > Wetlands > Peat | place: USA...
GCTGGGGGGATTCATGGCGGTTTTCTTTTACAAGAAGGATCTCAAGGATACTGATCCGCCGCTCACCAGCTCTGACGGGCTCCAGCTGGGAGCACTCGCGGGAGTGTTTGGTGCGGTCGTGGGTCTGCTCCTCACTGTGATCATTCATTTTGCGTTTGGGAATGTCACCGGTCAGGCGATGGGGGGGATGATCATGCAGCTCTACGAATCGATGGGAATTCTCGACAAAATGCCGCCTGAAGCAGTCGAGAAGATGCAGGAAGGATTCCAAAGCACGGCGCTTTCGCCGATCCTGATCGTGAATTTCATCATCGATCCGCTTTTCGGGCTGATCGGCGGCCTCATCGGGTATTCGATGTTCAAACCGAAGCTTTCCGCTCCCACAATCCAGCCCCCGCAACCGATGTAATCAGCCCGGTTCGGGGGAATCAGGAAAAGACCGTTTTGAAATCCGGCCGGAGCGATCGCGTCTCCGGCTTGCTTTTTCCGGACGGGTTTCCGTACTTTGTCCTTCCATGCCGGCGGTTGCACCGCCGGCTTCTGTCTCCCACCTCACGAATTGCTAGATGGATCCCCAGGAAGCTAAAGGCGGGCCGGGGTTCACCCCGCAGGATGAAAACCGTCGCCTCAAAAGGGCCGTCGAGGAACTCTCCATCCTGAACGATCTCGCGCGGGCGATCGGCGGATCGGTCAACCTGACCGACATCATTCGCACGATTGTCCAGCGATCGCTGCGGGCCATTCACGCCGAGCAAGGCGTGATTACGCTCGTTGATCGCCAGGCCGGCGATACTATGAAAACGTTCATCCGCACGACCGCAAGCTCCTCCGAACGCCCCCAATTCCACCTCAACCAGAGTCTGCTCGGGTGGATGTATCTGAACAAGAAACCGCTCTTGATCAACGATCCGAAAACGGATGAACGGTTTCGCGGAGTTCAGTGGGACGCATCGATTCGTTCTCTTCTGTGCGTTCCTTTGTCCGTGAAATCTGCTCTCATCGGCGTGTTAACGGTGTACAACAAGCGTGAAGAACAGGTCTTCACGGAAGAAGACCAGCGTCTCCTGGCGATCATCGCCGGACAGTCCGCGCAGGTTGTTGAGAATGCGCGCCTGTACGCAGAGGAACGGGCACTGCAGCAAATGAAGGAGGAACTCCGGCTTGCCGCAACAATTCAGATGGACCTTCTTCCCAAGGCGCCCCCGGTCATCAAGGGATACGATATCGCCGGCAGAAGCATTCCCGCCCAGCTCGTCGGAGGTGACTACTTCGATTTCATCGCGATAGACGACAGCCACCTGGCGGTGTGTCTTGGGGATGTCTCCGGGAAGGGCCTTCCTGCGTCGCTGCTGATGGCGAATGTGCAGGCGACGCTCCGCGGACAATCGCTGCGAAGTCCGAGTGCGAGTGCATGCGTTCAGTGGGCAAACAAGCTGCTCTTCCAGAGTACGAGTGCGGACAAGTTTATCACTTTGTTCTATGCACATCTCGACTTCCAGAAGCATATCCTGACGTACTGCAATGCCGGGCAGGAACACCCGTTCCACTACTCGGGGCGGGGGAAACCTTCGCGGCTCGGGACTGGGGGAATTGTGTTGAGCGTCATGGAAGCGTTTCCCTATGAGGAGGCAGAGGTAGGGCTCCTCCCTGGAGATCTTGTCGTTGTGTATTCCGATGGCATATCGGAAGCGGTGAATGCGCAGCAGGAGCAATTCGGCGAGGAACGTCTTGCCCGGTTGCTCGCCGAGTGCCGGACGCTTTCCGCGGAGCAAACCATCGAATCCATTGTCGGAGCCGTCCGGAAACACGCCGGTGCAGTCTCACAGGCGGATGATATTACCGTTGTGGTGCTTAAACGATTGTAAGGCAGCACTTCTGAAGAGAGTGGGAAGTGGAATCAGTGTAAGAGATGGAGATGCACGAGGACTTCCATAAAGATCTGCGTTCACTGGATGCGGTATTCGAGTTCCTCGACAAGTTCGCCCTTCGCGAACGCCTCGATTCCAAGGCGGCATATGCCCTGACCCTGGCAGTCGAAGAGTTCTTCACGAACATCGTGAAGTACAGCAAGGCGAAAGCCGGCATGATAGGGATCAACGCGGCCAGAACGGGGGAAACGGTAACCGTGAAGCTTGAAGAGGAAACCCCGATCCCTTTTGACGTGACGCTGGTGGAACCGCTGCACGTCGCGGTTTCGCCTGCGGCGCGGACCCCGGGGGGACTCGGGATCCATCTTGCGCGTTGCATGCTCGACGAATTGCGGTATGACTACGAGGAAGGGATGAGCACGATCACACTGATAAAACAAGTAAGGGAGGGAAATGTTTAGCATTTCCACCGATGCCCGCGGGAATGTGCTCCTGGCAGGCAGGTTCGACGCCTCGCAGACCGATCAGGCGCGCCAGTTCTTCGATAGAATTTCGGATTCGGCGACCGTCGATTTCGTGGCTCTGGACTATATTTCGAGCGCCGGACTCGGTGTGCTTCTGGCAACCCAGCAACGGCTTAAAAAAGACGGAAAAGCACTGAAGCTCATTCATATGAATCCGCTTATCAGGGACGTCTTCAGAATAGCCCGGTTTGACTTGATTTTTCATATCGAGTGACACCAACTTTCGAGCCATTCTCCTGTAGTTATGATAGAGATCAGCGATACCGAGGCTGTTCGGCGATGCAGGGCTGGAGACCAGAAAGCCTTTGATGTCCTCCTGAAGCGTCACGAACGAATGGTATACAATCTCGCGCTGCGGATGGTTCGCGATACCGACGACGCGGCAGATGTGACGCAGTCAGTCTTCATTAAAGTGTATGAGAAACTGGATGGGTTCGACGAGAGGTACAAGTTCTTCAGCTGGCTCTACAAAATCGCGGTAAATGAAGCACTGTCGCATCTGGAACGCAGAAAACGCGAGCAACGGCTTGACGGCATTGATGCGGCAGAGGAGGAAGAAGAGACAGTGGATGACGAACTTGTCGAGCGTGACCAGCAGATTCAGGACGGCCTGATGGCGTTGAAGGAGGAGCACAGAGCTTTGATCATCCTCAAGCACATGCAGGGTCTTTCGTACGAGGAAATAGGACAGATCATGGATATTCCCCTCAAGATGGTAAAGTCCCGACTGTACTCGGCGAGACAGCAACTGAAGGATCAGCTCAAGAGAAAGGGGATGAGCTTAGCATGATCAAGGAAGAGCTTCGCGAGCTGGCCCAACGGGACCTTGACGGAGACCTCACAGAGAAGGAGCAGCAGCGTCTCAAGACCGCACTTCGCGGGAGCGACGCAGCGCGACGGGAGTATGATGAGCTCAAAGGTCTCGTGAAATCATTGTCTTCGGTGAAAGTTGTCGACCCGCCCCCTCATCTGGAGAATCGCATCCGGGCCTCGTTGCGTGGCGAGGAGCGGGCCTCGAATCCATTTCCCTCCTGGCTTGCAAGGATACGTGAAGCACTGGACAAACCCCGCCCATCGATGCGTTTTGCTGCAGTGTTTGCGGGAGGGCTCGTGGTGGGTGCGTTGCTTCTCCTGGTCCTTGACGGTCCCGTCAGGAGCTGGAATGTGTCAGACACGGATGCTGCCGGCTCTCTGGCGGTGCAGGTCGGGTCCATCCCGATTGCTGCAGAAGGCGTCAAGGGAACGGTGAACGTGGCGAGGACTCCGACGGGGAGAGACCTGACTGTCAATATCATCTCGGACTCCCCGGCCGCGGTGCGTTTTTCCTACAATCCGACGCAACTCACCGTTTCATCGGTACGTGAGATTGCGACGTCGGGAGGCGAGATGAAAATTCATGCCGGTCTTGTCGAGATGACGCATTCGACTCTCACCCACTGCGCGATCTCTTTTTCAGCCAGGGGAGATGCTGATGTTGAGCTGGTGGTCGTCCCCGCGACCGGCCAGCCTTTTACAACAACGATACCGATCCACCGCTGAGCAGTCGGAACGAGCGTGACGTAGAGAACGAGAATTCCCACTAATACTCAACAGCGTTTGCAGGAGGATCTCATGGAAGAAAACGGAGGCAGTCCCCAAAAGGCCCCCAAAAGGTCACTGATTGTGGGCGCATTGGTGCTTGCAGTCTGCGCCGTCCTCTATTTGACGATATACAGCAATTCGCCCCGGCCCGAAGAGGCGGCCGGGACCATTGGCGCTGCGAAGAAGTACCGCTCCGAGCAAATCGGTGACAAGGACGTCAAGCTTCAGGAGCAATCAGCGGGTGCGGAAGTAGCAACGAAGGACCTTGCTGGAGAAGAAGAGGTGAATGGCCTTCGCAACGCCGCAACCGCCCTCGGGAAAACAGCACTCGCGCTCTCCGTGAAAGCGGGATTCGATCGCGCTGCAGCAGCTGACCTGGAGCGATCCGCAGCGGAGCTGGAAAAGACGGCGCAAGCGGCGCTTGATCGACAGGCATCCCTTGAAAAAACTGCCGCTGCGGATTTGCAGAGCCGGGCGGAGGAACTCGGGAAAATGGCGGCCCTTGCTCTTGGCAATAAGGCAAAGCTCGACAGGGCTGCCCTCACCGATTTGCAGCAGCGCTCGATCGCCCTGGAGCGGACAGCAATCGCCGCGCAACCGGCCCTTGAACGTACTGCAGCAGCCGATCTTCAGAAAACCGCACAGGCACTTGAGCGCACCGCCCAGGCACTCTCGGCACGGAGCGGGTATGACCGCACGGCGATTGCAGACCTTCAGAAAACCGCTCAGGCTCTTGAGGTGTCGGCCCAGGTCATTGGCAAACAGGTGTCTATTGATCGGGCGGCCGCTGCCGATCTGATGCAGCGCGCGCGGGCACTCGAGAGGACTGCGGGTGCCGTCCTTGACATGAAGGCTTCGCTTGCACGGTCTGCAATGCCGGACCTCAATGCACGGGCCCAGGCCCTGCAACGTCAGGCCGCAGGATTTGAGCGAACGGCCAATGCAACCCTTGAGATGAAAGCCGCTGCCGATCAGTAATCCGGTCTTACATCACCACATCACTTACAGGGGGCGCGGTCATCCGTGCCCCCTGCTTTCGGTTATTGCCTCCCGGGGAAAATGGTGCACCGGAGTCCCCCACGGATCTGCGGTCGTACTCCTGCTCTTTGCGGTTATTCTCGTGTTTCCCCGAGCCTCTTCACAGATTTTCATCCGGGAGACCGGAGATCTCCGCCTCGTGTATCTTGACAGGGCGTACGCCTACCTGATTCCCCACACAGCCGCAAGCTTTGAAAACTCGCTCGGTTTCTACCGCAAGTTGTTGAACTTTTCTCCCGGGGAAAAAGTAACCATTCTCCTGCACGACTTTCACGACTACGGGACGGGTGGAACGAACACGATACCCTGGAACTACCTCAGTCTCGGGATTGAACCGTACGATTACGCCTATGAAACCGCCCCCGCCAATGAGCGCATGAATTGGGTGATGAATCATGAGCTCATGCATGTTCTCGCGACCGACAAGGCTTCGGGTGCCGACTTGTTGTTCCGCCAGATGTTCTTTGGCAAGGTCGCGCCGTCTCCTGACGACCCCGTTACCATGGTCTACAGTGCTCTGACGAGCCCCCGGTGGTACTCCCCTCGCTGGTTCCACGAAGGGATCGCAGTCTTCTGGGAGACCTGGATGGCGGGCGGTATCGGCCGCGCGCTTGGCGCTTATGACGAAATGGTGTTCCGGACAATGGTGGCAGACAGCGCCTACTTCTACGACTACGTGGGTCTTGAATCCGAAGGGACGACGATTGATTTCCAGGTCGGGGCAAACTCGTATCTCTACGGCACCAGGTTCGTCAGTTACCTCGCCCTGTCCTACGGAACCGAAAAACTCATGCGATGGCTTGACCGCAGGGAGGGGAGCGACCGGTACTATGCTTCGCAATTCGAAGACGTCTACGGCACCTCACTCAGAGATGAATGGTCGCACTGGGTCTCGTGGGAACACGAGTGGCAGCGGGCGAATCTCGATTCTGTGCGACGATACCCTGTAACGGGAATGCGCCCCCTGACCGGCGAACCACTCGGCTCCGTCTCTCGCGCCTTTTGCGATACAAGCCGGGGGGAACTTTATGTTGCTTTGAATCGCCCCGGCAGGCTTGCAGCCGTTGCAGCGATAAATCTGGAGACGGGAAGTATCCGCTCTCTGGCAGACGTCATTTCCCCCGCACTGTACTACGTTTCGTCGCTCGCTTTTGATCCCTCCTCCGGCTCACTCTATTATACGACGCACAACAGCTCGGGATGGCGTTCGCTTCATGTGGTCAACGTGGGCACCGGTGACGGGCGGGAACTGCTGCACGATGCACGCATCGGCGACCTTGCGTTTGACCGAGCAGACGGATCGCTCTGGGGTGTTCAGCATCACAACGGATACTCGACGCTGGTGCGCATTCCGCCGCCGTATGATGTCTGGACAGAGGTCCTCCCGATGAAGTACGGGAAGGATCTTTATGATCTCGATATCTCTTCTGACGGGTCCCTCCTGACGGCTTCCATGATTGAGATCAGCGGACGGCAGCAGCTGATTGCCATGCATATTGACAACCTCCGGGCGGGGGATCCGTCGTACGAGGTTCTGTATGAATTTGAGAACTGTTCGCCGATGAATTTTGTCTTCTCCCCCGACGGACGATTCCTGTACGGATCCACCACCTATACCGGAGTCGCAAACGTTGTGCGATATGATTTCGCTTTAAAGAAGATGGACTGGCTCACGAATGTTGAGACGGGACTCTTCCATCCGTTGCCTTTTATCGGAGACTCGCTCATTGCATTCCGCTTCACATCGCGCGGATTTCTCCCGGTGGTGTTTCAACAATCGGTCAGGGAGGATATCAGTCCGATCAGGTATCTTGGCCAGGCCGTCGTCGAGCGTTGTCCCGTTGTCACTTCCTGGAAAATTCCGCCGCCGTCGGTCGTGAATATCGATTCCCTGACCACCTACGCAGGCGAATATTATCCGTGGAACTACACTGCCCTCGCATCGGCCTATCCTGTCGTTGAAGGATACAAGGACTATACCAACGTGGGTCTCCGCGCGAATGTGCAGGACATGCTCGGGGTCAGCGCCATTTCGCTGAGAGGATCATATTCTCCTTCGCGATCGGTGCCGGTCAATGAACGCATTCATGTCGCGGGGGAACTACGGTGGTGGCAATGGCGATTTACCGCGTCGTACAATACGTCGGATTTCTACGACCTGTTCGGTCCCACCAAAACCAGCCGGAAGGGTGTCGATGCGGGGATTCAGTGGTCGGACTTCCTTATCTTCGATCGTCCAAAGACCCTTGAGGCGTCATTGTCCGCGCACACATACACCGGTCTCGACCGCCTCCCTGAATATCAGAACGTTGCTGCGTCCTTCGACAAATTCTCCACCCTCAACGGACGCCTGACGTATGCAATGAAGCGCCGTTCGCTGGGCGCAGTCGATGATGAATCAGGAGTCACAGCTTCCCTGAGCGCGCTCACCACGTTGGTTCATTCTGAGCTCGTTCCACGCCTGCTGGGTACGTTCGAAGCAGGATTCCCTCTTCCCCTTGATCATTCCTCTCTCTGGTTGCGCACCTCCGGTGGATGGGGTGGGGGGAAAGGGGATGACGTGTTCGGAGGGTTTTTTTTCGGCGGATTTGGCAACAACTGGGTCGATCATGGCGAACCCCGGCGCTACCGCGAGGTCTCGAGCTTTCCCGGCGCAGAACTGAATGCGTTCGGGGGAACGACCTTCCTGAAGTCGACTTTTGAATGGACGTTCCCTCCCATCCGGTTCCGGGAGTTCGGCGTTCCAGCATTCTACTGTACATGGGCATGGTTTGCGCTCTTCGCTTCGGGTGTGGTTACCGATGTGGACCGAAAAGACCTGCAGACATCTGCGCTCAGCCTTGGTGCTCAACTCGACTTCAAACTTGTCCTGTTCTCTCACCTTGATTCCACGCTTTCTCTGGGATATGCAGGTGCCTGCGAAAAGGGGAGACATATGACAAGAGAGTTCATGGTTTCCTTGAAGCTTCTCTGACGCGAAGGCGAGCCTGTGATTCTTCTTCCATTCAAAACGTCAAACTGATCCGGCCCGGCTCATGGTCGTCCTTCTCGGTCTGGTTCCGGTCTGTCTGTTTCTCCTTACCCTCGCATTTCTTGACAGCTACAAACTGGTTTCTCCGGCTTCCCTCGTGGCCTCCCTCGGCGCGGGAGCGGTGGCTGGTTGCGCGGGCATTGTGGTGAACAGTCAGTTGCTAAACTGGACCGGACTCTCATTTATTGCCTTCGCACGGTACCTTGCTCCCGTAACAGAGGAGTTACTCAAAGGCGCCTTTCTTGCGTATCTCCTCTACACGCAAAGGACAGGCTTCCTTGTGGACACTGCGATTCACGGTTTTGCGATCGGGGCCGGTTTTGCGCTCGTCGAGAACACGGCCTTCTTCCTGACAAACGAATCCACAGGTGCACTCGTGTGGCTTGTCCGTGGATTCGGCACAGCAATGATGCATGGCACCACCGTTGCGTGCGCAGGCCTGGTCGCAAAAGTGATTTTGCAGAGTCCAGGACGGATTCTTGCAGCCGCCCTGCTTCCGGGAATTGTGGGCGCCATCGTGATCCATTCCGCATTTAACCACTTCTTCATTCCTGCGGTCACCACAACAATTGTGATCGTCCTCATTCTGCCTCTGTTTGCAGCGGAGGTTTTTCGCAGAAGCGAGCAGGCGACGGTGCGCTGGCTGGGTGTCGGTTTTGACACCGACCGTGAACTCCTTGAAATGATTACAAGCGGCCGGCTCCCCGACACCAGGATAGGGAAGTACCTGCAGTCCTTACAGTCAAGATTCCGAGGTGAAGTCGTCGCGGACATGCTTTGTCTGCTGCGTCTGCGCCTGGAGCTGTCCATTCAGGCAAAAGGGCTTCTTATGATGCGCGAAGCGGGATTCCCTGCTCCCCAGGATGCGGGCGAAGCCAGAGAAAAGTTTGCAGAACTACGGTATCTCGAAGGGTCCATAGGAAAAACCGGGACCCTTGCGCTCCTTCCCTTTCTTCATACCCCCAAAATGCATCTGCGCAACATTCTCCGCGTGTGAACGGGAGTCTCATCCGTCAGAACGGCGCCGAACTTTTGACCGGGCGTTGCGTATCATAGTTCGACGCTTCGCCTCAAAACGCTTGATGTTGTTTGCCCAATTCCATTTCTTATTGTCCTTGCCACCCGCATACCGACCGGACCACCCGGTCCTGAGGAGTTGAACAACGTTCACAACGCTGGAGGATTCATGAGGAGGTTCACCCTGGCGATACTGCTGGTAGCCTCACAGGTCTATGCCGGTGATATCCGGTTGTCTGTCCCGTACACACGCTTCGCCCTTCCCAACGGACTGACGGTCATCATCCACGAGGACCATACGACCCCCACCGTCGCAATCAATCTCTGGTATCATGTCGGTTCGGGGCGTGAAAAGCCGGGACGGACCGGATTTGCACATTTGTTCGAACACCTCATGTTCGAGGGATCGAAAGATGTTCCAGAAGGGAAATTCGATCAATGGCTTGAAGCGGCGGGAGGCGAAAACAACGGGTCTACCAACGGAGACCGTACGAATTACTATGAGACGATTCCGAGCAATGCTGTCGAGCTTCCGCTTTTTCTCGAATCGGACAGGATGGGATTTCTTCTCGACGCAATGTCACCGGAAAAGGTTGACGGCCAGCGTGACGTCGTAAAGAACGAGCGTCGGCAGTCGTATGAAAACAGGCCCTACGGCCTTGCACCTATCATCCTTGCGGAAAATCTTTATCCGCCCGAACATCCGTACCACTGGCCAACCATCGGATCCATGGATGACCTCTCGGCGGCGAGCTATGATGATGTCGTGGATTTCTTCAAGACGTACTACGTGCCGGGGAACGCCAGCCTTGTCCTCGCCGGCGACATCGATCCGGTCAAAATCCGGGCGGAGGTGGAAAAATGGTTCAGCGATGTTCCGGCCGGTGCGCCGGTCCCTCCTCAGGCAACGCCCGTTGCTTATCTGACGGAAGAAAAACGAATTGTCCGCGAAGACAAGGTTCAGCTTCCGCGGCTTTATATGGCATGGAACACCCCCGCCGTGTTCATGCCGGGAGATGCAGAGCTTGATGTGCTTTCGAGCGTCCTGGCGGACGGGAAGAATTCCCGCCTCTATAAAAGACTGGTGTACGACCTCCAGATTGCCCAGGATGTCTCGGCATTTCAGGCTTCGGCTGCACTGGGTTCGTGGTTTGGAGTGGTCGTCACTGCACGGGGAGGTCACACCCTGACGGAGATCGAGCGGGTCGTCCAGGAAGAAATTGACCGTGTCAAAAGCGAGCCGCCAACACAGCGCGAAGTCGACCGGGCGGTAAACCAGTATGAAGCATCATTCCTCGACCGGCTTGAACGAGTAGGGGGAAAAGCGGACATCCTGAACTACTACTATACACGCACCGGGAACCCGGACTATTTCAACGAAGACCTCGGTCGATACGGCACAATTGACCCTCGGGACGTTCAGGCGGCAGCGATTACATACCTGCGATACGATGGTCGCGTGGTGCTCAGTGTGGTTCCTGAAGGGAAAACCGACCTCGCCGCAGAGAAGGAGGACAAGTGAAATTCCATCGATGCAACGCATTGGTCCTTTTTCTTGCCATGTTTTCGTTTCTGCGGGGAACTACCCTGGTTGCCCAGCCAGATCGATCGGCACCTCCTCAGCCCGGCCCGCCGCCGCAGCTGAAGCTTCCTCCGATCCAGCATTTCAAACTGTCGAACGGAATGCCGGTGGTGCTCCTTGAAAAGCATACGGTTCCCGTCGTCCAGATGAATCTTGTCGTCCGGACAGGCTCGTGCATGGATCCAGAGGGGAAGAGGGGCCTTGGGAGCATGACCGCAGCGATGCTCACGGAAGGTGCAGGTGCCAGAAATGCGCTGCAGCTAGCCGATGCCATCGATTATATCGGGGCCCGTATCGACGCCGGAGCCGGAAAACACACCTCCGGGATTCAGCTCCATACGCCTGTTGCCCGGCTTGATTCAGCGCTGGCAATTCTCGCGGATGTGGTCCGGCGTCCCACATTTCCGCTGGCGGAGCTTGACCGCCAGCGACGTGACCGGCTTACGACGCTCATTCAATGGCGCGATGATCCGAATTCCATTGCCTCGGTGTTGTTTTCCCGGACACTCTATGGAACCGGTCACCCTTACGGCGTTCCCTCCGTCGGAAACGAGTCCTCGCTGAATTCCATTACCGTGGAAGATCTGAAGTCATTTCATGCGAAATATTACGTGCCGGAAAACACGACAGCGATCGTTGTCGGCGATATCACCCAGTCAGTTGCCAAATCCCGGCTTGAGAAAGCCTTCGGCTCATGGAAGGGGAGGGCTACGCCTCCGCCC
>Ga0326726_10005605_pt1 | contig 11359 bp, 10 predicted proteins | sample MHFenrmetagenome_2_FD_207603 | JGI IMG/M metagenome (GOLD analysis project Ga0326726, IMG submission 207603) | Lab enriched peat soil microbial communities from Michigan Hollow, Ithaca, NY, United States - MHF15MN | ecosystem: Environmental > Terrestrial > Soil > Wetlands > Peat | place: USA...
GGGAGTAATGTACGCAGAGTCGCCGCCGCGGCCAGGACCGGAGTCGTTGCCGACGCCGCCGTCCTTGCCGGCCCCGCTGCCGCCCCCGGTCCCCGGGCCCTGACCGGGTCCGCCCCCGGTTCCCGTGCCCGCCGCTGGTGTGGCCGGAGTCGGGGCGATCGGCGGGGGCGCCAGCGGCTCGTCGGGCGGAGGCGTCTCGGGCTTCACGGGGACGGGATCCGGTAGCTCCGCCGTGTGCACCGGCGCTGGGGCCGGTGTGGAAACTGGGGCCGGGGCCGCGGCCGAGGGCAGCTGCATGTAGCGCGCGGCCGCTCCCTCCCCTCCACCGCCCCCGCCGCGGGGTCCGGTCGAATCCCCCCCACCCGTGACCCATTGCACTCCGTAGCGAACCAGGAACAGCAGGATGGCGGCATGGAGCACGACCGAGGCGACCACGCCTCCGGGACGCCGCCGGGGTGGCGGCAGGCGGAAGGGTGGCGGCGGCGGGAGGGGGCGCCGCATCAGAGGCTGCGATTCGGCCGATTCGGTCACGGGAAGTAGATACCCCGGAACGCAACGCAGGGGCACGGCATCCGTGCCCCTACGGGTCGAGCGTCCATCCGGTGTCTCGAGACGGCCGTTACTGCGTCGCGGCCGGCTCCGGCGGCGGCGTGAAGCCGATCACCTGGACCCCCGCACCCTTGGCGATGTCCATCGCCTCGATCACGTCACCGTAAATGCGGTTGGGCGCCGCCTTGAGGAAGAGGAGCTTGGCGACGCGCTGGTCGAAGATCTGGTGCAGCGCCGCATCGAGCTGATTCTTGGCGTACGGTTGGGTGTTGATGGCATACCCGCCGTCCGCCGTCAACTCGAGCACGATCTGCGCGGATTGCTGCGGCGGCTTCTTATCGTGTGACTCGGGCGGCACCTGCGCGTCGAACGTCTTGCGCGACAGCGGCAAGATGATCATGAAGATGATCAGCAGCACCAACAGCACGTCGATCATCGGCGTGACGTTGATGTCAGAGGAAAGCCCGCCTTCGCTGCCGCCCGCTTGCATCGCCATGGTCTTCCCCTATTGCGCCGGCGTGGGCGTCAACTGTTTACGTTGCTCGGTGATGGCGCCAATCACGCGGACCCCCGCCCGGCGGGCGATCGCGATCGCCTGCTGTACCCGCTCGTACTTGATGTTCGCATCGGCTTTGAGAAACAGGATCTTGTCCGCCGTACGCGCGGCGTAGATCGCCACCAGCTGGTTGGCCAGGTCTTCATCGGTGATAAAGCGCATCCCCATGTACTGGCCGTCGGCGCCCGGGAGATCCAGCCAGAACCTCCCGTCCTTGTCGATGCCCAGGCGGATTTCACCTTCCTTTTCTTCCCGCTTGTCGGGGTTCAGGGCGCGTGGAATCGACGCTTGAAACCCCTTCGTGATCAGCGGGGTCACGATCATGAAGATGATCAGCAGCACCAGCATCACGTCGATCATCGGCGTAACGTTGATGTTGGCGTTGACCGGGACCTTGGAACTAGCGGCTGATCGGGCCACTGGACTGTGAGGCCTTCTGGGCCTGGAATTCCTTGGTGAAGATCGACCGGCCGAACTCCGACCCCACGCTGCGGATCAGGTAGTCGATCAGCTCTTTGGACGTATAGGTCATTTCCACCGAGATGAAATCGATCTTGGTGGTGAAGTAATTGTAGAACCACACTGCCGGAATCGCGGCGATCAGGCCGATCGCCGTCGTGATCAGAGCCTCGGAAATGCCACCCGCGACCGCCGACAGCGAGCCGCCGCCGCCCGAGGCCATCATGCCGGTGAAGGCGTTCACGATCCCCATGGTCGTGCCGAGCAGTCCCACGAACGGTGCCGTGGCGCCGATCGTCGCCAGAATGCCCAGGCCGCGCTTCAGCTCGGAGACGATGATCAGCATCTGCCGTTCCACGGCCCGCTCGGCCGAATTGATGTCGGCGGCCGTGATCGTCGCCCGGTCACGCAGCAGCGGTTTCACTTCGGCCAGCGCCTCACCCAGCACGCGCGCCACGTGACTCTTCTTGGTCTTCTCGGCGAGGGCGATCGCGGCGTCGAGATGCTCCTCCTGCAGGAAGCGCGAGAACTCGGGGACGAAGCGGACCGTCTCGCGCGTCGACTTGCGCAGCTGCCACCACTTCATGAGGAACGTCGACACCGACCAGATCGACATGATGAGGAGGATGACGACGATTCCCTTGGCGAACCCCGCCGAGTTTGTCCATAGGTCGATGATGTTCGGCATCCGAAGCGGCTCCTCTGTCCGGCGGTTAGTGTTTCAGGTTGTAGTTGATGGGGATCTGGATCAGCACGCGCACCGCCTTGCCGTACACCCGGGCCGGGCGGAACAACGACTTGAGCACCGTCTGCTTGGCGGATTCGTTGAATCCGGGGTTGGCGGTCTGCGTGATCTTCAACGAATTCGGCTCGACGCGCCCCATGGTGTCGATGATCGCCTGAACCATGACCACGCCTTCGATCCCGGCCTGCTGCAACAGCGGTGGATATACGGGCAGCGGGCCCGCCAGCCGCTCCGGCTTCTCCTGCACCACGTCCACCGAGAGTACGGCGTCGCTCGACGGCACGATGCCGCTGGCCACGCCGCCCTCGACGCCCACGCCGGAGAAATCCTTCGGATCGAAATGCTCCTGCAGGTTCACGGGCGGGATGTTGGTCGGGATGTCGGTCGGCGCCACGACCGTCTGGAAGCCCTTGAACTGCACGTCGAGCTGTGGCGGCGGCGGCTGATCGGGCTGCTTCTGCTGCTCGGGGTTGATGTACACCATGGCGGTGTCCACCTTCACCGAATCGTCGGTCTGACCGGCCGACAGCGTCGCCCACACGGCCCCGCCAATGACCAGCGTATGGAAAACGAGCGAAGCGATGCTCGTCCCCGCCAACCGGCCCCTCTGGCTGGCCTTCTTGGATTCGATCAGCACGTCGAACACAGGGTGTTCCTCCGGCGCAATGGCTATCGAGATACTACCAATTCCGGCTTACCCGCTAGTGGGGGGATCATTACAAAACGATGACAGCGGGCATCCCCCTGGCCCTCCGGGAGCGGCTACCGACGGATCCAAAACGCCACCGGGACCTGGACCAACACCCGCACGGGCCGGCCCCAGACCCGCGCCGGGCGAAACCGCGCCGCACGGATCGCGGCCACGGCCGATGCGTCAAATCCCCCCTCGCCGTGCTGCACAACGCGCACCGAACCGGGCTCCGCGCGTCCCAGCGTATCCACGACCACTTGCACCACGACGACCCCCTCCACTCCCGCCTCGCGCAGGTGCGCCGGGTACACGGGCTGGGGCGCAGCGAGCAGCTCCGGGCGCTCCTGGACGAGTGAGTCGGGGAGTGGGGCGCCATCCCCTGTGCCCCAGGGATCCAGCGGCACACCCACGCGATTGCCCGGATCGATTGGCGCCGGCGCGGAGAGGTCCGGCCCGCCGGGGATCGGCTCCAGCACCGGAAGCGGCGGAAGGTGCACGTCGACGACGGGACCAGACAGCACCGGGCCTCCCAATCCGCCCCCGCGCAGCGGAGGCGGCGGATCAGTCGGGAATCCCTCGAGAACCATGATCGGCGGCTCCACCGGCGCCTGAACGGGAGCTCGGATCGCGGCGCTGATGGCAACGACGTGCAGTCCAATCGCGCCGATCACCCCCCATCGGGGCAGGCCCAGCGGACTCGGGCGACTCTCCAGCAGTGTCTCGAACATGGCGACCTCCGGTCACGGGTTCCTCCTCATGATCGGAGGCGCGCGTGGCGGGGTCGTGCAGCGAAGATGACGGTTCGATAACGAGCGGATGATCAGTGCTGAGGACGTGGCTCCAAGTGGATGCTTCGCTCGACAAGTACTCGCACGGGTCGGCCGTGTACCCGGCCAGGACGATAGCGTGCGTCCAGCATGCTCAGCACGAGTTCCTGCAGAAACTCCTCGGGGAGTGTGGACCTCACCACCTCCACGGACCCAGGCTCAACGTGCCCCAGCGTATCGACGATCGCTCGCAGCAGCGCGTTGCCGTGCAGTTGATCGCCGCCGGCGTCATTGAGGACTATGACCTTCGTCCTGGGGGGGCCCGCATCCAGCAGCCGAGGGTCGACGTCCAGCCCCTGACAGTGCGGGGAGCAACTGTACAGCGTATCCTGAGACGACGGCTCGGCGACGACGACTTTGGCGGAGTCGAACAGCGCGGCAAGTGCCGGGTCCATCTCCGACAGCCGAGGCACGGCGAGCGAGGGATCGAGCTGGAGGGCGGCGCGGAACGAGGCCACACTCGCCGCGTTCTCGCCCATGTAGTACCGGACAATTCCGGCGAGGACCAGCGCATCCAGCCGCCGGGCCGTATCCGCCCAAGTGGTGGAATCGGTGATCTGCCGCAGCAGGGCGGCGGCGCTGTCGAGGTTGCGCTCGCGCAATTGTCCACGCGCCTGCGCCAGCACATCCCCCGCACCCTGAGCCACCACGCGCGACGATCCCAGACCGCAGGCAATGGCGACGGTCAGCCATAACATCCGACGGGCGCTCACTGGGCCTCCGGGGTCTGGGACGTCGGCGCTGCGGCGGGGAGCGTCACGGTGAACGTCGTGCCCCGCCCCGGCCGGCTCTGCACGTCGATCGTGCCGCCGTGCGCCTCCGCGATCCACTTGCAAATGGCGAGCCCGAGGCCCGCACCGGGCCGATCGCCGGTGCGGGTGCGGGCTGTGTCCGCCTGGTAGAAGCGGTCGAAGATGTGCGGCAGGTCCCCCGGCGCGATGCCGATCCCCGTATCGGACACGCCGAAGCGTACCCGGCCGTCGTCGCGCTCCAACCACAGCCGCACTCGCCCGCCCTGGGGCGTGTACTTCACCGCGTTGCTCAGCAAGTTCATCACGAGCTGACGGAAGCGGCTCGGGTCCGCCTGCACGACCACCGGCCCCGCCCCGGCCTCCACGCTCACCGAAACACCAGCGGGCTCCGCCAGCAGCTCGGCCGTTTCCTCCGTGTCGAGCAGCAAGGCCCGCAGGTCAATGGGCTCCACATGGAGCGGCGCCGTCCCCTCATCGGCTCGCGCCAGCGTGAGCAGCGTGTCCACGAGCTCCGTCATGCGGTTGATCTCCTGGAGGGTCTCCTCCAGGTCGGCCAACGCCTCCTGCGGCATGCCGGGCGTCGTAAGAGATCGCTCCACCCCGGCGCGCAGCACCGTCAGCGGCGTCTTCAGCTCGTGGCTCGCGTCGGCCGTGAAGCGACGCAGCGCGGAGAAACTGCGCTCCAGGCGGCTCAACATCTGGTTCAGCGTGTCGGCCAGGCGCCCGACTTCGTCTTTCACGATCGGCACGGGCACCCGCCGATGCAGCGTCCGCCCGTCGGTGATCTCGCGGACCTCCGTCGTGAGCCGGTCGACGGGCTCGACGGCGCGAAAGGCGAGCCACCATCCCAGCACGTAGGCGGCCAGAATGCCGAGGGGGAGTGTGAGCAGGAACGTCGTCAGCAACGGCCTCAAGCCCAGCTCGACGCTTTCCGGCCGGGCGCCCGCCAGTACCGCCCCCCCTACGGGGGCGACTGCGCCGAGGGGATGCACGACGTAGCGGAAGGTCGGGCCCCCCGCGACCAACGGGATGGTCCCTTGGACGCGACGCCCGCGCGCCGAGAGGATCAGGCGGCGGAACTGCTCGAACTGCTCGTAAATGAGCGTCGTATTGGACGAGGTGTACACCGACTGCCCCAGCGAATCGGTGATCATCAGGAAGTCCGGCACCGCGTCGAGCGTCGCCTGCAGCTCGGACACGAGCGTGGGAGGGCCGCTGGGATCGCGGGTGACCACCAACCCGCCGGCGCGCGATACGCCGGCAAGAATTCCCGCGGTCAGGTCGGCCTCGGAGGCGATGCGGCGATCGAGCTCCTGGTAGGACGCGTGGCGGCGGGAGAGGTACAGCGCGACGGTAAAGGCGGTGAGGGCGAGCGCGAGCGCGGTGGCGTACCACGCCGTCAGCCGACCCCGGAGCGTTTCCACGTCACTCCTTCACGACGTAGCCGACGCCGCGCACCGTGTGGATCAACTTGGGCTCCCGCGCGTGGTCGATCTTCTTCCGCAACCGGGTGATCACCACGTCCACGATGTTCGTCCCGGGATCGAAATGGTAGTCCCAGGCGTACTCGGTGATGAGCGTGCGGGGCATCACCCGCCCCCGGTGGCGCACCAGATACTCCAGGACGGCGTACTCCTTGGGGGTCAGCTCGATCGGCCGGCCGCCACGACGCACCTCCCGGCTGCCGGTGTCCAGCACGAGGTCGGCCACGCGCAGCAGCGGGGGCGCGATCGCCTTGGGCCGGCGCCCCAGCGCTTCAACACGGGCGAGCAGCTCTTCCAGGGCGAAGGGCTTGGTGACGTAGTCGTCCGCACCCATCCGCAACGCTTGCACCTTGAAGTCCACGGCGTCCTGGGCCGTGAGGACGAGCACCGGGACCGCGTTCCCGCGATCGCGCAGCGTCCGCAGCACTTCTCGTCCCTCCATCGAGGGGAGACGCAGATCGAGCACCACGACGTCGTAGTGCCCGTCGGAGGCGAGCTGCAGCCCTTCCGCGCCGTCCGCGACCAGGTCCACCTGGCTGCCGGCCTCAGCGAGACCGCGCTTGACGTACTGGCCGACCGTGCGGTCGTCCTCGATGACGAGGAGTTTCACTCGGCCGCGGGGAGATAGACTTTGAAGTTCGAGCCGACCCCCACCTGCGATTCGACCTCGATGCGGCCGCGGTGGTCGGCGACGATGCCGTAGCAGATCGAAAGGCCCAGGCCGGTGCCGCGTCCCTGCGGCTTCGTCGTGTAGAACGGCTCGAAGATCTTGGAGAGCTCTTCCTTGCGGATCCCGATGCCGGTATCGATGAATTCCACCAGCACCTCATCCGCCCCACGCCCGGGGCTGCGACTCGAGCGAACCGTGAGGACGCCGCGCGAGTTCATGGCGTCCATGGCGTTAAGCATGAGCGACATGAACCCCTGGATGAGCCGCTCGGGGTCGACCATCACCGCCGGCAGGCCCAACGAGAGCTGACGCTGCACCGTGATGCGCTTGAACCGGTCGTGGTGCTTCAGCAGGAACAGCGTCTGCTCGAGCAGCTGATTCACGTCCACGCGCTGCTTTTCGCCGGTCTTGGGACGTGACAGATCCAGCAAACCGTCCACGATGCGGCGGCAGCGCTGTACCTCGGCGTCGATGATCTTGAGGTACTCCTCGAACCCGGCGCGGGCGGGACCCGTGAGATCCTCGGCCCGATGCGTCAGCGCCTCCGCGCAGGCGAGGATGGTGGCGAGCGGGTTGTTGATCTCGTGCATCACGCCGGCGGCCAGCTGCCCCACAGCCGCCAGCTTTTCGGTCTGCGCCAGGCGCTGCTGCGCGCGCCGCCACTCGGTCACGTCTTCGGCGATGGTGATCACGTGCGTGATCCGCACGTCGTCGAGGCGCATCGGGATCTTGGAAACCCGGAAATAGCGCGAATCGCCACTCGCGGTGGATTCCATTTCCATCTGCTGGATCTCGCCGGTCTCGAACACGCGGTCGAATTCGCGCCGCAGCAGGTCGCGGGGCTGCCGGTCGAGCACGCCGAAGATCTCCCGCCCTACCGCGTCGTCGCGCGCGACGCCCTGCGTCCCGCTCTCGCGCTGCCGGTTCCAGGCGCGGATGACGTAGTCCCGGTCGATCACATACAGGCCGACCGGCAGCGAGTCGATGATGCGGGCGACGAAGGCGCGCTGCGAGTCGGCCTCCCGCGCCGCCAGCGCCACCTCCGACGCGAGGTCCTGCGAGAGCTCGGTGGCGGCGATGACCGACGCCAGCAGTCGGGCGACCACCCGCCCCACGTCGCTCACCGGCCCGTCGGCCCGCCGCCCGTCGACCCGGAGCTCGAGGGCGCCCAGGCCCTGCTCCTCGAACACGAGCGGGAAGCGCAATCGCATGCCACCCCCCGCGATCCGCTCGCGCTCCACCTCGCGGCGAAACCACTCGTCGCTCGGGGCGAACGTCCGCTCGGCACCCGGGGCCGTCAGCCCGGGGAGCGGGCGGAACCCGGTTCCCTCGGCGGCGCGCAGCCACAACCGCGCGTCCCCCAGCTCCAGACCACGGCGCAACACGGCGGCGACGCGGGCCAGCGCGTCTTCGGTTACGAACCCGGCGGCGAGGATATCGGCGACGTCCGCGAGGACGCGGAGCCCGGCGGGAGGTGACTCGAGGGTCGACCCTGGCATCGCCTCGCTAACCTAGGGGCCGCCGTGGTCGTGCGCCAGCGGGACGTCGATCCGGGCGCCGAGAAACGCGTGCAGCCGCTGCACCGTCCCGAAGAACCAGGCCGGCCCCAGGACCAGAGCGAACCTGGTGCCGTTCTCCTGCCCGACGCGGAGCGCCGGCAGGATCGCCACCGAGCTCCATCGTTTGCCTTCCGGCAACGGCGACTTCGACGCGAGGTACCCCCCCACTTCGAGCGTCAGATCCGCCCCGATCAGCGTGGGGGTGGAGCCCTCGCCGCCGACGTCGAAGAAGTTGGCCGTCCCGCTGCGCAGGGCCAGGGCGAGACCCGTGACGAACCCGCGCTGGTGGCTGATGATGGACGCACGATTGTCCCCGAAGAAACCGGCCCGCACCGCAGCGGCGACGTTCCGCACCGGTCCGAGACCGACCGGCTCCACGAGACCGAACTCTCCGGCCTCGATCGACCAGTCTCCGCCCAGCGTCCCGGCGAACCCGAACGTCAGGGCCTGGCCGGCCAGCGGCGTGGACAAGGCGGTGAGCAGCGTGAACATTGGCGCGATGAATCGACGCACGTTTGTGCTCCTCTCGGGGACGGCTTCGGGTACTCTGCTCGGATCCCGCGCCTGGAGGCGCGGCACCGGTTGGACACCCCGCAGCGCGGACGGCCGGCTCGTGTTCAGCCTCGACGCGCAGCGGCGCTGGACCCTTTCCTACCATGACGCCGGGGCCCCCGTTCCCCTCGTCCTCGATGCCGAGCTGGCCGTCGGTCTGGGGGAGCGGTGGGTGCCCCTGGCGGACCTGGAAGATGTCACCGTATCGCGGCGTTCGGCACCGCAGGGGGCCGAGCTCGTGGTCGCAGGGTCGAAGGAGGGCGTCGCCGTGGAGGCGGCATTCGCCAACGGGTCCCCGGGGGAGGCGGCGGCGATCACGGTGACCCTCGCCCCGGACCGCGCCCAGGGCCTGGTGCGGGGCGTTCGCTACGGGCAGCTGGCAGCCGAGGCTGTGATGCCGGGCGCAGAAACACTCACCGCGCTGGTCAACGGTTATCACTCGTGGAGTGCGAATCGGGTCGTCACGCTGCCGCCCGACGAGGGTGAGCTGACGAGTTTCGGCGTCCTGGGACTGACGCGCGGCCGGCGCGGTCTCGCCCTCACCGTCGACCCGGGTGAGCCCGGGGAGGCCGCCGTCCACCTGGGCCCGGCGACGCTCGAGGCGCGGTCCGACTGGCTGCCGCCCCGCCCCGTGCGCCCCGCGGGCGACGCCGCGACGCTCCGCATCGGATTCGATCCAGCCGGCGACGCCGTTTCCGCGTTGACGCTCCTGCTGGCGCCGGGTCCCGCAGACCGGGACCGTTTTGCGACCGCAGCGCCGGCCGGCTGGTGCTCGTGGTACGAGCTCTACGACAAGGTGACGGAAGCGGACGTGATCGCCAACCTGGAGCTGTGCGCGGCGCGGTTCGACCGCCGGTTTCTTCGCACCATACAGATCGACGATGGCTACCAGCGGGCGGCGGGCGATTGGGATGTGAACGCGAAATTTCCGCACGGCCACCGGTGGCTGACGGACCGCATCCACGAGCACGGCTTCCAGGCCGGCCTGTGGGTCGCCCCCTTCGCCGTCACTCCGCGATCTGGGATCCCCGCGGCACATCCCTCCTGGCTCCTCACCGAAGGCGGAGCGCCCCTTGTGGTGTGGGACAACCCGAGCTGGGGCGGTCCGGTGCACGCGCTCGACGGAAATCACCCTGAGGTGCAAGCGTGGCTCGGCGCCCTGGCCCGCCGTGTCGTACAGGAGTGGGGCTACGACTACCTGAAGATCGATTTCCTGCTGTATGCCACGCGGGGGGATGCCCATTGGGGCCGCGCGACGCACGCCGAGGCGTACCGATCCGGTCTCGCGGCGCTCCGGCAAGGAATGGGAACGGACGCCTTTCTGCTGGGGTGCGGCGCGCCGCTGCAGCACGCCGTGGGAATGGTGAACGGCATGCGGATCGGTGGCGACGTGGATGCCTCCTGGGGCGGCATCCAGGGACCGGCACGCGCCGCCGCGCTGCGCAGCTTCTACCAGCGCACCACCTGGTTCAACGATCCCGATTGCCTCGTCGTTCGCCCGCCACTCTCGCTGGACGAAGCGCGGGTGTGGGCATCGATCGTCGCCGTGTCGGGGGGAATGACGCTGTTCTCCGACGACCTGCCGAAGCTCCCCGCCGACCGCCTCGCCCTGCTCGAGCGCACCATCCCCGCGGCGGCGGTCGCCGGACGCGCCCTCGATCTGAGCGCGCCGAGCGCCGAGCTCGCCCCCGCCATTGTGTCCCAACAGATCGATCCCGTCCGCCTCACGGGGTCCTGGAGATTCCGGATCGGAGACGATGCGGCGTTTGCCGCGAGGGACTACGACGACGATGCGTGGGAATCGATCCGGGTGCCGGCGACCTGGGAGCGCGCGGGGCACGCCGGATACGACGGCACCGCGTGGTATCGCACGCGGTTCTCGCTCCCGGCTCCTTCCCCCGAGCGAACCGGCGGGCGTCTCGATCTGCCCGTCTGGCTCGAGCTGGGACGTCTCGACGACGCGGACGAGACGTTCGTGAACGGCGTGAAGGTGGGCCAGCGCGGTGATTTTCCCCCGGCCTATCGCAGCGAGTGGCAGACGTTCCGCCGCTACCCGGTGCCCGCCGACCTCCTCGACTGGGGAGGAGAGAACGTGCTCGCGATCCGCGTATTCGACGGCGGCGGTGACGGCGGGTTCTGGAGCGTGCGGCGCGACCCACCGCCCGGCCGCTGGGTGGTCGAGGGTGCGCCACAATGGTGGACGATAGCGCTGGTGAATTGGGAGGACGCGGCGGACGAACGGCCGGTGCGGCTGGCCGAGCTCGGCATCGCCGCGGAGCGCTGCTCGGTCTACGACGTCTGGGCCGAGGCGGCGTTGCCGGACGCCGGAGATACGCTCGCCGTCCGGCTCGAGCCTCATTGCGTCCTCGTGCTGGCGCTGCGCCCGGCCGCCACTCAGCCGCAGGTGATCGGGACGACCCGTCACCTCGTTCAGGGCGCGGTCGACATTACTGCCGAGCGCTGGGACCCGGCAATGCGCACGCTCCATGGGACATCGGTGAACCTGGACCGACGT
>Ga0326726_10005606_pt1 | contig 11358 bp, 12 predicted proteins | sample MHFenrmetagenome_2_FD_207603 | JGI IMG/M metagenome (GOLD analysis project Ga0326726, IMG submission 207603) | Lab enriched peat soil microbial communities from Michigan Hollow, Ithaca, NY, United States - MHF15MN | ecosystem: Environmental > Terrestrial > Soil > Wetlands > Peat | place: USA...
CCGCTCGCTGGCATCGAGGAATACGATTACCGCGCGCTGCTCGCCGCGCACGGTGGCGTCGTGCCCGGGAGCGACATCGCCCTGGATCGGCGCGCCTTTCACCGGCGGCTGTCCGCAGCGCTGCAGGCCTGGGCGTCGGGGGAATTGGGCCCGGTGGAACCCTTCGGGTTGTTCCGCGATCGCTGCGCGGCAGCGCTCACGACGCTCTTGCGCGAGACGGGGCGCGGCCGCACTGCCGTGCTCTTCGGTTCCGCCGGGTCGCTGGCCGCGGCAATGCAGCCGGCGCTCGGCCTCGGAGACCGGGACCTGCTGCGCCTGAAGCTGACATTCTTCAACACGGGCGTCAGCAGCTTGCTGTTCGACGGCGAGACGATCACGATCGAATCGCTGAACGCGGTGAGCCACCTGGAGCAGCCGGCGTTCATGAAGCTGATCACGCACCGCTGATCCGGGGGGATTCTGCGCATGGACTTCCAGCTCGAGCCCACCAAGCAGTCCATCGTCAACCGGGTCCGCGAATACGTGGATCGCGAGCTGATCCCGCTCGAGACGGCGTTCCTGCAATCCGGGCTCGCCCCGCTGCTGCCGGTGCTGCGCGGCAAGCGCGCCGAGGTCAAGAAGCTCGGCCTGTGGGGGCCGATCTATCCGCATGAACATGGCGGCCTCGGCCTCGACCTGATCACGCATGGGCTGATATCGGAAGCTCTCGGCCGTTGTCCGCTCGCGCACTACGTCTTCGGCTGCAATGCGCCGGATGCCGGCAATGTCGAGTTGCTGCACGAATTCGGCACGCCGGCGCAGAAAAAACGCTGGCTCGAGCCGCTGGTCGCCGGCGAGATCAGGAGCTGCTTCGGCATGACCGAACCGGGCAACAGCGGCGCGAATCCATTGATGCTCGAGACGAGCGCTGTCCTCGAAGGCGATGGCTGGATCCTGAACGGCCGCAAGTGGTTCACGACCGGCGCAGACGGCGCGAGCGTCTGCATCGTCATGGCCGTCACCGACCCCGACCGGGCGCCGCACGAAAAGGCGAGCATGTTCCTGGTGCCGACGGACAGCCCGGGCTATCGCCTGCTGCGCAACACGCCGGTGATGGGCCATGTGGGCGCGGATCTCTTTTCACACGGCGAAGTCGAGTTCGAGAACTGCCGCATTCCGGCGGGCCAGCTGCTGGGTCCGCGCGGCGCCGGCTTCCGGCTTGCCCAGTCCCGTCTCGGGCCCGGACGCATCCATCACTGCATGCGCTGGCTCGGCATCTGCGAGCGCGCGCTCTCGATGATGATCGAGCGGGCGGCGAAGCGCGTGATCGATCCCGATGGCCGGCGCCTCGGCGACAGCGACATCGTGCGGGCCTGGATTGCCGAGAGCGTCGCGGAAATCCATGCGGCGCGCCTGCTGGTGCTGCACACGGCCTGGCGCATCGGGCAGTCCGGCGCAAAGTCCGCACGCGACGACATCAGCGTTATCAAGTTCCACGTCGCGGGCGTGCTGCAGCGGGTCGTGGATCGCGCGCTGCAGGTCCATGGCGGCCTCGGCATGACCGATTACACGCTGCTGGCCTGGTTCTACCGCGAGGAACGCGCCGCCCGCATTTATGACGGCCCGGACGAGGTGCACAAGATCTCGGTCGCAAAACGCATGTTGCGGGACCATGCGGGATGAGCCTGGTTGACGATGCCGCGGCGGTTCGGGCCGGCGAGGCGCTTGACGAACAGCGGCTCGGTGAATACCTGGCACGTCATGTCCCGGGGTTCGCGCTGCCGTTGCGCGTGCGGCAGTTCCCGTCGGGATTCTCTAATCTGAGTTACCTGCTGAGCGCCGGTGGCCTCGATCTGGTCCTGCGCCGGCCGCCGATCGGCACGCGCCCGAAATCCGGACACGACATGAACCGCGAATTCCGCGTGCTGTCGGCCCTGCACGCGGGATTTGCCGAATGTCCGCGGCCGCTGCATTTCTGCGCCGACGAATCGGTCATCGGCGCCCCCTTCTACGTGGTCGAACGGATCCGCGGCATCATCCTGCGCCGCGACTACCCGGTGGAACTCGCGGCGACGCCGTCGCTGGTGCGCGCGCAGCAGCTCGCGCTGATCGACGCGCTCGCGAGATTGCACGGGCTCGACTATGCATCGCTCGGGCTTCTGGATCTCGGCCAGCCCGAAGGATATGCCGCGCGCCAGGTTCGCGGCTGGACGGAACGGTTTGCGAAAGCGCGGACCGACGACGCACCACAGGCGCAAGGCGTAACCGATTGGCTGGCGGCCAACACGCCGCCGGGGTCCGGCCGGGCGGCGCTGATCCACAACGACTACAAGCTCGACAATGTCGTGTTCGATGCGCGGCAGCCGGAGCGCCTGGTCGGGGTGCTCGACTGGGAGATGGCAACCATCGGCGATCCACGGATGGATCTCGGTTGCTCGCTCGCCTATTGGGTCGAAGCGGACGATGGGCCGGAGCCGCTGGCGACCCGCATGCTGCCGACACACCTGCCCGGTTCTTTGAGCCGTGCGGAAGTCCTGGACCATTATTCGAGTGCCAGCGGCCTCGACATGGGCGACTTCCGCTTCTACCGGGTCTTCGGGCTGTTCCGGCTGGCGGTGATCATCCAGCAGATCTACTACCGCTACCACCACGGCCAGACCCGGGACGAACGATTCCGGGCACTGGGCCCGATGGCCCAGGTGCTGGTACGGAGGGCCGAGGCAGAGGCCTGCGCCTGACTGCTGAACCCGTTCAGGTGCCATTCAGCGCCGTTGGCGGATGCTGGCGGCGGCAATTGCGTGATGGCGCGCCATGGCCTATATACACGCATAGCCCCTGGAGCTATTTGATGAATCTCCCTGACAAGCGCTGCTTCGCTGCACTGATCGCAGCCCTGGTCGTCGCGTGGCCGGCGTCCGCCGAAGATGCGAAGCCGCAGACCGAGGAGAAATGCGTCGAGCGCTGCGACACCGAATCGGACAAGTGCATGAACGATTCCCAGGGCGACCCGGACAAGATGAAAGCCTGCGACGACAAGTACAGCGAGTGCCTCAAGGCCTGCGACGCCAAAGGCGGCTGACCCCGGGTCCCAGTCCGCCCGGAGCCTGCGGCTCCCGGCCGTGGCGCAGCGCGCCAAACCCGCCATATTTGCGGGGCAGTTGATAAAACCGACTTTTCGTATATATTGCGCAGCCCGAAGATTGTCGGGTTTCCAGTGGATATCATTGATTTCGCTAGGAATTCATCCGAATGAAAGAGCGCAATGATGAGTCCTTCGACCTCGAGGACGAGTTTCTCGGGGAGGCCAGCAGCGACCAGGATGGCGACCTCGACAAGCTGATCGTCGTCGAGCGCCGGCCCAAGGGACCGCGCCGGCCGGTGCAGCAATCTGCCTGGAGCAAGGTGGAGGACGTGCTGGCCGAAAGGCGCCTGAAACGCGAACTGTCCGAGTACGACCCGGACGAAATCTGACCAAGCGCGCCGAGACCGAACCGGGCAGCTGGTGGCGTGAAGCGCAGGCTGCGCTGATCGAGCTGCTGGGCGGCCGCGACTGCTCCTATGTCTACGACCTGAAAACGATTGCCGCCCAGGCACGGCGGGTCGCCGGCATGCGATCCGTTTCGCGCTTCTTCTACGCCATCAAGGCCAACCCGCACCCGGAAATCCTCCGGACGATCGCTGCCGGAGGATTGTCGTTCGAATGCGTCTCGCAGGGCGAGGTCGAGCGCGTGCTCGACGCCGTGCCGGGCATTGCGCGCGAGCGCCTGCTGTTCACGCCCAACTTTGCGGCGCGTGCGGAATATGAATGGGCGGTCAGGTCAGGATTGTGCGTCACGGTGGACAACCTCTACGTGTTGCGCGAATGGGCCGGACTTTTCCGCGGCACCGAGTTGTTCGTGCGCATCGACACCGGCCGCGGCCATGGCCATCACGAGAAAGTCCGTACGGCCGGCGCGCATTCCAAGTTCGGCGTGCCGCTCTTCGAGCTCGATGAATTGCGCCAGGCGGCGGAATTGGCCGGCGCGAAGATCACGGGACTGCACGCGCACACCGGCAGCGGCAATTTCGAGGTCGACAGCTGGGTCGAGACGGCGGGGGCGCTGGCCGCTGCAGCGGAGCGATTCCACGCGGTCAAAGCGCTCAATATCGGTGGCGGCCTAGGCGTCGCCGACCAGCCGGGCCAGCGCCCCCTGGATCTTGACGAACTCGATGCGGCGCTCGGGCAGTTTCGGCGCGTGCAAGCCGCCCCGCCGCTGTGGATCGAACCGGGCCGATATCTGGTCGCTGCCGGGGGCGTGCTGCTGGCACGCGTCACCCAGCTGAAGGGCAAGGGGGCAGTGCAGTACGTGGGCGTCGCGACCGGGATGAATTCCCTGCTGCGGCCAGCGCTGTATGGCTCGTATCACGAGATCGTCAACCTGACGCGTCTCGGCGAGCCGTCCGAATTGCGCTGCACCGTGGTCGGACCGATCTGCGAGAGCGGCGATGTGCTGGGCGAGGACCGCCTGCTGCCGCGCACGGTCGAAGGCGACGTTCTCCTGATCGCGAACACCGGCGCCTATGGCCACGTGATGAGCTCGCATTACAACCTGCGCGCGCCGGCGGAAGAGCTGATCCTCGGCAGCCGATGAGCGAGGTGAGCCAGCGGCACTTCGCGAGGATCATGCTCATCAACGCGATCTGGGGCTTCAACCTGGTCGCGATCAAGGCAGGTGTCGACCGGTTTCCGCCGGTGTTCGTCGGCTTCCTGCGCTTCCTGGTCGTCGGGCTGGTCGTGCTTCCCTGGCTGCGCGTTCGGCGCGGCGAGATGCGCTGGCTCCTGATCGCGGCGGTCTTCAGCGGCGGACTGCAGTTCGCGATCATGTACACGGGCGTCGCGCTCTCGGGGAGCATGTCATCGGTCGCGATCGCCGGGCAGCTCGGCGTGCCGTTCGCGACCCTGCTGTCGGTGATCGCGCTGGGCGAGCGGATCCACTGGCGGCGCTCAGCCGGCATCGCCCTGTCATTCGCCGGCATCGTCGTGCTCGGATTCAATCCCGTGGTGTTCAAGTCCTGGCAGGGCCTCGCCCTGATCGTGCTCGCGGCGTTCATCGGCGCGATCGGCCTGGTCGCGATCAAGCGCGTCCGCGACCTGAATGCGCTGGAATTGCAGGCCTGGCTGGCCTGGGGCAGCCTGCCGGTCTTCCTGGCGCTGTCGCTGTGGCTGGAGGACGGCCAGGTCGAAAGCCTGCGGCACATCGACCTCGTCGGCGCGGCCGCGGTGCTCTACTCGGCGCTGTTCGCAAGCCTGTTTGCGCACACGGCCTATTTCGCCCTGATCCACCGCTATCCGGTTTCGAGCGTCGCTCCGTTGACCGTGCTGGGTCCCGTCTTCAGCGTCGGCTTTGCGATCCTCTTTCTCGGCGACGTGCTGGATTGGCGAATGGTCATCGGCGGCGTTATGACGCTCTCCGGCGTGGCCGTGATCGTCATGCGCGAGGGCAAGGCCGCCGGAACCGGCAGCCTCGGCCCGGCCTGACCCGTTTTGGGCACCGCCTTCGTTCAAGTTCTTGAGGATGCTTGCGGTCGCCCGGGTGCGGGACTACGGTGATCCTGACCGGCCTTAGAACGGAGGTGTCTTATGACACATGTCTATTCGGCGGGCGGTTCACGTCGCGCGGCCGTGCTCACGGCCATCATCGGGCTGCACTTCGCCGTCCTGCTGCTGGTTCTGAACGACCGGGTTCCCTTGTTTCCGGTCCAGAATCGGCAGCCAGGGTCGGTCACCTTGTTGCCACCAGAACCCCAGGCACCGGTGCTGGTGCCGCCGGACAAAGTCCTCCCGCCGCAGCCGCTCGGCCAGGTCGTTGAAGAACCGATCGTGCCAATACCAGTGTTTCCACCGGAGGGTGGCGGGTCGGTTGCGGCTGACCCTGGAGTGCCGGCGCAGGACGGCGGGCTGACGTCGGCAGGCGCAGCGGCCGTCCGGATGCCGGCCAGCCTGCAGGGTCGAGGTGCCGGGTTTGCGGCCGTGGTCCGCGCCTGCTATCCGGCCGGCGCGCGCCGCGACGGCGAAGAGGGCCTGCTGAAGCTCGCCGTCATGATCGGCGGCGGGGGGCAGGTTCTTTCCTGGCGGCTGGCCGGAAGCACCGGTTTCCCGCGCCTGGATGCTGCGGCGCAATGCGTGCTGGACAAGCTCAGGTTCAACGCGGCCCGCGAAGACGGGCGCGCGGTCCAGAGCGAGGTGATTCTGCCGATCGTGTTCCGGCTCGATTGAGCGAAGGCCCGGCCGGCCGGACCGGAAAGGCGCCGCCGCTTGCAGTCGTATCGGCCAGCCGTTATGGTGGCCGTGCCGGGTACCGGACGCACGGAATCGTGCAGCGACTAAGAATTTTGGCGGGGTAAAGGCCCGGATTCCGGGCCAATGCGACCGGCGAAAAAGACTGGGGGACGAACAGGGTCGGGTATGGCGAACACCTATTCGGCAGGCGGGCCACGGCGGGCGGCAGTTTTTGTCGCAATCATCATTCTTCATTTCGGGTTCTTCCTGGCCTTGCGGGCGGGCCTGGTGCGGAGCGGCATGGAACTGATGCAGGACTTCGCGATCATGGACTTGCCGCCGCCACCGCCGCCGCCGGAGAACATGGAGGAGCCGCCGCCACCGCCACCGGTGGACGTGCCGCCGCCGACCGTTCCGCCGCCATTGATCGACCTGCCGGCGTTCGAAGGTCCGTCTTCGGCGATTACCGCGCGCGTCGCCGAGGCGGCGCCGCAACGCCAGCAGACTGCGCCGGCACGCCAGGTGCAGATCACGCCGCCCCGGATCAAGGCGCGCGGTGACAGGATCGCCGCGGCGATCAACGCCTGCTACCCGTCGGCCTCACGCCGCCTGAGCGAGGAGGGTCGCGTCGTCGTGACCATCACGATCGGCGCGGACGGCAAGGCGGGAACCATGAGTGTTTCGCAGAGCAGCGGCTTCGAAAGGCTGGACGGCGCCGCGGAATGCGTGATCCGCCGCCTGCCATTCGACCCGGGCAAGCGCGACGGGCAGCCCGTCGAGGCGCAGGCCACGCTGCCGATCGTGTTCAAGCTGGAAGGTTGACGCAGCACAAATCGTCAGGGACCGGGAAGCAGCGATACCGAGCAGGTCGGGCGCGAGAATCCGGAAAAAAATTGTATCTGTTAGAGGAACTGGATAATGGCAGCTGAAACCGGTATGACCGATAACCCCTACGGCATCCAGGCGCTCTGGACCCAGAGCGACTATGTCGGCAAGGGCGTGTTCGTCATCCTCATCACGATGTCGCTTTGGTCATGGCTGGTAATGATCAACAAGTGGCTTGACCAGCGCACGCTCAGGAAAGCGGCCAACGAGGCCGAGAAGGGCTTCTTCTCCGCCGGGACGATGCAGGAAGGCATCTCCAGGCTGAAGGGCAAGATCAATCCCTTCCGCGACATCGCGCAGGATGGCGTGTCGGCTGTCGAGCATCACCGCAAGACCACGGCGCGCGACGTGACGAGCGCGATCGATCTCAACAGCTGGGTGGAGTCGCACATCACGCGGCGCACCGAAATGCTGCAGTCGAGCCTGCAGAGCGGCATGGTCGTGCTGGCCTCGGTCGGCGCCACCTCGCCGTTCGTGGGACTGTTCGGCACGGTGTGGGGCATCTACCACGCGCTGATCAGCATCTCGATCGCCGGCCAGGCGTCGCTGGACAAGGTCGCAGGGCCGATCGGCGAGGCGCTGATCATGACGGCGATGGGTCTCGCGGTCGCGGTGCCCGCGGTGCTCGGCTTCAACGGCCTGCTGCGCGGCAACAAGGGACTGATGGAGCGCGCGAACTACTTCGCGCACGACGTCCAGGCTGCGTTGCTCGCTGGTTCGCGGGTTCCCGGGAAGTAGCCGATGGCCATTGCGGTTGGCAAGGACGAAGGCGAGCCGATGGTCGAGCCGAACGTCATTCCGCTCGTCGACGTCATGCTCGTGCTGCTGATCATCATGATCATCACAGTTCCGGTGATGATCCATGCGGTCAAGATTGACCTGCCGAAGGAGGTCAACAAGCCGACCGAGACCAAGCCGGAGAACATCAACCTCTCGATCGACTTTGACGGCGACATCTACTGGAACGACAACGGGGTCGACAAGGCTTCGCTGCTGAATTACGTGCTCCAGGAGGCCGTCAAGGACCCGCAGCCGGAGGTCCACATCCGCGCTGACAAGCGCGCGCACTTTGAGTACATCGCCGACACCCTCTACATCCTGCAGCGGGGCGGCATGCGCAAGGTCGGTTTCATCGCGGAACGGCCCAAGGGCGAGTGAACGCGCGTCGGTGAAGCCCGGCTGACATGACGGGGCCCGCCACGGCGGGCCCTGTTTTTTAGAGGGGGGGATTGTTGCTGAACATGGGCTGAACCGCGGGATATGTTTCACGCGCCGGAACCCCGTGCAGCAGCGGCAGTCCACCAGACAGGGCGGGCAAGACAGCCGGGCGGGTTTTGGGTTATAAACGCGCCCTCCCGGGACGGCCTCCCGGATGACGAATTGAGGTGGCGGATGACGAAGGACCAGAGCAAGAGCGTGCAGTGGATCGTCGCGGCGGTTTCGGCGGCCGTGATCGCCGCCGCATTGCCGGCGATAGCAAATGCGCAATACGGGGCGCCTGCCGGTGCACGGCCCACGACCGCGACGGACGCGCAGCAGGACAGCAAGAAGAAGAAAAAGAAGGGTGGGGAAGCGGCCCCCGCGCCGGGCGCCGATTTCAGCCCCGAGTTCCGCAAGAAGGCTCCCGCGGTCCAGAAATCCGTCACCGAGAAGAAATGGGCGGATGTCCTCGCGGCGCTGCCCGAACTCGACGCCCTGCCCGGGCTCACGCCCGACGACCTGAAGGTGCTGGCGACCTGGCGCCTGCAGGCCACGCAGGCCACGGGCGACACGGATGGTTTCTCGAAGGCGATCGAGACCTTCCTCGAGAAGGGTTACGCGACGCCCGAACAGATCGGACCGATGCACCAGCAGCTGGCCGCGTACTACAACGGCAAGCAGGATCGCGAGAAGACCGTGATGCATTACCGGCAGTTCATCGATGTGACGCCGGATGCCGAGCCAGATGAGTTGCAGACTCTCGGCAAGCTCTACCTGCAGAATTCGAACTACGGCGAGGCGACGCAGTGGCTGGGGAAGGCGATCGACGTGGCGAAGAGCCGGGGCGCGAAACCCGATGAATCGTGGTTCCAGCTGCGCGACCGTTGCTTTGTCGAACTGAAGGACCAGAACGGGCGGCTCGACAATCTCGAGGCGCTGGTCGGGTACTATCCGAACAAGGAGTACTACAGCCGCATCGTTGCGGTCTACCAGGGCGAGACCAAGGACGATCGCACGGTTATGTTGAACGCCTATCGCGTCGCCGTCTCGGATCCGATGGGCGGCCTGGCAACGGTCGGCGGATTCCTCGGCTATGCCGACACGGCAATGGCCGCCGGGAGCCCGGGCGAGGCGGCCAGGGGTCTCGAGCGCGGCATGAAGGACGGCATCGTCCCGAGCGCCGGCACCAACCAGTCGAGCCTGCAGGAAGCGAAGACGGCCGTGGCCTCCGATCGCAAGACCCTGCCCGGTGAAGCGGCCGCCGCCGCCAAGAACCCGAAAGGCGAGGTTGCCGTCAAGGTCGGCCTCGGTTACTACAGCACCGGCGAATTCGACAAGGCGGTGGAACTGGTCCGCCTCGGAATCAGCAAGGGTGGCGTCACGCGGCTCGATGATGCCGACCTGTTGCTCGGTGCGGCACTCGTGGAACTCGGCCGCAATGACGAGGCCAAGGCGGCATTCGAGGCCGCGGCCGCCGCGGGTACGAATGCCTACATGAAGCGGATTGCCGGGCTCTGGCTTGCACGCGTGGGCCGCTCGCAACCGGCCCCGGCGGGCAGCTGACGCAGGAGAGGAGTGATGCTCAAGATGCCGAATCTTCGTGCCAGTCTGCTGGCGACCGTACTCGCAATACCGCTTGCGGGCATCGCAGCGTTCACGCTGCCCTCCGAGGCGGTTGCGCAGGCGCAGTCGTCGGGCGGCTGGCGCAAGGAAGTCGCCGACAAGGTCAAGTCCGCGCAGGACGCCGGCAAGCAGGGAAACTTCAGCGAAGCCATCCGCCTGTTGAAGGAAGCCAAGGCGAAAGCCCCGCTGTCGAAGGAGGAGGAGCAGGGCGTCAACGAACTCCTGATCTATGCTGCGAGCAGCGCGAAGGACTACAAGCTGGTCATCGAGACCGTCGACGACCGGCTGGCGACCGGCCGTGTGACCGGCGCGGACCTGGTCCGCAAGCTCCGGCTCAAGGCGACCACACATTATTCGCTGGGCAATTATCGCGACGCGATCGACGACTTCAACAAGCTGAATTCGGCGCAGGGCTCGCTCGGCGCCGATGACCTGATCCTGCTCGGCAATGCGCAGCTCGCGCTGCACGACTACCGGCCGGCCATCACGACGCTCGAGAAAGCGGTCGTCGCGGCGCAGAAGGCCGGCAAGCCGGCGGCCACGGTCGGCAAGCTGCTCGAGGGCCTGAATTCCTCGTATCACGAGACGAAGAACGAGGCCAAGCGCCTGGAGACCCTGCACCGCCTGATGGCCGTCACGCCGAAGGCAGGCGTGTTCTCGCAGCTGGCCAGCGTCTACGAGGTCAATTCAAAGAAAGACCCGGTCGTCATGATCAACGTCTACCGGCTCGGCGCCTCGCGCGGCCTCCTGTCGTCGGAGCATTACGCGAAGTACGCCGAGGCAGCGCTTGACCTCGCAAGCCCTGGCGAAGCGGTCGCAATGCTTGAGAAGGGCATGGCGACCGGCGCAATCAAGAAAGACGACCGCAACAACCGGCTGCTGGCGGACGCCAGGTCGCAGGTCGAACGCCTGAAGTCGGGCCTCGCGCAGCTCGAGCGCGAGACCATCGCGACCAAGAATGGCGAGGCGGAAGCCAAGCTCGCAATCGCTTACTTCACGCTGAAGAATTACGCGAAGGCCACCGAGGCCGGCAAGCGCGGCATCGACGAGGGCAAGCTGCGCCGGCCCGAGGACCTCAACATGCTGCTCGGCATTGCGCTGGTCGAAAGCAAGAAGCCGGCCGAGGCCAGGAACGCATTCAAGGCGGCTGCAGTGGCGAATGAACAGATCCGCGGCGTCGCGGACCTGTGGACTTCGATCGCGACCTGAGCCGGCATCCGGCTGGACCCGGCGACGGCCGCGGCGCGAAATCGCCGCGGCCGTTTTTGCGTATACAATCGTGCGGATGACACCGGCCCGGAACATCGAAATCGTCGAGGTCGGCCCGCGCGACGGCCTGCAGAACGAAGCCGCCGCGATCCCCGTAGCGGTCAAGGTCGAGTTCATCAACCGGGCGGTCGCCGCGGGCCTGA
>Ga0326726_10005607_pt1 | contig 11357 bp, 9 predicted proteins | sample MHFenrmetagenome_2_FD_207603 | JGI IMG/M metagenome (GOLD analysis project Ga0326726, IMG submission 207603) | Lab enriched peat soil microbial communities from Michigan Hollow, Ithaca, NY, United States - MHF15MN | ecosystem: Environmental > Terrestrial > Soil > Wetlands > Peat | place: USA...
GACTCTCATGTGATCCTTCGAGATAATAGATCCGAGCGGTACGGCTCTGGGAAACGAGTTGTACGATCCCCCCGGTCCCCTCGCCATCGTTGCCCCAGTAGCGGCCCGGGCCTCTCACCTCCGATTTATACAAACCAAGGCCCAGGCGATTGATCAAGGCCGCTGCCAGAGGCGGACGATCCAGCAAGTCGCGATACAACGACTCTGACAAACCGGCTCGGATCGGACCGACTTTGGTCGTGATTGTGTAGTGACCGACAATCTCTTGCAGTCGGCAGGCCCAGTCGGGATCGACTTTTTCAATCGCAAAGGTTACCCCGACATGCTCGAACGGCAAGGAGCAGGTCTCTGACTGTGTCTGGGCTGAGAGAATAGTCGTACTCAGCCCGATCACGATGAGCAAAGACAGTGCGCCGGCTCTCCGCGAGCAGAGGCACCCGGAGATCATGACGGCTGCTTCCGAACCTGGATGGAGAGATGGATCGGAAAGAGTTGCCGGGAATCTTGTCGCAGGCGCGCCTGCCGCAACAAGGTCTCAAGCGACGGTGTCACGGGGCCTTCGAAGGACACCTGCCCATTGGTGAGTACGACGAGCGGTTTGGAGGAATCAACGAGCTGTTCGTTCAGAAAGAGGCTGTAGCGTTGGACTCGCTCGGCGTGGACTTCAATGCGATTCGGCGCCACGATGGAGGCGTCCAGTCTGGCGTATTCTTGGCGCTTGATCTTGTCGTCTCGCTTGCTGACCAAATCTTCTGAGAACGCAGCGATGACATCGGTCGCATCGATGCGTACCCATCCAAACGATTGAAAATGACTCGCCTCACGCACCACCGTCACGCTCGTCGGCAAGGCATTGCGCCGTTGCGCATTGAGCCAGGTCACCAGCGCAGGCAATTCCTCCCTGGGAAAGTAGTGCCCGCCCGCCATGGGATGCTCACGATCGTGTTCTCGATAGACATAGGGATAGCCCAGCCTGGTCAATTCTTTCGTAATCGTGCGGCTGAGTTCCACCGGCATCACCTGATCTTTCGATCCGTGAATGATATAGACCGGCGTGGAGCGGAGGTTGGCCAGAAACGGCATCAGCACGCGGTCGAGGCCTCCGGCCATAGGGGCAATGCCGGCAAACAGGGGCGCATCGTGCATACCGATCACCCAGGCGCCGATCCCGCCGTTGGACATGCCGGTGAGAAAGATCCGGTCAGGATCGATGTGGTAGCGCCGTTGCACGGAACGAATCGTCTCCAGCACCAGTTCCTCTGCTTCTCTTGTAAACCAGGCGCCCATCGGGGCGGTTGGACAGGCCAACACATAGTCCTCTCCCAATCGAGCCTGCCAGCGTTCCAGATAGGCCTGACCGGTAAACCCCGCGCCATGCAGGCATACGACCAATCCATAGCCCTTCGCTGCCTGATAGGTCAGAGGAACGGAGAGTGCCAAATCGTAGGCTTCCCCCTGCACATCGATCTCCTCATCGGGAATGGTTCCGATCGGCTGCAGGGCATAGTCCCGCCCGGTTTGAATGATCCCGATTGTCTGCTCGATTGTGGCATGTGGATCGGAGAGAATTGACTTAAGAATTCCGGCTGCTTCGTCTGTATCCGTACTGTCCAGGTAGCGGAAGACCTGCGTCTTCATCTCAGCAGAAGGCGCGACAGCAGCTGCGTCCATTTCCCAGTCGGCAAATCCAGCAAGGAGAAGAACCAGGACGCCTGAGAGACGCCAGCGAGTCACAAATCTCCTTCTACAACCAAATCTTTCCCGATGCGGCGGACCGTGACATGACGTAAGGGGAGCGCTTGGTCCAAACGCTTCGGGCCGCGATCGCCGATCATGGCCTTGGCATCCTGCCCTCCCATAAGAGTCGGCGCAAGATAGAGCAACACATGATTGACCAATTTTTCCCGTAACGCCGCGGCATTGACGGTGCTGCCTCCCTCAATGAGTGCAGAGGTGATCCCACGCTTGCCCAGCATTGTCATCAGCGCCGGAAGCGAGACTCGCCCGTTCTTCGTCGAAAGGGACAGGACCTCCACCCCTGCCCGCTCAAATGGACGGCGGCGCGACCGGGATGCACGACTCGTGGTCACGATCAATGTCTTTGCCCGGTCCTGTTTCGTACAGACCGTCGCCGTCGAGGGCGTCCTGAGTCGGCTATCGAGCACGACACGCAACGGTTGGCGGAATGCCAGCTTGAGTGAGCGATCGGATAGTCGCGCCGTCAGCGTGGGATTGTCTTTGAGCACGGTGCCGACCCCGACGACTACGGCATCCACCTGGCTCCGGAATCGATGCGCCTCTTGTCGCGCGCGCGGACCGGTAATCCATCGAGACTCCCCCTTCGCTGTCGCCACCTTTCCATCCAATGTCATTCCGGCTTTCAGGATCACATAGGGACGGCCGGTCGTGACCCAGTGGAGATATGCGCGATTCAGCTGCGCCGCTTCCTCCTGTGCGATGCCCGTCGTCACCGTGATCCCAGCCCGGCGTAAGGCAGCAATCCCTCGTCCTTTGACCATGGGATTGGGGTCCGTCATCGCCACGACCACCTGTCGCACACCGGATTGAACCACTGCCGGAACGCACGGTGGAGTTCGTTTGAGGAGGTGGCGACAGGGTTCGAGCGTGACATAGAGCGTCGCACCCTTGGCACGTGGCCCTGCCTGCTTGAGCGCAAGAATTTCTGCGTGAGGTTGCCCTGGACCCTGGTGATACCCGCGGCCCACGACGCGGCCGTTCTTGACTACGAGGGCGCCGACCATGGGATTCGGGCTGGTCTTGCCCCGGCCCTTCGCCGCGAGACGGAGCGCCAGGGTCATGAAGTGGCGGTGCGGTGTGGTGGCAGTCACCGTGTCTTGCGCGTGATGCGCGATCGGCTGCGAGGCCGCTGAGCCGACTTCGTCTTCGTAGTCTTCATCGTCGCCTTCTTCGCCTTCGCACGCGACCCTGACACCTTGCGCGTAGGGAGGGAACCGCTCGATCCGGCTTCGGCCAAGGCCCCATGGGCCGCCGCAAGCCGCGCAATGGGGACACGATAGGGCGAACAACTCACGTAGTCCAACCCAAGTTCATGACAGAACTCCACGGAACTGGGATCGCCGCCATGCTCACCGCAGATGCCGAGCTTAATCCCGGGGCGGGTCTTCCGGCCTCCAACGATGGCCTGCCGCATTAAGTCCCCCACCCCTTCTCGATCGAGCACGGCGAAGGGATCCGCTTCCATAATGTTGGCGGTTCGATAAAAATCGATGAACTTCGCCGCATCGTCGCGGGAGAAACCGAACGTGGTCTGAGTAAGATCGTTCGTCCCGAATGAGAAGAACTCCGCTTCCGTCGCGATGCGATCAGCCGTCACGGCAGCCCGCGGCAGTTCGATCATCGTGCCGACGAGATAGGAGAGCTTCACGTTGTACCGTTTCATCGTCTCCTGCGCCACCTCGCGGATCAAATCCTTCTGTGCCTTCATTTCTGACACCATCCCCACCAGCGGGATCATGATCTCCGGGACGATCTTCTTCCCTTCCTTGGCTAACTCGCACGCGGCCTCCATGATGGCGCGCGCCTGCATGCGGGTAATCTCCGGCATCGTAATCCCGAGCCGGCAGCCGCGTAACCCGAGCATGGGATTGAACTCGTGGAGTTCCTCGACGCGGGCCAGCAATCGGCGCTTTTCTTCGAGTCTGGCTCCGTCACGCCCAGTTAGCTCCAGCTGCGCAATCTCTACCATCAACTCTTCACGTTTCGGAAGAAATTCGTGCAACGGCGGATCGAGGAGCCGAATGGTGACCGGATAACCTGCCATCTCGCGATAGAGCCCGATGAAATCCTTTTTTTGCAGCGGCAAGAGTTGATCGAGAAATTTTTCCCGCTCTTCTTTCGTCCGCGCCAAGATCATCTTCTGCATAATCGGGATGCGGTCCTCGGCAAAGAACATGTGCTCCGTCCGGCAGAGTCCAATCCCTTCCGCGCCGAAGCCACGCGCGATTTTCGCTTGATCCGGCACATCTGCATTGGCGCGGACGCGAAGCGTCCGCACGCGATCGGCCCATGACAAAATCATCGCGAAGCGCTGGTACTTGTCCGACTTCTTCCCATCCAGCTTTCCCTGGATCACTTGAATGATTTCAGATTCGACGACGGGAAGGTCCCCCTCGTACACATTGCCGGTCGAACCATTGATCGAAAGATAGTCTCCCTCGCGAAACACTTTGGCCCCGATGCGAACCGACTGGCTGTCCAGGACTTCCACTGACTCACAGCCGGCTACGCAGACCTTGCCCATTTGCCTGGCAACCACTGCGGCGTGGGACGTCATCCCACCCCGCGCCGTCAAGAATCCCGCCGCAGCGTTCATCCCGTGAATGTCGTCCGGGCTGGTTTCCTGCCTGACCAACACCACGCGGGTTCCAGTAGCTTTCATCGTCACCGCGCGATCGGGCGTGAGCGCGATCTTGCCGGCCGCCGCGCCAGGACCGGCTGGTAGCCCTTTTCCCAACGGGTTGGACTTCGACTCTTCTTTCATATCGAAAATCGGGTAGAGATATTGCGACAATTGTTCCGGCCCGATCCGCTGTACCGCTTCCCGCTTCGAGATGAGGCCTTCTCTGACCATGTCGACCGCAATCTTCACGGCAGCGATCCCGGTCCGTTTGCCGACCCGGGTTTGCAGCATATAGAGCTTGCCCTCTTGGATCGTGAATTCCAGATCGAGCATGTCCCGGTAATGTTTTTCGAGTCTCTTGTAGGTATGCTCCAGTTCCTTGTAGGCCTCCGGCACGTTCTTCGCGAGTGCACTTACCGGAAGTGGAGTCCTGATGCCGGCCACGACATCCTCGCCTTGGGCATTCATCAAGCACTCGCCGAAGAAGTTCTTGTCGCCGGTGGCGGGATCGCGCGTGAACGCCACACCGGTGCCGCTTGTCTCCCCCATGTTGCCGAATACCATCGCCACCACGTTGATGGCCGTGCCCCAGGAGTCTGGAATTCCATAGAGGCGCCGATAGGTGACGGCTCGCGCTCCGAACCAGGAAGAAAAGACGGCGTTGACGGCCAAGCTAAGCTGTTCGAGGGGCTCATCGGGGAACTCTTTCTTCGTCTCTTCCTTGATGAGCGCCTTAAAGCTGGACACCAATTCCCGGAGATGCCGTGCATCGAGATGGGTCTCGTGCGCCACGCCCACCTCGGTCTTCTTGTGCTTGAGGATCGCTTCGAAATGTTCGCGCGGCACACCCATGACGATGCTGCCGTACATGGACACAAAGCGCCGATAGCTGTCTTGGGCAAACCGATCATTGCGTGTTTTTGCCGCCAGCCCCTCGACCGTCTTGGTCGTCAGACCGACATTCAACACGGTGTCCATCATGCCCGGCATGGAGGCCCGCGCGCCGGACCGCACCGACACTAGCAGCGGCCGCTCAGGATCGCCGAACCCCATGCCCATAGACCGCTCGACCCGCTTGAGCGATTTCAACGCAGCATCCCACATGCCGGGAGGATACTGTTTCCCATTCTTGTAATATTCAACGCAGGCCTCGGTGGAAATCGTGAAGCCGGGTGGAACGGAGATGCCGAGATTCGTCATTTCGGCAAGTCCGGCGCCCTTCCCGCCGAGGAGCTCTTTCATGTTGGAGGTTCCTTCGGCCAAGCCGTCACCGAAGTAGTACACGTATTTCTTTGCCACGCTTCCCTCTCCTTCGCGTTGACTTCAGTTCAATTCAATGGACAAGTGACGCCCCGTGGTCGGCGGCGGATTCGAGCCGGAGCCGATACCGGCTGATCAAATACCATTTCGCCACCAACCCTAACGCAATGACTGCCACGACAACCAGCACCAATATGAGCAACCGATAGTCGGCATGCTCCCCCTGATCTACATAATACTGCCCACCGTCCGGCCCTTGCCGAAACTTGATCTCCCGTTGCAGCTGATGAGTCTTGCCGGACGGATCAGATAGATTGATCCACTCCGAGCAGATGCGTATTGGGTCTGCTGTTCCCGCGACGGGCTGCCAGGCGAGCCGGAGACAAATATCGTGCTTGGAGTTGAATACATCTGGGGTCGCCACCAGTTCATCGAGGTTGATCCCGCTGGCCCATAATCCGACCAGCACGATCGCGTTGCAGATAATGATCAAAACAAGAGACACCAGCCTGGAGAATCGTCGTACCAGCGCCTTGCGTGCCTCCGCATCACCGGTCACTGTGGTCTTGACATCCATGGGGGGATGTTGTGCCATGGTTACATATCCTGTCTAACTCCCTTGTACCACAATCTGCGAAAAGTCCGCGAACGAGTTGAAGAAGTCATCCACTTCCTGGAGCAACGACAACCGGTTACTCCGGACGACCGGATCGTCCGCATTCACCATGACTGCTGTGAAGAACGCATCAATGGCCGGCTTCAGACGCACCAGCGCGTCCAGAGCTTGGCCATACTCCCCAGAGTTCAGTGCATCCAACAACTTCAGCCTCTTTCCTTCATCCGCCACGGCCTGGTAGAGCGCCAACTCGGTGGGATGCTCGAACCGCGACTGGTCGACCGGCTTATGGTCCCACTGCTCTTTTTCAACAAGCCGGTGCGCACGCTTGAAGCCGACGATCAACGGATCAAATTCCGGCTTCGTCGTCACAGATTCGAGCGCCTTCATTCTCAGAACAAGATCCACGAGATCCAACGCCTTGTCATGAGCCTGTTTGAGCACTGCTTCGATCACATCATCTCGCAACGCGTGGACGATCCTGCCATAGTGACGAACCCGCTCAAAAATGAATTCCGTGATCCGGCGCCGTCCCTCCTGCTCGGAATCTGGAACCCCCTTGAAACCATCGCCGATGACCAGGTTTCTCGCATTGTCAATGTAGAGCCCCAAGTTCATCCGTAGGTTTCGCTCAAGAATAATCCGGACGATGGCCGTGGCGTTCCTGCGCAACGCAAAGGGGTCTTCCGATCCGGTCGGTACGAGACCCACGTGGAAGAACGCCGCCAACGTATCCAGCCGGTCGGCCAACGACAGCACCTGACCAGCGATGGTCCGTGGCAATTCACCTTCGATCGACCGCGGCAGATACTGCTCCCTGATGGCCTGACTGACCGCCTCAGATTCTCCATCATGTTTCGCGTACTCACCCCCCATGATGCCCTGCAGTTCCGGAAACTCACCGACCACACCGGTGAGAAGGTCTGCCTTGCACAGATCCGCTGCCCTCTCGCAAGCCTCTTTCAATTCAACGTCATGAGGTCGCACTCTCGATGCGATGAAAGAGGCCAGCTTCCTGATCCGTTGTTGTTTTTTCTGCATGGTCCCGAGCTTCTGGTGGAATGTGACACCGGCTAGTTTCGTCACACGTTCCTCGAGCTTGACCTTCCGGTCTTCGTCAAAAAAGAACTTCGCATCGGCCAATCGCGCAGCCAGGACCCGCTCGTTGCCTTCGCGAATCAAACCCATATCTTTCGCTCGATTGTTCGTCACTGCGATGAAATGGGGGACGAGCTTCCCGGTCTCTTTGTGCCTCAAGGAGAAGAATCCCTGATGTTCTTTCATGGAAGTCATCAAGATCTCTTGCGGCACCTCCAAGTAGGCCGGCTTGAATGATCCGATAATGGCATTGGGACATTCGGTCGTATAGACCGCCTGATCCAGCAAGTCTCCGTCCACATTCAACGTGAATCCGGTCTTCTTGCACAACGTCGCAATCTGTTCTTCGATCATGTGGCGGCGGCGCTCCGGATCGGGAATGACCCCTTGACGTTCAAGCCCCTTCAGATAGGATTCGGCGTCTCGAACCACAATCCCTTTCGCACTCCCTAACACGCGATGGCCCTCTGTCCGATTACCGGCGATAATTCCCGCGGCTTCGATCGGGAGCGTCGCCCCTCCGTACAACGCCACCAGCCACCGCACCGGTCGAGCGAACCGCACGCCGGGGCTATTCCACTTCATCGCTTTTGGAAACGAGAGTTTCGCGATCAACTGCGGAAGGAGTTCTTTCAGGACTACGTCGGTGGGCCGCCCCTGTTCCTGCTTCACGGCAAAGAGATATTCCCCCTTCGGAGTCCGGCGAACCTGCAGGCCTTCGACGGCGACTCCTTGCCCTGCGGCAAATCCCGTCGCTGCTCTGGTCGGCTGGCCGGCAGGGTCGAACGCCACCGCTTTGGACGGCCCCATCGTTTCCTTGACCACAGAGTTTTGCTGAGTCGTAAGACCCTCGACCACCAGGGTCAATCGCCTAGGAGTTCCCAGCGTGCGGGCGGATTGAAACGCGAGCCGTTGGTCTTTAAACAGCTGCTCGGCCGAATCTTTGAGGACAGCCAGGACGGGAGCGATGAACTGGTAGGGAAGCTCTTCGACGCCGATCTCGATCAACAACTGGGCAGCGGTCACTGGGGAATGACGGCTCGCCTTTTTCGGAGAGGGAACGAGGCGACGAGGTTTCTGAGTCTTTGTCATGGATCATCCCGCGGTTCTATGAGCGGCGAGCCATGGCCTTGGAACGAATATGTGATGTCTTCGCTCCGTCACGGCCCGTCCCGCGATTGAGCAGTGGATGTCCCATCGCCGCCCTCTCCTCGATGTAGCGCTCGGCACATTGACGGGCAAGGGCGCGGACCCTGGCGATATATCCCGTGCGCTCTGCCACGCTGATCGCCCCGCGGGCATCGAGCAGATTGAAGAGATGCGATGACTTGATACAGAATTCGTAGGCCGGGAGCGTCAACCGCTTATCACGATTCGCCAGCAGCCGCTTACATTCCCCTTCGAACGATTGAAACGTGGCCATGAGCATCGCCACATCGCCTTCTTCGAAATTATAGGTGGAAAATTGGATTTCGGTTTCGTGGTGGATATCTCCGTACGTGACTGAATCGTTCCAGGCGAGGTCAAAGACGTTGTTGACTTGCTGAAGATACATCGCGATGCGTTCAGTCCCATATGTGAGTTCGACGGTAATGGGATTGAGCTCGATCCCACCGATCTCCTGGAAGTACGTGAACTGGGTGATTTCCATCCCATCGAGACGCACCTCCCAGCCCAGGCCCCAAGCGCCCAGCGTGGGAGACTCCCAGTCGTCTTGAATGAACCGGATGTCGTGCTGCTTCGGGTCGATCCCCAGTTGAGCCAGACTCTCCAAATACAACGTTTGAATGTTGTCTGGCGCCGGCTTCAGCACGACCTGATACTGATAGTAGTGCTGCATGCGGTTCGGGTTCTCGCCGTATCGTCCATCTGTGGGACGCCGGCATGGCTGCGGATAGGCGGCCCGCCAGGGTTCCGGGCCAAGGGACCTGAGGAACGTGGCTGGATGAAAGGTGCCTGCTCCCATTTCCAAATCATAGGGTTGGTGTAGGACGCAGCCTTGCTCAGCCCAGTACTGATGCAATGTGAGAATGAGATCTTGGAAGGTCACGAACAGTCCAGTCGTCGTTACGGCGGTCTGAGTTCTCGTGCAGGACGCGTTGAAATGAACGAGAAAGCTAACAGGAACCTGCAGAGACTGTCAAGGCACAACCCCTCTAGGATCAAGGAGTTGCAGCACGAGTTCTGTATTGAATTGACGGGGCGTTAAAGATTGGAGCGTTTGAGTGACTCCCCTCAAATTTTACAGCTTGACTCTTGACGGATACAGCACAGTCCTCTATGTTTCAATTCTTGATTAACTCACTTGGAAAAGATCGACCTCTCTATGAAGCTTTCGAAAAAAAGTGAATACGGACTTCGTGCCCTGCTCGAGCTGACCCTTGTGCATGGTAAGACGACGTTACAGCGCCACCAGATCGCGACACGACAGCATATCCCAGTCGAATTTCTTGAACAGATCCTCCTGGCCCTAAAACGAGCCGGCCTCCTCTCCAGCCGTCGAGGAATGAAAGGCGGCTACACACTCATCAAGTCTCCGGGAGAGATCACCCTCGGCCAAGTGATTCGCATCTTGGATGGCCCCCTCGCTCCCATCGGATGTGTGAGCAAGACGGCCTATCAGAAATGCGGAGATTGCCCCTATGCCGAACACGCCCAATGTCCTGTGCAGCATGTGATGGGTACCGTGCGGGATGCCATTGCCGACATCCTTGACCACTACACGCTCGACGATTTTGCCGCCGGCCATCGCAAAGGATAGCCGTGGATCTCGTCGTGCTCGTACTCATCACCTTCGTCGCGGCGACCGTCAACGGCGCCTTGGGGTATGGCTTTTCTTCGATTACAGTTCCAGTTGCGCTGCTCTTCTATACCAATCGTATCCTGAATCCGGCGCTGGTCCTCGTGGAATTGGTCATCAATGGATACGTCCTCTTCATCAACCGCAAGAGCATCCCGAGCATTTGGTGGCGCGTAGCGCCCATTCTGATCGGCCTCCTGATCGGAGTCGGAATCGGCAGCTATATTCTCTCCCTCGTTCATCCATCGTGGGTCAAGTTTGTGACCTACATCATGCTCTTGCCGTTGATTCTGCTCCAAGCGGCCGGTATTAGAAAACCCATCAAGGCTGAAAAAGCCATTGCGATTCCCTTTGGAGTGGGAATCGGCACCCTTTATTCCGTCACCACTATCTCAGGCCCTCCTCTCGCGCTCCTTTTCAACAATCAAGGCTATGCCAAACAAGATTTCCGGGCCGCGCTAGGGGTCATTCGAGTGGGGGAAGCGGTCATGACGGGAATCGCCTACTATTTCATTGGACTGTACAGCGCCGGCAGTATGGAGCTCATTTTGTATATCGTCCCCAGCGTCCTTTTAGGAATTCCTCTCGGGAGCTTCCTCATTCGTTGGATGGACCCTGAAACCTTCAGGCGAATCTGCATGGCCTTTGATGCCTTGATCGTCACATTCGGATTGTCTCGAGTACTGATTGAACTGAACCTTGCAACCGGACCCACCACATACAGCATCCTCACAATCGTGACGATACTCAATGCCTACTTACTGTTTCGATTTTTTCGAGACAGGACTGTCCCATGAGGAATATAGGCTTGACCATCGACAGCTGCATCGTTCACTGGATCCGTCACCATACACATCGATCCGTCACAGTCCGCCGCTTACACGACAACCGGCCCACTTGCGAGCGGGGCTCAAACCCCTAGTACCACTCCACCCGGTAGTCGCACGCTCCTCCATCTGCATCGCTCCTCTCGCTACGGGCTTTTCGCACCTATTTCCGGTGACTCAAACCTGCCCATTCCATCTTCTGTTGATTGAACCATCCCTGGTTACGAGACATCCCCAGTCCGACTCTCTCTCCCATTTATGGATACTTGTCGCTGGATGAGCAGGGAGTGGGATGGGGCGATACTCTCCGACCGAGACAAGATCTGTATGGTTTTCCCTTCAAGTTCTACAGTCCAATAGGTTCAAGCATTCACG
>Ga0326726_10005608_pt1 | contig 11354 bp, 9 predicted proteins | sample MHFenrmetagenome_2_FD_207603 | JGI IMG/M metagenome (GOLD analysis project Ga0326726, IMG submission 207603) | Lab enriched peat soil microbial communities from Michigan Hollow, Ithaca, NY, United States - MHF15MN | ecosystem: Environmental > Terrestrial > Soil > Wetlands > Peat | place: USA...
GGATCGAGTCCCGCGACACCCCGCAGCGCGGAGGTGTAGACGACCGGGAAGTCGAGCTGCTTCTCGCTGGCGCCCAGGCGGTCGAACAGGTCGAAGGTCTGGTTCAACACCCATTCCGGGCGCGCCTCGGGACGATCGATCTTGTTGATCACGACGATCGGCGCAAGCCCGTGCTTGAAGGCCTTCTGCGTGACGAAACGGGTCTGCGGCATCGGGCCGTCCACGGCGTCCACCAGGAGCAGCACGCAGTCCACCATCGACAGCACGCGCTCGACCTCGCCGCCGAAATCGGCGTGGCCGGGCGTGTCCACGATGTTGATGCGGTAGTCGCCCCAGCGGATGGCGGTGTTCTTCGCGAGGATCGTGATGCCGCGCTCGCGCTCGAGCGCGTTCGAGTCCATGACGCGGTCGGTCACGGGCTTGCGCGCATCGAGCGTGCCCGACTGGCGCAGCAGCTTGTCCACCAGGGTCGTCTTGCCGTGGTCGACGTGCGCGATGATCGCGATGTTGCGCAGATTCTGGATCACGGGGTCGTATCGCGGTGCAAAAGGGCCGCGATCTTACACCAGAAATCGGGGACCTCAGGAACGCTCCGCCGGCGCCCCGATGCCTGCCTCATCTGACATCACCGGTACCCCCCTTAACTTATTGTTTTCCAACAGAATTTCAATCCAGCCATCCAGCCTGCGCCAAGAGGCTCTCAGGCAGCGCCAGGACCGCTTGAAGGGCCGGAACGGCCTAAGACGGGGTCAAGGGACGGACCGACGTGTCGCCCCTCCTATGGGCCCGCAGGCGAGGCCCGATTCAAGCCTGCTCCAGGGCCATCATTTGCTCCTCGAGCTCCGCCACATGGCGCTCCCAGTAGCGGACTTCGCCGAACCAGGGAAACGCCTGCGGGAACGCCGGATCGTGCCAGCGACGGGCGAGCCAGGCGGCGTAGTGAATCATCCTGAGCGCCCGCAGGGGCTCGATCAGCATCGTCTCCACGGGATCGAGGGTCGCGAATTGCGCATAGCCTTCGAGGATGTCCGCGAGCTGGGCGCGCATCTCGGCGGCATCGCCGGCGAGCAGCATCCAGAGGTCCTGGATCGCCGGGCCCGTCATGCAGTCGTCGAGGTCGACGAAATGCGGGCCCGCCGCGGTCCACAGCACGTTGTTGCGGTGGCAGTCGCCGTGAATGCGCAGCTGGCGCAGGGGCCCTGCCGCCTCGAATCGCGCCTCCACCAGGTCCAGCAACTCCCCGCTCACCAGCTCGTAGCGATGCGCGATGTAATCGGCCATCAGATCGCCATCCAGAAGATAGTCGACCGACTGGCGCCCCATCGCCTCGACCGAGAAGCGCCCGCGATGCTCGAATCGCCCCGCCGCCCCCACCATGTGGATCCGCCCCAGAAAGCGGCCGATCCATTGCCGGTCATCCGGCGTGCCCAGTTCCGGCCACTGGCCGCCGCGGCGCGGGTAGATCGCAATGCGGAATCCGGCGAATACGGGCACTGGGCCATCACCCAGCTTCTCGCGAGTCACCGGCTCGAGCGGCGCGATGACGGGAATCTCGGCGGCCGCAAGTTCGCGCGCAAACGCGTGTTCCTCGGCGATCGCCTCATCCGTCCAGCGGCCCGGACGGTAAAACTTGATGACCACGGGTTCGGCGTCTTCGAGGCCCACCTGGAAGACGCGGTTTTCGTAGCTGCCGAGCGCGAGCATGCGGCCGTCGCTGTGGAATCCCGCGGCCTCCACGGCATCGATCACCGCATCCGGCGACAGGGTCGCAAACGGGATTTCCGCGCTGGGGGCCTGGTCCTGGTCCATCGGGGCAACATAGCGTTCCAACCCCGATGACACCAGCCGCAATGCAAAGCCCCGGCAGGCCGCAGCCTGCCGGGGCTATTCGCTCTCAGTCCGCGCTAAGGAATCGTCTTGGAAGCCGGGCTCGAATTGTCGCTTTCCACGCCGTCAGAATCGAACGACGCAAGGACGAAGAAGTAAGTACCGGATGCCAGATTATCCACAACATAGCTTGTAATGCCCGGGTTGTTGAGCGTGATCGTGGTCGGGTAGATCCCGGCTGCGTTGCCGTAGCGAACCTTGTAGCCCGCCAGATTGGTGAGCGGTGAACCGTCCGTGCGGGTCGTCGGCGCTGACCATGTGAGTGTCGCGGAGCCATTGCCGGATTGCTGGACTGCGATCGAAAACGCGGGCAGCGACGCCTGAAGAACGCCGTCGCTCACCTTGACCTGGATGTTTGCATAGGAGCCGACAGTTCCCGCGCCCGGCGTGCCCGACAGCCGTCCCGTGCTGGTGCTGAATGTGGCCCAGGACGGCTTGTTCATGATGCTGAAACTCAGCGTGTCGCCGTCCGGGTCGCCCGCCGTGGGCGTGAAAGAATACGCCTGGCCCTCGACAATGGAGGCCGGCGGTGCGCCCGAAATTGTCGGCGGGGAATTCGCGGCCTCAACCGAGATCTGGAAAGCCGGCAGGGCCGTCGTCGCCATGCCGTCGCTCGCGCTGATGGTTATGGCGATGTAGTCGCCGGCGGCACTCTTGGCCGGCGTTCCCGACAAGCGTCCGTTGCTGCTGTTGAAGCTCGCCCAGGTCGGCTTGTTCGTGATGCTGAAACTGAGCGCGTCACCGTCGGGGTCCGACGCGGTCGGCGTGAACGAATAGCCCTGGCCCGTCGTGACGGTCGCCGCGGGCGTTCCGCTGATGCTCGGCGCGCGGTTCGCTGCCACGTTGATCGAGAACGCAGGCAGCGATGCCGAAAGGCTGCCGTCGCTGACCGAGATCACGATGCCCTGGTAATTGCCGGCGCTGCCTGCCGGAGGCGTGCCTGACAGGCGCCCGGTGCTGGCGTTGAAGCCAGCCCAGGCCGGCTTGTTGCTGACATTGAATGTCAGTGAATCGCCGTCCGGGTCGCTCGCAGCCGGTGTGAAGCTGTAGGCGACGCCCTCATGCGCCGAGCTGGCTGCTGCACCGCTGATCGCGGGCGCCCGGTTTACAACCGTGGGCGTGACCGTGATCGAAAACGCCGCCAGTGCGGCGCTGGCCGAACCGTCCGAAACGCTGATCCGGATATTCGCGTAGGTCCCCGCCGTGCCGGTGGCAGGCGTTCCCGAGAGTTGGCCATTGCCCGTGTTGAACGCGGCCCAGGCCGGCTTGCCGGCGATCGAGAAGCTCAGTGCCTGGCCATCCGGATCCGAGGCGGCCGGAATGAAGGAATAGGCCTGACCTTCGGCAACGGAATTCGGGGCGCTGCCGGAGATGACAGGGGGCTGATTGGGTGGCGGCTGCGACGCCGGATGGGGATCCACCTTGATCCGGAACTTGTTGCCTTTTGTGACGTGGGTGCCGTCACTGACGGAAATGCGCACGTGGCCGTAAGTGCCGACATCCGCGTCGGCCGGCGTTCCCGAGAGCTCGCCCGTGGTGGTGCTGAATGTCGCCCAGTCCGGCTTGTTGGTGATCTCGAATGTCAGGGCATCGTTTTCGGGATCGCTCGCAGCGGGCGTGATCACCAGAGACTCGCCTGCCAACGTCGACGCTTCAGCCGGCAACGCGTCGATGATCGGCGCCTGGTTGTTGAGCAGCGGCTGGATATTGCTTTCCTGCTCGTGCTCGAGACATGCAGTCATCGAGAGAGCAAGCAGGCCGAGCGCCAGTGTCTTGTAGGCTTTCAAGTGGCAACCCCGCTGTCTCTCTCGAGACCGGAAGCTTTGCGTCCCCGCCTCGCGACGGGTTTGCCGTTTACACGTGAACCAGGGTCTGGCTCAGACCCGATTCCCCCTGATCAATACGTTGCGCAGCGATTGTCAGGCCATCCGCAACTGCGCGCGACTGCGCCACGTCGCACTTCAGCGACAGAAAATCCGCCGATCTGACTTAATCAGTCGATCGCTTTCATCGCGACGCCTGAATGCGCACTCGCAGTCGCCGGCGAGTTTCCATAATCGATCCTGACTCCGGCGCGAATCGTCAACGACGCCGGGTGCCGGCGCCATTCGCTTCGCGCGTGGCGATGAAGAATCCCGTCCTGGCCGACAATCACATCCATTCCGGCCGATTTGAAGCCGAAAAACCCGGCGTGTCCCGCTCCCGGCGTCGCTGCGCGATTCATTGCTATCATGCGCTGCCACAATCGAAGGAGTCCTGATGGGCGCAATTCTCGTCACCGGTGGAGCCGGATACATCGGCAGCCACGTCGTCCGCCAGCTTGGCGAACAGCGTGAACGGCTTCACATCCTCGACAATTTGTCGACGGGCTTCCGCTCTGCCGTCCTTCACGGAGAGTTGACGGAGGGCGACACGAACGACGCGGACCTCGTCACCGAATTGCTGAAGTCACGGAAGATCGACAGCGTACTGCACTTTGCGGCCCACATCGTCGTGCCGGAGTCGGTTGCCAACCCGCTCAAGTACTACCGCAACAATACGGGCGGAACGCGAACGCTGCTGCAGTGTTGCGTCGACGCGGGCGTGAAGCACTTCATCTTCTCGTCAACCGCCGCCGTCTACGGCATGCCGCCCGGCGGCATCGCCTCGGAGGAAACGCCGACTGCGCCCATCAATCCGTATGGGCGTTCGAAACTGATGTGCGAATGGATGCTGCAGGATGTGGCGGCCGCCCACCCGCTCCGGTTTGTTGCACTCCGCTATTTCAATGTCGCCGGCGCGGACCCTGCCGGCCGCATCGGTCAGTCGACGCCTGAGGCCACGCACCTGATCAAGGTGGCATGCGAGCACGTGGTCGGGCGGCGCGATCATGTCTCGATTTTCGGCACCGACTACGACACCAGCGACGGAACCTGCGTGCGCGATTACATTCACGTGGAAGACCTGGCGGCCGCCCACCTGCAGGCACTCGCATACCTGCGCGCCGGCGGCGCCTCGACCACATTGAACTGCGGCTACGGCCAGGGCTTCAGCGTCCGCGAGGTGCTGGACGAGGTAGCGAGGGCTTCCGGCAGGAAGCTGCGGATCACCGAATCGCCGCGCCGTGCCGGCGACCCGCCCTGCCTGGTGGCAAAGGCCGACCGGATCCGCAAGGAGCTCTCGTGGATGCCGCGGCACAAGGACCTGGGCGAAATCGTGAGCTCGGCCCTCGCCTGGGAGCAAAGGCTACTGCGCCAGCCGATGGCCTGACGGTACCATACGCGGATGGCCATCCTTCGCCCACGGTCGCTGAGTGGGCTGCTTTCGGCAGCCCTGCTGCTGATCGTGCTCCCGCTGACTGCGGCAGTCGTTTACGGAGCGGTCCAGCTGCGCCAGCTGTCGCGCACGAGCGACGTCCTCGTGCGGGACAGCATTGCGTTGACCCAGCAGACCCAGGTCCTGTTTCAGAACATCGCCGCCATGGAGCGCTCGGCGAGCCTGTATGGCCTGCTGGACGATCCGCGCCTGGCCGCAGCCTTCGACGCCAATTACCGGGCCTTCGGACGCACGCTCCAGCTGCTGGCGGCATCCGGGCCGCCGGCGCAGGTTGCGCGCGTGCAGGCCGCCGGCGATGCCGCCTCGACCCTGGTCCACGGCGCCGTGGCCAAGGACCGCCAGGGCGCCCTGGTTGCCCGCTTCGACGTGCTGGGCGCCGAAGCCAATGACCTTGCGGACCAGACTCGCGACGGCATCGACACCCGGTTGCTGGACGCCGAACGCCAGGCGGCGGCGACCCAGCGATGGCTCCTGTGGGCGGTCATGGCGCTGGTGCCTGCATTCATCGCCCTGGCAGCCATCTTCGCGTTCTTCGTGCTGCGGCCGCTGCGCGCAATCGATCGCGCCATCAGCGATCTCGGCCGCGGCGCGTTCTCGCAGTCGATCGCAATCAGCGGGCCGGCCGACCTGGCGGCTCTCGGCCGGCAGCTTGAATGGCTGCGCACGCGGCTGCTGGAGATCGCGGTGGAGCGCAATCGTTTCCTGCGCCACATGTCGCACGAGCTGAAGACGCCGCTTGCCAACATTCGCGAGGGCACCGACCTGCTGCTGGATGGCGCGGTAGGTGCGCTCGATGAGAACCAGCGCGAAGTTGCTTCGATCCTCCGGGAAAATGCGCTGCGCCTGCAGCGGCTCATCGAGAACCTCCTGTCCTACAGCGCCTGGCATTCGCAAACGAGCACCGTCGAGCGGACCCATTTCCGCCTCAGCTCCCTGGTTGGCACAGTCGTGGACAGCCAGCGCCTCTCCCTGGCCGCGCGTGACCTGAAACTCGACTTGCAGGTCGCAGACGTGAACATGGTGGGCGACCGTGCGAAACTGAAACTCGTGCTCGACAACCTGTTGTCGAATGCGCTGAAATTCACGCCCCGCGGAGGGACCATCCACCTGCATGCCTATTCGGACGGCAAGACGACCATCATCGATCTGGCCGACAGCGGCCCGGGCATACCGCGCGAGGAGCGCGAGAAAGTCTTCGAGGCCTTCTACTCCGGGCCGACGCCGCATGGCGGCCCGTTGAAGGGAACCGGAATCGGACTCTCGGTCGTGCGTGAATTCGTGCAGGCTCACGGCGGCACGGTCCAGATCGTCGACGGCGAGTTCCCGGGTGCCCACTTGCGAATCAAGCTGCCGATGCCTGCTCCAAAGGGCGCGGTCCATGCGGCATAAGAAGCTGACGGCCCTGCTCGTGTCGGCGGCGCTGGTAACGGGCTGCGCCGCGGTGGACGACTGGACGGGCCTCAAGCGCCGCAAGGAAACGCCTGCGGCACCGGTCACCGACGACGGCCAGCTCGTCGCCGGTTATCTCGCGACGCTCGAGCGACTGAGCCGTGGTGGCGCCGCTGAACAGGCGGAGATCCTGGAGGAAGCGCGTTCCGCCTATCTTGCCAACCCGTCCACCCAGCACCGGCTGCGCTACGCCTTCGTGCTGGCCGTCCCCGGTCATGCGGCTACGGATCCTGAAGGCGCACGGTCGCTGCTCGGCGAATCGCTCGCGACGCCCGAGACATTGCTGCCCTCCGAACGGGCACTGGCCGACCTGATCGTCCGCGAACTGGATGCGCGGCTCGCGCTCACCCAGGAGAATACCGCCCTGCGCAGCGCATCGACGACGACGGACCGGGATCGCATTGCCGGCCTCAACCGGCGCCTCCAGCAGGAGACAGCCGAAAAGGAACGGTTGCGGCGCGAACTCGAAGAGGCGCAGGCCAAGCTCGAAGCGATCACCGCGCTCGAAGGCGGCGCGACGGAGCGCAAGCCATGAGGACGCAGCTGGGCCGGCGTCCGCGCGTCGTGCTGGTGGATGATGACAGCGGGTTGCTGCGCCTGCTCACCATCCGGCTGCGCTCGGAGGGCTTCGAGGTGGCTGCCTGCGAAAGCGCCGCCCAGGCGCTGACATCCGTGCCCCGGTTTCATCCCGACGTGCTGGTCACGGACCTGCGCATGAAGGACAAGGACGGCATCGCGCTGCTGAAGGAACTCCAGGGTCGCTACCCGGCGCTCCCCGTGATCCTGCTGACCGCGCACGGCACGATCCCGGATGCCGTGACGGCGACGAAGAGCGGCGCTTACGCATTCCTGACCAAGCCGGTCGAAAAGGAACAGCTGCTGGAGCAGATCGAGAACGCGCTGAAGATATCGGGCTTCGCGAGCGTCAACGAGGACTGGCGCGCCGGAATCATCACGCGCAACCCGGTCATGGAAGACCGGCTCTCGCAGGCGTTGATGGCGGCCGGTTCCGACGCGCCTGTGATGATCGTGGGCCAGCCGGGCACCGGCAAGGCGAAACTGGCTGCAGCGATTCACCAGGCCAGCGCCAGGCGTGGCGCGCGATTCTCGACGCTTTCCTGCGCCATCGCGACGAATGAAACACTGCAGGCTGCGCTGCAGGGGCGGAGAAAATCCGACGACCCGCCGCCGCCGCCCGGCGCGCCAGCCGGCAGCCTGTACCTCGATGAGATTGCGGACCTGCCCCTCGACCAGCAGATCACGCTCGTCGGCCTGCTGGATCATGAGCAGACGCGGATCATCTCGGGCACCGCAAAGAACCTGTCCGAGCTGATCGCCCGGGGCAAGTTTCGCGAGGACCTGTACTACCGGCTCAGCGTCAGTCGAATCGACCTGCCCCCGCTCTCGCAACGGCGCGACGACGTACCGTTGCTGACCGCGCACTTTCTCGACGAGCTGGCGCGCCAGACCGGCGAGCGCCACCTGCTCGCGCCGGAAGCCATCGAATTGCTGATGGTCAGCGAGTGGCCCGGAAATGTCCGGCAGCTAGCGACGCTCCTGCAACATGCAGCGTCGCTCGCTACCGGCCCGGTCATCAGCCTGGAACTGGTGCAGCGTGCGCTTGGAACCGGCACGGCGCCGCCGGTCTCGACCTTCGATGAGGCGCGGGACGAGTTCATGCGCAACTACCTGGTGCAGCTCTTGCAGATCACGCGCGGCAATGTCACGCAGGCGGCCAAGCTGGCCGGAAGAAACCGCACGGACTTCTACAAGCTCCTCGCGCGGTACAACCTGCAGTCCGAGGAGTTCAAGGCACGATAGACGGGGCGGCCAATCGCCCGTTCCGCGCGGATCGCTGGAACTGCGTCAGTCCGAGGACCGGCTGCCCTGACCCCGCCGCCGTTCACGCGTCAGCAGACCGAGGGCATTCATTTTGACCTGTCGGCGGTCCTTGTCGTCGCGCCGGTCGTCAAAGTGGACGAAACGACACTTGCACGACGCCGCATCGCAGGCAGGGAGCGGAATCTTCGGTGCCTCTGCCGACAGGAATCGACGGCCCTTGATTTCGATAGCCGCCTTGCAGCAGCCCAATGCGGGCGAGATGCCGACGGCGTGGTAGGGATTCACGACGCGCCGTTGCTCCATCGGCTTGCCCGATCGACGCACGTGCGCGTCAATCTTCGTGCGCATCAACCACCTTGAAATACTGAAAGCCATCGCACCTGTCCCCTTCTGCTGCAGGTCATCATAGCTGCGTCTTTCGCGATTTTGGCCAAATCGTAACAATTATGTAACATCGTCAGGTCCACGCCTTGATCGCGTCGACAATCCGTTCGGCTGCCCGGCCGTCGCCATAGGGATTTCGCGCCGACGCCATCGCCCGATAGGCCAGCGGGTCCTGCAGCAACTCCTCGACGTTGCTGATGATCGTTGCCGCATCCGTCCCGACCAGGCGGGACGCACCTGCCTCGACGCCCTCCGGCCGCTCCGTCACCTCGCGCACGACCAGCACGGGTCGATCGAGCGCCGGAGCCTCCTCCTGCACGCCGCCGCTGTCGGTCACGATCAGGTGCGCGCGGGCCATGAGATGAACAAAATCGAGGTAACCAAGCGGCTCGGTCAGCACGAACTGTGCTTCGGCGCTCAATGCGGGAATCACGACGTCGCGCACCATCGGATTCCGGTGCACCGGGAGCACGAACTGAAGGTCGGGATGCGCATGCGCGATCGCCACGAGCGCGTCGCAGACGGCGCGCATCGGCTGGCCAAAGCTTTCGCGCCTGTGCAGAGTGACGAGCATCATCCGCCGCGCCGGATCCAGTTTGTCGAGTGCGGTCTCGATGAACTTGTGCTCCCGGCCGATGCTCTGCAGGAGCGCATCGATCACGGTATTGCCGGTGACCGTCACCCTGTTTTCCGGGACTCCCTCGCGCAAGAGCGCCTCACGGGCGCGCTCGGTCGGAGCGAAATGCATGGACGCAGCGAGCGTCGTGATGCGACGGTTCATTTCCTCGGGAAAGGGCCGCTGGAGGTCGCCCGTGCGCAGACCCGCTTCGACATGCCCGACGGGAATTCTGTCCAGGAAAGCCGCGAGCGCGGTCGCCGCGGTCGTTGTGGTGTCGCCTTGAACCAGGATGAGGTCGGGCTTGGCTTCCTTGAAGACTGCCGGCAACGCGGCCAGGGCGCGGCTTGCGACCTGGGCCGGCGATTGCCCTTGCTGCATCAGGTTCAGGTCGAAATCCGCATGCAGATCGAATGCCTCCATGATCTGGTCGAGCATGTCGCGATGCTGTGCGGTCAGGCAGATCAGGCTCTTGAATTCGCCGGGCCGCTGCGCGAGAGCGCGCACGACCGGGGCCATCTTGATGGCTTCCGGGCGGGTGCCGAATACGCTGAGGACCCTGAGCGTCATCGCTTCACGCCCCCTGCTCCAGCCGGGCGGCCATCTGCTGGTGGGTCACGAAGCGGAATCCAAGGTCAATGACCGAGCGGAACACGCGGCGCAGCAGCCCTTCGTTGACGCCTTCGTAGCATGGATGCCCGTACAGCACGACCCAGCTCGAATCCCTGAGGCGGCTTTCAAAGTCTGCGATCACGTCCGATTCAGGCGTGCCTTTCGCGCCGTGCCATTCGAGGAATGGCACGGTCCGCGTCCCGCAGATCGTCACCGGAATCCGCCAGTGCTTGACCCGGTGGCCCGCGCTCGTCGGCTGGTGCGGGTCGCCGCCGATTGCATCCCCGTCATAGTGAAAGCCAAGCGCTTCGACGATCCGCGTCACCCGTTCGTCGGACTTGAATCCGGGCGAAGTGAAGCCCGCCGGCTGCCCGAGCCGGCGCGAGAAATCCTCCAGCGTGCGGCTCACGTCCTCACGGATCACGTCCTCGGGCAATTCCGCAAACCGGCGACTCCAGACGACATGGTCGGATCCGCCGTGCAGCCCCATTTCGTGGCCTTCGGAAGCAGCTTGCTCGAGCCGGCCCAGGAACGACTTTCCGACGGGCCGGGACAGCAGCGTCTCGAACACGAAACGGGGCCAGCCGATCTTCTTGATCAGGTGGATTGCCTCCATGTCATTGAGCTTCGCCTTCGAGCCCGCGAGACCACCCTTTGACAACCATTCGCGCAGGTTCGTCGACCGGCCCATGTTCACGAAGAAGGTATTCGAGACGCCGAATTCCCGGCACACGCCGAGAATGCGGGGCAGTCCGTCGGTGATGCACGCGCGATGGTCGACGTCCCAGCGAAAGGAGAACAGCTTTTCTGTCGTAGCAGTCACGCCTTGGCTCCCTTGCGGACGATCCCGTAAAGCGCTTCGAACTGCGCCGCGGACCGGTCCCAGTCGAAGCGCTCCAATACGCGTGCACGGCCTGCCTTGCCCATGCGCTGGCGCAGTTCCGGATCCGCAAGGAGGCGGTCGATGGCCGTCGTCAATGCATCGACGTTGCCTTTTGGCACCACGAAGCCGGTCACGCCATCCGCAACGACTTCAGGCAATCCACCGGCATCGCTTGCCACGACCGGAGCCTCGCAGCCCATCGCTTCGGCGGCCGGTATCCCGAAGCCTTCCTCGAGGGAAGGAATGACGGACACCGCGCAGGCCCGGTAGTACGGCGGCAGTTCCCTGTTGGGGACCCAGCCGACAAATGCCGTGATATCCGCGATACCGGTGCTCTTCGCCAGGTTCTCGAGTTCGGCGCGCTCA
>Ga0326726_10005609_pt1 | contig 11352 bp, 10 predicted proteins | sample MHFenrmetagenome_2_FD_207603 | JGI IMG/M metagenome (GOLD analysis project Ga0326726, IMG submission 207603) | Lab enriched peat soil microbial communities from Michigan Hollow, Ithaca, NY, United States - MHF15MN | ecosystem: Environmental > Terrestrial > Soil > Wetlands > Peat | place: USA...
TTGCAGGGTGACGAGCCCCGACATGCGCTCGAGCTCGATGACCATGAGCAGGGAGGACAGCCCGAAGCAGACCAGGGTTCCGCGCAGCGCGGGCTCGAGCCCCGGCATCTCCCACGATTCGCTCGGTCTCGGCATCTCCTGGACGGCGAAGCCCGCCGCCTTGTGCGCGCCCGAAGGAACCTCGACGATGATCTTGGTCGATCCGGCGTAGCCGGTCTCGCGCGCGCGTTGGCCGAGGCCGCGCTCGATCGCACCGTGCAGGTCGATGATGGTGAACGGCTTGGTCAGAAGCTGATCCGTGCCGGGGCGGAAGCTTCCGCCCGGCCGCAAGCCGGGCGACTCGTCCGCCATGAAGATGAAGGGCAGGTCGGCGCAAGTCGGGCGCGCACGCAGATCCTCGGCCAGGACCCACGCGTCGACGGTCGGCAGGTGTACCTCGGTTACGACCAGGTCGGGACGGGCGCGGCCCGCGAGGATCAACCCCTCCCAGCCATCCCCGGCGCAATCGCACCGGAAGCCCGACTGCACGAGCTGCGACGAGATCACCTGCTGCGACCAGGGATCATCGTCGATCACGAGCACGCGGAGGGTTGCGCTACTCACCGCACTTGCCCAGGCCGTCCCGGCCGCTAGCCCGTGGCTGCTGCGGGCTAGTCGTCGTCGAGGATGCCGCTCCAGTGCCAGTTGCCGCGCTCGCGCTCCTCGGGCTTCGGCCGAGTCGAGCGCTTCTTCTCCGGGCGTTCGCGGCGGCCGTCGCCCTTGCTCCCGCCGCGCTCCGGACCGCGTGCGTCGAAACCGCCCGGCCCCGGTCGCGGCGGGCCGAAGCTGCGTGGCGGACCCCCCGGGCCGGTCGGCGGCGGACCACCGGGCCGGGGGCCGGCGGGACCGGCGGAACGCGGCGGGCCGGCAGAAGCGGGGCCGGCTGGCCGCGGCGCCGTGGGCCTTGGCCCGGTCGGCCGCGCCTGCGCTTCCTCGATGATGATGCCCCGCCCGGCGATGACCCGGCCGGCGAGCTTTTCGATGGCCTGCTTGGCGCCCTCGTCGGTTTCCGTCTCGACGAAGGCGAAGCCACGCGGGCGCCCGGTCTCGCGATCCATCGCGATGCGAATGCTGCGGACATCGATCTTCTCGGACTGGAAGACCTCTTTCAGCTCCTGCTCGTTCGCGTTGTAGGAGAGGTTCCCTACGAAAAGGCGCGTTCCCATGTACTACCTGCCTCGCTCGACGATCCCTGGCGGCTAGGTGGCGACGACGCCATTGACTCGGTCCCGCAGCTCCTTGCCGACCTTGAAGGTGGGCGTCTTGCGCGCGGCGATCTGAATGGTCTCGCCGGTGCGCGGGTTGCGACCGCTACGCGCGGCCGACTCGCGAATCTGGAAGGCGCCGAAGCCGCGGATGTCGATGCGCTCGCCCTTGGCCAGCCCGTCGGCGACGGCGTCCAGCAGAGATTCCAGAGTTTGTTCGACCTGCGGCCTGGGCAGGCCTAGTTTCGCGGCCACGAGATCCACGAGATCGGACTTCTTCATTGGTGGTTTGTCCTCCTTGCTTGGTCTTTGATGCGAAGATATGCACGCAGGTCAGCCATTCTTGGATTACCGCGGCACTTGGAGCGCACGATAGAGCGGGCTTCGATGAATGGTCAAGTCTACCCCGAGAGATCGAGGTCGCCCACGATGGCGCGCAGCGAGCCGCGGTGCTGCACGAGCAGCTCCTTGGCGCGAGCGGCGGTCACCTTGGTATGGTGCATGATGAGCGCGACCTTGGCCCTGCCCCCCGCCTTCTTGATGAGCTTCAGCGCGTCGGCATCGTCGAGGTGACAGAGCCGAGCCACGAGGTGGATGGCGCGCGCCCAGGTCCGCGCCGTGGTGGGCCGCACGTCGACCATGAGGCCGCCGTAGGTCTTGCCCAGCTGCACGAAGGCGGCGTTGACCAAGGCCGAGAGCGCGACCTTGATCGCGGTCGCGGCCTTGCTGCGTGAGGCCGAGGTGATCATCTCCGGGCCGGGCTCGAGCCGGACCAGGATCTCGGCCAGCGCCCCTCCGTCCTCGGAGGCCGGAGGCTCGGCGCAGGTCAGAAGCACGATGGGGGCGCGACGGAAGCGCGCATATTCGATCGCGGCGACCAGGAAGGCGGAAAGCTCGCCGTCGGCCACGGCGCAAACCGTGTCGGCGGGTCCCACCGCGACCTTGCGCATGCGCTGCTCCGCCTCGCGCTTGCTGTCCTCCGACAGCTCCGCCGCGCGCGCCATGGCGTGCGGCCCGCCCGCCAGCACGGACACCACCAGCGACGGCGGCAGCCCGAAGCGCGGCACGCATTCTGCCGCCTCCAGCGCGGCGACGCGTCCGGCGGTGCCCGCGCCGACGAGAATCAGCCGGCCGCCCGCGGCCAGGCGCTCGGCCAAAAGGCGCGCGGCCCGGGCCAGCTCGGGACCGGCCGCCTTGGCCGCCTTGATGGCGGCGGCCTCCTCCTCGACCAGGACCTTGACCACCTCCTCGGCCGGGTAGGTGTCGAGCATGGCCGCGCGGGGATGCTCGACCTCGCCGGGGAAAGCCGCTGGTGGGCTGTGGCGGACCATGGCTCCTCGTGAAGACTACTCGAGCCCGAGCACGTCGCGCATGTCGAAAAGGCCCGGCCCTTTGCCCGAAAGCCACAGGGCGGCGCGGACCGCGCCCTGGGCGAAGGTGTCGCGCGACGAGGCCCGGTGGGTGAGCTCGATGCGGTCGCCCTGGCCGAGGAAGAAGACCGTGTGATCGCCGACCACGTCGCCGCCGCGCAAGGTCTGCATGCCGATCTCGCCGTCGGGGCGCGGGCCGATGTCGCCGTGGCGCGCGAAGCGAGCCGCCGTGGCGAAGGCGCGGCCCCGGCCCTCTGCGGCGGCCTCGCCCAGGCGCAAGGCCGTGCCCGAGGGCGCGTCGCGCTTGGCCCGGTGGTGGGTCTCGACGATCTCGATGTCGTAGCTCGGGCCGAGGACGCGCGCCGCCTCGGCCACCAGCTCCAGCAGAACGCTCACGCCCACCGACATGTTGGGCGCTTGCACGACGGGGATGGTCTTGGCCGCTGCCGCGATCGTCTCCTTGTCGGCGGCGGAAAGCCCGGTCGTGCCGATGACCATGGCGGCCCCCGCGGCCCGCGCCGCCTCGACGTTGGCCAGGGTGACCGCCGGCAGGGAGAAATCGATCCACACGTCCGCCTTGCCCGGGCCCGGCCGCTCGGCGACGAAGCGCACGCCTGCGGCGGGCAAGCCGGCGAGCTGGGCGGCATCCGCCGCCAGGTAGGGAAAGTCCGGCCGCTCGACGGCGGCGACCAGGGTGGCGTCCTTGGCCTCGACCACCGCGCGCACGATGGCCTTGCCCATCTTGCCCCCCGCCCCGAAGACAGCGATGCGCACGGACATGGGTCCCCCTAGATGAGCTTCAGGTCGGCCAGGATCTTCCTGACCTTGTCGCGATTGGCGCCCGCCATGGGATAGAGCGGCGGCCGAATCTCGTCGGCGATCTTGCCCATCATGGCGAGGGCCGCTTTGACCGGGATCGGGTTGGCCTCGATGAACAGGCCCTCGGAGAGCGGAAAGAGCTTGTAGTGCAGCGCGCGCGCCTGGTTCCAGTCGCCGGCCGCGGCCGCGTCCCACATGGCGGCCATGTCGGCGGGCGCCACGTTCGACACCACCGAGATGCAGCCGTGCCCGCCCACCGCATAGAGGGGCATGGCGGTGGCATCGTCGCCCGAGAGCAGGCTCAGGCGGTCGCCCACGCGCGCGAGGATCTGCGCCGCGCGCTGCAGGTTGCCCGTGGCCTCCTTCACGCCGACCATGAGCGGCAGGTCGCACAGACGCGCGATGGTCTCGGGCAGCAGGTCGCAGCCGGTGCGGCCGGGCACGTTGTAGACGACCATGGGCAGGCGCGCTGCCTCGGCGATGGCCTTGAAATGCCGGTAGAGCCCATCCTGGGTCGGCTTGTTGTAGTAGGGCGTGACCTGCAAGGTCGCGTCGGCGCCGACCTGCTTGGCCAGCAGGGTCAGCTCGATGGCCTCGTGGGTCGAGTTGGCGCCGGTGCCGGCGATGATCGGCACGCGCCGCTTCGCCTGCTCGACCACGATCTCGACCACGCGGATGTGCTCCTCGTTGGTCAGGGTGGGCGACTCGCCGGTGGTTCCGACGGGAACCAGCCCGTCGATTCCGGCGGCGATCTGCTCGTCGACCAGGCGGCGCAGGGCCTCCTCGTCCACGCGATCGTTGCGCAGGGGCGTGACCAGGGCGGTGATGACTCCTTTGAACATGGGAGGGGAAGGCTATCACGACTGCGGACAGGAGAGAGCACAGAGAAGACGGACAGGAGAGGGCACAGAGGACGTGGACCGGCGCCCGAGGCATACTGGGCCCGCCATGCGCAAAAGCTCGCTCCTGCTTGCTCTACTGGTCGCTGCCCTCCCGTGGCCCGCCTTGGCGCGGCCGCCGTCGCGCGTGACGATTACCCTGGTGGGCACGAGCGATCTGCACGGCCGCCTCGCCGCGCTGCCGTGGTTCGCCGGATTCCTCAAGAACCTGCGCGCGGCGCGAGCGCGCGACGGCGGCGCGGTGATCCTTCTCGACGCGGGCGACCTGTTCCAGGGCACGCTCGAATCGAACCTGGCGGAAGGCGCGCCGGTGGTCGCCGCCTACAATGCCTTGGGCTACACCGCCGCCACCCTCGGCAACCACGAGTTCGACTTCGGCCCGGTGGGGCCGTCCCCCTCGCCCGCGGCGCCGGGCGACGACCCGCGGGGCGCGCTCAAGGCCCGCGCGGCGCAGGCGAGCTTTCCTTTTCTCGTCGCCAACGTGGTTGAGGCCAAGACGCGAAGGCCGGTGCGCTGGCCGAACCTTCGGCCGTCGCTGCTCGTCGAGGTGGCCGGCATCAAGCTCGGCCTGGTCGGCGTGGTGACCGCGACCACCGACCGGACCTCCCTGCCGGCCAATGTCGCGGGCCTCGCGTTCCTGCCGCTCGCCCCTGCCATCGCGCGCGAAGCACGCAGCTTGCGGGCCCGCGGCGCCAAGGTGGTCGTGGCGCTGGCCCACGAGGGCGGGGCGTGCCAGAGCTTCGCCGCGGCCGACGGCCTCGCCTCGTGCGAGCGGGGCAGCGCGATCTTCGGGGTGGCGCAGAAACTACCGCCGGGCGCGGTCGACGCCATCGTGGCCGGCCACACCCATCAGGCCATCGCCCATCGCGTGGCCGCGATCCCCATCATCCAGGCGTACGCCAACGGCCGCGCCTTCGGCCGCATCGACCTGACCCTCGACCGCACGCGCGGGCGGGTGCTCGCCTCGCGCATCGAGCCGCCGCATGACATCTGTCCGTCGGGCGCGCTCGCCGCCTGCGCGCCTGGCGAGTACGAAGGCGCCCCCGTCGTGGCCGACCTGGAGATCGCCGCGCTCATCGCGCCCGCCCTCGCCGAGGCTCGCCGAAAAGGGCAGGAGCGCCTGGGGGTCGAGATCGTGCGCCCCCTGCCCCACCGTCGCGACGAGGAGACCGCGCTCGGCAACCTGCTCGCCGATCTCATGCGCCAGGCGCGGCCGGGCAGCGACGTGGCCGTGCTCAACGGCGGCGGCATGCGCGCCGGTTTGCCCGCAGGCCCCCTGACCTACGGCAGCCTCTATGAGACCTTCCCCTTCGACAATGTCTTCGCCTCGCTGCGCATGTCGGCCGGCGATTTCCGGTGCCGCCTGGCCAGCAGCCTTTCCCATGCCCACAGCCTGATCTCGCTCTCCGGGATCTTGGTCCGCGCCCGCTGCCAAGGTGACTCGTCAGACGTGACCATTTCCCGGCCGGACGGCTCGCCGATCCCGGACCGCGAGCTGCTCGCCATCACGACTACCGACTTCCTGGCCACCGGCGGCGACGGTTTCTTCGCCGACGCCGAGGCCACGATCGAGAACGGGCCGCAGATCCGCGAGGCCATGGCCGAGGCCTTGCGCCAGCGCGGCGGCGCCATCAACCCCGACCAGCTCCTCGATGCCAACCGCCCCCGCTTCGACCTGCCCGGCCCCATTCCGATTCGGTGCCAGCAGTAGCTGTGGTTCCCTACTTGGCGAGCACCCTGCCGGGAAGGGGCGGCGTGAGCTTCGTCAGGTCGACGCCCAGGGCCGAGAGAATCGTCGGCGCGATGTCGCGTTGCTCGCCGCCGCGTGCGACGCGCGGATCGTTGGTGGCCAGGAAAATGTGCGTGGCGGCGGTGTGGCGCTTGGCCCGCTTGTCGAAGCCGTGGTCGGCGGTGACGTAGACGAGCGTGCGCTCGCTCGCGCCTGCCGTGGCGAGCGCGGCCAGAATCTTGCCGAGCCAGGCGTCGCACTCGCCGAGCGCGAGGTCGTACGCGGTGCTGTCCTCGCCAAAGGTGTGCCCGGCGACGTCCACGTCGGCAAAGTGGACGAACATGAAGAACCGCCCCTTGGGGGCGTAGCGGCCGAGGTGGCGAAGCGCGTGCTCGCCGACGAGGCGAGCCGGGCGGATCTGGTCGCCGTCCCAGACGGTGATGCTTGAGCGAGCCAGCGAGAAGGGCTCGCCGTTGCTGCCTTCCGGGCTCTGCGAGCCGAGGTTCCCGCTCTTGCCGGTCACCATGATGGTGGCAAGCCCGTTCTTGCCGAAGGTCTGGTGCAGCCGCTCGAAGATCGAGTAGCCGCGCGGGATGGGCCGGAATCTGCCGTTCGAGTACACGCCGGTGAGGCTCGGGTCGTAGCCGGTGAGCATCTGGGCATGCCCCGGCTTGGTGTCGGTGCCGTGGCCCGTCACCTCGACGTCGACCAGCGCGCCTTCGCCCACGAGCCGCGCCAGGTGGGGCAGCTTGCCGGCCGCCAGGTTGGCGCGGACGCGCCCGCCCCCGGCCCCGTCCCACGAGAGCAGAATCGCGCTCCGCTGCTCGGGCCGCACCGCCGGCTCGAACGCCGAGGCGAAGAGCAGGATGGCGATGAAGACGAGCCGGGATCTCATGAGGATGGAACTCTACTCCAGCGGCTACCTGCGCCCGAACCAGGCCCGTATCGTGTGACAGATCGAACGCAGGTCGGCCTCCTCGATCACGTACGCCGGCATGGTGTAGACCACGCGATCGAACGGCCGCAGCCAGACCCCCCGGTCGGCCGCGAAGGCCTGGATGCCGTCGAGCGCGCGGGGGTCGTCGACCTCGACGACGCCACACGCGCCGAAGACGCGCGCCTCGCGGATGGTCGGCCCGGCCAGGCCGAGCAGCTCCTCGCGCAGGATCTGTTCGATGCGCCGGCACCTCGCCAGATAGCCGTCGCGCTCGAAGATGGCGAGGCTGGCGGAAGCCACGCTGCACGCCAGGGCGTTGCCCATGAAGGTCGGCCCGTGCAGCAACGCCCGGTCGCGCTCCTCGCCGAGAAAGGCGGCAAAGACCCGCTCCGTGGCCAGCGTCGCCGCGAGGCCGAGGTAGCCGGCCGACAGCCCCTTGCCGAGCACCATGATGTCGGGGGTGATCCCCGCCTGCTCGCAAGCGAAGAGCGTGCCGGTGCGCCCGAAACCGGTCGCGATCTCGTCGCAGACGAGCAGGACCTCGTGCTCGTCGCACAGCCGCCGGGCTTGCGCCAGATAGGCCGGCGGGTAGAAGTTGAAGCCGCCCGCCGCTTGCATGAGCGGCTCGCAGGTCATGGCCGCGATCGCGTGGGCGTGCGCACGCAAGACGGCCCGCAGCCGGGACAGCGCCTCGTCGACCGAGCGCTGGATGGCGCCGCGGCCGCCGCCCATGCCCTCGGGCGGCGGCACGAAATACTGGCGCGGCAGGTAGCCGGCGAAGCGGTGGTGCATGCCCTCGTCGGGATCCGCCAGGCTCATCACGCCGGTGGTGTCGCCGTGGTAGGCGTGGCGCAGGGACAGGAAGCGGTGCTTGCCGGACACCCCCAGGTTCCGCCAGTACTGCACGGCCATCTTCATGGCCACCTCCATGCCGACCGAGCCCGAGTCCGCGAAGAAGACGTGGGCCAGCCCGGGCGGGGCCAGGGCGACCAAGCGATCCGCCAGCCGCTGCGCCGGCGCGTGCACCAGGCCGCCCAGCATGACGTGCGCGAAGTCGTCGAGCTGGCCCCGCACGGCCGCGTCGAGCTCGGGATGACCGTAGCCGTGGATCACGCACCACCAGCTCGCGATGGCGTCGACGAGCACGCGCCCGTCGCGCAGGTACAGGCGCGTTCCCTTGGCGCGAACGACCTCGTAGGGAGCCGCCATGCTCTGCATCTGCGTGTAGGGAAACCACAGCGAGGTTTGCACCACGGAGGGCGCAGACGACGGAGAAGGGGATCTGGATCCGAGCCCTTTCCGCTTCGGCTTCCGTCTCATGCGCGCAAGTTGCGCCGCGTGCCCGCGAACGTCAAGCAGCTTCAGCCCCAGCCGCCGCCGGCCAGCACGCGCTCGGCCGCCGCGCGCTCGTCGGGCGTGTCGACCTCGAGCCAGCCGTAGCCGCTGATGTCGCGGCACGCGGGAGCGTCGGCGGTTTTCGCCAGACGGGCCAGGATACGCTCGACGTGGATGGCGCGGCCTTCCTCGGCGAGAGCGCGCTCGGCCTCGGCGAAGTAGCGGTCGCAGAGCGCAGTCGGCACGCGGGTCATGCCCACGTAGCCGCAGTCGAACGTGACCAGCGTCTTGGCGATGGCGGCCACGCGGCCGTCGGCGTCGCGCGCGACCTTCATGTCGTCGGCTCCCAGCGTGCGGTCGGTGTCGATGAAGGCGGTCACGCGCTCGACCTCGGGGGCGACCACCCGGGCGATGGCCGGCCGGTAGATGTGGTCCACGTTCATGACCAGAAAACCCTCGTCGAGCCGCGGCTTGGCCGCGAGCAACGACACCAGATTGCCGTCGCGGAACGCCCGGTTCTCGACCAGCTCGACGGGCAGGTCGCCCCGTATCGTCGCCAGCGCCTGCTCGACCTGAGGAAAGCAGAAGCCGCCCACGACCACGAGGCGCGATGGCCCGAGCCGGCCCGCGAACGCGAGGGCGTGCGCCAAGAGGGGTTTGCCACCAACCGGCAGCAGCGCCTTGGGCAGCTCGGTGGTCAGCGAGCCGAGCCGGCTACCCAATCCGGCGGCCAGCAGAACGGCGTTCACCCGACGCCTCAGGAGTTGGCGGCGATGGCCGCCGGGCCGCCCTCGAACAGGTCGAGCAGCTCGGCGAAGCGGTGCACGACCGGCTTGGCCGGGAAGCGGAGCATGAAGCTCTCCTTCGAGAAGGTGCCGGCCAAGCCCACGAAGGGCAGACCCTCGACGACCGCAATCTCACCGTCGTGAAGCGAGTCGCCGATGAAGAGCATCTCGCCGCGGCCGACGCCGAAGGCACGCTCGACCATCTGCACGTGCGGCCGGCCCTTGGCCAGCCCGTCGCCGTAGCCCAAAACCAGGTCGAAGGGGAAACCGGAGTTTTCCGCGAAGGTTTCCACGTTCATGCGCCCGTTGTTCGACGAGACCGCGATACGCACGCCCCGGCTCTGCAGCTCGACCAGGGCCGCCCGCGTGTCGGCCGGCATGCGCGCCGAGTTGCAACGCGCCGGTTTGCTGGCCTCGAACAGATCCGAGGCCGCCTGGTTGCGGGTGTCGCCGGGGAAGATCTCTTCGAGCTGGGCGATGAAGGGCAGGCCGCAGGTGGCGAGGTAGAGCTCGCGTCCCAGCACACGGGGGATGCCGTACATGCCGACCATGACCTCGGTCGCCAGATCGGCGAGCACCGGCATGGTGTCGATCAGCGTGCCGTCCAGATCGCACAGGAGCACCTTGGGCAGGGCCAAGGTGGAGCGCGGCCGGGCCGGCGCGAGCCCTCGGATGGTCTGGCGAACTGTGGCGATGCTTTCCATGACGATGAGGCTTTGATGCAAGGCCATCGCCAGTTGATGCTTTCCGCCAACTTCGCGAAAACACTCGCGGCCGACCAAGGCCGAGCCGGTAGGTGGTGAAGATTCACCACCGCAGGTGTCGGGCCTTGAACGCTCGGACCGGGCCGGCTCTCCGCTGACAGGGCGGTGGCGGGCTGTTATCCTCGGCCCGTGGCGTGCCCGCATTGTGGTAGCGAACACCCGGCCGAGGCCAAGCAGTGCCCCGTGACCGGACGTGCCATACCCCCGTCGCGGCCCGCCCTGGCGGCGGGCGAGATGCTGGAAGGCAAGTACCAGATCCGGCGCGAGCTCGGCCGCGGGGCCATGGGCATCGTGTACGAGGCGCTGCACGTCTCGCTCGGCAGGCGCGTGGCCGTGAAGACCTTGCTCGAAGGCACGGGGGCCGACGCGGAGCTGGCCGCGCGCTTCGAGCGCGAGGCCCGCGCGGCGAGCGCCATCGGCCACCCCAACATCGTCGACGTTTTCGATCTGGGTCGCACCCAGGACGGATTGCTCTTCATGGTGATGGAGCTGCTCGACGGCAGCCCCCTCGAGGCCATCCTCAAGAAGACGCCGCAGCTGCCGGTTCCGTTGGCCATCAATCTGATGAGCCAGGTGCTGGGCGGCCTGGCCGCCGCGCACAAGCACGGCATCGTCCACCGCGATCTCAAGCCCGACAACATCTTCGTGCTCAACACCGAGGACCGGCCCAACTTCGTCAAGATCGTGGACTTCGGCATCTCGAAGATCCTGGGGCCCAAGGCGGGCGTGGCCGCCGGGACGGCGAAGTTCGGCGGCACCATGGTGGGCGCGGTGCTGGGCACCCCGTTCTACATGTCGCCCGAGCAGGCCGTCGGCCAGGTGACCGCCATCGACCATCGTACGGACATCTACTCAGCCGGCGTGGTGCTCTACCAGATGCTGTGCGGCTGCACGCCCTTCCAGGGCAAGAGCTACCCGGAGACGCTGGGCAAGATCCTCGAGGGCAAGTACCGGAAACCCAGCGAGCTGCGGCCCGACATTCCGCCCGAGGTGGAGGCGGCCATCGCCCGCGCGCTCTCCCGCGACATGGAGGCGCGTTTCCCGAGCGCGGCCGCCATGCGGGCGGAGATCGCCGCGGGTCAGGCCGAGATCGCCCTGGCGCCCGGCCCGCTCGCCGTCCCCGCCGAAAGCGCGCCACCCCCGCCGCCGGGCCCGGCCGTGCTCCAGGACGGCGAGCCCATCAAGCTGCTCGACGCCACCCTGCCGCCCCGCACCTCCGCCCGGCGCGCGCCGAGGCCCGGTGCCGATCCCTTCGCGCCTCCGCCGGAGGCCGAGGCGACGCCCTTGCTTGCCGGCGACCTCGATCGGTCGGTGTCCTTCCGCCCCGGGCCCGCGGCCCGGCCCGAGCCCGACCGCATCGAGCTGGCCGCGCCGCGCGCGCGGGAGCGGCCCGCGTTGCCGCGCGAGCGAACCATGGCGCCGGAGGAGCCCGAGCCGGCGGGCAAGAAGCGGTCGTGGCTGCTCATCGCC
>Ga0326726_10005610_pt1 | contig 11349 bp, 7 predicted proteins | sample MHFenrmetagenome_2_FD_207603 | JGI IMG/M metagenome (GOLD analysis project Ga0326726, IMG submission 207603) | Lab enriched peat soil microbial communities from Michigan Hollow, Ithaca, NY, United States - MHF15MN | ecosystem: Environmental > Terrestrial > Soil > Wetlands > Peat | place: USA...
CGGCGAGGACGTCGCCGACGACGAGTAGCTAGATCTTGTCGTAGACGATCCGGCTCTTGGCGCGCCAGATCTGCTCCTTCAAGCACTGCGTCTTGCACTCGAGCGCGGCCATGCGATCGGCGAAGTGGTCGCTCTTCGCGGCGCACGGGGGCTCGCACTTCGGCGCCGGCCGCGGCCGCGGCGGTTCGCCGACGAGCTCGACGTTGCGCAGGGCCGGTGGCTCCATCGGCCGCGCGCATGCCACGAGCACGAGCGCGATCGCGAACCGCATCAGCTTCCGACGGGTCCGCGCGCGAGGCGGCTCATCGCGATGTGCGCGATCCTGTCGACGAGCTGTGGATACGACAGGCCGGCCGCGGCCGCGGCGCGCGTGACGCCGGCATCGGGCGAGATGTCGGGGTTCGGGTTGACGTCGATCACCCACGGCACGCCCGCGGCATCGACGCGCAGATCGACGCGGCCGTAGTCGCGGAGCTCGACCGCGCGATAGGCGGCGCGTGCGACGCGCTCGATGTCGGCGATCACCGCGGCCGTCGCACCGCGCAGCGGCACGGGCTTGGTGCCGGCATAGTCGACGTGGGACTCCTCCCACTTCGCGGCGTAGCTGACGATGCGCGGCCGCTCGGCGGGCATCGCGGCGAAGTCGATCTCGTGAAGCGGCAGCGTCTCGACCGCCGCGCCGTTGCCGAGAAGCGTCACGTTGATCTCGCGACCCTCGACGTAGCGCTCGGCGATCACGGCCTGGTGATACTCGGTCATGAGCTCGCGCGAGCGCTGGCGCAGCGCCGCGGCCGACCCGACGACGTTCGCCTCGGTGATGCCGAGCGAGGCGTCCTCGTGTGCGAGCTTGACGAACCACGGATAGTCGAGCGCGTCGAGCCTGGGGTCGTCGAGGTCGGCGAGCGTCGCGAGGTAGCAGTACGGTGGCGTCGGGACGTCGTGTGCGATCAGGATGTCCTTCGTGCGCTGCTTGTGCAGGCACGACGCGAGCGCGAGCAGATCGGCGCCGGTGTACGGGATCGAGAACAGGTCGAGCAGGCCCGCGAACGTGGGCTCGTTGAGCGAGTTGTTGTCCATCGACTCGCACAGGTTGAACAGCAGATCGGGCTTCCACGCCCTGACCTTCTCGAGCGCGGCGTAGACCTCGACGCCGTGCACGCCCATGAGCTCCACGGTGTGGTTGGTCTCGACGAGCGCGCCGGCGATCGCCTTCGCAGAGTCGCGCACCGACGTGACATCCGGGCCGGTGAGCGTCGCCTGCTCGGCGTCGTAGTCGGTGTTGTAGAAGACGACGATCCGGGCCATGCGGTCTTATAACAGCGCGCGGGCCAGCCGAGGACCCACCTCGACGGCCATTTCCTCGACGGTCACGTCGCGTCCGGCGGCACGCGCGAGCGAGATCTGAGGCACCGACAGCCCGCACGGCCGGATCCGCCGCCACGCGTCGGTGGGCGTCGCGACGTCGAGCGCCCAGCCGTGCACGCTGACGCCGCGCGCGATGTGAATCCCGCACGCCGCGAGCTTCGCGTCGCCGAGCCACAGCCCGGCCGGATCGCGCCGGAACTCGGCGCCGCGGACGCCGAACACGGCAGCGGCGTCTGCGAGCGCGCTCGCGATCGCCGACAGGAATCCGACGACGGTCTTCACGCGCACGACCGGATAGATCATCAGCTGACCCGGGCCGTGATAGGTGACGTCGCCGCCGCGCTCGATCTGGACGACCGGCACGTCCCCGGCCGCGAGCACGTTGTCGCGATTCGCCGATCGGCCGAGCGTGATCACCGCCGGGTGCTCGCACAGATACACGGCGCCTGGTTCCCCCGCCCACACGCGTTCGCGGAGCGCGAGCTGGTCGGCGAGCACGCGCCGGTAGTCGGCGCGCCCGAGCCAGTGCCAGGCGACCATCAGCCCGCGAGCAGCTCGTCGAGGAGCTGGTCGTCGAGGTAATGCACGGGCGCCGCCGCGCTCACCACGCCCACACCCGTGGCGATCAGCGCCGCGACCAGGAGGTCGCCGCACATCACCGACACCGAGCGGCCGGCGCGCTCGAGCTCTTGCTCGGCGTCCTCCGACAGCTCGCGAGGGGCGAACAGGATGCCAGCGACGAGGTTCTTCGCCTCGACGCCGACGCGCAGCTCGCCGATGCCGCGGCGATCGATCGGCTGATCGCCGGAGCGCGAGCTGATGAGCACCGGGCGCTCGAGCCCCGGCGCGGTCGCCTGCGCGTAGCTGATGCCACCGACGCGCTTGATCCAGTCGATGTCGCGGTAGCCCGCGGCCACGAGGTACGCGTGGATGAGGCGCTCGAACCCGGCCGCGCTCGCCTTCGCGATGCGCTGCGCCAGCGCGCGATGCGTCGCGCCGGCGAGCTTCGACAGCGCGCTCGCGACGCCGGCCTCGGCATCGGCGGTGACGCTCATCGCCACCGGACCCGGCGCGAACAGATCACGCCCGCGATACACGATGCGCGGTCGCAGGCCGAGCGTGCGGTAGCTGCGCTCGTCGCCGAGCAGCTCGGCCTTGAGCTGCGGCCACAGTTGCTCCGGCTCCTGGGTGACGAGGCTGCGCTTGCGCATCATCGCCGCGAGCTGGCGCACCGGCAGCGGCTGGCCGTTGCGGAGCTGCGCGAACACCGCGGCGGCGGCATCGCCGAGCGGCGTGCCGACCCGCGCGAGCACGTCGTGCTCGTGGCCGTTGACCGGCATCTGCATCTGGATCATCGGCCGCGACTCGCGCTGCTGCTCGTGGCGCGGTTGGTCGCGCTGCTGCTGCTGCTGGTACGGCTGCTGCTGCGGACGCTGATCGCGCCCACCACCATCACGTCCACCGCCACCACCACCGTGTTGCTGCTGCGGGCCACCACCGCCACCGCCGCCTGGGCGCTGCTGGCGCTCGTCGCGGCGCTGCTTGCGGCGATCGCGGCGATCCTGCCACTGCGCCTTGCGCTCCTCGCGCGCGTTGATCTCCGGCATCATCGGCCGGTCCTCGTCGCGGGTCTGGCGATCCTGGTACTCGGTGTGCGCCGACGCCGGTGCGCCGGTCGTGTCCTCGCCGTAGATCGCCTGCAGCTCCTGCTCTTCCTCGGTGAGGGCCGGTGCGGCCTCCACGGCCGGCGCGAGCACGGTCTCCGAAACGATCTCGGCGTCGATCACCTCGGGCTCGGCCACAACGACGGGCGCGGTCTCGATCGTGTCTTCCTTCGCCGGCTTTTCAGGGGCCTTCTTCGTCGCGGGCTTCTTCGCCGTCTTCCCGGCCGGGGCCTTCTTGGCAGGCGCCTTCTTCGCGGCGGGCTTCTTCTTGGTCTTCCCCGCGGCGCGTTGGAGCTCAGGGGCAGTCTCGTCGACGGCCTCGTCGGCAGTCTTCTTCTTCGTCATCTGCCGGCCTTCGTACCCTGCCCCTCCAACCATCGTCAAGGCGCCGAAAAATTGCCCTATAGATCCGCGGCCCGTACCGTCGCAATAACGACGGGTTCGCGCAGCGTTCTTGTCTCAAAGGAGTCGTGATATGTCCCGCAAGGTCGGCCGACGGATCGGAGTATTGCTCGGGGGGTTGTCGAGCGAGCGCGAGGTGTCCCTGCGCACCGGCGAGGCCGTGTTGAAGGCGTTGCGCGAGCGGGGGCACGAGGCCGTGCCGATCTACGTCGATCGCGACGTCGACGTCGCACTTCGCCAGGAGCAGCCCGATGTCGCGTTCATCGCGCTCCACGGCCGCATGGGCGAGGACGGCTGCATCCAGGGCCTGCTCGAATTGCTAGGGATCCCGTACACCGGCTCCGACGTGATGTCGTCGGCGCTCGCGATGCACAAGGGCAAGGCCAAGGAGCTGTTCCGGCTCCACAACCTGCCGACCCCCGCGTACTACACGCTGTGCTCGGCCGACACCGCGGACCTCGCGGGGCTTCACGGCGATTTCGGGTTTCCGTGCGTCGTGAAGCCGATCCGCGAGGGCAGCTCGGTCGGCGTGACGATCTGCCGGTCCGAGGCCGACTTCGCCCCGGCGGTCGAGCGCGCGCTGTGCTTCGACGACGAGCTCCTGGTCGAGCGCTTCATCGAGGGCAAGGAAGTCTCGGTCGCGATCCTCGATCACCGCGCGCTCGGCGCGGTCGAGATCGCCCCGCGCCTGGGCTTCTACGATTACCAGAACAAGTACACGAAGGGCGCCACCGACTACTTCGTGCCGCCGCGGCTGTCGCCGGAGCGGTATCGCGGCGTGCTCGCCCAGGCCTTGCGCGCGCACCTCGCGCTCGACTGCAACGGCGCGACGCGCGTCGACATGATGGTGAGCGACTCGGGCAACGAGTTCGTGCTCGAGGTCAACACGGTCCCGGGGCTGACCCCGACGAGCCTGCTGCCCAAGATCGCCGACGCCGCCGGGATCTCGTTCGGCGAGCTGTGCGAGCTCATGGTCGCGAGCGCGACCCTCGCGTCCAGGCGCGGCCGCGGCGAGCGCCGGATCCTGCAGCGCAGCTTCATCGGCGACGATCGCCGCGCCGACGTCGAGACCTCCGCCAGCACGCACTGACCGAGGCCCTTGCCCTTCTCCACGCACCACCGGATCCTGTTCGCCACCGCGATCTTCGCGGCCGGGGTGCCGGTGGCGGCGTCGGCCGTGGTCGGCCATCGCACGCGCGCGCTCGCCGATCATCTCGGCGCGGCCGCCGGCGTCGACGCACACATCGGTACGGTCGATGCCGACCTGACCGGCCGGATCCGGCTCACCGACGTCGCGCTCGGCACGTTGTTCACCGCCGACGCGATCGAGGCGTCGGTCGCGCTCGACTCGCTGCTGTCGGGGCAGCTCGGCGCCGACGAGATCCGCGTCGCCGGACCCCGCGTCGCGCTCGAGATCGATCGCTCCGGCGACTCCGATCTCGCGCGGCTGGTGCGCAGGCTAGCGCACGCGAGCTCGGGCGCGGCCAGCTCCGGATCCGGCTCGGCGGCTCACGCGCCGCGGCTGCGGCGGATCGTCGTCAGCTCGGGCACGCTCGTCGCGCACGTCGCCGGGCTCGGCGAGCTGTCGGCGGATGGCGTCGAGCTCGTGCCCGATGCCGGCGGGGTCCGCGTCATCACCGGCCCGTTGCGCGTGCGCGGCGAGGTCGGCCAGCTCCACGGCGAGCTCGAGCTCGCGCGCAGTGCCGCCGAGGTCTCGCTGCCCCACGTGAAGTTCGGCCGCGTGCTCGCGGTCGCCGGGCGCGGCAGCGTCGTGGCGGGCGACCGTACGATCAGCCTGCGCGATGTCGCGATCGGCCGGCTCGCGCCCGGCGGCTCACTCGAGATCCGCGCCGCGCTCGACGACGGCGGCATCCCGCGCGTGCTGTCCGCGGAGCTCGCCAGCGATCTGTCGCTCACGCTGCGCGGCGACCGCGTGCCGCTACGCACGTTCGCGGCGATCGCGCCGCACGCCATCGCGCTCGACGACGCGCGCGCGACCGGCTCGCTCACCGTCAAGCGCACCGCGCTCGGGATCCAGCTCGCGGTCGACGGCCGGCTCGACGGCGCGCGCCTCGACCACCGCACGATCGGCGCCCAGCCGATCACCGTCGGCGGCGCGATCCGCGGCAACCTCACGGTGTCGCCCGACGCGTACAGCCTCGATCACGTCGCGCTCGACATCGGCGCCGCGCACTGGACCGCCTCGGGCTGGTGGCGGCGCGGCCAGCCGGCGTCGGGCCAGCTCGATGTCGCGCTCGCGCAGGCGCCGTGCAACGACCTGCTCGCCTCGCTCCCGGCCGAGATCCGCGGCCCGCTCGACGGCATGATGATGACGGGCACGTTCGGCGGCCGCGCGCACGTCGGGGTCGATCTCGCGGCGCCCGTCGGCGACGGGGTCGAGCTCGCCAGCGATCTCGACAACCGCTGCGTGGTCACCACCGAGTCGCCCGCCGCCGATCCGACCGTGATCGCCGGCCAGGGCGTGCAGGTGTTCGCCGATGGCTCGCACGCGCATGTCGGCAAGGGCATCCCCGGCTGGGTCGAGCTCCACCACATCCCGCACCATGTCGCGCGTGCGTTCGTGTCCGCCGAGGACGCTCGGTTCTTCGACCACCACGGCTTCGACCCGGCGCAGATCGCGAAGAGCTTCGAGATCGACCTCCGCGATCGCCGGCTCGCGCGCGGCGGCTCGACGATCAGCCAGCAGGTCGTGAAGAACGTCTACCTCACGCAACGCCGCAGCCTCGATCGCAAGATCCAGGAGGCGATCCTGACGTGGCGCCTCGAGGCGCGCCTCGACAAGCGGACGATCCTCGAGCGCTACCTCAACATCATCGAGCTCGGCCCGCACGTCTTCGGCATCGGCGCCGCGGCGAAGTACTGGTTCGGCGTCACGCCGCGCGACCTCAACCTCCGCCAGGCCGCCTTCCTCGCCGCGCTCACCTCCGAGCCGCGCACGATGAGCCGCCGCGTTCGCCACGCCTCCGGCCTCGACCCCGACAGCGCCACGCGCACCGACGTCATCTTGCGCGCGATGTATCGCGACGGCGTGATCGACAAGGACGGCCTGGAGCTCGCACGCGCCACCCCGCTCGCCTTCGCCTCGACCGCGCTCCGCGGCGAGCCGTAGCCGTCAGATCGGCAGGCAGGAAGCAAGTCGCCGGTGAGCGGCGGCGGCATTCCATTGGGATGATACGGTCCCCAAACGAATGTCCAGGGTGGCGGCGATGCTTGTGGTGGGCCACGGGCTCGGTGACGGGACGCCGGCGCTGACGTCGCTGGTCGCCCAGATCGGCGAGGCCTTGCTCGCGAACACCGGCGGGCGCGTGCGCCGGCTGTCGCCGCTCGCCGGCGAGCGCGATGCGGCCGACCGCGCGAGCCTCAAACGCCACCTCACCGAGCTCTGCGAAGCAGACGTCGACGTGATCGTCGTCGTGCTCGCCGGCGTGGTCGTGATGCATGCGGGCGCGCCTTGCCTGGTGACCGGCCAGGACGCGGCACGCTACCCCGAGGAGGCGACGTTGCCGCTGGCGTGGATCCGCGACCAGCTGCGCACGTGTCGCGCCGATCGGGTCGTGGTGGTCGCCTCGCTCGAAGGCCCGACCGACAACGGCGACTGGCTCGACGCGCTCGCGACCGGCCGTGCGCGCCACGTCGTCGTGACCGAGCGATCCGGCGGCCAGGCGCTCGCGCTCCGCGTGCTGCTCGACGGGGCGCGTGGCGCGGCCATCGATCCGCGAACCGGCACGATCACGCTCCGCAGCCTGGGCGAGCACCTGGCGCACGTCGTCGGCCACGCGCGCCTGCAGCTCAGCGACGAATCCGCGACGCTCGCGAGCTCGCCGCCGCTCGCCGGGCCGTGGGATGCGCGCCTGACCACCCGCTCGAGCCCGCGGCCGGCGATCGAGGAGGAGCTGGTCGGCACCGTGCTGCCCGGCCGGTTCGAGATCGTGCGCGAGCTCGCGCGTGGCAGCTTCGGCAATGTCTACGTCGCTCGCCAGCTGTCGGTCGATCGCGAGGTGGCGGTCAAGGTGCTGCACGGCACGATCGCACCTGGCTCCGAGACCGGCCGGCTGTTCGTCCAGGAGATCCAGAGCGTCGGCCGGCTCGATCATCCAAACATCGTCCGCATCTACCAGGCCGACCTCACCGCCGCCGGCTCGTTGTTCTACGCCATGGAGCTGCTCGCCGGCCGCGATCTCCAGCACGTCATCGAGCACGAGGGCCTGATCGAGCAGCCGCGCGCGGTCGCGCTGGTCCGCCAGCTCGCCGCCGCGCTCGGTGCCGCGCACGAGGTCGAGCTCGTCCACGCCGACGTCAAGCCGGCGAACGCGATCGTCGTGCCGGGCAAGCCCGACGAGCGGCTCGTGCTGGTCGACTTCGGGCTCGCCCGCCTGCGCGGGACGGCAGGTGCAGACTCCGCCGGCGGCACGCCCGCGTACATGGCGCCGGAACAGCTGCGCGACGGGCGCGTCGATCCGCGCTCCGACGTGTTCTCCGCCGCGCTGGTCCTCGTCACGCTGCTCACCGGTTGGCGCCGGCGCGCCGCCGATCAGCTCGTGCCGCCACTCGACGCGATCGCCGATCCCCGGCTGCGTGACGTGCTCGCGAAGGCGCTCGCCGTCGCGCCTCGCGATCGCTACCAGAACGGAGGCGAGCTCGCCGCCGCGCTCGGCGATCGGACGCAGGTGGTGACCATCGCGTCGTCGCCGCCGTTCCGTCACCTGGCGGCGTTCACGGAGGCCGATCGCGATCGGCTCTACGGCCGCGATCGCGAGATCGCGACCCTCGTCGAGCACGTCCTGTTCCGCCGCGCGGTCGTCTATACGGCGCCGTCGGGCACGGGCAAGACGTCGCTGCTCCGCGCCGGCCTCGTGCCACGGCTCGCCGCGCTCGGCGTCGCGTGCGTGTACGTCGCGTGCCACGGCCGCGAACCACCCGACCTCGCGCGCGCGATCTGGCCGGAGGGCGCGACCGCGGCCGCGGCGGCGGCGCTCCGGATCGCGAGCGAGCACAAGCGCCTCGTGATCGTCGTCGACCAGGTCGAAGCCGCGCTCGCGAGCCCGGCGTTCGCCGCCGGCCTGCGCGAGCTCGAGCGCGCCGGGACCGAGCTCGAGCTCGGGGTGGTGCTGACCGTGCGGGAGGACGTCCTCGCGAGTCTGCTCGCACAGCTCGACGGCCACGGCAACGTGGTGCGGCTCGGCCCGCTCGCGCCCGAGGGTGCGCGCGAGGCGATCGTCGGCCCGCTCCTCGAGCGGCGCGTGACGATCGAGGAGCCGCTGCTGGCCGCCCTGCTCGCCGATCTCGAGCGCGCGGCGTCGCTGATCGCGGCCGAGATGCGCTGGCCTTCCGAGCACGCCGTCTATCCACCGCACCTGCAGCTGGTGTGCTCGGTGCTGTGCGATCGCCTCGCCCCCGGCGAGGACGTGCTGTCGCTCGGCCACTACGAGCGCCTCGGCGGGCTCGACGAGATCGTGCGCGACTATCTCGATCGCGTCCTCGAGACCGAGCTCCCCCCGGAGCTCGTCGCGACGGCGCGACGCGTGCTGCTCGCGCTCGTCGACACCGACCGCGCGCGCGCGGTACGCACCGACACCGAGCTCGCCGAGCAGCTCCCCGCCGACGCGCGGCTCGCGCCGGTGCTCGAGGTGCTGCGGCAGCGGGGCATCGTCGTGCCGCTGCGCGCGGCGAACGGGCTGCCGGCGTGGGAACTGGTGCACGACAGCCTCGTGCCACGCGTCCTGGCGTGGAGTGATCGCCAGGACCTCGCGCGTCAGCGCGCGCTCGAGATCGTCCGCCATCACCTGCGTGGCTCGCGCGGCGAGCTGCCGAGCCTGTTGACCGCGGCCGAGCTCCGCGAGGTCAAGGAGCACGCCGCGGCGATCGAGGACCTCGATCGCGAGTGGAGCAAGCGCGGGCCGGTGCCGTGGACTCCGGCGAAGCTCGTCCAGCGGTCGCGTCGCGCCCAGCGCGACCGGTGGATCGCGATCGTCGCGAGCGTGGTGGTCGCGCTCGGTGCGGCTGGCTTTCTCGGCGTGCGCTGGTTCGGCGAGCGTCAGCGCCGGCGGCGCGAGGAGCTGCTCAGCAAGGCCGACCTCGGGCTCTTCGTCCTCGAGCTGCGCGGCTTCGACTGGGACCCGGCGACGCGAACGCCCGTTGCCGTCGCGAGGTCCCGGGTCCAGGGCTTCGACTGGCAGCTCGTCGACACCGCGGCCGACGACGAGCTGGCGCCGAGCACCACCCCGATCCGGTTCGAGCGCGAGGAGGTCGCGACCGTCGATCTGGGGGCGCACGCCTGGCGGGTCGAGGCCCGCGGCGGCAAGGCGATCCTCGCCGTGTCGCGGCCCGGTTGTGCGCCGTCGATCGTCCCGCTCGCGCGCTTGCCCGGCTACGCACAACGCGATCGGCCGCCGACCTTCACGATCGAGATCCCGACCTGTGAGGCCACCCGTCGCGACACCATCGAGATCGACGCCGGTCCGTACGTGAGTGGCGGGCTCGGCGAGCCGCCGGTCGTGGCGATCGAGGGGCTCGCGCTCGAAGACATTCCGCCGGAGCGCACGGTCGACGTCGCGAGCTTCGCGATCGATCGCACCGAGGTCTCGAACGCGGCCTATCAGATGCTCACCAACCCGATGCATTCGACGGCGATCCCGAAGCCCGCATACCCCGAGATGAGAGAGTTCAAGGATGTGGGTCCAGACCACCCGGTGGTCGAGGTCACGTGGTCACAGGCGCGCGCCTTCTGTCGATTTCTCGGCAAGGAGCTGCCGAGCGACATGGAATGGGAGAAGTCGTTGCGTGGTGGGCTGCGCATCCACGGGCGGCCCAATCCGATGCCGAGGCGGACGGTGCCGTGGGGGCTCGCGACGTCCGTGCCGGCCAACCTCAAGAACAGCGGTGGTGCTCCCACACCGGTCGACGCGAACCCGGGTGACACGAGTCCCTACGGGGTTGTCGATCTCGCCGGCAACGTCCAGGAGTGGACTCGCACGCCATTGCAGCATGACTTCTACGCGACGCGAGGCTGCGGCTGGAGCATGTGCACCAGCGCGATGCTTCCGAGCGTGCTGGCGATCCCGAACGCCCGGGCGTCGAGCTTCAAGAACTTCGAGCTCGGGTTTCGCTGCGCGGTCGAGTGAGCGCCGCGAGGTAGCGGCCAAGGCCGTCGGGGTCGCGCACACGGAACAGCCGCCCGTGATCGTCGTCCGGGTAGACCCCGTACGCGCGCACGACCTGACAGTCGAGCAGGATCTCGAGGCGATGGATGGTGTTGTGCTGGCTCCACAAGACGATCGGCGCGACCTCCGCGAGGAGGCCCGGCAGGACCCAGCTCCGAGACCCATCGACAAACCCCAAGATGTCGCGGGCCACGTTCTCGTTGACCGGTAACAGCGGCTGATCGTTGGTGAGCCTGGGACCGGTGGTGAGCTCGAGCGTCGCGAGCGCGATGGTGCGCGCGGCACTCGCCAGAAACCCGACCCGATCGTGTGGCGGGCGTGCGCCGTCGGGCCCGACCAGGATGTCGTCGCTCACGAACCCCGACGGCCGATAGTCGTGCTGGCTGATGTAGCGCTTCGTGCCGAGCACCTCGCATCCGGTGGCCTGCGCGATCCGGCGCATCGCGTTCCGGCCGCGCTCGGTCGTGGCGGTCGAGCACCCGAGCAGCCGGATGGTCCGCACGCCGAGCTGCTCCAGCGACGGACGGAGGAGCTGGCCGAACGATGCGGCGGTCTGCGGGCTGTCGTCGATCACCCAGCTCCCGAGGACCAGGAAGCCGTGCGACCGACTGTGTCCGATCGCGTCGAGTAGCTCCGTGCAGTCACCGCGCACCGAGCGGTCGTGCAGGACCGCGACCAGAGACTCGAGCCCGGACGTGGTCTCGAAGGTCTCCATGGTTCTCCGGATCGCATCGAGC
>Ga0326726_10005611_pt1 | contig 11346 bp, 9 predicted proteins | sample MHFenrmetagenome_2_FD_207603 | JGI IMG/M metagenome (GOLD analysis project Ga0326726, IMG submission 207603) | Lab enriched peat soil microbial communities from Michigan Hollow, Ithaca, NY, United States - MHF15MN | ecosystem: Environmental > Terrestrial > Soil > Wetlands > Peat | place: USA...
TCACCAAGCTGCTCGAGCGCGGGAAGATCGCGGAATCGCTGCGGCTCGCGGGCGGGGGGACGCTCGCGTTCGAGCGCATCTACCCGCTCGACGCCGCGTTCGATACGCTGTCCGACGCGCCCACCGAAGTGCGGGAGAACAAGCGCTACCGCGAGGTGGGCGACTTCAGCGTGCAAGGCGTGGCCGAGCGCCTGCGCCAGGATTTCGGCGAGCGGCCGCTCGACATCGTGGTCCACAGCCTCGCGAACGCTCCGGAGGTCAAGAAGCCGCTGCTCGATACCAGTCGGCGCGGCTACCTGGACGCGGTGGGCGTCAGCGCGTACAGCAACGTCGCCCTCGTGCGCCATCTTGGTCCCATGATGCGGCCCGAGGGAGCCTTTCTGTCCCTTACCTACATGGCGGGCGAGCGGGTGATTCCGGGCTACGGCGGCGGGATGTCGTCGGCCAAGGCCGCGCTCGAGGCGGATACGCGCACACTCGCTTACGAAGCGGGCCGTCGCTTCGGCGTCCGGGTGAACGCCATCTCGGCCGGCCCGTGGGCATCACGTGCCGCCAGCGCCATCGGCTTCATCGAGCAGATGATCGCGTACACGACCGCCAACGCCCCACTTCCCCGGCCGATCCACGCCGACGACGTGGGCGCAACTGCGGCGTTCCTGCTCAGCCCGCTGGCGCGGGCCATTACAGGGTCGATCGTCTATGTTGACTCGGGCTACCACGTCATGGGGATGGCGGTGGCACCTGCGCCACCGCCCGCGACCGCCTAGCGGGGGAGACCCGCTAGACCACCTTCAGGGCCGCGACAGACCCTGAAACTTCCGGCGCTCCCGCGACCACGCGGAGCGCGCGCACCACCACCGGCGCAAACGTCTTCCCGGCTCCCCGTTCGATCTCCTCCAGCGCGCTCCACTTGGGAAAAGCCTGGCGCACCGGCGTCGCCATCTGAAGCGTCTCAAACGAGTCCGCCACAGCCAGGATCTTCACCGTGAGCGGCATTGGCAACGTGTCGACGTCCCAATCCTCGCCGACGATCTCGTAGTAATGCCCGTACTCGCCGATGATTCCCGCCGCTCCATGCATCGCGCGCGCCACCGGAATCGACGCGTCGGCTCGCGAGCCGGACAGCAGGCGGACGAGGCGGTGATCTCGGGTTCCTACCTCATGCAGCAGCCCGCCAACTCGGAGGTTCTCGATATCCTCCTCCGGCAGCTTCATCTCGCGCGCGATCGCCACGGCCAGGTCGGCCACTCGATTGCCGTGCCCTTGCTGATTCTTCTCCGTTGACTCGATGTGGAACGCGAGCAGCTCGAGGGTCGCCATGTATGCGTTCTTCACCTCGACCAGCCTGGCCTCCCGCTGCTCCGCGAGGGTGCCAACCACGTAACCCGTGAGGATGAGAAACCCGGCCCACGGCACGAGGCTCAATATCGCGCCCTCGTAGAACCCGGGCAGCATGTCCAATCCCTGCACCGCCTGGTAGAAGAAGACCAGGGACACCATGAATAGGCTCGACACGACGGCGAAGCGTCGGCCGCCGTAGAACCCGGCCAGAATCACGGGCAGGTAGTAGAAGCTCAAGAAGGCGAACTTCTGCTCGATAACGGCGTGAATGACGAGCATTGCGCCGACGAGCAGCAGCACAAAGATCCGCTCGAAGTGGCGGAAGAAGAACAGCTTGGCGCGTTCCACCAGACTCGGATGGACCACGATCACCTCAGGTGGATTTTGGGGGGCGCGGCCTAAAGTGGGGACGGCCGGTGCAAGATGCAATAGCGGGATGGTCGGCGCGGGCGGCAGCAGGGGGTCCTACGTGACTGTCAGGGTTGCACTTACGTGCCAAGCAGGGTGGACCACTCCCTCAGGGGCGCGGGGCTCCTCGAACGTTGGCCGCGTTGAACGCGACGAGCTCGGCGCGGGCGACACCAGCCCGGACGTAGGGGTCCTCGGCGACGATTGCTTCCAAGGTCGCCCGGTCGGGCGCTGCCGCCACGAGCACGCCCCCCACCGGCGGGTCACGGCGCGCCCAAGCCTGGAACACTCCCTCCCGGGCGTACCGCTCGACGTGCTCGATGTGGGCGGGGCGGATCGCATCAACCGCCGCCAGAGGAGCCGTGTAGTGCACCAGGACGACGAAAAACATGGCCTCCTCGTAGCCGACGCAGGCGTGCACCGGCAGTGGCGGGTAGCGGACAAAGCGCGCGTCCGTGTCGGCGCGAGTACAGCGGAAGAACGTCGAGCCGCGCCGATTGGTGGTCGGCCGCTTCCATCGGCAGGTGAAGCACAGCCCCACCGCCTCATCCGGGCGTAACCCGGGTCCCGTTTCGAGCCCCAACGGCTCCTCCTCGGAGCGCCAAAGGTGGCGCCTGAGGCCCCCCTTTTCAAGATTTCGGGCCGCTGCCGCGGGTGCCTACAGACTCCCCGCCAGGGACTCGATCTGGTCCGCCGCGTTCGTGAGGACCTCGGCCACGCGCTTCCTCGCGCCGTCATCGCGCACCTTCCAGCCGGTGCGATAAACAGCCTTGACCAGCCTGCCCACCGCGCGATTGACGTCGACCATCGCTCCACCCATCACCCGCTCCACCGTTTGCTCGACCCGATCGAAGATCTCCTCTACGACGTCGCGGTGCTCCTCGAGGAAGGCGCGCCCCGCGTCGGTAATCTCAAAGATCTTTTTGCCTGCCACATCCTTCGCGCTAACAAGACCTTCGTCCTCCAACCACTGCAGCGTGGGATACACGGTGCCGGGGGACGGCGTGTAGCATCCGTGCATGCGCTCCTCGAGCTCTTTCATAACCTCGTAGCCGTGCCGGGGCTTTTCCTGAACCAGTTTCAGGATCACGTACTTCATGTCGCCCGACTCAAACCATTGGCGCCGACGACGGCCACCCCAGGCCCATTGGCGCGGGCCAAGGCCGAAGGCGAATGCGTCCCACCCGAATCCGCGTCGCATACTGCACTCCCATGTTAAGATGTTACGTCACGTTACTCTGCGCAGATATATCGTGTCAACCCTGAGCGCTCACTCTTGGCATGCCCTGTTCGCCCACGGAGTTAGCCGAGCAGCACTAGCGGGCGCAGCGCGCTGTGGTCCAAGTCACCGTCGGGCCTCAATTTGCGTCACTCGTGCCTGAGTATACATTTGGTGGGTTTGGCCTGGCTGACGCCTCCACCATGATCGCGCCCTGGAAGGAGAAGGCATGTCTGTAGAGGTGACTCCGCATCCGGCTTGGGTGGCAGACCTGGACACCGAGCTGGAGCCGCTCCGTAGGGCGATTCTCGACACTCGCGTCGTCGTGGATGCGTCAGAGAATCGCCTCATCGATGGCGAGATCCAAGACTTCCTGGTCGCTTTCTATCCGATCATCCGGGACTTCCCGCAGTGGTTGCAGATCCTGTTGGATCGCTCTCCCCAGCACGGGCAGGCGTTCTTCCGCGACAACATTCGCGTCGAGAAGCGCCATGACGCCATGTGGCGCGCCATGGGAGACGGCTTCAAGGTGCCGCGGGCGCGTTTCCAGGTCCCGGAAGAGATGAACGCTGAGACCCGTGAATTCCACGACTATCTCACGGTAATGAGCCGGACTGCCGGTTTTTCCTCCGCCGTGGGCGCGGTGAACTATGCGGTGGAGGGTGTGGCCCAGAAGATCTCCGAGAAGGCGCTGCGCGGTCTGGGAAGCAACGAAAAGATCGGCCCGCGGGGGCGCTGGTGGCTCGAAGAGCACGCCAAGTATGACGATGAGCATCCGATCCAAGCGCTCGAGATCATCAAGGGCTGCGTTGCGAAGGGGGAGAAGCCGGACGACGTGACCAAGGCCTCGGTGAAGAGTCTCACGCTGATGCGTGAGTCGATGGTCGCATGCTATGAGAAATGAGTAAGAGGCAACGTACCTCGCCTTCGAGTGTGCCGCGGAGATCCGCGACACACTCGAGGAGTGGGGTGTTCGATCCACTCGCTACCGCGCGCGAAATCGTGGCAGCGCTGGCCGACGCCGTCGTCGTGACGGGAGTCGATCGCCGCGTCGCCACGGTGAACCGCGCCGCGGCTGAGCTGTTCGGCCGGCCCCTTGAAGATCTCCCGGGCACGCATGTCGACGACCTCGTCGCGCCTGTCGAGCGCCAGCACGTGGCGGAGCGGGAGCGCCGGGCCTATGCGGGGGAGGAGCAGCGCTACGAGACGAAAGTACTGCGTCCGGACGGCGTCGAGCGTGATGTGGCGGTGTCTTCCACGCCACTCTTGCTCGACGCGCGCGTGGTCGGCACGGTCGCCACTCTCCGCGACATCACCGAGCAGAAGCGGGCCCAGGATACGCTGGCACGGTCCGAATCACGCTACCGTAACCTGTTCGAGTCCGCATCCGACGCGATTGTCACGCTCGATGCAAACGGGCGCTTCACCACCTTCAACCACGCCGCAGAGAACATCTCGGGCTACCGTCGCGAAGAGCTGGTGGCCCAGTGGTTCGCGCCGATGCTGCCCGACGACGAGCTGCCAAAGGCCCTGGCGCATTTCCAGAAAGCGCTCGCGGGCGAGACCGGCCTCTTCGAAACGAGCTTCCTCCGCAAGGATGGCGACGTTCGGACCATCCAGGTCACGTACTCGACGCCGCAGAAGGACGAGGAAGTGCTGTGCGTCATTCGCGACGTGACCGACCAGAAGATGCTGCAGGAGCAGTTGATCCAGTCGGAGAAGATGTCGGCGATTGGGCAGCTCGTGTCCGGCGTCGCGCACGAGCTCAACAACCCCCTTGCGGGGATTTCCGCATTCGCGCAGCTGCTCCTGACGGAGAAGCGCTTTCCCCCCGATCAGCGCACGGCGGCAGAGATGATCTACGCGGAGGCGCGACGCGCCTCTCGCATCGTCCAGAACCTCCTGACGTTCGCGCGACAGCACAAGCCGGAGCGCACCGCCGCTTCGACCAATCAGGTGCTGGACGACACCCTGGAGCTGCGCGGCTACGAGCTGCGGGTGCGGGGGATCGAAGTAGTGCGGGACTATGACGATGCACTGCCCGACACGATGGCGGACGCACATCAGCTGCAGCAGGTATTCCTGAACCTGATTACCAACGCCGAACAGGCGATGGAGAAGCGGCAGCGGGACGCCCAACGGCTCACCGTGCGCACGCGTCGGAACGGAGGCGTCATCCGGACCGAGATCGAAGACACGGGCCCGGGAATTCCGCCGAATCTCATCGAGCGCATCTTCAACCCGTTCTTTACCACCAAGCCGACCGGATCAGGCACCGGGCTCGGGCTGTCGATCTCCTTGGGCATCGTGCGGGAGCACGAGGGTCGCATCTGGGCGGAAAACGCCCCGACCGGCGGCGCGCGGTTTGTCGTCGAGCTGCCCATCGTGGCGGCGCGTGGATCCGATGAGTATCGCGTGCCGTTGGCACCGCAGGTGGGCGATCAGCTGCGGATGCTTGTGATCGACGACGAAGCCTCGGTCCGGGTCGCGCTCCAACGGTACTTCGCGAGTCGGGGCCACGAGGTGGAGACGACGGCGAGCGGCAAGGACGCGTTAGCGCGCCTGCGCGAAGGCACCTTCGACGCGGTGATTGTCGATATGCGGATGCCCGACCTGTCCGGAGAGCAACTCTACGAGGAGCTGCGCATGAAGGATCCGGGACACGCCGAGCGAGTGGTGTTCACGACGGGACAGCTGGTCGACGAGCAGGTGCGGAAGTTCCTGGCATCCACGGGCCGCCCCTACATTCCGAAGCCCTTCGAGTTCAGCGCCTTCGACCAAGCGCTCCCGGCCGCCCGACGGCGAAAGTAGGCGTTCTCAGTCTCGCGGAGGAGCTCGCTCGGAGTCGGGCACCATCGGGTGGACCCGCATGAACGAGCGCACGTGGTCGTCGGATCGCGGAACCTGCCACGCAACGCTCATCCGTTTCTGCTTCCGTAGGATCTCGAGCGCCACGGTCTCCCCCGCCTCATAGGATCGCAGGATGCGCATGGCATGCGAGGGGGATGTGGGTCGACGGCCGCCGATCATGAGGAGCACGTCGCCGCTCTTGAGAGGAAGGCTCGAATCGCCCGGCGCCTTCACGACCAGCACGCCCTCCTTCGCGCCGAAGTACTCGCCCAGCTCCGGAGTGAGACTAACAAGCTCCATGTCGCACCAGGCCTCGCCGAAACAGAACGAGAACCCAGGCTCCTCGCCGCGCTGAGGCGGGAACGAACCCGGCACCGTGATGGGGACGGCGTCCACGGCCATCAGCGGACTCAAATCCTCGGTGATGAGCTTGGCCTTCCTGGTATCGTTGCCACGGCGGTACTCGATCGGCGCCGTGTCGCCGGGCGACAGCGCGCGAGCCAGCGTCACGAGCTTCCGCCCGGGGCCAGACGCGTTCTCATCCGGGGCCTGGACGCCAGCCAATGGCGCGCCGTTGAACTTGACGATGATGTCGCCCGCCTTGAGCCCGGCCTTCGCCGCGGGCCCGCCTGGCGTCACGGCCTCGACCCACGCCCCGATGCTGTCCGTGCTCGGAGCAGCCCCCGTCTTGACGAGGACGCCGATGCGGCCGTGCGGGCCGCTGGACGGCACCAGGGTGTGCGGCTGTGGCGGGCCCGGCGGAACCTGACCCACCACCGCCGCGGTCGAGCTCACGGTAAGGACTGATGCAACGACCAACCACTTCACATCCATCATGCGCCCACGCTTCCTCAAGAACGGTCAGAACGGTCCGCGAGCCGTCACAGTCCCACGTATGCCGCGTTGGTCACGTGAACGTCCACCAGTTGCTGCATCAAGTTCACGCGGTCCCGCCAGAGCTTCACGAGCTGTGGGTCGGGCCCTGCCGGCACGGAGTTCAGCTGCGCCAACCACCCATCAACCGTCGCAATGCGGTCTTCCAGGTCGGCGGCGAGCGAGGCAGCCCGTCCGCTCACGACCCGCGAGTCGGGATCGTACTGCTGCAATTCGGCCTCGAGCGAAGCCGACTGCTGCTTCGCCCGCTCCAATTCGTTGGCGTACGCCGACGTCCCGCCAAACGGACGCAGCACCGCCACACCGGCGATCAGCGCAGCCGCCGCAAGACCCCGAGCCGCCCACATCCGGCGTCCCCGCGCCCGCGAGCCCTGGACCCGGTCGCGTATTACGGGCCACCGATCCCGCGCCGGACTGATCGGGGGGAGCGCCTTCAACTGCGCAACCCGCTGGTACAGCGCCTCCAACTCGCCTCGGCACACTGGACACGCGTCGAGATGCTGACGCCCCCAGACCGACCCTTCGTTCGCCCGCAGGGCCAGCAACTCCTCCATAGTGCAGTGCATCATCGTGCGATTCCTTCTCCTTCTAGGTAGCCCCGCAGGCGCGTGTGCGCCCGCGCCAGTTGCGACTTGGAAAAGCTCACGGTCTTGCCCATCATCTCCGCGATCTCCTCGTGCGTGTATCCTTCGACATCGTGCAGCCAGACCACTGCCCGCGACGTGTCACTCAAACGCGCCATCGCCCGCTCAAGATCGATGCGCACCGGCACCCCGACGGGCTGCGCCCCCTCAATCAACTCCTCGTCAAACACATCCTCCGATCGGACTTGATCCCGGCGGATGCGCATCAGCGCCTTCGACGCCGCGATTCGGCGGATCCATCCCCACAGATGCCCTTCACCGCGGTACGCCTTAATGCTCCGCACGACCTCGAGGAAGGTTTCTTGCAGGACGTCCTCCGCGTCTTCCGGGTGCCGCAGCATGCGCTGCGCGAGATTGTACACGGGTGTCTCGAATGCGCGATACAACGCCTCGAGAGCTTCCACGTCCCCCGATTTGGCACGAGCGATCAGGAGGTCCGGAACGGCGAGCGAGATAGTCATCTCCTAACACTAAGATGCGAATTCGCCACCGAAAGTCGCGGCGCTCATGAAGATAGCGGCCGCCAATGCCGGTCGCCCTTGATGTCGCCCCGGGCACGCAGCCGGCGGCGGAACTTACTAGACGCCGAACGCCTCTCTCGTAACCGGTTGAGAACTAGTCACTTGCATACCTCCAAGGTATGTTTCGCCCCATGCCTGCGCCCGCGCCCGTGACCGCGCCCGATCGCGAGACCCTCCACCGGTGGCAACACCACTGGCAGGACGAGTACGACGCCGCGTACCTCTACGTCGCGCTCGCGGCCGAGGAGCCCGACCCCGGAAAACAGGAGATCTACCGGCAGCTCGCCGTGGTCGAGCGGCGCCACACCGAGATGTGGGAGAAGCTGCTCGCGGACAACGGCCACCCTGTGCCCGCGCGGGTGAAGCCGTCGCTGAAAGCCCTGACAATGGCGTGGCTGGGGCGGCAGTTCGGGGCGCGCTACCTGCTGCCGCTCCTGTTACGGGAAGAAGGGCGGGAGGTGAAAGGGTACATGGACCTGCATGCCGAGTCGCGCGCGAAGGACGCCCGGCAGGTCTCGCTCACCCTCGCGAAGGAATCGGCTGAACACGCGGGCACCCTGGCGAGCCTCGCGGGGCGAAGCGCCGAGCCGTGGCACCAAACGGGGTCCGGCGGGTTCTTGCGGAATGTGGTGTATGGGTTCAACGACGGGCTGACGGCCAACTTCGGACTTGTGGCGGGCGTGATCGGGGCGGGAGTCGCGCCGCATGTCATCCTCGTGTCCGGAATCGCCGGCACGATCGCTGATGCGCTCTCGATGGGCGCATCCGGCTACCTCGCCGCGAAGAGCGAGCAGGAAGTGTACGCCCACGAAATCGAGATGGAGAAGGAGGAGATCCGCATCATGCCCGAGGTAGAGGAGGAGGAGCTGGCCCTCCTGTACCAGGCCAAGGGTGTGGACCCGCGGACGGCGCGTCGTATGTCCGAGGAGGTGATGCGCGACCCGCAGCGCGCCCTGGGCGAACAGGTGCGCGAAGAGCTAAAGATCGGGGAGGCGCACGCAACACCGTTCAAGGAAGGCTGGCTCACCGGGGGCGCTACGGCGGTGGGCGCATTCATCCCGGTCGCGCCCTTTCTGGTGCTGCACGGTCCCGTGGCCGCCTGGACGGCGTTCGCGATCGCCATGCTCTCCCACTTTGCGGTTGGTGCCGCCCGCAGTCTGTTCACTGGGCGGGGGGTGGTCCGCAGCGGGACCGACATGTTCGTCGTAGGGGTCGGCGTCGCGGGGGTCGGCTACTTCGTCGGCGAGCTGGTCTCGAAGGCTCTCTAGACGACGAGGTTCAGCAGGCGATCGGGAACGTAGATCGTCTTCTTCATGGGCATGCCATCGACGAACTTGCGCACGGCCTCCTCCGCCAGCGCGCGGGCCAGGATGTCGGCCTCGGTCGTGCCGCGCTCCACCGTCAGGCGCCCCCGCACCTTGCCGTTCACCTGCACGACGATCTCAACTTGGTCCGAAGCCGCACGCCGTTCGTCGTACTCGGGCCAATGGGCCTGAAACACCGACGTCTCGTGTCCCAGGTGTACCCATAGCTCCTCAGTAACGTGCGGCGCGTACGGCGCGAGCAGCACCAGGAGGGGCTCGATCGCCGCCCGCTGTCCAGCATGCTGCTCTCGCACCAGGTTGACGTACTCCATCATCGCCGCGATCGCCGTGTTGTAGTCGAGGCTCTCGGTATCCACGGTCACCTTGCGAATGGTCTGATGCAGCTTGCGCTCGACCGAAGGCGCAAGCGGTTGCGGCTGCGCCTGGGTCGCCTCGTGAACGAGCGCCCACACCTTCTCCAGAAAGCGCCGTGCGCCTGTGATGCCCTCGTCGCGGAAATCTCCGCCCTCCCGGAAGGGTCCGAGGAACATGAGGTACATCCGGAACGTGTCGGCGCCCCACTTTTGGATGAAGGCATCCGGGTTCACCACGTTGCCGCGCGACTTGGACATCTTCGCGCCGTCTTTGATAATGAGCCCGTGAGCGCGCAGTTTGGGGAACGGCTCTTCGAAATCCACGTGCCCGAGATCCCGTAGCACCATTGTGATGAAACGGGAGTACAGCAGGTGAAGCACCGCATGCTCATTGCCGCCGATGTACATGTTGACAGGGAGCCACGTCTTGGTGCGCTGCGGGTCGCAGGGGCGGTCGTCGAATTCGGAGGACGGGTAGCGCAGAAAGTACCAGGACGAGTCAAGGAAGGTATCTGACACGTCGGTCTCCCGCCGGCCCTCGCCGCCGCATTCGGGGCACTTCACGAAGTACCATTCCCGGTGGCGCGCCAGCGGGCTCACCCCTGTGTCGTCCGGGCGGAAGTCCTCGATGATCGGAAGCTCGACAGGGAGATCCTTCTCCGGGACCGCGACAGGCCCGCAACGCTCGCAATAGATGATCGGGATCGGTGGCCCCCAGTAGCGCTGGCGCGAGATGCACCAGTCGTGCAGCCGATACTGCACGCGTGCAGTCCCGAGGCCGCGAGTCGCCAGCCAGGCGACGATCCTCGCCTTCGCCTCGCTGCATGAGAGGCCGTCGAAGGAGCCGGAGTTGATCAGCACGCCGTCGTCCGACTCGAGCGGAAGCGCTTCTCCCTCGCGCTTCACCACCTGTCGCACGGGGAGCCCGAACTGTGCGGCGAACTCGAAGTCGCGGATGTCGTGCGCCGGCACCGCCATGATCGCGCCGGTACCGTACTCCATGAGCACGTAGTCGGCAATCCAGATCGGGATCGCTTCACCGGTCGCGGGATTGCGGGCGTAGGAGCCGAGGAAGACACCCGTCTTGGTCTTGTCCCCAACCTTTCGGGTGACGATGTCCTTGGCCGCGACCTGCCGTTGGTACGCCCGCACCACCGGGCGCTGCTCCACCGCAGTGAGCGCGTCAACGAGCGGATGCTCCGGAGCCAATACCATGTAGGTGGCACCGAACACCGTGTCCGGTCGCGTGGTGAAGACCGTGATCTGTTCTCCGCTCGGCGTCGCGAACACCAGCTCGGCCCCTTCACTTCGGCCGATCCAGTTGCGTTGCATCGCAATCGTGCTCTCCGACCAGTCGAGCGTGTCGAGATTGCCGAGCAGGCGCTCGGCGTAACGCGTGATCGCGAAGAACCACTGCTCCAGAAACCGCTGCTCGACCTTGACGTCCGGATGCCGCTCGCAGTACCCGTCGATCACCTGCTCGTTGGCGATCACCGTTTTGCAGCTCGGACACCAGTTGACGGCAGCCTTCTTGCGGACGGCCAGGCCCGCTTTGAAGAGCTGGAGGAACAGCCACTGGGTCCATTTGTAGTAGCGCGGATCCGTCGTGGACACCTCGTGGCGCCAGTCGAACATTCCGCCGAACCTGCGCAGCTGGCGGCGGAACGTGGCGATATTCTGCGGAATGAGGCGGGCGGGATGAACACCGATCCCCAGCGCGTAGTTCTCGGAGTGGATTCCGAACGCGTCAAAGCCGATCGGCTCGAACACGTCGTAGCCCTGCAGGCGCTT
>Ga0326726_10005612_pt1 | contig 11345 bp, 7 predicted proteins | sample MHFenrmetagenome_2_FD_207603 | JGI IMG/M metagenome (GOLD analysis project Ga0326726, IMG submission 207603) | Lab enriched peat soil microbial communities from Michigan Hollow, Ithaca, NY, United States - MHF15MN | ecosystem: Environmental > Terrestrial > Soil > Wetlands > Peat | place: USA...
GGGGAAGATGTCGGAAGAACGCCATGGCTTTCAGGCGGAGGTGAGCCGCCTGCTGGAGATCGTCGCGCACTCGCTTTACAGCGACAAGGCGGTGTTCCTGCGCGAACTGATCTCGAACGCATCGGATGCCTGCGACCGGCTGCGCTACCTGGCGCTGACCCAGCCCGAACTGGCGGGTGACGACGCCGGCTATCGGGTCGCGCTGTCGACCGACCGCAAGGCCCGCACCCTCACCATCGCCGACAACGGCATTGGCATGAACCACGACGATCTCGTGGAGAACCTCGGCACCATCGCGCGCTCGGGCACCGCCGCGTTCATGAAGGAGATGACCGGCGACGCCAAGAAGGACATGGCCCTCATCGGCCAGTTCGGCGTCGGCTTCTATTCCGCCTTCATGGTCTCCGACCGGGTTGAGGTCGAGAGCCGCAAGGCCGGCGAGCCCCAGGGCTGGCGCTGGGTCTCCGACGGCCAGGGCGAATTCACGATTTCGGAAGCTCCCGTCGAGCGGCGCGGCACCCGCATCACGCTGCATCTGAAGAAGGGCGAGGACGAGTTTCTGGAGGCGACACGGCTGCGCCACATCGTCGCCAAATACTCTGACCACATCGCCCTGCCGATCGTGCTGCTCGAGGACGGCAAGGAAGAGACCGTCAACAAGGCATCGGCGCTGTGGATGCGCGCGAAATCCGACATCACGCCGGAGCAGTACAAGGAATTCTATCATCACCACGCTCACGCCTTCGACGAACCCTGGCTGACCCTGCATTGGCGGGCCGAGGGCAAGATCGAATATACCGGCCTGCTGTTCGTGCCGTCGGCCAAGCCGTTCGACCTCTTCCATCCCGAGCGCAAGCATTGCGTGAAGCTCTATGTGCGGCGGGTCTACATTACCGACACCTGCGAGGACGTGCTGCCCGCCTACCTGCGCTTCGTGCGCGGGGTGGTCGATTCCGAGGACCTGCCGCTCAACATCAGCCGCGAGATGCTGCAGCACAATCCGCTGCTGGCGAAGATCCGCGCCGGCATCGTGAAGCGCGTGCTGGGCGAGCTGCAGAAGAAGGCCAAGGACGCGGCCGAGGACTACGCGAAATTCTGGGGCAACTTCGGCGCCGTGCTGAAAGAGGGCCTCTATGAGGACCATGAGCAGCGGGAGACGCTGCTGTCGCTGATCCGCTTCCGCTCGACGGCCAGCGACCAGCTGGTCAGCCTCGCCGACTATGTCGGCCGCATGAAGCCGGGACAGGATGCGATCTTCTACATCACCGGCGACGAGGTCGAGGCGCTGAAGAAGAGCCCGCAGCTCGAGGGCTTCGCGGCGCGCGGCGTCGAGGTGCTGCTGCTCACCGACCCCATCGACGAGTTCTGGATTCCCGCCATCGGCACGTTCCAGGAGAAGGCGTTCAAGTCGGTCACGCGGGGCGGCGCCGATCTCGCCAAGATCAGCAAGCCCGAGGGCGAAGAGGCGAAGAGCGAGACGACGGCGCCGGGCGTCGACAGCCTGGTGGCCATGTTCCGGCTGACCTTGAAGGAGGCGGTGAAGGACGTGCGGCCGTCGGAGCGGCTGACCGACAGCGCGGTCTGCCTGGTGGCCGATGAGGGTGACATGGACATGCATCTCGAGCGCATGCTGAAGCAGCACCGCCAGCTCGACGCCGGCTTCAAGCGCGTGCTGGAGCTGAACCCGCGCCACCCGCTGGTGGTGGGCCTCGCCAAGCGCGTCAGCGAGAAGGGCAGCGTGGACGAGGTGGCGGAGGCCGCCTGGCTGCTGCTCGACCAGGCCCGCATCGTCGGCGGCGAGCCGCTGCCCGACCCGGCGGCGTTCTCGAAGCGATTGTCTGATGTGATGCGGCGCGCGCTGGCGGCGTAGGAGCGGAACCGCAGACCTTCGCGCAAGCCGCTCGTGATTGGCTCCTGCCGCGCGTCGCGTCGCGCTGCCGCTGACAGAGCAGGACAGGCGATCGGGCCACCGAGGCAAGTCGCGGTGGATCTCATGCACTGCGATGCCGCGGGAGGCAGAGTGAAATACTCGTGCCGCGGCCGGGCTCGCTCGCAATCTTCATGAAACCGCCGGATTGGTTGACGAATCCGTGGACCATGCTGAGCCCAAGGCCGGTGCCCTTTCCCAATCCCTTGGTCGTGAAGAAGGGTTCGACCGCACGCTCCAGCACGTGCGGCGGCATTCCGGCCCCGGTGTCGGATATCGTGAGGCAGACATATTCTCCAGGGCGCTCGACCCGGCCGGGCCTGGCTTGCTCCGGCTCGATGAGCAGCTTGGACGTCTGAATGCTCAACGTGCCTCCATTCGCCATGGCATCGCGCGCATTGATTCCAAGGTTGAGAATTGCACTTTCGAGCTGGGTGACATCGGCATAGGTCGGCCACAAATCAGCCGTGAATTCAGTCCTGATTGCGATGCCGTCCCCCAGGGTGCGGCGCAATAGTTGGACCATGCGCTCGACGAGCGGATTCAGATCCACGACAACCGGTTGCAGGATCTGACGGCGGGAAAAGGCGAGCATCTGCCGGGTGAGGCTGGCGCCGCGTTCGGTTGCGGCGTGGATCAATTCCGCTGCCTGCTTGTCGCGCTCGTTCAGTGTTTGTCCGGAGAGCAAGCCTTCCGAGTTGGCCAAGATCACGGTGAAGATGTTGTTGAAGTCATGGGCGATGCCGCCCGTGAGCATGCCGACCGCATCGAGGCGCTGTACCTGAAGCAATTGCGCCTCCGTTTCCTTGGCCTTCGTCACATCGAGGATGATGCCGTCCCAGACAATGCCGCCGGTATCGACGTGGCGCGGACGCCCGCGAATCTGAATCCACTTGACGCCGCCCTGGCGGGGATTGACCACTCCTTCCCATTCCCAGGCGCCCATCGTTGCGGCCGACCGGGCAAGAGAGCTGTCGAAGCCGGCGCGGCTATCGGGATGGACGGCCGCTGCAAACAGCGAGGGGTCGGCCATGATCTCTTCGGCGGAGTAGCCGTAGATCTCGCTCACGGCGGGGCTGATATAGGGATAGCTGGTCGTGCCGTCGGGATGCAGGACGCGCTGGTAGACGATCCCCGGAATGTTGGCGGCCAAAGTCCGCAGTCTCTGGTCCCGTTCGAAAAGCTGCGCCTCGGCGAGCTTTCGAGCGGTGATGTCCATGGTGATGCCGATGAACCCCGCGTCCGACCCGCCGTCCGCATCGAGCGGCGCGATGGTGCCGTGGAACCAGACCATGCGACCGTCGCGGGAAAAGCCACGGAACTCCGAATCATGCCGACGGCGGCTCCGTACGGCGGAAAAGTAGGCGTCTTCGGTCGCGGCCCGGTCCTCCGGATGGACGTATGCCCACCATTTGTTATCCAGGATCTGCTCGATCGTGTAGCCGGTGTGCTCGGCATACCAATTGTTCATGTAGACGAGCGACCCCAGGGCGTCGGCCAGAAAGATACCGACGGGTGCAAACGTCGCGAGCGTCCGGAAGCGATGCTCGCTCTGTTTCAGCGCGTCTTGAGCGGCCTTGCGGGCCGTGACGTCGGTGAAGGACGTTACGACACCCGTTCCCGCCGATCCGACGGGGGACATGGGCTGAGAATTGATTTCGATCCAGGTGACGGCGCCGTCAGCCTTCTTCAGGCCCATCAGAACGTCCGAGCATGGCCTGCCGGTGCGCAGCGTCACCATGGCGGGGTGCTGGTCCCCCGGGAAAGGCGAGCCATCCTCGCGAATTGCCTGCCAGCGAGGATCCGACGAGGTGCGCCCGATCATATCCTCGGCGCGCAGATCGAGGATTTTTTCCGCCGCCGCATTGCAGGCGATGATATTGCCATCGGCATCCTGAAAGACGATCCCCTCGTGGAGAATGCCGACGATCGACTGATAGAGCGCCTTGCTCCCGCGCAAGTCGTCTTCGGTTCGCCGGCGTTCGGACACGTCGGTGACCATGGCCAGCGCGCCGGTGAACTGCCCGGCAGCATCGAACCGCGGACTTGCCGCCATGATGGTCCAGAGATCCGAGCCGTCCTTGCGCTTGAGGCGGAATTCATGGTGCTCGCTTACGCCCCGCCGGCGCCGGCGCATATTGCGCGCAGCCTCTTGCTTCACCGCTTCGTCCATGAAGTCGTACATCGAGCGGCCGGTCATCTCGGAAACGGCGTAACCGAGCATGTCCGCCATCCTCTGATTGGCGAACGTCGTGCGCCCTTCCCGATCGACGATCCACACGCCTTCCAGGCAAGTGTCGATGACGGTGCGCCAGTTGATGGCGTCGGTATCTTGTGATTCGTGCTCAGCCACAGGCAACTTTCCAGTCTGCGCAAAGTCGCGGAAGTTTGCCGCCAGCACCCGCGGCGCGCTGGTAAGCGAGCCAAAAGCAGAAAGCCGAGGAGAATAGGTATCTTGCTCGACGTTCTCCATCAATCCAAATCTGCATGGATCAAGTATACAGACGCCGCGTGGCGCAGCACTTTCGCGTCGTTCCGGCTTCATCGACACCGCGTCGGGGCGATGGTTGGGCCGCTAAGGTCCTGACAACCGCTCCTGGCTCGACTTCGGTCAAGTCATCGCCGAACGAGCAGAGGCGGCTCTCTAAGGCCAGGCGGCCATTTCAGAACGACAGCATCGGCCCCAATCTGGCCGCAGAGTGGAGGACGAATGGCCAGGAGTGCCCCGGTGGCCTGACCCTGAAGGAGGCGGCGAAGGACGTGCGGCCCTCGGTGCGGCTGACCGGCAGCGCAGTCTGTCCGGTGGCCGACGAGGGCGCCGCACGACGAAGTAGACGAGAGCGATCGTCACACTGCGTGTGAGCGCGTCGAATTGGGGGGCCCGATGTCGGTAGGCCCGCACGATGAGAACTATAGGAGCGGCCGCTCCGTCCGGCGCGCGAAAGCGCTGCCGACGTCCGCAACAGCTACCTCGCGGCCCGTGAGGCGATGCGGCACCGTCAGGGCGTGCCGGACCGGCTCCGACGCCATCAGATCAACCTTTTCCAGCGTCGGATTGATGTGCATCAAGGCTCGCCGTGATGCGCGCGCCTATGAGTCTCGCCGGTCCCGCACACTGGTCGGAGGTTGAGCGTCATGAATGACAGGCACGCGTCCGATATCGTCAGCCACCAGAATCCACTGATGCTGCCGCCGACGGCGACGGTCAGGCAGGCATGTCAACGCATGCGCGATCGCAGAGTGGGAGCGGTGCTGGTTGCGGAAGGCGATCGCCGGCTGGTCGGCATCTTCACCGGGCGCGATGCCGTCGGCCGCGTGCTGGCCGAGGGGAAGGACTCCGCCACGACCACGCTGGCGGAAGTCATGACCCGAAACCCCGATACGATCCCACCGCGCCAGACCGCAATTGAAGCGCTCCGGGCGATGCAGGACGGCGGCTATCGCCACCTGCCGGTCATCGATGGCGGCAAGGTGGTTGGCGTGATCTCGCGCGGCGACTTCCGGGGTCTCGAACAGGATCGTCTCGATGAAGAGACCGGCCTGTGGGAGCGGATCTGATCACACTGACTGGCATGGTGGTGACCAGGGCCGTGCTGATGGCGCTCGCATCAGTCGTGGCGGCCACGCCGGCCCGGGCCCAAGACGCCGAGGTCGTCGCGCCTTTCCGCTTCACCGGCCCAGCGGTGGTGCTGACGCCAATGGAGCAGCAGCGTATGCTCGTCTATCGCAGCCAGCTGGAAAATCAACTGCGCGACCTTGAGCAGCGCGACCTGAGCGGCCGCCTCAACTCACTCGACCGGCGCCGTCTGTCGGACACCCACGACGAACTCGGGCGCATAAACAATCTCTTGCTGCCACGATCCTCGACTGGTGCAGGCGATTCCGGTAACCGCACACTACCCTCGCTGCGTGGCGGTCCCGTGCCAGCGCACTGAGATCGTGGCCGGCCCCGGGCCGACGACCGAAGACCGGCCCGCACCTATGGCCTTCCCCCGGGGGTTCCCCGCAGGCAGTGAACGTTTAAGCCGTTATGGCACCATCGCATCGAGTATTTTGATATGCGTCAATGCACCGCTGTGCAGGAACAGTTCTGATTGTATTCAGGTTGGTGCGGCGCTCCGCTTTGGCGGGAGGCTGGACAATGACGCGCTCTATCAGAATCGCCCGAGTGCTTAAGTTCGCCTCGCTATCCCTCTTCTTGGCGCTCGCCGCCTGCTACTATGGCCCTGGCTACTACTACGGTCCTGGCTACTACGACCCTGCCTACTTGTACGACCACGGCTATTACCACGGTCATGGCTACTTCGGTTATGAGCTGTATAGACCGTACGGGTATTACTACAGACCATACTACTATTCGTATCCATACTACTCGTATCCATATTACTATGGCCCTTCTTTTGGAATTGGCTTTGGCTTCGGCCACCACTACCACCATCACGACCATCACCATCACTAGCCATCATCAAGGCTGTGTCCTATGCCGAGAACGCGCCTGCGCGGCGGCCGCCGAGAGGTCGAGGTGAGGAGGGGATGAGACGGCGCCAGCGACGTCCCGAGCCGGCCATGGCCGTTCGATGGACCATAGTAGCCATGTTCTTGGGCGCACCCGGCGAGAAGCGCCAAAGCGACTAACCCGGCTGGGCGCGAACGAACGCCGCGTCAGCCGACATAGCTCTGCGAGCGACATTCGATGGATCGGTAGCGAAAGCCGACGAGATGGCGTCGCGCTGGCGGTGAATGAGAGCGCGCCATGGGTCGATTGCAATAGAGGGACAGAATGGGCGATCAATTGCAGGCCAACGGAGACGGAGCAGGGCAATGGGTGTGATCCCGAAGCGCGCGGCAGTCATCCTAGCAGGATCTCTGGTGATGCTGACTGGCTGCACCACGGAGGCGGAGCTACGCAAGAGGGACGAAGCTGCGTGCATCAGCTATGGGTTCCAGCGCAGTACGATCGAATTCGCCAATTGCCTTCAGCGCGAGAGCATCGCCCGGCGATACGGATACGATCACTACTGGATGGATGCGCCGGCCCCATAGCTCGCATCTGCGCCACTCTCCGGAAGCATGACCGTCGACAGAGGCGGCGTTTAGGGACACGGCGACGCGGGCCCGCCCTTGCTTCGGCGTGCCCTTGCGCGGGCGGGCCGCGGGATGCGCGGCGCCAGCGGAGACCTTCGCACGGCTCGGGACACACCGAGCCCGGCGTTAACACTTTCCAGCCCATTTGCGACTGCTGCTCAATCTCATGGCATTGACTTGCGTCAATGACGGATAACTTGATATTCGGCAAATATTCCCAATATGTCATTTGTCGAACCGCGTTGGTTCTTTTGCGGGGGTAAGGCATTTTCAACATAGCGAATTTTGAGGGTTCACCGCGGGCGGAATCCGTGATGCGGCTGGCGGCTGCTGCCGGCATGACGGTGGCCGTTCTGGGATCTGCGGTCCTGGCCGCATGGTTCTTCGATCTCCCCGTCCTCAAGGGCATCGACCCGGACTGGGCCACGATGAAGCCGAACACCGCGCTCAGTTTCCTGCTTGCGGGCTCGGCCCTATGGCTATTGGCCCCCGCTGAACCTGCGCCGGCACGCCGCCTCGCGGGCCGCCTGGGCGCGGTTGCGGTTGCGGCGATCGCGCTGCTCACTATCGCCGCCTATGCGTTCGACTATGACCTCGGCATCGATCAACTGCTGTTCGTCGACCCGACGACCACCCTGTATCCAGGCCGTCCGGCGCCGACGACCGCCGGGCTCTTCCTCTCGATCGCCATCGCTCTGCTGTTGCTGCGGACTCCCCGGACCCGCCTCGGCGTGCTGATCGATCTGCTGGCCGGTGTGGTCGTCGCCGGCGCCTACCTGGCGATCATCGGCTATCTCTACCATGCGCCGGCTCTCTACACCGTCCCCGGCTATTCCTCGATGGCACTGCATACCGCGATCGGGCATCTGCTGCTCGGTGCCAGCGTCTTCCTGGCGCAACCCGATCGCGGCCTGATGCGGCTGATCAGGAGCCCGCGGGCGGCCGGAGCGACCGCCCGCCGTTTGCTACCGGTCGCGATTCTCGCGCCGGTTCTGCTGGGGTACCTGGAGCCGCAAGCCGTGAAGCTGGGCCTGCTCCCGCCGGCTGCCGCGGATCTGCTGCTCGTGATCACCTTCGTCGCGACCTTCGCGGCCACGATCCTGTGGAGCGTGGCACGCGTCGACAAGGTGGACGCCGAGCGCCGGCGTCTGGAACTTGCCGGTCGCCTGGCTGACGAACAGGCAAAGGCCGACAAGCGGTTTCGCAGCCTGCTGGAATCGGCGCCCGACGCGACCATCGTCGCCGATCCGCAAGGCCGGATCATCCTCGTCAACGCGCAAGGCGAGCAACTGTTCGGCTACGCGCGCGAAGAGATGGTGGGCGAACTCGTCGAAATGATCCTGCCCGAGCGGTTTCGTGCCGACCATGTGGGCCATCGCTCGGCCTTTCATCGCGCGCCGCAGTTCCGGCCCATGGGATCGGGCCGGGACCTCACGGGGAGACGCAAGGACGGCACCGAATTCCCGGTCGAGGTGAGCCTCAGTCCCGTCGAAACGGATGACGGCATGTTGATTTCCGCCACCATCCGCGACAGCTCGGCGCGCCGGCAACGCGAGGCGGAGCTGGTCGAGGCCAGGGCCGGCGCCGAGGCGGCCGCTCGTCGCATCCAGACGCTGATCGAAGCGACGCCGCTCGCCATCCTCGAATTGGATCGCAACGAATGCGTACTGTCGTGGAACCTGGCGGCTGAAAAGATGTTCGGCTGGCGGGCCGAGGAAGTGATCGGGCGCAAGCTGCCGACCATTCCGGAGGACCGTCGCGGCGAGCTCGCCCTCCTGTTGGAGGCTTCGGCAGCCGCTGCGCCACTGCAGGGCTTCGAGACGCGGCGCCGCCGCAAGGACGGTTCGATGATCGACGTGTCCGTGTGGAACGCGCCTCGCCGGGACGCCAGCGGCGCCGTCGACGGCATGATCGGCATCGCCGCCGACATCACCGAGCAGAAACGAATCGAGGAGCATCTGCGCCAGTCGCAGCGCCTCAAGGCCGTCGGCCAGCTCACCGGCGGCATTGCCCACGAGTTCAACAACCTCCTCCAGACGATCCTCGGCAATCTTGACCTCCTTGGGGACAGGCTCCATGGTCAGAGGGACGCCGTCGAGATCCTCGAGCGCGTCATCCGCGCCGGGACCCGCGGCGCCGAGCTCACTCACCAGCTCCTGGCATTCTCGCGCAAGCAGCCGCTGCGGCCCGAGCCTTTCAGCCCGAAGGACGAACTCCGCGGACTGGAGAATCTCGTGCGCGCCACCATCGGCGCCCAATACACGATCCGCGTCGATGTCCCGGCCGAGATCTCGCGCGCCCTCGCCGACACGACCCAGCTCGACAATGCCATCCTCAATCTCGTCATCAATTCACGCGACGCCATGGTGGACGGCGGCACCATCATCATCCGGGCGGAGAACGTGATGCTGGAGAGCGACCGCGCTCGCGACCTCGATGTCGCTCCCGGCCGCTACGTGGCAATCGAGGTGACGGACACCGGAATGGGCATGTCGCCCGAGGTGCTCGCGCATGCCGCCGAGCCTTTCTTCACCACCAAGGCCATCGGCAAGGGCACCGGCCTCGGCCTCAGCATGGTGCATGGATTTGTCAAGCAGTCGGGCGGCGCCATGGAGATCGTCAGCGCGCTCGGCAAGGGCACCACCGTACGGCTGCTGCTGCCCACCACGACGGAGATCGCCGATCAACAGGCCGTCAAGCCACGTCCGCGACTCGTGGGCGTACGCAACGTGACCGTGCTCGTCGTCGAGGACGAGCCGGACGTGCTCGGCACGGCGGCGGCGATGCTGCGCAGCCTGGGCTACGGCGTCATCGAGGCGGCCGACGGCCCCGCCGCCCTCGCCGCGCTGCAGCAGGCAGGCCCCGTCGATGTGCTGTTCACCGACGTGATCCTGCCCAAGGGCATGTCGGGCCGCGACCTCGCCCGTGTGGCGCAGGCCCATCAGCCGGAGCTGAAGGTCATCTACACCTCGGGCTACAACGAGAACGTGATCGTCCACGACGGCGTGCTCGATGAAGGCGTTACGCTCGTCCGCAAGCCCTATTCCAAGGAAGACCTGCTCGCCGCGATCGACAATGCAACGCTGAACGTCGAAGCGGCAGCCGCGCGCCAGCTTGCCTGAGCCCCGATGAGGTGGCGGCGACCGCTTGGTTGCTGGCCGACCACGCCGGCATCGGCGGCAGCGAGCCACCGCCGCGGCGGCGTTCTGGAAGCGGCTGTCGGCCGTGATGCGGCGGGCGCTGGCGGCGTAGGGACGGAGTTTCAGGAAAGCGCGGAGCCACGCACCCTCACCCTGGTCCTCTCCTGCTGCGCGGGGAAGAGGACTCGGGCGGGGTCATGTCCCGGTCGATTGTTCTCCAGCCTCCAGGCCGCGCCGGAGGTTGTAGGCGAGCAGCTGGCCGAAGCGGGCGTTGCCGAGCGGCTCGCCGTGGGAGCGCTGCACGAGATCGAGGTCGGGGCCCTTGTTGCCTTCGACCAGGCGCGGGCCGTCATCGAGGATGGCGATGTCCCAGCCGATGAGGACGTGGTCGGCGAACGCCGTCGCGTGGGCGCGGCGGGCGAGGTCGAGCACCTGCGGCCAGAGCGGGAGCTTGCGGCCCAGGATCTGCCCGCCGGTGTCGGGGTGGCGGTCGCACCAGCCGGTGCCGGGACCGAGCGCCATCGCACCGTCGGTCGCGCGCCCGAGGATGCCGGTGCGGATGTCGACCTTCGCGAGGATGCCGCCGGCGTGGAAATTGTCGACCACCGTGTTGGCGCCCTGGGCCATGCGGAAGGCGGCGTTGGTCACCTCGTATTCGCCGCGCTCGTTGCGGCAGGTCATGACGCGCACGGTCGTGAGGGCGCCGTTGCTGAGGTCGCTGAGGTCGGGGTGATTCACCAGCCGCGGCTGCACGATGTAGCCCTTGCGGGCGAACAGCGTCAGCACCTGCAGGCGCGCCACCAGGGACGCTGCGCCCAGGACATGGCCGCGGGAATCTTCGTAGCGGCCGTCGCCGCGATAGCGCCAGCGCTCGGCGCCGCGCCCGCCGGTGCCGCGGATGAGCTTGACGAACAGGTCGACCGGCGGCAGCAGCGATCCGTTGGTGTCGCGCTGGACGATCGCGCCGTCCTTGAGGACCATCAGGTTGGGAATGGCCGGCAGCTGGTAGTCGTGGCAGCGCTCGCTGAACAGGGCCTTGTCGCTGAGCGCCTCTGTGCTGCGGGCGGCCGGCATCGGCTCGCCGCCGTTGGTGCGGCGCAGGAACTCGTAGGCGAAGCGCTTGGTCTCGAAGCGATGCAGGTATTCGCCGGCGCGCCGGCGCTTGCCGTCGTCATGCAGTTCGAAGATGTAGT
>Ga0326726_10005613_pt1 | contig 11344 bp, 13 predicted proteins | sample MHFenrmetagenome_2_FD_207603 | JGI IMG/M metagenome (GOLD analysis project Ga0326726, IMG submission 207603) | Lab enriched peat soil microbial communities from Michigan Hollow, Ithaca, NY, United States - MHF15MN | ecosystem: Environmental > Terrestrial > Soil > Wetlands > Peat | place: USA...
CAGTTCAAGATCGAGACCTTTAAAATGGTCAAGAAAATGCTGGATGAATGCTGAAAAACTGGGAATCCGGCTATTTTTTTTCTTTGAATTTTTTGTTATCTACCCTCCCCGCGTACAGGTACTCCTGCGCCCAGCCGCAATAATCCCCGAAATGATCTTGGGCAAACCTGCGGATCCTGTCGTACTCGCGGGTTGACAAAGGAGCATCCAGAGATAGATCCGGCAGGTACTGCTGCTGCATAATCCTGCGGATCCAGACATCAACCGGGAATGACTCGTACTTCTGGAAAGCAAAAAGGAGGATACAGTCTGCAGCTTTCGGGCCGACGCCGTGAAGTTTCATCAGCTCCCTGCGGGCTTCCTCGTAAGGGAGCCCACGGACCAGCTTCTCCCACGCTTTTTCATCGGTGATAAGGCTTGAAGTACCAAAGACATAAGGCTGGCGGTACCCGAGCCTGCACTCAGTCAGACCGTCATGACCCCCGCAGAAGATCGGTGAGTGCCCGGGAAACGCATGATATAGTTTCCCTTCAAATTCAATTGGCCTGCCATACCGCTCCGCAATGGACGCAATCCTGCGCCGGATCGTGGGGATATTGGAGTTGGTCGAGCAGATATACGAGATCGTGCACTCCCACGGTAGCTGGCGCACAAGACGGAGGCCCGGGTTTTTCATGATACATGCGTGGATGAACGGATCCGTGTCAATGGATTCCAGAACCACCCCAAGATCCAAATCAAGCGAGAAATACCTGCGGAAAAACGAGGGGGGAGCTCCTGCATACGTGAGCCTGATCCCGTCCTGGCGGACTTTCAGAACACGGTTTCCCACGACCCCATACCACCAGCCGTCCGCGGTCTGGTCCCAGCGGAACACTTGCCCGCAGGTAAGGGTTGCATCGAGATCAAAAGGCTGGTCCGGGGAGAGGGAGAGGAAGGACATAGTTGATCCTGTGTCCACCGGTTTGTCGCACAATCATATTATCCTGTATACAGACCACATTGAAGCCTTTTTATGCAGTCTATTACAGATTCCTGGTTTCCTGTTACTGGTATCTTCTCTCCGGGATCGGAACGAATAGACTTTTAATATATAAATTAATAGTTCTTATCATGGAACTGGCAGCAACTCTTAAAACATTTATTGAAGAAGGACAGGACTGGGAACGCAAACATACTTCGGTTAAAGGTGTCTCGATCATCCGACTTCCGGCGACTAAGAACCGCGCCCCTTCCCTTGCAATCGACATCAACCCGATTGGCAGTAACGGACTCCCTATGAAGAAGAAGGGAATCATGATCATGAATGCTGCAGAAATTGCAGCATTCAGGGCAGCTTTTAACAATGAGAAAATCGACAGCCTCATTGCTGCACTCGAGGAAGTTCTTCCTGAACGTAAATCTTCGGGAAAGCCAGCAAAGCCGGACGTATTACAGATCTAGACACCGAACCAAAGAATAAAAATCCCCGGAGCGGATGTGTTTACCGTGAGGACATGGACAGGCATATGCGCGGTGCTGGTGGTTACAGCAATAGTACTCACGGGATGTCTTGGCATGAAAACCCCGCCGGTTTCCCGCCCTGCGACCCCTGACCTGTTCGTGGACTATCACCGTACCGGGGGAATTGCTGGCATGAATGACCGGCTGGTGATCTTTGATAACGGCGTCACACTGGTCTCAAGCGGGACGACCAGCAGGGAAATCCTGCTCAATCAGTCCGACCTTGAACAGATCTCAGCGGTTTTTGAAGCGGGGCAGTTTTCAATGCTCGAAGGGAACTACACGTCCCGCCGCGGAGGGGCTGATTTTCTGCAATATAGTATCAGTTATCGGGGCAAGACCGTACATACCGAAGATACGGCAATACCCCCTTCCCTGGAACCTGTCATTAAGGAAATGGACCGTATCCTGAGTACCGGCCTGAACAGCAGGCAAACGGATTTCCCGGTTCCTAGAATTACCTGATATTATACGGGGAGGATTAATGGAACTCCGGCACAACCTTTTCTGTGTGGATGCCTTTGCCGGCCGGGTCGGGAAGGGAAACCCGGCAGGAGTCGCCTGCTCGATCAACCGGCGGATCCCCGGTGGATGCAGATGATTGCCCGCGAGATGAACCTCTCGGAAACCGCATTTGTCGTCAGCGAGAGAAATGGGTTTGGCCTGCGCTGGTTCACTCCCCGTACTGAAGCAGACCTCGCGGGCACGCAACACTTGCAGCTGCCCATATCCACTGGGAGGAAGGGTATCTGATCATGGATGATTCTGCCCGTTTCTTCACAAAAAGCGGGACGTTCTCTGCAAAAAGGGCGGGAGATTTTATAGAACTGGATTTTCCGGCAGTTCCGGAAGAGCCGGTACCTGGTCCGGCAGGGCTTTCCCGGGCACTCGGGATACGCCCCACTTATACGGGGAAGAACCGGTTTGACTATCTCATCGAAGTGTCATCGGAAGATGAAGTCCGGACAATGGTGCCGGATTTTTCCAGCCTTTCGAAAATCCCCATGCGGGGTGTTATCGTCACGTCACGGGCTTCCACTCCGGGGTTTGATTTCGTGAGCCGGTTTTTTGCCCCTTCCGTCGGGATAAATGAGGATCCGGTAACGGGCTCTGCCCACGGCTGTCTCGCACCGTACTGGCAGAAAAAATTAAAGAAAAAATACGTTAAAAGCATACCAAGCATCGGTGCGGGGCGGTGTGCTTCGGATCCGGCTGAATACGCCAGACAGAGTAACAATCGCCGGTGCCGCGGTAACGATCTGGAAAGGATCGTGTAAATCCTGAAAAAAGATTACTTATTTTCGTACATGCACGACTGGACATCGTGGCCGAGTTTGCCGATAGCATCTGCCCGGCAGCGCTGGCAGTGCCGCATCTGCTTGACATATTTTGAACATTCGTCCTGCATCTTCCGCTTCATCTCCTGGGTTGGAGGTGTAATATCGGCGAATTTGTACTGGGCAATCAGGGGGATAAGGTTGAAGGTATACACCCCCATCTCGCCGACTTTCTTCGCAATAGCGGGGATATGGTCCTCATTGATGCCGGGGATATAGACCGTATTGATCTTTACGATCATATTCCGCTTGACTGCCTCCTCGATCCCCTTCATCTGCTGGGAGAGGAGGATTTTCGCCGCTTCAAGTCCCGTATAACGCTTGCCTTTATAATCCACGAACTGGTAGATCTTTGCCCCAATCTCCGGGTCAATGGCGTTGAGTGTTACGGTGATATTACCAACATCGTATTTCTGTAAAAGGTCGATCTTGTCGGGTAGCAACAGCCCGTTGGTGCTGATGCACTTGATAACATTAGGGTACTGCTCGTGGAGCCGCCTCAATGTCTCGAAAGTCTCCTCGTTTGCAAGTGGATCCCCGGGTCCGGCAATGCCAACGACCTTGATATAATCATACTTGTCCACTACTTTTTTCACCATTTCCATGGACTCATCCGGGTTGAGTACCCGTGTCGTGACGCCGGGACGACTCTCATTCACACAGTCAAAGTCCCGGATACAGTAATTACACTGGATATTGCACTTGGGGGCAACCGGTATGTGACACCTGCCGAAGTTGTGGCAGGCTTTCTCTGAAAAACAGGGATGCTCTTGGATCTTGCGCATCTGCGCGGCATCCCATTGAACTTTTTTTCCGGCAACCTCTGCAATGCGTACCTGATCGGCCATATTCAACACTACCGGATGCGCTGTAAATGTATAAATAAAGTGCAATTGTACCGCTCAGTTACTGCAGGACTTTTCCTGTGACTGCTGACCGGTATATTGGACAACTGTTTAAGATCGCAAGGAGAATAGTATGGGAGGATACGATGAAGAAGTCCGAGAAAGTGAAGGGAAAAACCGCGGTACTGACCCGTAAAAAACAATACAGCCTGTATGCCGGAGTTGCCGTGGCCGTCATTGTCATCATACTTGTCGCCGGGTTTTACCTGTTCAACCCGTTCGTGGCGAAGAACGGCGATACAGTCATGGTCTATTATACCGGATCCTTTGAGAACGGAACCGTCTTTTACTCTAATTTCGATGAGGACCCGCTAATTTTTACTCTCGGCAACAAAACGATGATCCCTGGTTTTGAAGAGGCGGTTATCGGTATGGCTCCCAATACAACCAAGACAGTGAATGTGTCATTCGATAAGGCGTATGGCCCGTACCGTAAGGATTACGTGCTCGTTATGAACCGCTCAGCCCTTCCCGAGGATATTGAACCGGTTGTAGGAAATTATTTATCCATCCAGAGACGGGAGGATGGTGCTGTCGCCAAGGTAAGGATTACCAAGGTGACCAATGATACCGTAACTCTTGATCAAAATCACCTGCTTGCAGGTCAGAACGTGACTTTCACCATCCGGTTCGCCGGTTTTTACAAGAAATAATCCTATTTTTAAAAATACAGATAGGTAAGTACTGGCTGTGTTTTTAAGATTCGCACAAGATAAAATAGACCATAAAAACGTATGGGCCCGGCCGGATTCGAACCGGCGACCTCCGCCGTGTAAGGGCGACGTCATAACCGACTAGACCACGAGCCCAAGACTCTTACTAATGTCACCCTGCACACTCTTAATAATGTTGATAACTAAACAGCGCTCATCAGTCTCTTGCCAGAAATTCAAAAAAATCGGGATTAATTTCCCTGTCCCGGTGCGGAAGATTCGTTCCCGCCTTCTCCCCTGCTCTATGAGGGATCGAACTGCAGGATCTTTCTGTTCGCCTTGTCGAAGATCAGCAGCTGGCCGTTGGTAATTGAATAGGTTTCAGCACTTTCGAGATCGGTGAAGTAGTAAGATTCCTGACTCATCACGCCGTTCGGGGTCTGGCACAGGTGATTCTCCGGCACCACCGGACGCAAAAACCCTATCCTAGAGGGGTTGCCGAGCTGGAAGCGCGTAGAGTACCCGTTACAACCGCCAGAACCGGTGACCTGCCCTTCATTAAAGAACGTTGCAGTGATCGTGCTGCCTTCGGCCACCTTGGACCACACTCCTTTTGTATCATCAAACCACCCAAGATTCCAGGAAGTACTGGTAAGGGAGGGCGGTGCAATCGCTGGAGCGGTGGGGGGAACTGTTGAAGCGGGGACAGCTGTTGTTGATACCGGCGTCTGTGCTGGCTGGCTGGTACAGCCGGCTATAAAGACGGCAAGGAGAAGCAGCCCTATACAAGCGAAAGACTGAACTTTCATACTTAATGAAGAATTCGTTCGAAAGAATAAACATAGCGGTTTGAGTTGTTGATGAGGGGAGGAACCGGATAAAGAATGATCAGGTAGTCTCCTTTTTTCTGGACAAGACCTTTTTGATGATCTCGCTCATCTCCTTTGCAGTATAGGGTTTTGTCAGTATCCCGACAAATCCGTACTGTCGGAAATTCGCTACGATAGGGTCCGTAGAGTACCCGCTCGACACGATGGCTTTTACAAACGGATCGATCTCGTGAAGCCGGATAATGGTCTCCTTGCCCCCCAGGCCACCGGGGATGGTCAGGTCCATGATTACCACGGCAAAGGAATCATTCCGGGCTGCCGCCTCCATATAGAGCGCGATTGCTTCTTCCCCGTCCCGAGCCACGCTGGAGCGATAACCGAAATGGGAAAGCAGGGCAGAGGCCATATCGAGGATCGCTTCCTCATCGTCCATGACAAGGATACGCCCGCTCCCGTGTACGAGCTGGTCGTTATCTGTTTTGGACCCATTGAGACTTTTTTCCGACGCCGGGAGGTAGATATGCACCGAGGTTCCTTTTCCGGGTTCGGACTCGATCTCGATATGGCCGTTGTGTTTCCTGATAATGGAGAGTGCTGTCGAGAGGCCAAGGCCGCTCCCTTTTGCCTTTGTTGTGAAATACGGATCAAAGATCCTTGTCAGGTTCTCTTTGGTGATCCCCTGGCCTCTGTCTGTGATGGAAATTTTCACATACCGGCCCGGGGTGAGGGGCAGCGGCGTTCCCTTTTTCAGGGTACAGTTCACGGCAGAGACCTGGATGATGCCGCCTCCCGGCATGGCATGATCCGCATTGATAACAATATTGTTGATTACCTGGCTTACCTGACCGACATCAACCTCCACCGTCCAGAGCGCCGGGTCAATTGCAAATTCGCACTTCGACTGCGAGCCCCTGAGCATGAATTTTGTCGAGTCAGTGATAATACCGGTAATATCCGCGGTCTCCTTGACCGGAGCCCCGCCTTTTGAGAACGTGAGCAGCTGCTGGGTCAGCTCTTTTGCCCTGACCATGGCATTCTCAGCCTCGGCAAGGTGTTCGTAGCCAGGAGATTCCTCTCCCGTTTGAATCCTGGCAAGGGTGATATTGCCGAAGATGGCCGTGAGAATGTTGTTGAAATCGTGAGCAATACCCCCGGCAAGGAGACCCAGCGATTCCAGTTTCTGAGTCCTTGCCAGCTCGTTTTCCAGCTTCTGCCGCTCGGTAATATCGCGGAATACAATAACAACGCCGATCGCCCGGTTCTCGTGGTCGGACATGATTGAAGCACTTTCTTCAATGAAGCGTTCGGTGCCGTCTTTGGCAACCAGCATGGCGCGGTAAGGGAAGTTTGAACTCTCGTCCTGTTTCAGGAGGCGGAGAGCCGGATTCTCGACAGACATCCGGTTTTTTTCGTCAAAAAGTGAGAGGACCTGCGCAATGGGACACCCGGAAGCATATTCCTGTTTCCAGCCGGTCATTCGTTCAGCAACACGGTTCACCAGCAGAACCCGTCCGGAAATATCGATGGTGATTACTCCTTCCCCAATCGATCGCAGGGTGACGGCGAGACGTTCTTTCTCCTGGGCAAGCATATCCTCGGCAATCGTCCGTTCAGCCACTTCCTGCTGGAGCTGGGCATTGGAAGTAACCAGCTCCTGCGTGCGGGTATCGATAAGCACTTCAAGGTTCTCCTGGTACGTCCTGAGTTCGTCTTCGGCCAGCTGCATATCGGTAATATCCCGTCCCACCGACTGGTACTCCGACACGTTCCCGGTATCGTCAAAGATGGCATGGTTGTTCCATTTCAGCCATCTCACGCCCTGCCCGCCGATCTCCACCTTGTTTGTCGTGCTGCCAATGGGGTGGATCGGTGTGAGCGAGGCAAGGTGGTTTCTGACCTTCCTTTTCTCATCAGAATCCATATCAGGAATGAATTTTGTTCCCAGGATTTCGGAGCGCGTCTTCCCGAAAAACCGGCAGTAGGCATCGTTGACGAAGATGTGGGTGCCATCCTTTTCGATTCGGCAGATCAGCTCTGTCTGGTCTTCGACAACGGCCCGGTAGCGGCGTTCGCTCTCATCGAGCGCATCGCGGGCACGCCGGAGGCGCAGGAAAGCAACAACCATGGCGGCCAGACCGAGGATGAGACCGCTCGCGCTGATGCCGATTGCCCAGATCACGGATTCGGGCAGGACACGAACAGGGGTGGGCTGGTTGATGAGGATACTCCCCGGCGGGAGGTTTGCCGTGCTGATGCCGAAAAGGGACAGTTCGGTATTATCGAACATATAACGGTTCGGAGGGTTCCTGATAACGGGGATTTGTGAAGGGGATTCCCCCTGAAGGATCCGGATCCCGATCTGGGCGGATAAGTTCCCCTGCTCGTATCCGCTCGTGAGCATGCCCCCGACGATTCCCTTCCCCAGGTACATCTCCCAGATACCGTAGACTGGAACCTTCGCATGCTTCCTGATAAGGCGGATGCTTTCGTCATACGTGTAATCGGTGCCCAGCCTGTCCTGGTTGAAGGTCATGAGGAGGATTATACTGTTTTGGGGGATGCTTGCGACCTTATCCTCCAGCTCTGCCATCGAGTAGTTCTCCAAGAATGTGACATCGGCCTGGCTGCTGAATTCGGGGATGAGCTGTTCGATATTCTTTTTATTTGCCGCACCGGTCACAGAACGGTCGTTGATGACATAGATATGCCGTACCGAGGGCTGGAGGCGGAGCGCTGTTGCCACGGTATCTTTTACATCGTACTGCTCAACAATACCCGTAATATTTGTCTGGCCTTTCAGCACGTCATCGGAAAAATAATTCAGCCCGCAGAAGACAACCGGTGTGTTCGGGAAGAGATCCTGCCGGTGTTTTTTTATAAAGGCAAACGCGTTATCATCTGAAACAATGATTACATCAAAGCTCCGGTTTGCGTACTTGTACCGATAAAGAGTTGCAAGCATGGTTTCGTATGAAGGGTCCTGGTACCGTTTTTCATCCATGTATTCGATATGGAGGTTGATATCATACCCGGAATTTCGCATACGGTCTTCAACCGCCTGGGTGATCGGGTCAGACCATTCGAGGCCCTTGCTGTAGGAGTTGATATACAGGACTTCTTTTCGTTCATGAGCGGTTGCTGCCGACACTGTGCCGGAAACTGCCACGAGAATAGCAAACAAAAGGAAAGCACAGCATACCGCGGTCCATGAAAACCTCCGGTCTTCGGATCTGCCGTAAACGTCATGCGAGGTAATCATGGGAATATGCATCAACTATTTTTTGATTCTAGTATATGAGATTATCTATTTCCTGAAAATTCCATGATATTTGGTAAAATGAAAAAAAAAGGCAATTTTTCGTTGAAAAGGATTTTCAGGGTTCTTTCTTGAGTTTGATATCGAGACCGTACTTTTCAGCATTTTTATCCGCAATTGTCTGGATTGCAGCGATCTCAGCGTCCTGACGCTTTGGCTTGAAGAGGTGCCGGAACCGCTTCTGTGTCTTGAGATATTCCTCAACCGGCTTCCTGACTACCTTTTTCACCTTTGTGACTTTCCCGTCCACCATCTCGAAGTTCGCCCAGAGGCCGGTTTCGATCGCGAGTTTTGCAATGGCAATTGTCTGTTCGCCTTCAAAACCCCAACCGGTACAACATGGGGCATGGACCTGCACGTAACAGGGACCCGGCGTATTGATCGCCTTGTCGACTTTCTGTTTCAGGTCAGCAGGGTAAGCTATGGACGCAGTTGCCACATACGGTGCCCCATGGGCAGCAAGGATCGCAGGCATATCCTTCTTGGGCCGCTTGTTCCCGAACGAGCATTTGCCAGCCGGGCTTGTTGTTGTACTCGCATCATAGGGTGTAGCACCAGAGCGCTGGATGCCGGTGTTCATGTACGCTTCATTGTCATAACAGATGTAGGTGAAGTCATGGCCCCGCTCAAAAGCGCCGCTGATACTGATCATGCCGATATCAAACGTCGCGCCATCACCGGCCATGATGATGATCTTCTCCCTGCGTCCCTGTTTTTTTAATGCAGCGTCGATGCCCGATGCAACAGCGGCAGCGTTCTCGAAGAGCGAGTGGATCCATGGAACCTTCCACGCGGTTTCGGGGTACGGCGTGGAGAAAACTTCCATACATCCTGTGGAATTGACGACGATCGTCTCGGTTCCGGCTGCCTGCGTGACGAGGCGGGCGGCAAGTGCTGCCCCGCAGCCCCCGCAGGCACGGTGGCCGCAGTCGAACAATTCACAGACTTTTTTTGTTTCTGCCATTTCAGATCAACTCCTTCCTGAGTCCATAGAACTGGTCGCCGATCTCTTTCTCGCAGAGCGAGACGATCTCTTTGATATCCTTCTTCCTGATATCACGGCCGCCGAGCCCAAGGACATACCCTTTCACTGGTATCGTGGAGCCGTACATCGAGTCCCGCACCTCGATGGCCGTTGCCCCTCCTTTGGCACCGAGGGAGATGTTCTTGTCGAGAACGGCCACCCGCTTCGCCTTCGAAAGCGCCCTTGCAATCTCCTCTGAGGGGAATGGGCGGAAGACCCGTATCTTGAGAAGCCCGACTTTCTTTCCGGCAGCCCGCATCTCGTCAATGGCGTCCTTGACGGTACCGCAGATGGATCCCATGGCAACGATTGCCGTCTCGGCATCCTCCAGATGGTAACCTTCCAGAAGGGCACTGTAGTCCCTGCCGAACAGGGTGCCGAACTCTTTTCCGGCTTTTGCGATCACCTCTTTTGCCCGTTTCTGCGCCTGATCCATCTCATACCGGAACTCGAGGTAGTATTCGGGTGTTGCATACATACCGAAACTGATGGGGTCTTTTGCATCCAGTTTCTCGGCAGGGTTGAACTTCGGGAGGTACTTGTCGACCTGTTCCTGCGAGAGCATATCGATCGGCTCGTACGTGTGCGAAAGGATAAACCCGTCGAAGCAGACGAACGCAGGGAGCTGGATTGAGGGGTCTTCGGCTACTTTGTAAGCAAGGAAGTGGAGGTCAGTTGCTTCCTGGTTGTCTTCGGCATAGAACTGAAGCCAGCCGGCGTCCCGTAACGAGATAGAGTCCTGCATGTCGTTCCAGATTGAGAGCGGTGCACCTACGGCGCGGTTGGCGATGGACATGACAATCGGCAGGCGCATCCCGGCAGCATTGAAAACGACCTCGGTCATCAATAAAAGGCCCTGCGAGGTTGTCGCAGAGTATGTCCGTGAACCGGCCGCGCTGGCACCAACACAGGCTGAGAGCGCGGATAGTTCATTCTCTACTGTGATATACTCAGCATCAAGCTGGCAGTTCGCCACGAAATCCGCCAGCGCCTCAACGATATGGGTCTGGGGGGTGATCGGGTATGCAGAGACCACCTGTGGCCGGCAGAGCCGGACTGCCTCCGCCACCGCATGCGATCCCTCAGTAATCTCCATCATCTACTTCTCCTCCTGGTTCATCGTGATCGCTTCCTTTGGGCATTCGATAGCACAGATACCACAACCCTTGCAGTACATAAAGTCCGGGTCAAAAAAACCCTCTGCATCCTCGTGGACGCATCCTTCCGGGCAAAGGGTCTGGCACATCCCGCACTTCGAGCACTTCTCATGATCGACTGATGGCTTGAAAACGCGCCAAGATCCTGTCTTGTTGTCCCGCGATTTCCCGGGACGTGCCCGGCAGCCGATTGCAAGCGCCATTATACTGCCCCCTTTACGGTATCAAATGCCGTCTTTGCCGCGGCAATGTTCTTTACAGCAAGTTCGCCCGGGAAACGGTGGCTGAGGGCTTTCTCCAGTGCAGTAAACTGGATCTCCCCGGATGCTGCTGCAAACGCCCCCATCAGGGTAGTGTTGGTGATGGGCAGGCCAAGCACCCTGAGTGCAATAGACGTTGCATCGATCGTGATCAGCGTCACACCCTCCGGTACCTTGTAATCCGGCTTCTTCTCCGTGTTGACGATGACGATGCCACCCTTTTTTACTCCCATAAAAACGTTGACATCCTTGATCAGTGTGCTGTCCTGGACAATGATATAATCCGGTTCGTACACCTGGCTGCGCAACCGGATTTTTTTGTCATCAAACCGGACAAAGGCCTGGACCGGCGCCCCGCG
>Ga0326726_10005614_pt1 | contig 11344 bp, 10 predicted proteins | sample MHFenrmetagenome_2_FD_207603 | JGI IMG/M metagenome (GOLD analysis project Ga0326726, IMG submission 207603) | Lab enriched peat soil microbial communities from Michigan Hollow, Ithaca, NY, United States - MHF15MN | ecosystem: Environmental > Terrestrial > Soil > Wetlands > Peat | place: USA...
TAATTTGGTGTCTTTCACCGAGACGCCGGATTCTTGCGCCAGTTTGGCGAATGCGCTGCCCGCCTGGGCTTTGGCGCGATCATTGTCAGCAACCTTGCCGGCTTCTTTCTTGCCCTGTTCGGTCTTGAGGATCTGGGTGATTTCCGGCGTGGCCTCTTTCAAAGTAAGATTTTTTTCGTCGCGCACGTCGTCGATCTTGAAAATTTGCACACCGCCGGGCGTCGCCACCGGATCGCTGACATCGCCTTTGCCAATACCAAAAATGAGTTTGTCGACGTCCGGCGGCATTTGGCCTCGGACGACCCAGCCGACGTCGCCGCCTTTGGCGGCCGTTGGATCGGCCGAAAGTTTCTTGGCGAGCTCGGCAAAGTCTTTGCCGTGGCGCGCTTCTTTGACGATGGCTTCAGCTTTGGCCATCACCGCTTTCCTTTCTTCGGCGCTGGCGGTGGGCGCGACGGCGAGCGCGATGTAGCGAATCTTTGCCTCGCGGGGCCGGTGAAATTTGGTATTCTGATTGTTTTGATAATACTCTTCGATCTCTTTGGCGCTCACTCGGGCGTTGGCGGAGAACTGCTCGAAGGGGTAGGTCAGATATTCGACTTGAATTTTGAGCGGTTCTTTCAAAGATTCTTTACTGCGATCATAAAATTGTTTGATGTCTTCTTCGGTGAGTTTAACCTGGGAAAGGAAGTCGTTGACCGTTAATTTGACGTATTCCAGGTTCATTTTTTCTTGATCGAGCCGATAACGCTCGCGCACCTCGCCGTCGCTGACCTGAACCGTGTCGAGAATGATATTGTAGAGCCGTTGTAGGGTGATCTGATTGCGTTGATCTTCTTCGAATTGCGCCGGTTGCAGCCGGTTGGCCTGCAAAATTTGCAAGTAGCGCTCTTTGTTGAAGCGACCGGCTACTTGGAATTCCGGCACCTTCGCCAACTGATTGGCGACATCGTCGTCAGTGGCTAACAGTCCAAGACTACGCGCTTCTTGCAAGACCAACTTTTTTTGCACCAGGCCTTCGACGATGTTGCCTTTAAGATTGAGGCCCTTGATCATTTCTTCGGTGAGCTGGCCCTTGAGCATCTCGCGGTAACGCTCGATGGCGCGCTGGTACTCGATCGCGAATTCCCGTTGGCTGATGGGTTCGTCGTTGATCATCGCCACTTCCGAAGTGGCGCGGTCGCCCATCTTGTTGCCGCCGTAAAACGCCACGAAAACGATAATAATGAGCACGAGCAGGAACAGGATCGCCCAGTTCCTTTTTCTTTTCCGGAGAAAATCGAGCATCGGTGGTCGAACCTTTCGTGAAAACAACGTAAAACTAGCCCAGGCATGATAAAAAATGGTCTCCAGATATGCAACCCGCTGGAGATCTATTAAAACGAATTTTCCGTAGATTTTTCATTACCTTGCCAGTATCCGGAAAATCTGATATTTTTTCCTAACTCAAGTCCGTTCCGCCGCTCATGAGAAGGAGTTACTGATGTTCGATGCCCTCTTTGGCGTCTTCTCCAACGATTTAGCCATCGATCTTGGGACCGCCAACACGCTAATTTACGTCAAGAACCAAGGTATCGTGTGCAACGAGCCCTCGGTGGTTGCGGTGCAACAACGCAACGAACGCGGCGGTAAGAAAGTCCTCGCGGTGGGTGCCGAAGCCAAACGCATGTTAGGGCGTACTCCCGGCAGCATCGTCGCGATTCGGCCGCTTAAAGATGGCGTCATCGCCGATTTCGAAATTACCGAGGCGATGCTGCGTTATTTCATCCAAAAAGTTCACAATCGCCGTACTTTGGTGCGGCCGCGCATCATCGTCGGTGTGCCCTTTGGCATCACCGAAGTCGAGAAGCGCGCGGTGCGCGAATCTGCGGAATCCGCCGGCGCGCGGGAAGTTTATTTGATCGAGGAACCGATGGCAGCCGCGATCGGTGCCGGCCTGCCGATCACCGAGCCCACCGGTAACATGATCGTCGACATCGGCGGCGGCACGACCGAGGTCGCGGTCATCTCGCTGTCCGGCATCGTCTTTTCCCGCTCGGTGCGGGTCGGCGGCGATAAAATGGACGAAGCGATCGCTCAGTTCATCAAACGCAAATACAACCTGTTGGTCGGCGAACGCACCGCCGAGCTGATCAAGATTACCATCGGGTCGGCGTATCCTGGTGACGAAGTGCAGACGATGGAGATAAAAGGCCGTGATTTGGTCGCCGGTGTGCCCAAGACCGTAGTTATCACGGATGAAGAGATCCGCGATTCGCTGCTCGAGCCGATCAACCAGATCGTCGAAGCCGTGCGCTTGTCCCTCGAACGAACGCCTCCCGAGCTCGCTTCCGATATCGTCGATCGTGGTATCGTGCTGGCCGGCGGCGGTTCTTTGTTGCGCAATTTAGACATTCTGCTGCGCGAAGAAACCGGATTGCCGGTGATGATGGCCGACGACCCACTGACGGCGGTAGTCATGGGCGCAGGCAAGGCGTTGGATGAAATCACGCTACTGCGGGAGGTTGCGGTTCACTAGACCGGCGCCCTGATGGATTCCGTATTTCGGGGACGATCGACCTGCCATGCTTGCTTTCCTACGCAGGAACCAAATCCTCTTTAGCTCCTGTTTTTGTCTGCTTCTATCGCTTTACATCTTAACCGCGGCGGCGCGCGGCCAGATCAAGAACGAACCGGTCGGCGCGCTGTTGATGTGGATTCTCCGGCCGTTGCAGATCGCCGGCCAGGGGACCGCCAATTGGATCAAGGGATTTCGCGACAACTATGACACCCTCGCCGGTTTTCGCGGCGAAAATGAGCGGCTGAGAAAACGAGTTCAGACCCTCGAAGTCGAATGGCAGCGCTTGCTGGAAGCCGAAGCGACCAATCGGCGCTTGCAGCAACTGCTCGATTTTCGCAGCGAGCTACCCGGGGGTGCGATTACCGCAACGATCATTGCCAGCAGCGCGACCAGCTGGTTTCAAAGTTGCGTCCTTAATAAGGGCAGCGCCGATGGCGTGCGCAAGGGAATGGCGGTGGTGACGCCTTTGGGCGTAGTTGGCAAGGTTGTTACGGTTACCGGACGAACGGCTAAAGTTCTCTTGCTCACCGATCCGAACAGCGGTATCGACGTATTAGTCCAACGCACGCGCAGCCGCGGCATCGTTTCCGGTTCGCTTGAAAGCGGCACCGTGCTAAAATACATGAAACGCAGCGAAGACGTGCAGGAAGGTGATCGGTTAGTGACCTCGGGCTTGGATACGGTTTTCCCAAAGGGGCTGCTGGTCGGTACCGTGATCAAAGTGCGTAAACAAAACCGCGGGCTGTTTCAAAGCGTCGAGGTGTGGCCGGCTGTGCATGCTGAGCGCGTCGAAGAAGTACTGGTGGTCAATGCGGAAACCGAAGCAGCGAAAAAGTAGTTTGCCGATTCACAAATCTTAACAATGCGCCGATGAAACTGTTTCTATTGTTTTTTCTCGCAGGGATATTTCTCGTTGTCTTGCAAACGACCTTCTTTCATTTGCTGCCGATCGGTCCGGTGGTGCCCGATTTGATCCTGGTCCTATGCGTATACCTAGGTCTCTATCATCCCTCCGTCGGTGCGGTGTTCGGATCATTTCTTTTGGGCTATTCCATCGATATCGTTTCAAGCCCAATCTTGGGTTTTAACGCCTTTGCCATGTCGCTGGTTTATTTAGCAGTTTATCTATGCGCGCGCTCAATCTGGTTGCATCACCCAATCGTCAGTTCTGTGGTGGTTTTCTTGGCAGCTTTGGTCAAAGGTGCGACTATGGTGTTGATCTGGGCAATCTTTTTGAGTGTCGACGGTTTCTGGTCGGGAGCGGCCCGCTACGTGTTGTGGGAGGCTTTGCTGGCGGCGGTCCTCGCACCTTTGGTTTTCGCACTATTACGGCGCGGTCAAAATTTCGTCGACAAACTTACACCGGCGACTCCATAAAGCGATGGCGGCACTGCAAATCAATAAACAAGATGGCGCACCGGAGATTCGCCGGCGCGCGAACTCTCTCTACGTGCTGCTTGCCGTCGTGTTCATCGGGCTGACCGCGCGCCTGGTGCATTTGCAGTTGGTGCAAGGTGAACGTTACACCTTCCTGTCGGAGAACAATCGCGTACGGCTCAAGCGTGTTCCCGGCACCCGCGGCATGATCTACGACCGTAATGGCGAGTTGCTGGTCGATAGCCGTCCGTCCTTTGATCTGATTTTCGTTCCGGAAGATGCCAAGGAGCCTGAAAAGACCTTGCGCGAACTTGCTGGACGTCTGGGATGGGATGTCGACGAGATGTTGCAGACTTATGAAGACAACAAGAGCCGAGCCGCCTTCGATGAAATTGTCTTGGGCCGGGATATCGAGTGGTCTGCAGTCGTAGCCGTGGAGGCCTACCAGCTCGATTTACCCGGCGTGAGCCTGCGCGTCCGGCCGCGGCGCAATTATGCCGATGGTCCCATCGCTGCGCATATCTTGGGCTACATGGGCGAGATCAACCAGCGCCAGTTAAAAAACTACAAAGAGCAGGGCTACCTGGTCGGTGATGAGATCGGCCAGTCCGGGCTTGAACGGTACTGGGAGGATGTCTTACGCGGCCAGCATGGCGGCCAGCAGGTGGAAGTCGACGCGCTCGGCCGGCGCGTGCGCGTGCTGCACCAGGTGAACGATGTGCCCGGATACACCGTACATTTAACCCTGGATCGTCAGATGCAGCAGACCGCCTACGAAGCGCTCAAGGACAAAGAGGGCACCATCGTCGCCATCGATGTCAACTCGGGCGCGATCCTGGCGCTCGCTAGCACGCCGGCTTTCGATCCGAATGTCTTTGCCCGTGGCATCAAAGGCAACGAATGGAACGCGCTGATTACGGACCGGCTGCGGCCGTTGAGCAACCGCGCGACGCAGGGGCAATTCCCGCCAGGCTCGACGTTTAAAGTCGTCATGTTCATCGCTGGTCTCGAAGAGGGTGTGGTCGATCCCAACGCGAATATTTCCGATCCGGGTTATTTTCAATTCGGCAATCGCGCCTTTCGCGACTGGAAACAGGGCGGCCATGGCGCGGTGAATTTGCATCGATCGCTGGTCGAATCCTGCGATACCTATTACTACCAGTTGGGCGCCAAGTTGGGCGTCGATAAGATCGCCAAGTGGGCGCGCGCCTTCGGTCTCGGTGAAAAAACCGGTATCGCCTTGGACGATGAACGGAACGGCACGATTCCTGACTCGGCCTGGAAGATGAAACGGTACCGCCAACCTTGGTATCCCGGCGAAACTTTGTCGGTTGCCATCGGTCAAGGTTACGTGACCGTGACGCCTTTGCAAATGGCCAACATGATGGCTGCGGTTGCCAATGGCGGCAAACTCTACCGTCCACGATTGGTCAGCAAAGTGGAATCGGTGGACGGCACGACCGTGCGTGAATTCGGCCCGGAACTTATTCGCACCATCGACATCAAACCAGACACTCTGAACCGGGTGCATGCCGCACTTGCCGATGTCGTCAAAGTCGGCACCGGAGCCATGGCCAAGTCGCCGATCGTCGAAATCGCCGGTAAGACCGGCACCGCCCAAGTCGTCGAAATGAAGGGCGGCTATGTGAAAACCGAACAGCTTAGCCACTTCGCGCGCGACCACGCGTGGTTTGTTTCCTACGCACCGGTGCAGTCGCCGCAGGTCGCTATTGCCGTGCTGATCGAGCATGGCGGCCACGGCGGTGATGCGGCGGCGCCGATGGCCAAGAAAGTCTACGAGAAGTTCATGGAACTGCAGAAGCAGGCGGATGAAAAGCAGCATGTGCGGGCGCCGGGAGAGAGTCGTGCAGATTGACCGGCGTTTGATCTCGCACTTCGACTGGACGTTGTTCCTGCTCGTGTTGTCCTTTGTCGCCATCGGCATCACCACGATCTATAGCGCCAATTATAATCTCGCCACTGGCCATGCCGGCGCTTTGCCGATGCGCCAGTTCACGTGGCTCGGACTCGGCCTGATCGCCATGTTCGTCGCGATCAGCTTCGACTATCACTACATCGATCGCCTGGCTTACCCGTTCTACGGACTGATGCTGCTGCTCTTGATTCTCGTCATCGTCGTCGGTCATTCCGGCGGCGGCTCGCAGCGCTGGATTAATCTCGGCTTCTTTCGGCTGCAACCGTCGGAGCCAGCCAAGCTCGCCATCGTCCTGGTCATGGCGAAATATTTTCAAAGCGACGAGCCGGCCAAAGGATACTATCTGCGCGATCTCTGGGTGCCGTTTCTCCTCGTCGCGCCGCTAATTCTATTGACTTTGATTCAACCCGACCTGGGCACCGCGATCATTCTCGGCATTGTTTTCATAAGCATGGTGCTGATGGGCGGTTTGCGGCTGCGGTCGTTTTCTTACCTGGTCGCTGCCGGGATCGCGTTTTTGCCGATCGGCTGGCACTTTCTCAAGACCTACCAACGCAATCGCATCCTGACTTTTCTCGATCCCGACCGCGACCCCTTGGGCGCCGGATATCATGTGATCCAATCGCAGATTGCTGTGGGCTCAGGCAAGCTATTTGGCAAGGGTTGGCTCCATGGCACGCAAAACCGCTTGAACTTCTTGCCCGAGCAGCATACCGATTTTATTTTCGCGGTGTTTTCTGAGGAATGGGGCTTTGTCGGCTGCGTCGCACTTTTACTGCTGTTCGTAATTATGATCGCTTATTGTCTACGCGTGGTGCAGCGGGCCAAAGATCGCTTTGGCGCGCTCTTGGTGTTCGGCATGCTGTCGATCGTTTTTTGGCATGTCGTAATCAACGTGTCGATGGTGACCGGTGTGATGCCGGTGGTCGGCGTGCCGCTGCCGATGGTGAGTTACGGCGGTTCAGCGCTGGCGTCGATGATGTTCGCCGTCGGCGTCATCATCAATGTCAGTATGCGGCGCTATGTTTTCTAAAAATGAAGTGATGGTCAGCGCAACGCTGGAGCGCTGGCATCGGACCGGCGCTCCAGCAATCACGCAAGAATCTGCTGGTTTACTGCAAGGCTTTATCGATGGCGGCGACCAATTTCGTTTTCGGCACCGCGCCAACAATCTGTTCTTTGACCGCTCCGCCTTTTAGAATAATCAAATTCGGAATACCACGGATGCCGTACTTCGCCGCCGTGGCAGGATGATCATCGACGTTCAGTTTGGCGACTTTCAACTTGCCGTCGTATTCGCCGGCGATTTCTTCAACGATCGGCGCGATCGCTTTGCACGGACCGCACCACGGCGCCCAGAAGTCGACCAACACCGGCAGATTGGACTTGAGTACTTCCGTATCGAAATTGTTATCGCCCACTTCGGTAATTTTCCCCACGATTGCCTCCTTAAAGACTCATTAAGAAATTAACTAACGTACGTACACCGAATCCGGTGCCGCCCTTGGGACAGAGCAGGTTGTCGCTTTCGGCAAAGGCCGGTCCGGCGATGTCGAGATGCGCCCAGGCGATATCCCCGACGAATTCCTGTAGGATCAGCGCCGCGGTGATCGCACCGCCGTGGGCGCCACCGATGTTTTTCATATCGGCGACGCTGCTCTTGATCAGATCCTTGTACTCTTTCACTAGAGGTAATTGCCACAGTTTCTCACCCGCCTCCTGGCTGCAGCGCAAAAGACTATCGGCCAAAGGTTGGTGGTTACTAAAGACGCCGCCGACCTGGGTGCCGAGGGCGGTCATACAGGCGCCGGTCAGCGTTGCCAAGTTGATCATGTAGTCGGGTTTTTGCTGCGCCGCTAGCGCCAGCGCGTCGGCTAAGATCAAGCGCCCCTCGGCATCGGTATTGAGCACTTCGATGGTCTTGCCATTCAAATAACGAATGACATCGCCCGGCTTTTGGGCATTGTGCCCCGGCAAGTTGTCGGTGGTCGGCACGTAGCCGGTGACTTCGAGGTCGAGATCGAGCTTGGGCAGGCAACTCATGGTCGCGATGACTGCGGCGCCGCCGGCCATGTCGAGCTTCATGGTCTCCATGGATTTCGACGGCTTGAGCGACAGGCCGCCGGAATCGAAGGTGATGCCTTTGCCAATCAGCGCGACTCGCTTGCGCGCTTTGCCGGTGGGTCGATAGTGGATGCGAATGAAGCGCGGTTCTTCCAAGCTGCCGCGATTGACCGCCAGCAGGCCAGCGAGCTTCATCGCTTCGATCTTCTTTTTGTTCCAAACTTCCACGGTCAGGCCACGGCCTTGGCAGGCGCGCTGGGCTTGGGAGCCAAGAAATTTCGCGGTTGCCACTGACGGCGGCTCGTTAACCAAATCGCGCGCCAGGAAAACTCCCGGTGCGGTGGTTTGCGCAGTATCTAGCGCGGTTTGCAGCGCGGCGGTTTTTTTTAGCCCGGAGCGGAATAAAGTCAGCGACTTTAATTCTCTGACCGGCTTGCCATTCGACCGGTATTTGATGAACTGATAGCTGGCGAGCATTGCACCTTCGACGATGGCCGCGGCGGCGCTCTCGGGATTTTTTTCCGGGGCAAAGAGCAGGGCGAATTCATCGGCACCGATGGCGCCGGCTTCTTTGCGCGCCTTGGCGCCGGCCTTGCGCCAGGTATCGCCGCTGGTTTCGCCGGCGCCGATACCGACTAGCAACAGATACGAAGCCGGCAGCATACCGGCAGTCGGATGCAACAAGGTACTGCCTTCGGCGCCGGTGAAGTTACTTTTGCTCATGTGGGCGCGCAGATGGCCTTTGAGGCGGCGGTCGAGCACGCGGATCACCGGGTCGTCGAGCCACTTGTCGTGCACGGGAATAACGACCAACTCCGTTTTGATACGGTCGACCGGGGTATCGCGAAAACGAATTTCCATAATGGCGCTCTCGATCAATCCTTGCGCTGGATCAGGTTCATGAACTCGGCGCGAGTTTCCTGGCGGGTGCGAAAGGCGCCGAGCAGACTGCTGGTGATCACGTAGGAGTTCTGCTTTTCCACGCCGCGCATGCGCATGCACAAATGCTCCGCTTCAAGCACGACGGCGACGCCCAGGGCGTCGAGCTTTTCCATGATCGTCGTGGCGATCTGGTTAGTCATGCGCTCCTGGACTTGCAAACGCCGCGCGTAGACATCGACCAGACGGGCGAGTTTGGAAATGCCGACGATTTTATGATGAGGAATATAGGCGACATGAGCCTTGCCGAAAAATGGCAGCAAGTGGTGCTCGCACAGAGAGTAGAAATCGATGTCTTTCTGCACGATCATCTCTTCATAGTCTTCGGTGAAAAGCGCGTCGTTGATCACTTTCCCGGGGTCCATGTCATAACCCTTGGTGAGGAAGGTCAACGCTTGAGCAACGCGCTGGGGGGTTTTGACCAACCCTTCGCGCTCAGGGTCTTCGCCAATGGCTTTGAGAATTTGCCGAATCTGTTCTTCCATGGTTGCTCCGCTGCGGGCGGGAATAATTGCTTGGAGTAAAGTCTCAAAAAGCTAACATTTAGCCTGTGGTGGGTCAAACAAAGTGGCGGCTAGAGCCGCTGCAGCAGCCAACTGGGAGTGAAGCGGAGCACGTAGGCATTCAAATACGTCATATAGTCGGTGATCAAAAGGACGCCAACAACGATCAGAAGAATACCGCCGACGACATGTATCGCTTGAACGTAGCGCCGCAGTTTCTGCGAGAACTGAAAAAACGAATCGATCGCCAGTGCGCTCAAGAAAAACGGCAAGGCCAGCCCGGCAGCGTAGCTCATTAATAAGAATGTCCCCCGGCCGACTTCGCCAGAGGTACTCGCCAGTGCCAATGTCGCCCCAAGAATCGGACCGACGCAAGGCGTCCAGGCGACGGCGAAGGTGATGCCGACGAGGACCGAACCGAGATAGCCGGCCGGCTTGTCCTTCAAATTGAACTGCAAATAGCGATCAAGAGCTGCGAACTTGAAAACGCCGACCAGATAGAGTCCGACGAGCAAGATAAAAAAGCCGCCGGCGATGCGAATGACATTGCGATAGCCCATGAACAGGCCGCCGAGAAAACTCGCCGAGGCGCCCAGGGAGACGAAAACCAAGGAGAAGCCCAAGATAAACGCCAGCGAATTAAACACCACGCGCCAACGCACCTGCGAGCGCGCTTGCTTGCTGCGCATCTCGTCGAGCGAAACGCCCGAAACGAAAGAAAGATACGATGGGATCAGCGGCAGCACGCAAGGAGAAAGAAAAGAAAAAATCCCAGCCGCGAACGCGACAAAGGCGTTGACGTCGGTCATCGTTTGCCGTCGACCAATTCTTTGATCAGTCTGCGCGCCCCCGTGCCATGCCACTCCGCGGGTCCCCAGCCGCGTGCCAGTCCTTCGCCTTTGGGGCCGATCAGGTAGGTCGCGGGCAAACCCCAAGCGCCATATTCTTGGCCAACCTTCGCCTCCGGATCGAGAGCGATGGGATAGGTGATTTTGAGTTCTTTGACAAAATCGATAGCGTCCTGCTTACGATCTTTGACCGCTACCGCGAGGATGACAAAGTTCTTGTCCTTGAATTCCTGATAGAGCTTTTCCATCGCCGGCATCTCTTCCCGGCAAGGTACGCACCAGGTGGCCCAGAAATTCAACATGACGATCTTGCCGCGAAAGTCGCGCAAGGAAATCTTTCTACCTTCGGGTGTAGCAAGATCGATTTCCGGTGTCGGGGCGACCTCTTTCATCGGCGTGAGAATCGACACCGCTTTTTTGTAGTCGACTTTGGTTGACGACTCAGCGCCTTTGGCTGACGGTCTCGATCCGAGAAATAACAGTTGGAACAGGCAAAAAGCCACTAATAATTTCGCAAGCGGTGTCTTCATCATTTCCAATAACTCTAACGAACTGCTCAAAGCGACGCAATACAGCCTCTAATCTAACTGGCGGTGCGGCAAAAGCGTTCCCACTGGCAGTGGATAAGCGATCTCTTCGATAGTTACGCCGGCGATATTACGTTCTGAGATAGTTAGAAAAGGTGGAAACAGGGTTTCCTTAAAGCAGAAAGCCCCCCGAAACGTTTCCGGAGGGCTTTCTGTGATAGATAACCAGAACGGTTATCTGGTCGCCTGAGAGTAAGGAGGGTTTATTCCACCACCACAACCCCACATCTCAATTAACTACTTTTTCTTTTTGGCTTTCTTCTTGGCTTTTTTCTTAGCAGCCATAAGCACCTCCTTGTAAGATTAAACGGGCGGGCATTTTCTTGATAGGACTCAAAACTTGACTCAGGCGAAGACAGTTTACTATCGGTAACCCTCCCATATTTTGTATCTGTGGCGAGTATAGTGACACAATTAATGGTATGTCAAGAAAAAAATAACATTATAGATTTTTTTTTGAAAATTTTTTGAATTTATGTTTGGTAGTACGACGCAGCATTGATGGAGTTTGCGTAGAACTACAGGTGGTA
>Ga0326726_10005615_pt1 | contig 11343 bp, 9 predicted proteins | sample MHFenrmetagenome_2_FD_207603 | JGI IMG/M metagenome (GOLD analysis project Ga0326726, IMG submission 207603) | Lab enriched peat soil microbial communities from Michigan Hollow, Ithaca, NY, United States - MHF15MN | ecosystem: Environmental > Terrestrial > Soil > Wetlands > Peat | place: USA...
TGGACTCCCGGCCCCTTCGGCGGCTCGCCCAGTTTCCTCAACGGCTGTCCTACTGACGGCGTCCCCGTCTTCTCCAGCATCTTCGCCCAGGACACCATCGCCAACTCCAATTACAACTCGATGCAAGTTTCACTCGAAAAGCGCATGTCTCACGGCCTTCAGTTTGAGGTCGCGTACACTTGGAGCAAGTCCATTGACGACGCCTCGAGCTTTGAAAACATACTGAAGCCGATCTGCAACACGTGCAACCGGTCGCTCTCGCTGTTCGACGCAAGACACCGCATTGTTCTCAGCTATCTCTGGCAATTGCCGATTCCGCAGTATCAGGGCGCCAAGGGCAAAATCCTGAACGGCTGGGCGGTATCAGGTATCGACAGTTTCCAGAGCGGATTTCCGATTCGCATCCAGTCCAGTGATGACGCGGAGCTCATGAACAGCTTTGACTTCGAACTCCCGGGCAAGCCGGATTTGATCGCACCGTTCCACACGCAGGATCCAAGGTCGCATGACCTGTATGCTTTCGATCCCAATTCGTTTGCGCTTCCGGAACAGACTGCCGATTCCACACCCCTGCAACTCCTGGGCAATTCTCCCAGGACTCTCTGCTGCGGACCTGGGATCAATAATTTCGACCTCTCGGTACAGAAGATCACCCCGATTGGCGAGACGATGCACCTCGAATTCCGGGCCGAGTTCTTCAACTTGTTCAATCACACACAGTTCCTGAACCCGGACGGCAACATCACCGATGGAACGGATTTCGGCCGCGTGAAGCACACTCGCGATCCACGTCAGATGCAGTTCGCGTTGAAGTTTTCGTTCTAGAATACCTATATACCCCGGGGCGGTCCTGCCGCCCCGGGCCTAATCTAATGGCCCACCCGGCCTGAGTCTTAACTGGAGACACGATGTACCCCGCACTGCAGAAAGAGCTCGACGCCTTCGCGCGTCGTACCCCGAAGTCCGCCGAGGCGCATAAGAAAAACCTGAAGCGTCTTCCCCTGGGCGTCGCCAGCAACTACCGCGCCTACGATCCTTATCCCATCTTCGTGCAGGACGCCCAGGGCAGTTGGTTCCGCGACCTCGACGGCAACCAGTATCTCGACCACAATCTCTGTTTCGGCGCGCTCATGGCAGGGCATTGCCATCCCGCGGTCATGAAGGCAGTCGAAAAGCGGCTCTCGACCGGCACCATGCTCGGCATGCCCCACAACATGGAATGGGAACTGGCGGAGGAAGTCTGCAACCGCTTCCCGGTGGAAATGTGCCGCTTCGGTAACAGCGGCACCGAAGCCACCATGCACAGCATTCGTCTGGCCCGCGCCGCCACCGGACGCGACAAGATGATCAAGTTCGAAGGCGGCTATCACGGACTGCACGACTCCGCCCTGGTCAGCGTCAAGCCGCATCCGCCCAAAGACGACTTCGGCGACATCAAGAATCCCAAAGCTGTTTCCGGTGGCCTGGGCGTGCCCAAGGCCAGCATCGCGAACGTCTTGATCGCGACCTTCAACGACCTTGAGACCGTCGAACGCCGCTTCAAAGAAAATCCCAATGAGATCGCCGCCATCATCCTCGAACCGATCATGATGAATGTCGGCCTCTGTATGCCGCAGAAGGGATTCCTCGAAGGTCTGCGTGAAATCTGCGACCGGTACGGCGCGCTCCTGATTTTCGACGAAGTAAAAACCGGCGCCAAACTTTGCTGGGGCGGCGCGTCGGAATACTTCGGCGTGATTCCCGACATGATCTGCCTGGCGAAATCGATCGGCGGTGGCCTGCCGCTGGCTGCGTTCGGCACGCACAAGCGCGTCATGGACCTGATCTCCGACCACAAAGTCTTCCATGGCGGCACCTACAACACGAATCCGGTTTCCATGGCGGCCGGACTGGCCACGTTCCGCGAGGTTCTGACCCGCGAGAACTACGCCCACGTAGACAAACTGAGCAAGAAGCTCACCGAGGGATACAGGAAGACGGTTGCTAAAGTTGGATTGCAGGCCTATGTAGCCAGCGCCGGCGTGAACGGTGCGCTCATGCTCTATCCGCAGGAGATTCACAACTATCGCGACTGGTTGCCGATTGACGTTGACCTGTGGCGGCACTACTGGTTCGGGATGGTGAACCGCGGCGTCATGTGCCAGCCCTACTGGTGGGACGAGCAGTGGACCATCTCCGTCCAGCACACCGAAGCGGATATCGACAAGCACCTGGCCGCGTTTGCCGACATCGCCAATTCCCTGGCCGCTGCCCAGCAAGAGCGGTTGGGCGCAGTAGCCGCACACTAAGAGTTGTGTGGGTCGGACACTCTTGCCCGACGCAGTTGGCTTTGCTTCTGAGTTTCGGGGTCGGGCAAATTTGTCCGCCCCGAAGGAAATATCCTTTTGTGGAGCAGCTTTGTCCAGCACTGACGACAACCAGCCCCACCTCAAACGAGTCCTCGGACGCTGGGACCTGGTGTTGCTGTTTGTCGTCGCCGTCTTCAATCTGAACGTCGTACCGTCCATCGCCGCCAACGGCGGGGTGACGGTCTGGTTGTGGCTCATTGCGCTGCTGCTCTTCTTCTGGCCGCAGGGAATCGCGGTCATTGAGTTGGCTCATCGCTATCCCGGCGAAGGCGGCGTGTACTTGTGGGCGAAAGAGGTCTTCGGTGACTTTCACGGCTTCCTCTCCGGCTGGTGCTATTGGACCAACAACATGCTCTACGTGCCCACCGTGATGCTGTATTTCGTCGGAGTCTCGGTGTTTGCCATGGGTCCGAGGCATGCCGCCCTGGCGGACGACAAGACTTTCGCGATGGTGGCGTCGGTAGCTCTGCTGGCTTTCCTCACGGCGCTGAATGTTCTTGGCCTGGGTGTTGGCAAGTGGCTGAACAACGTCGGCGCCATCGGAACCTTTGTCGCGGCGGCTGTTCTCATCGGCTTGGGAGTGACGATCTGGTCGCGCTTCGGAACTCCGGTCACGGCGACAGAATTCCGCATCCCTGCCGATCCCAAGTTTGTCCTGAATTCGTTCGGAGTGATTTGCTTCGGCCTGGTCGGCTTGGAACTCGCCTCCGTAATGGGGGATGAGATCCGCGATCCGCAGAAAACGCTTCCTGGCGCGGTCGCCTGGGGCGGCGTGATTTCCGGCGCGTTGTACATCGGGGCGACTCTCACCCTGCTGGTTGCGATTGGCAAAAACGATATCAGCGTCCTCCAGGGCATCGTGCAGGGTGTCAACCAGATGGCGGGCAAAGTCGGCGTGGCGTGGATCATCGCGCCCTTCGCCGTCATGCTCAGCCTGTCCATCGCGGGCATCGGCTCCGCCTGGATGGGCGGCTCGGCGCGCATTCCATTCGTTGCCGGCCTCGATTCCTACATGCCCGCCGCGATGGGAAAAGTTCATCCCAAATACTCGACGCCGCATGTCGCGTTGATCGTGCAAGGACTGGTTTCGCTCATCTTGATCGTCTTGAACTTCACCCTTTCGGGAGGCGTGCAGGAAGCCTTCCAGAAGATGCTCTCCGCAGCGGTCGTGTTGCAACTCGTTCCGTTTCTGTACGTCTTCGCCGCCCTGGTGAAGTTTGCCTGGCGGGGTTCCCTGGCAGGTGGACGCTACAGCCGGGGAACGTTGACGTTCGCCGGCGTTGCCGGCCTGGTGACCACGACACTGGCCATCGTCGTAGCCTTTTTCCCGGCGAAGCAGATCACGTCATTGTGGAAATACGAAGTCAGCATGTTCGGAATCACGCTGGGTTTCATCGCGCTGGCGGTATTTTTCTTCTACGGGTACGGCCGCTTGAAAACGCCGGAACCCGTGGTTGTCGAGGCAGGCGACTCGCCGGCCCAGGCGAGCGGGAGGGCGCGACTTTAGTTGTGCCGCGAAGAAGAGACAACGGGAGGGCACGACTTCAGTCGTGCCGCTGAGCTTTTTAAGATTTGGGGCTTTAGCCCCTGGGGTCAAGCAGGAGGTCCTTATGCCCGGTGGAGTCAAAACCGACGTCAAGACATACTCGATGTTCATCAACGGCGAATGGGTCACGAGCCAATCCAACAAGACCTTTCCCGTCTACGATCCGTCAACCGAAGAAGTTATCGCCCAGGTCCCCGATGCCAACGCCGACGACGTAAACCGCGCGGTCGCGGCCGCCAAGGCCGCCTTCGAAGAGGGACCGTGGTCCACGACCACCGCGCAGGAACGCGGCCGCGTGCTCTTCCGCCTCGCCGATAAGGTCCGCCAGAACCTGCCCGCTCTGGCCGAACTCGAATGCCGCAACAGCGGTAAGCCGATCGTGGAAGCGGAATATGACATCACCGACGTCGCCACTTGTTTCGAGTACTACGGCGGCCTCGCAACCAAGGTTGTGGGCTATGTGAATCCCGTCCCCGACAACGCCATGAGCCTCTCGCTGAAAGAACCGGTGGGCGTCGCCGGTCAGATCATTCCCTGGAATTATCCGCTGCTGATGGGAGCGTGGAAACTCGCTCCGGCCATCGCCGCAGGCTGTACGTGCGTACTGAAACCCGCCGAGCAAACGCCGCTCACCGCCCTCGAACTGGCGAAGTGGTTCGACGAAGTCGGCTTGCCGAAAGGCGTGGTCAACGTGATCACCGGATTCGGCGAAACCTGTGGTGCGCCCTTGGTTGAACATCCCGACGTAAACAAGATCGCTTTCACCGGCTCCGCGGCGGTCGGCAAGATCATCGTGAAAGCCGCTGCCAATACGGTTAAGCGCGTGACTCTCGAACTGGGCGGCAAATCGCCCAACATCTTCTTCGCCGACGCCGACTTCGAAGCGGCGATTGATGGCGCGCTGTTTGGAGTCTTTATCAATCAGGGCGAAGTCTGCTCGGCCGGCAGCCGCATCCTGGTGCAGAAGTCGATCTACAAGAAATTCGTCGACGCCATGGCTGAGAAAGCCAAGAAGATCAAGCTCGGTCCACCGCTCGAACGTGAAACCAAGATGGGTGCGCTCGTCAGCAAGGAACAGTACGATCGCGTGCTCTCGTATCTTGACGTCGGAAAGAAAGAGGCCAAAGTGGCCTCTGGAGGCGGAAAGTCGGACAAGTTCGCTAAGGGCTATTACGTGCAGCCGACGATCTTTTACGACGTGGACAACAACGCACGCATCGCGCGCGAGGAGATTTTCGGCCCCGTCGCTGCCGTGATTCCGTTCGACGACGAAAAAGATGCGCTCAAGATCGCCAACGATTCTCCCTACGGCCTGGCGGCAGCCGTCTGGACCCGGGACATCTTCAAAGCCATACGCACTGTCAAGTCGCTGCGCGCCGGGATCGTCTGGGTGAATCACATGCAGCCGACTTACGTCGAAGCGCCGTGGGGCGGCTACAAGCAATCTGGCTTCGGGCGCGAACTTGGGCCCTGGGGGATCGAGGAATATCTCGAAACCAAGCAGGTCCATATCAATCTGAATGAAGCTCCGATCGGCTGGTACTAGAAACCAGTTCTCAGTTCTCGGTTCTCAGTTTCCAGTAGAACCGACCATGGCCACGCAGGATTGGCTGAGAACTGAGAACTGAGAAGTGAGAACTCATATGCCTTCTATTCAACTACGCACAGCAATTCCCGGTCCCCGCTCGCAAGCGCTGATGAAACGCCGCAATGCAGCGGTCGTGCAAGCTGCCTATCACGCTACACCCGTCTTCGTAGCCAAGGCGGAAGGCGCCGTCGTTGAAGATGTGGACGGTAACCGCCTCATCGATTTCGCCGGCGGCATTGGCTGTCTCAACACCGGACATCGCGCTCCCGCCGTCGTGGAAGCCGTGCGCCGCCAGCTCGACCGCTTCCTGCACACCAGCTTCAACGTGCTGCCATACGAGAGCTATGTCGCGGTTTGCGAGAAACTCAACGCGCTTACGCCGGGAAAATTCCCCAAGAAGACTCTCCTCGTCAACACCGGCGCCGAAGCCACCGAAAACGCCATCAAGATCGCGCGCAGTTACACCAAGCGTCCGGCCATCATCAGCTTCGAAGATGCCTTCCACGGCCGCACCTACATGGCCATGGCCGTTACCAGCAAGACGCATCCTTACAAGGCCGGATTCGAGCCATTTCCCGGCGACGTGTACCGGATCCCGTACGCGTACTGTTACCGGTGCTCCTACTCGATGACGTATCCGTCATGTGAAGTGCATTGCGCGAAACATATCGAAGACACTTTCAAGCGTGTAGTCGCCGCTGAATCGGTCGCTGCTGTGATTGTCGAACCAATCCTCGGTGAAGGCGGATTCGTCACACCACCGCCCGAGTTCTTCCCAACCCTCTCCGAGATCTGCCGCAAGTACGGTATTCTCCTGATCGCCGACGAAGTGCAGACCGGTTTCGCGCGCACCGGCGCTCTGTTTGCCTGTGAGCGCCTGGGACTCGAACCCGATCTGATCTGCATGGCGAAGTCGCTGACCGGTGGCCTGCCCATGGCGGCAGTCACCGGACGTGCAGAAATCATGGATACGCCCGCCTCCGGCCAACTGGGCGGAACGTTCGGCGGCAACCCCGCCGCCTGCGAAGCTGCGCTCGCCGTGCTGGACATCATCGACAAAGAAAATCTCTGTGCCCGCGCCAACGTCTTGGGCGAGCGCTTCCGCAAGCGCGCCGCCCAATGGCAGTCGCAATGGGGTCTGATCGGCGAAGTCCGCGGCCTCGGCGCTATGCAGGCCCTGGAACTGGTGCGCTCGAAGGCGACCCGCCAGCCCGCCGACGACGAAACCAAACAAGTGGCACAATACTGTTACGAGCATGGCTTGGTGACGATCACCGCCGGCTCGTACGGGAACGTGATTCGCCTGCTGATGCCGCTGGTATTGACCGACTCGCAAATGGACGAAGCGATGGACGTGCTCGAAGCCGCCCTCGCCAGTGTCGCGGAGAAGAAGGGGGCGTTGGCCGCTGTCTAACATGTAGCGCCGGCCACTGGCCGGCTGTCTTGAGGCCACCATTGGCCTCACGGGCGGGCGAGTCGCCCGCCCGACTGCCGGCGGGGCGCCGGAGCTACTTTCACGAGTAGGATCAGGAGTATCTTGAAAATGTCCACTGTTACCGCCACACCTACCATGACCGGTCAGGAAATCGTCGATCTAACCAGGAAGCACACGCTCTTCGAATGGTCCGCCCAATCCAAGGTCGATCCCATTCCTGTGGCGCGGGCGAAAGGCATTCACTTCTGGACGCCGGAAGGGAAGCGCTTCATCGACTTCAACAGCCAGCTAATGTCCGTCAATATCGGACATGGCGATGAACGCGTTATCCAGGCCATTTATGAGCAGGCGCAAACGCTTGCTTACGCGAATCCGTTCATGGCGACCGAGCCCCGCGCCCGCCTTGGCGCCAAGCTTGCCGAGATCACGCCGGGCGACATTGACACCTTCTTTTTCACCAATGGCGGCGCCGAGGCGAACGAGAACGCCATCAAGATCGCCCGCTTCTTCACCGGACGGCAGAAGATCATGGCGCGTTATCGCTCCTATCACGGCGCGACCGCTGGGGCGATCAGCCTCACCGGCGACCCCCGCAGATGGGCTGCCGAACCTGGCATTCCGGGCGTGGTACGAGTGCTGGATCCTTATCACGGCATCGAGCGCGGATGGGAATCGGCTGAGACCTCGCTCGCCATGATCGAAGAGACCATGCAGCTGGAGGGCCCGCAAACGATTGCTGCGTTCATCCTCGAGACGGTGGTGGGCACCAACGGCATTCTCGTTCCGCCGGACGGCTACTTGCAGGGCGTGCGCAAGCTCTGTGACAAATACGGCATTCTCATGATCGCCGACGAGGTCATGGCCGGCTTCGGCCGCACCGGGAAGTGGTTTGCCATTGACCATTGGAAAGTTATCCCTGATCTGATTTCGATGGCGAAGGGACTTACTTCGAGTTACTTACCACTAGGCGCGGTTGGCATGCGTCACCACATCGCGCAGCATTTCCAGGATAAGGTCTTCTATGGAGGTCTGACTTATAACTCCCATCCGATGGGCTGCGCCGCCGCTCTCGCGACTATACGCGTCTACGAAGAAGACAATCTGATCGAGAACGCCCGCCAGATGGGCGCGATCATGAAGGATCTGGGAGCCGACTTGCAACGGAAGCATCCGTCCGTTGGCGCCGTGCGCTCGATCGGACTATTCGGCATCGTCGAACTGGTCCGCAGCCAGAAGACTCGGCAGCCGATGGCTCCGTTCAACGGAACGTCGGAGGAAATGGCGGCGCTGGGAAGGTTCTTCCGCGAGAATGGGCTTTACACGCTGGTGCGCTGGAATACTTTCTATACCAATCCGCCGTTGTGTATTAACGAGCAGCAACTGCGCGAGGCCTTCGCGATCATCGACAAGGGTCTCGACATCACCGACCAGGCGGTAAAGGACTAAAGCTACGAGGTCGCGGAATAGGCTGCGCAGAGCGGGTTCTGCTCGATCGTGCTCTCGCGCCGATCGGGAACTTCGGTCTCGCTCTTGGCGAGGAGGTTAGCCAGTCTCAGCCGAGCGCTCTGGGTCACCTGTGTGAATCGGATTCCTGTGCCGCATCCATAGACGCTGTGCGTTACCGTCCCGTGCATCCAGACTCGTTCCTGATCCAGCCAGAGGGCCATGCTTACCTCGGTCAGCGGCGTCATGGCATGCGGCACCTGCACACGGCAGCCACCTTCGCTCACGTCGCTGGCGGTTACCCACATCGGACCCTGATCGCCCCGCATCCTGAGCTCAACTGCGATCTCGCACTCGTAACGCGTTTGTAGCCGGCGGCTTTCTACTCTCGGCCGGACATAGTCATCTGCACCCGAAGCTGGCAGCCAGCACTCCGCGATGGCCGGCACAGGACTGATCGCCGTTAGTCCAATCTGCCGTCCTTCGCCGGCGCCGGACTGTTCCCAAATCACGCGAAAGCGGCGAGTCATTTCGTCACAGCGCAGTGCGACCAGGTCTCCCACCTTGACGCCGCAACTGACCTCTTCGAGCAGCGCTCCATCACGGCTCATGTTGAGTACGCGGGCGCGGTCCACAAAAGCACGTCCCTTGGCGTCCATACCGCACAGACTGGCGGGACGGATGATTGGTATCCGGGGTTGGCGGCGGCATCCCATAGGATCGATTTCCTCTTTTTGAACTGATGCGCGCCTTACGGCGGGCAGGGGGATGAGTCGTATCTGCAGGCCGCCCGCCTCGCGGTTACATAAGTAACCAGGTTCGGACGGTCCTTATAACTCCGTCCTCCTGGAGAGCATGTCCGCTGCCATTCCCTGCTTGTAGGAAAGCAAGCATTTGTGGCGGAAAAGTGCGCGGAAGTTGCAAGATGATGCAGGTCGAAGGAAAATGGCGGACTTTGAAGAGGTTGGCAGCCGTTCACTTTGCCAATCGGTTGTACTTCTTCAGCACCTCGCGGAGTCTGTCGTGGGGCAGGGCGATTACGCTGCGGTCGTTGACGCCGGTCATGGTTTCGGCAGCAACCATGGCGTTGACGATGGCTTCTTCGGTGGCCTGGACGGTAGCAAGAAAGAGGGGATTCAGCCGCTGATTCGGCAGCATCTTCAGGTCATGGATCCCCTTCGGGTCGTTGGCGCCGGGATTGGCCGTCGAGAACGCGATGAAGATGTCACCGGAGCCGTCCCCGGAGAAGCTGCCGACACGGCCCAGTCCCAGAGAGGCCCGGCGGGCTACGCGCTTGAGTTGCGTCGGAATGAGCGGCGCGTCGGTGGCGATGACGATGATGATCGAGCCGATATCCTCGTCGCGCACCGTGTGATCGGGAATTTCGTGGCCGACGGGGACGCCCGCGATTCGCAACTGGCTGCGCCATCCGTAATTGCACTGCACCAGAACGCCTACGGTGTAGCCACCAAACTTAGGACTGAGCATGCGGGAAGACGTGCCGATTCCTCCTTTGAATTCATTGCAGATCATGCCCGTTCCACCGCCGACGTTCCCTTCTTCAACCGGACCGCCGTGGGCAGTATCGAGTGCGTGGAAGACGTGCTCGGGCTTCACGTGAAAGCCGTTCATGTCGTTCAAGTCGTCGTCGGCGGTTTCCGCAACCACCGGCAAAGACCAGCTGTAGCCTTCCGAGTCGGGCGGAGCCTTCTTAATGCGCCAGGCAATCACCGTATCGCGCACCACTCCCACGCTGTGGGTGTTGGTGATCATGACCGGTCCGTCGAGGAAGCCGGAGTCCTCAAGCCATGTGGTGCCGGTCATCTCACCGTTGCCGTTGAGGGTGAACCACGCCCCAAAAACGGGATCAAGGGAGTCTTTGCCCCGGGGCAGAACAGCCGTGACGCCGGTGCGCACTGGGCCTTCTCCCACCTTGAGCTTGCCGCTGCCGGAGATGAGCGTGGTGTGCCCGACTTCCACGCCTTGGACGTCGGTGATGGCGTTGTTGGGGCCGGGCGTACCGTCGAAGGGAACACCAAGGTCGCGGGCACGTGGTTTGGCCTGGGTGAAGCTCAGTGTGATCCCACCGAGGATCAGAACCAGGGCGCGGAACGAATGCGAGCGGAGCATTGTGGTCGTCATCGAGGTATTGGGGAAACGCACGCGGCAGTATAAAGCATCGAAGCGGGATTGCTGGTTTACAATCCAGAGCCAGGGAGATTTTCGCAGCAAGTTTCGGAGAGGACATGGAGAACTGGAAGCGGGCGGTGATTGCGGGATCGGCAGGAGTGGCGACCATCCTGATGCTGAAGGGGAGACGTCCGGCAGGAGTGCTGGTAGCAGGCGTTGGCTTGGCAGTGCTGGCTTCGGAGTATCCCGAAAAGTTTGAGCGCATTCGCGAAGAGATACCGAGCTATGTGCGGCAGGGAACACGGTTTCTCGATCTCGCCATGAAAATTGGGAGCAAGATCGGAGAACTCGCGGAGCGGCGCGCGAGTCGAGTCATGCAGGAATTGGAAGAGTACTAATTGACCGACCTGCAATGATCACTCGATGCCCAATTGTTTGCGGGCGTCGGGACTAAGGCGTTCGGGCGTCCAGGGCGGGTTCCAGACGATGTTTACGGCAGCGTTGCGAACGCCCGGGAGTTGTTCGAGCCGCGATTTGACCTGGCTACTGATCTCGACGTGCGCGGGGCAACCCTGCGCGGTGAGGGTCATCTCAACCGTGACGTCTTGCATTTGGTCGGGTGCTGGGTCGATCCGAACGTCATAGATCAAGCCAAGATCTACGATATTCACTGGAATTTCGGGGTCGTAGCACTGCCTCAGCGCACTGAGCACGTCTTCCTGAGAGAGCGGCATAAACCCTAAGTTTAGATCATGGCAATGGATTCGGAGTCGCGAAAAAAACTGCAGGTAGTTCTGCTGATCGCCCTCGTGCTGGCGGGTGGACGGGCGGCCTATATCGTTTATGGCCGGTA
>Ga0326726_10005616_pt1 | contig 11342 bp, 13 predicted proteins | sample MHFenrmetagenome_2_FD_207603 | JGI IMG/M metagenome (GOLD analysis project Ga0326726, IMG submission 207603) | Lab enriched peat soil microbial communities from Michigan Hollow, Ithaca, NY, United States - MHF15MN | ecosystem: Environmental > Terrestrial > Soil > Wetlands > Peat | place: USA...
CTGCGTTCACTGCGCGTCTCGGGTGCGGAGAAGATCGCGAACGGGATCACGACCATCGACGAAGTGCTGCGCGCAGCACCGCCGTTCTTGCATTGAACCCCAGCCCGCTCGCGGACCGGGTTCATCTCGTTCACAGCGTCCGCTAGCCCAGTGCCGGCGGCCGCTTCATCACCCAGCCCGTCGCCTGTTCATGCGCATACGCAAGTTGCAGCACCGCGAGATCGGCCCGGTGCGGCCCGATGATCTGCATCCCCATCGGCAGGCCGTTCGCGCCAAAACCAACCGGCACGTTGATTGTGGGACAGCCGGACAAACTCGCGGGTACAACGACTTCCATCCAGCGGTGATAGGTGTCCATCCGGCGCCCGGCGACCTCGCGCGGCCAGTGCAGCGTGACGTCGAACGGAAACACCTGCGCGGTTGGCAGCGCGAGGAAGTCGTAGGTCTCGAAGAGCACCCGCAGTCGCTGGTACCAGGCTGAACGCACGCGCGAAAGCTCGAGGACCTCGCTCGCCTTCATCGCAAGGCCATTTTCGATCTCCCAGATCGCTTCCGGCTTGATCTGCTTGCGCTTCGCGGGAACCGCGTAGAGCTCATTGAGCCGGCCACTCACGAGCCAACTCCGCAGGCCGCACCAGGCGGTCCAGAGCCGCTCGGGCGGAAAGCCGAGTGCGACGTCCTCGACGACACAGCCGAAATCGCTGAGCAAAGAAAGCGTGCCGCGGCACAACGGCAGGATCCCATCCTCGAAGGGAAGGTGCCCACCGAGGTCGCCGAGCCAGCCGATCCGCGTGCCCTTGAAGTCGCCTGCGAGGGGCGCTGCGAAAGACGCGGGATCTTCGGGGATCGAGAGCGGCGCGCGTGGATCGGCACCCGCCTGGGTTGCAAGCAGCAGACCGAGATCCGTTGCGGTTCGCGCCATCGGACCATCGGTCGACAGTTGCTGCAGGAAGATCTCGGGCGCCGGCCCCGCCGGCACGCGGCCGAACGACGGCCGGAATCCCAGGACGTTGTTGTAGGCGGCCGGGTTGCGCAGCGACCCCATCATGTCGCTGCCGTCTGCCACCGGAACGAGGCGCAGCGCAACCGCGACCGCGGCGCCTCCGCTGCTTCCTCCGCACGTCTTCGAAGGGTCGTAGGCGTTGCCCGTCGCACCGAACACGTTGTTGTAGGTCTGCGAGCCGAGTCCGAACTCCGGCGTATTGGTCTTGCCGATGACGATCGCGCCGGCCGCCTTCATCCGCGCGACGACGATCGCGTCTTCGGCGGGTACGAACTCGCGCAACAGCGGCGAGCCGAGCGTTGTGCGGATGCCAGCCGTCGCCGCAAGGTCCTTCACTGCGATCGGGAAGCCGTGCATCCAGCCGAGCCACTGCCCGCGCGCGAGCTGGCTGTCACGCTCATCGGCCTGGGCGAGCAGCCGCTCCTGATCCTGCAGCGAAACGATCGCGCTGACGCGCGGGTTGAGACGTTCGATCCGATCGAGGTACGCCTGCATCACCTCGCGACAGGAAACGGCGCGCGTGTGGATGGCCTGTGACAGGGCGGCCGCATCGAGCGAGGTGGGGTCAGACATCGCGGCAAACCTCGTGTGAATGATTGGCATCCGTCGCTTCGCTCGGGATGCATAGGATCCCCCGCGCTTGCGCGGATGAACGAGTCCCTCGCCTTGCTCGGGATGACATTGCGCCCGCTATGCGGGCGCAATGTCACTTGCTAAGTTGGCGCATCGCGCGGGTCAGTCCCTCGAGCGTGAGCGGAAACATCCGGCCGCCCATCAACTGATGGATCACCGAGATCGACTGCCGGTACTGCCAGAGACCCTCGGGTTCCGGATTGATCCAGACGAACTTCGGGTAGTGCTGCGTCAGCCGCTGCAGCCAGATCGCGCCGGCCTCCGGGTTGTTGTGCTCGACACTGCCGCCCGGCTGCAGGATTTCGTACGGGCTCATCGTCGCGTCGCCGACGAAGACCAACCGGTAGTCGGGGTTGTACTTGCGCAGCACGTCCCAGGTCGGAAAACGCTCGGCGAAGCGGCGCCGGTTGTTGCGCCAGACGCTCTCGTAGACACAGTTGTGGAAATAGTAGAACTCGAGGTGCTTGAACTCGGCCTTGGACGCGGAGAACAGCTCCTCGACGCGCTTGATGTGCTCGTCCATCGTGCCGCCGACGTCGAGCAGCATCAGCACCTTCACCGTGTTGTGCCGCTCCGGCACCATCTTGATGTCGAGGTAGCCGGCGTTCTTCGCGGTCGATTCGATGGTGTCATGCAGATCCAGCTCGAGGTCGGCCCCTTCACGCGCGAAGCGGCGTAGCCGGCGCAGCGCGACCTTGATGTTGCGCGTGCCGAGTTCGAGCTGATCGTCGTAGTCGCGATACGCGCGCGCTTCCCACACCTTCACGGCGGTCTTGTTGCCCTTGCTCGGCCCCCCTACGCGGATGCCCTCCGGATTGGCGCCGCCGTGGCCGAACGGCGAGGTGCCGCCGCTGCCGATCCACTTGTTGCCGCCGTGATGCGCGCCGTCCTGCTCCTCGAGGCGCTTGCGGAACTCCTCCATCAGTTTGTCCCAGCCGAGCTTCTCGAGCTGCGCCAGTTCCTCGGGCGTGAACTCGCGCTCGAGCGCCTGCTTGAACCACTCGTCCGGGATTTCCTTGGTGAAGTCGATGAAGGTCTGGACGCCTTTGAAGAACTCGCCGAACGCGCGGTCGAACTTGTCGTACAGCGATTCGTCCTTCACCAGCGTGGCGCGCGACAGGTAGTAGAAGTCGTCGATCGACGGCCGGATCACGTCCTTCTTCAGCGCCTCGAGCAGCGTCAGCAGCTCCTTGATCGAGACCGGCAGCCGCGCCGCGCGCAGGTGATAGAAGAAGTTGATCAGCATGGTGTCACCTCGGCCGCTCGAGCTGGTAGGCGAGATGCGCCTTGACCTCCGGCCACTCGCCTGCCGTGATGCTGTACATCACCGTGTCGCGGATCGTGCCGTCACGCCGGCGCGCGTGATGGCGGATCACGCCGTCCTTCTTCGCGCCAAGCCGCTCGATCGCGCGCTGTGACGCGTAGTTGAAGTTGTCGGTGCGCAGCCCGACCACACCGCAGCCGAGCACCTCGAACGCGTGCGACATCAGCAGTAGTTTGCACTCCGTGTTGACCGCGGTCCGCTGCCACGACCTGCCGTACCACGTGTAGCCGATCTCCACGCGCGAGGCGTCGGGGAGGATGTCGTGATAGCGCGTGCTGCCGATGATCGAATTGGTCGCGAGCGCGCGCACCACGAAGGGCAGCATGGTCCCATCCTGCTGGCCCATCAGTGCCGTGGCGATGTACATCGCCGTCTGCTCGGGCTCGGGCACGGACGTGATGCGCAACTGCCAGAGTTCGCCATCGGCGGCCGCCGTGCGCAGGTCGGGCTCGTGATCGGCATGCATCGGCTCGAGCCGGACATGCCGACCGTTCAACGTGACCGGCTCGGCCCTCTTCACGTCTTGCACGCCTTAGCGATTGTGGCGAGCCATGAAGACCAGCCGCTCGAACAAATGCATGTCCTGCTCGTTCTTCAGCAACGCTCCGGCCAGCGGCGGAACAAACAGCTTGTCGTCTTTCGACCGCAGTGCGTCCGGCGGAATCTGCTCCGCGACCAGGAGCTTCAGCCAGTCCAGCAGCTCCGACGTGGACGGCTTCTTCTTCAGCCCCGGCAGGTCGCGGATCGCGAAGAACGTATCGAGCGCATTCTTGAGGAGTTCGCCGCGCAGTTTCGGAAAGTGCACGTCGATGATCGACTGCATCGTTTCCTTGTCGGGGAACTTGATGTAGTGGAAGAAGCAGCGGCGCAGGAACGCGTCCGGCAGTTCCTTCTCGTTGTTCGACGTGATCACCACCAGCGGCCGGTGACGCGCGAGGATCGTCTGGCGCGTTTCGTAGACGAAGAACTCCATGCGGTCGAGCTCGCGCAGCAGGTCGTTCGGGAATTCGATATCCGCCTTGTCGATCTCGTCGATCAGCAGCACGGACGACTGCTCCGACTCGAACGCCTGCCACAGCACGCCGCGCACGATGTACTGGTGGATGTCCTTTACCCGCTCGTCGCCCAGCTGCGAGTCGCGCAGCCGCGAGACGGCGTCATACTCGTACAGACCTTGCTGGGCCTTGGTGGTTGACTTGATGTGCCAGGCGAGGAGCGGCATCGACAGCGCGCGCGCCACTTCCTCGGCCAGCATCGTCTTGCCGGTGCCGGGTTCGCCCTTGATGAGCAGGGGCCGTTGCAGCGTCAGGGCCGCGTTGACGGCGAGTTTGAGATCGGGGGTGGCGACGTAGGTTTCGGAGCCCTGAAAGCGTTGCATGTTCGAGGTGGGAGTCGTGAGCCAAGGGGACCGTACGAGTATACGCAGCGGCGTCCGCGCAACGGCAAGGTTGGTCTCCTGCGCGACCCTCCAGTAGAATCCGCGCGGTTTTTTCGCACGGCTGCGGCGCCCGTTCAATTGCGGGTGGCGCACCCGAAGATGGCGCCGCCCGGCCGGGGCGCCGACAACTCGAACATCTGCGGGGACTTTTCGTCGATGAGCCCGACCCGTCTCGTACTCGCCGCGTGCGTCAGCGCCGCCGCGCCGCTCGTTTTCGCCCAGCAACCGGCCGCGCCGGCGGCCAACTCGGGGGACGCGAAGAACTACGTCTCGATGTGCACCGGCTGCCACACGATTCCGGGCTACCAGGCGTCGTTCCCGCGCGTCTACCACGTGCCGAAGATCGGCGGCCAGTCCGCCAAGTACATCGAAGCGGCGCTGACGGCCTACAAGAAGGGCGAGCGCAGCCATCCATCGATGACAGCGGTCGCGGCCGGCCTGACCGACAGGCAGATTGTCGAGATCGCTGCCTACTACGCGGCGCGCGGCTCCGAGACCGCTGCGCCGTCCAAGTGACCGGCCAACGAGGAACAACGACGATGAAGAATCTCACGGTGGCCACTTTGGTTCTCGCGCTTGCCGGAATCGGCTCCGCCGCGGCGGCCGACATCGAAGCAGGGCGCAAGATCGGCGAAACGCAGTGCGCTGCCTGCCACGGCAAGGACGGCAAGACACCGATCGATCCGAGCTACCCGAAGATCGCCGGCCAGTACGCCGACTACATGGCGAAGGCGATCGGCGACTATCAAACCGGTGCGCGCAAGAACCCGATCATGGGCGGAATCGCGAAGCCGCTTTCCAAGAGCGACATCGAGAACGTCACCGCGTTCTTCAGCTCGTTGCCGGGCCCGCTGACGCACCGCAAGTAAGTCGCGTCGCCGACCGGGCGCAACGCTGGGGTCGCACGTCAGTCAGCGGGTGGCGCGGCGGGCGAGGCAATCCAGGTACGCCGCGTTGATGGCAGCCGGATCGGCGGGCAGACTCGCCCGCTGCGTCTGCCAGACAACCTCGCCGAGGCATTCCATCGCTTCATGCGCCGCTGCGTGTTCGCTGCCGGCACGGGCGGCGAGGCGTTGAAACGCTGCGCGCACGCCGACAGGTTGATCAATCGAAAGTTGTTCGGCGAGTGCAAGATGCATTGCAAGATGCAGGAACGGATTGGCAGCGCCGCGCTCGACGGTGAACTCTTCGGTCAACGCGCGCTCCGGGTCGTCGAGCAGCGCGTGGTACTCGGGGTGCTGTTCGATCCAGCGCAGCGCGGCCGCCTCCAGCGGCGTGAGCACCTGGCCAGTGCGGTGCTTCGCCCAGGCGCTACAAAAGAACCGTCGGACGTCGTCGCGACTCGGATTGAACATGGAAGCGGAGAAACCGGGGAACTCGCCGTCGCATTCTGCCGGACCGCGGCGCGCGCTTGGCGCGCTCCTGGTCGCGTTTTCGGCGGCCTGCTTCGGCGCAATGCCCATCTTTGCACGCCAAGCGTATGCCGCGGGCGTCGATCAGTACGGCATTCTCCTGCCGCGATTCGTACTGGCGGCCATGTTCCTCGCCGTCCTCGCGGTCGTGCGCCGCACGCCGCTGCCGCCCTGGCGGCAGGTGGCCATGCTCGCGCTGCTGGGCGGCGTCGGCTACGTCAGCCAGTCGCTCCTCTATTACACGGCCCTGCATCACGCGAGCGCCGGACTGGTGGCGCTGTTGCTCTATGCGTACCCGTTCATCGTCGCCGTGCTGGCGACGCTGCTTCTGCATGAACCCTTCGGCGCGCGCCAACTCGTTGCGCTGGTGATCGCGGCGCTCGGTCTCGGCTTGACGATCGGAGGCGGGAGCGGCCGCCCGCTCGGCATCGCGCTGGGACTGGGTGCGGCACTGATCTACTCGCTCTACATCGTCGGCGGAACCCGGGTCATGCGACAGGTCGATCCGCTCGTCGCATCGACGATCGTCTGCGCCGCGGCAGCGACGTCGCTTGCCGCGATCACAGTGGGGCGAGCGGCAAGCGGGCTGCCGGTGGTCTTGCCGGTCGATGCGGCCGGCTGGCTTCCGGTCGCAATGATCGCCATCGTATCCACGGTGCTGGCGATCACCGCGTTCCTGGTCGGTCTCAAGTGGCTCGGCGCTTCGCTCACCTCCGTGCTTTCGACGCTCGAACCGGTGGTGTCGGTGCTGCTGGGTGCAGTGGTACTGCACGAGAGCGTGACAGTGATGCAGGCCGCCGGCGGGGCGATCGTCGTTGCTGCCGCGATCTGGTTGGCGCTCGACCCGGCACGGAACTGATCCGCGCCGCGCGCGCGTCATTTCGGCGCCGGCGTCTTGCCGCGAAACTCGCACAGCGACGCAATGGCGCAGCGCCAGCATTCGGGTTTGCGCGCCTTGCAGACGTAGCGGCCGTGCAGGACGAGCCAGTGGTGCGCGTTGCGGCGAAACTCCGCCGGTACAAATTTGAGCAGCTTGCGCTCGACCTGGTCGACATCACCGCCGGGTGCAAGTCCGGTCCGGTTGGCCACGCGGAAGATGTGTGTGTCGACGGCAATCGTCTCCTGCTCGAACGCGACGTTGAGGACCACGTTGGCCGTCTTGCGACCCACACCCGGAAGCGCCTCGAGCGCGTCGCGATCGCGCGGCACTTCGCCGCCGTGGCGCTCGAGCAGCAACGCGCTCAACGCGACCACGTTCTTCGCCTTGTTGCGATAGAGGCCGATCGTCTGGATGTAGGGAATCAGTCCGTCGACACCAAGCTTCAGGATCGCTGCGGGCGTATTGGCGACCGGGAAGAGCCTGCGCGTCGCGAGATTGACGCTGTGATCCGTCGCCTGTGCGGAGAGCACCACCGCAACCAGCAATTCGAAGGGCGAGGTGTACTCGAGTTCGGAACGCGGATCGGGGTTGGTTTCGCGCAGCCGCGCGAAGATCGCGCGCCGTTTCTCCGGGTTCATCGCTCGGACTCCGCGGGCTCGCTGCGCGCGGCGGCTGGCGGCTGCCGGCGCCGCGCACGGGCGCGCTCGATCGCCGCCGCGACGCGTGCTTTTTTTTCCGCGAGCAGCGGGTCCGCATCCGGTGGCTGGGCTTCGAGCTGGTCGAGTTTCGCAATCGCCTTGACGAGGCGCCGTTCCTCCGTTTCGACGCGCGCGCGGATCAGTCGGCCGTTGCGCGCCGCGAAGCGTTGACGGGAGCCGCGCGCATCGTCGTCGGTCCAGCCGCGCGGCGGCTCGGCGGCGATCATCGCGATGCAGTCCATTGGGCACGGCGGGACGCAAAGATCGCAGCCGGTACAAAGCGCAGGCAGCACCGTGTGCATGAGGCGTGGCGCGCCGACGATCGCGTCGACCGGACAGGCCTGGATGCACAGCGTGCAGCCGATGCACAGAGCCTCGTCGATCACCGCGATACGCAGCGGCCCTTCCTGCCCGTTCGCGGGGTTGAGCGGCAAAGCGGGCCGCCCGGTTAAGGCGCTCAGCCGCGCGATGCCCGCGGCGCCGCCCGGCGGGCATTGGTTGATCTCAGCGCGGCGCATGACTATCGCTTCCGCGTACGGCCGGCAAGCCGTATAGCCGCACTTCGTGCATTGGGTTTGCGGCAGGACCGCGTCGACACGCGTCGCGAGTTCCGCGTCGAACGGAGAAAGAGGGGCTGCGGCGATCGCGTCCGGCATGGGCGCGATTATTTCAGAGGCTGGGCTCTCTCGCTCTTCGTGCGAGCATGGGCGCGGATGAAGGCGCGCACCTGGGGATAGATCTGCTCGCGCCAGCGGCGCCCGGAGAATATGCCGTAATGGCCCGCACCCATCGCGGTGAGGTGCTGCTTGTTCGACTTCGCGATACCGGCGCACAGGTCGTGCGCCGCCTGGGTCTGTCCGCTGCCCGAGATGTCGTCCAGCTCGCCCTCGATGCTGAAGAGCGCAACGCTCTTGATGTCGGCCGGACGCACCGGCTTGCCGCGCACGCTCCAGGTGCCATCGGGAAGGCGGTGTTCCTGGAAGACGATGCGGATCGTGTCGAGGTAGTACTCGGCCGGCAGATCGAGCACGGCGTTGTATTCGTCGTAGAAGCGACGGTGTGCCTCGACGTCGTCGAGATCGCCCTTGATCAGGTCGAGGTAGTAGTCCCAGTGCGAAGTAAGGTGCCGATCCGGGTTCATCGCGACGAAGCCGGCGTGCTGCAGGAAGCCGGGGTAGACGCGCCGCAGGTAGCCCGGATAGGTCGATGGCACCTTGAAGATGACGTTGTTCTCGAACCAGTCGAAGTCCTTCTTCTTGGCGAGCGCGTTGACCTGGGTCGGATTACGCCGCGTGTCGATCGGCCCGCCCATCATCGTCATCGAGCGCGGCTGCTTCGGATCGTCGGCCGACGCCATCAGCGATATGGCGGCAAGCACGGGCACGGTCGGCTGGCAGACGGAGATCACGTGCGCGTCCGGCCCGAGCAGATGGACGAACTCGATCACGTAGTCGATGTAGTCGTCCAGATGGAACGGGCCGTGCGAGAGCGGAACCATCCGCGCATCGATCCAATCGGTGATGTACACGTCGTGCTCGGGCAGCATCGTGCGCACCGTGTCGCGCAGGAGCGTGGCGTGGTGGCCGGAGAGGGGAGCGACGATCAGTACGGTTGGATCGGGGCGGCGCGACGCGAGCTTGCCGGGCATCTCGCGGCGGAAATGCAGCAACGTGCAGAACGGCTTCTCGAGCGCGACTTCCTCGTGGACCGGCACCTCGACACCGTCGACGGTGATCCGATCCAGGCCGAACGAGGGCTTCTGGTAGCTCTTGCCGATCCGGTGCAGGAGTTCGTATCCGGCGGCAAGGCGGCGGGAAAACGGCGTGTACGCGAGCGGGCTGTAAGGGCTGGAGAACAGTTCCGACGTGGCCTGCGCCCACACCGAAAGTGGGTTCAGGAATCGTCGTTGCAGTTCGTGCAGTTGATAAAGCATCAGGCCCTCCGCTGCGGCGCGCGCCTGGCGCGACGGTTAGAGTGGCCCCAAGCCGAACGATTATCGTCGCCCACTTCCCTCCCAGCAATGCAACGAGAAGAACGTTGTTTTTGCATCAGCGCGGCCGCCAAACTGGCCTGACCACTTGACCTTACCAGTAGTTTTCGACCGCAAGCTGCCCCGGATTGCCGCGCCTCGACGGCGCCAGGCCGCGCGACGCGAGCACCTTGCGCGTCGCCTTGATCATCTCCGGGTTGCCGCAAACGAGCACGCGCGAGTGAGTCGGGTCGATCTGGAGGGCGACACGCTTCTCGAGGATGCCATTTTCCAACAGCGCGGGAATGCGCTGACTCAGCGCGCCGGGCGTTTCGCGCCGGGTGACCACCGGCACGTAGTGCAGCGTCGCGCCACGCGCCGCGCCCGCCGCCGCCCGCAGCGTCTCCGCGTACGCCAGTTCGTTCGGGTAGCGCACGCTGTGCACGACGACCAGGTTTTGATAGTGGTTCCAGGTGCCGGGCTCGCCCAGTATCGAAAGGAACGGAGCAAGTCCGGTACCCGTGCACAGCATCCAGAGGTCGCGCGCCGGCTCGAACCGCGCGAGGGTCAGGAAACCGTAGCTGAGCTGTTCCAGGTAGATCGTGCTCCCGGCGCGCTGGCGTGCGAGCGCCGGCGTGAACGCGCCACCCGGGATGACGATCGAGAAGAACTCGAGGTACGGCGCGTTTTTGGGTGAAACGACCGAGTAGGCGCGCCAGACGATACTTTCCGGCGAATCCGGATCCCCCGTGTCCCGGCGGACGCCGATGCGCGCGAACTGGCCCGGCTCGAACTGGAACGCCGGGTCGCGCGTCATCTGGAACGAGAAGAGATTCGGCGCCCACGGGTGCATCGAGAGCACCCTTTGTGGCGTGAACTTCGCGGCCCCGGACATCGCACGGCGCGCGGGCGGCGACGCCCGTCAGCGCTCGAGGTGCTTCAGCTTCTCGGGGACGTCTTTCCACTCGTCCGCATCGGTCGGATGCGGCTTCATCCGCGTGATCGACGGCCAATTCTTGGCGAGCTCGACGTTCAAGGGAATGAAGTTGCGCTGGTCGGCCGGTACGTCTTCTTCCGCGTAGATCGCGTTGACCGGACATTCCGGAATGCACACTGCGCAATCGATGCATTCGTCGGGATCGATTGCGAGGAAGTTCGGGCCTTCGCGGAAACAATCCACCGGGCAGACATCAACACAGTCCGTGTACTTGCACTTGATGCAAGGCTCGGTAACGACGTGGGTCATCGCGCAACGCGGTCCGGTCAGAGAAAGAAGGGCAGTATTCTATCGCGCACCGGGACGGTGACGGCGCCGTCGTTAACCACGGCCTGCCAATGGCCATACGCACGTGATCATCACTTCGCTGCTCGACACCGATCTCTACAAGTTCACGATGATGCAGGTGGTGCTGCATCAGTTTCCCGGCGCGCAGGTCGAATACCGTTTCAAGTGCCGCAACCCCGGCATCGATCTCGCGCCCTACGTGGACGAGATCCGCGAGGAAATCGCCTGGCTGTGCACCTTGCGCTTCCGCGAGCGTGAACTCGAGTACCTGCGCAGCATGCGCTTCATCAAGAGCGACTTCGTCGATTTCCTGGGTCTGTTCCAGCTCAACACCAAGTACATCCGGGTCGAGCGGGCGCCGCAGGGTAATGGCGAGATCGACATCATCATCCGCGGGCCGTGGCTGCACACCATTCTCTTCGAGATACCGGTCCTCGCGATCACCAACGAGGTTTACTTCCGCAATACGCAGCCGCACCCGGACTACGCTGAAGGGCGGCGCCGGCTGCGCGAAAAGATCGGCCTCGTCAGCGGCGACAAATCACTCGCGGGTGTGCGTATTGCGGACTACGGGACGCGCCGGCGGTTTTCCCGCCTCTGGCAGGACGAGGTGCTGCTCACGCTGAAGGACCAGCTTGGCGAGAACCTTGCCGGAACCAGCAACGTGATGTTCGCGCATAAGCACGCCCTCACGCCGCTC
>Ga0326726_10005617_pt1 | contig 11341 bp, 9 predicted proteins | sample MHFenrmetagenome_2_FD_207603 | JGI IMG/M metagenome (GOLD analysis project Ga0326726, IMG submission 207603) | Lab enriched peat soil microbial communities from Michigan Hollow, Ithaca, NY, United States - MHF15MN | ecosystem: Environmental > Terrestrial > Soil > Wetlands > Peat | place: USA...
TCGCCTACGAACCGAAGCACATGCTGGCGATCCGAGTCACGAAGGCGCCCGAGGGGTTCCCGTTTCCCAACGCCATCAAGCGCATGTGGACGGTGATCTATTTCGAGCCGGTTGAAGGTACGACGTCACGCATTCGCGAGGTCAGCATGGGGTTCGGGGCTGATGAAGAGTCCCTGCAGATGCGCCAGTTCTTCGATCGCGGCAATGCGGCCACGCTCGTTGCCTTGCAGAAGCGGTTCACGGCCACGTCCCCGTGATCTGGGGCGCGTGGGCACCAGCGTCGTTCGCGGATCCTCAGGGCAGCACGCGGGTCTCCGGCGACGCTGGCAGGGCCGGCGTCTCCCTCGCCTGGGCGAGCATCCGCTCCGTGAAGTCCACCCGCTCCTGCAGTTCGGCCATTTCGTGCTGCAGGTCGGTCACCTGGCGCACCACCTCCTCCAGGTCGGCGGGGTCCCCCGCGCGGAGCTTGGCCTCCTCGAACCGGAGGCGCTGCATCTTGAGGATGCTCGACGAGATGATCGCCGAGACGCCGAGGCCAAGCACCATGATGGGGAAGAGGACGAAGAGGCCGTTCATCAGGGGTGCCCTCGAGGGACAAGGTGGAGCGATCCGGTGTGGAACGATTCCGATACCGGCTGGTAAGAAATCCCGCGGCCGCGGAGTGCGCTAGGGGGCGCCTCCGGCAAGACTCACGGGGTGGACAGCGAGGCGGACGAACCGTGAATGTGCACCACCTTCCATCCCGCCGGCGTGCGGTGAAGGACGAGGGTGCGCCGGCCGAGCTGGTCAGGTCGACGCAGAACGAATGTGATGACGGCGAGGTCCCCGAAATCCTGGACCAGCACGCTGTCGGGCTTGAGCGGAGGCGGAAGGGGAGCGGGGCTGTCCCCTGGCTTCGGAAAGATGTTCTGGAAGACCGCTTCGACAGCCGCCCGGCCATCCTGGCGCTCCGGCGGCCCGGGCGCCGCGAAGATGACGGTGATGTCATCGGCAAAGGTGGCGCGGAAGGCGTCCCAGTCGCGCCGGTTGAGCGCGGACATGAAGCTCGCGAAGAACGCACACACATCCGAAGGGCCGGGGCAGGGCGGCGCCGTTTGCGCGGCGAGGCGGGCGGCGGCAAGCAACAGTACGAGTCCGCCGGCGGTCCACACCCGGCGACGCATCATGACGGCCCCCGGCCCAGGTCGTAGTCCAGCGTGAACGGATGCTCCATGCCGTGCCCCACGGCGGAGCGGCCCTCGCCGGTGAGGCCCATGAGCTTCCCCGTCGCGGAGCCGGGGACGACGACGTACGTCTCCCTGGCCTCCCCGGCTTCGAACATCCCGGTGCGCTGCAGCACGAAGCTCCCGGCCTTGCCGCCGATCCGCCCGACGATCCGCTCGAGGCCGACAAAGGTCGCCGTGCCGTCGCCGCGGTACATCATCAGGTACTCGACCCGTCCCTCCCCCTCGACCTCGCCACTGAAGCTCTTCGTGACGCTGGCCCGGGTGAGTCTCGGCAGGCCCTCTCCCTCGTCATAGGGTTTCTCATCCCACGTCTTGATGGCGAACTGGGCATTCGCGCGCTGCTTCATACGCCCTTCTCCGGGTGATCGGGAATGGGGTGCATCGGGACTTGGCCAATCTCTGGCTCGCTAGGCGAAGAGCCGCACCGGCAGGAGTGCCACCGGCCCCACCGCGTCCTCAATCTGCAGCCGCGCCCCGGTGATCGCGACCGGCGTAAAGCGGTCGAGCTTCCGGTGGCCGATGGTCGTGCCGCGCGAGAGGACGCGCCACTTCCCCTCCACCTGGCCCTCGAGGCGGTAGGCCGCCACCGACTGTCCCCGCGTGATGTCCTCCCGGAGGTCGGCGATCGAGACCGTCACGGAACGTCCCGCCGCCGCCTCGGGGAATCGGTCCTCAGCGAAGAGGGCATCCAGCCGCCCGCGCATCCCTCGGAGCCGCCCCTCGTCGGTCGGGTGGATCACCCCGTCTCGGGTGGGGGGCACGTTGAGCAGCAGCTTCGCGTTCCGCCCCACCGAACTGAAATAGAGATCTACCAGGTCGTCCACCGTCCTGACCGCCTCGTCCTCGGCGGGGTGCCAGAACCAGCCGGGCCGGATCGACACGTCGGCCTCGCCGGGCCGCCAGACTGTGCCGGTGGGATCGCCGTGGAGGAGCATGGCGATGACGTCGTCGCCGCTCGCACCAGGGTAGGGGACGGCAGCGGGGTTCACGGGGGACCAGTTCGGGTCGCCCGCGATGCCGCGTTCGTTGCCGATCCACCGCACGTCGGGCCCCGCGTCGGAAAAGATGACCGCTCCAGGCTGGAGCGAGCGGACCAGCCCCCAGATCCGCCCCCAGTCGTACTCCTGCCGCCGGCCCCCCGGTCCAACCTCCACCGCCCCGTCGAACCAGACCTCGTTGAGCGGACCGTACCGGGTGAGGAGCTCGGTGAGCTGGGCGCAGTAGAAGTCATTGTACTTGGGCGAGTCGCCGTAGCTCGATGTGTTTCGGTCCCACGGCGAGAGGTAGAGACCCGCCCGGAGTCCCTCGGCGCGGCAGGCGTCGGTGAACTCGCGCACCACGTCGCCCGAGCCGTCCCGCCAGGAACTCGACGCCACGGAATGAGTCGTGGTGGCGGTCGGCCAGAGGCAAAAGCCGTCATGATGCTTCGCGGTGAGGACCATCCCGCGGGCGCCGGCGGCCTTGGCCGCGCGCGCCCACTGGCGGGCGTCGAGCGCGGTGGGCTGGAAGATGGCCGGGTCCTCGCTGCCGTCGCCCCACTCCCGGTCGGTGAAGGTGTTGACGCCGAAGTGGAGGAAGAGCGCCAGCTCGTCCCGCTGCCACTGGAGCTGCGCCGGGGTCGGCACCGGTCGCGCCGCCCCCCGCACCAAGCGATCGACACTGGGCATTGCTATCGCCGCGGCACCGGCCGCCCCGGCCGCGAGGAAGTTCCGTCGCTCCATCAGCGGACCTCGAGGGTGCCGCGGAGGCGGATGTCGCGTGACGACGCCCCCACGTAGATGGTGAACATGCCCGGCTCCACCGCCGGGTGGAGCGTGGCGTCGAGTACCGCCAGCTGTTCCGGCCCCAGCGTGAAGCGCACCTCGCGCGCCTCGCCCGGCCGGAGCCATACCCGCGTGAATCCAGCGAGCTGGAGCACCGGCCGGGCGTAAGTGGCCACCTCGTCCCGCAGGTAGAGCTGCACGACTTCATGCCCCGCGCGCGCGCCGGCGTTCCGTACCATGAGCCGCACCTCCGCCGAGCCCTGCGGCGCGATCGCCGAGGGAACAATCACCAGACTGTCGTAGGTGAACCGGGTGTAGGAGAGGCCGAACCCAAAGGGGAAGAGCGGCCGGCCGGAAAGATCGGCATAGTCGTCGCCGCGGCCAGTGGGGCGGTGGTTGTAGGTGAGGGGAAGCTGGCCTTCTTCGATGGGGAAGGAAATTGGGAGCCGCCCCGAGGGGCTCACCTCGCCGAAGAGGATGTCAGCTACCGCGTGGCCTCCTTCCTCCCCGGGGTACCACGCCATCAGGACGGCCCCAACCGAGTCGAGCCAGGGCATGGTGATGGCGCTCCCGCCGACGAGCAGCACGACCGTCGGCGTGCCGGTGGCGGCCACGCGGCGGACGAGCTCCTCCTGGTATCCGGGGAGCCCGAGGCGGGCGCGGTCGCGGAACTCCCCCTCCTCAATACCGGCCACCACCACCGCCACGGCGCTCCGGCGTGCCAGTGCCACGGCGGAGTCGAGCCGCGCCAGGGCCGCCTGCTCGGAGCCGGTGTCCCACACCAGGCGGAACTGGGCGTTGCCGGTGGTCTCGTGGAACTCGAGGCGGAGGGTGTGCCTGCTTCCTGGTGCCAGCGCCACCTGGGCGAGTTGCGTGCCGGCCGAGCGCTTGTCCCAGGCGTCGAGGAGGAGCCGGTCGTCGAGCCAGAGGCGCCAGCCGTCGGTGCCGTCCATGCCGAGGCGCGTCACCCGCTCGGGCCCGGCGGTGAGAGTGCCGCTCCAGCGCACCGAGTACCAGTCGGTGCCGAGGCCGGGCGCAGGGGGCGCAAAGCTCCAGCGAACATCCACCGCGGAGTCATGGCGCACCGCGGTGGGGCGGCCCGCGAGGTCGGGGTTGGCAAAGAACTCCGCGGTCAGCGCCACGCGACCGGTGGGCACCGTGGCGCAGGCGGCGCTCTCGCGCCCGGGGCCCGGTGCGTAGTGCACGCGACTCCCCAATCGTGCCGTGAGTCCCGCAAGAATGGAGACGGCGGCGGCACCCGGCACGGTGTAGCCACCGAGCCGGGGTTCGGCGGCGTCGGCGCCGATCAATGCCACCGAGGGCACATTCGCGTCGAGCGGAAGGGTGCCGGTGTTCCGGAGCAGCACCATCGCGGCGGCGGCCGTCTCGCGGGCCAGTGCGCGGTGGGTGGGATGGTCGTTCCACCAGGCGGCGCTGTCGGGGTTGCCGTAGGGGTCCGTGAAGAGTCCGATGGCTGTCTTGGCCCGGAGTACGTGAGCCACGGCGGAGTCGGTGACGGTGGGTGGGACCAGGGTGCGGACGGCGTCGAGGTACGGTGCGTACTGGGGCCAGGCACTCTGGAAGATCACGTCCACCCCGGCCATGAACGCCTGCCGTGCCGCTTCCTGGGTGGTGGAGGCCGTGTGGTGCAGCACCGTGGCGCCGCCGGTGGCGGCGGCGTCGGTGATGACGAAACCCTGGAAGCCCCACGCCCGCCGGAGCGTCTCGGTCAGGAGCTGCGGGTTCTGCGTGGCCGGGAGGCCGCCGACGGAGTTGTAGGCGGTCATGACCGAGCGCGACCCCGCGGCGAACGCCGCGCGAAAGGGTGGAAAGTACAGCTCGGCGAGAGTGCGTCCGTCGAGTGAAATCGGATAGCTGTCGCGCCCGCCCTCGCCGACGTTTGCCACGAAGTGCTTCGGCGTGGTGATGACGCCGAGCCGTTCGAAGGGAGCCACGAAGGCGCGGGCCATCGCCGAGGCGAGGAGGGGGTCTTCGCCGTAGGTCTCCTCGGTGCGGCCCCAGCGGACGTCGGTGGCGAGGTTGACGACGGGAGACAGCACCTGGCGGATGCCGCGGGAGCGCGCCTCGCGGGCAATCGCGGTGGCCACCCGGCTCATCAGTGCGGTGTCCCAGGTGGCGGCGAGGCCGATGGCCTGGGGAAAGACGGTGGCGCCCGGGCGGGTGAGGCCGTGGACCGCCTCGTCGAACGGGACGATCGGGATGCCGAGGCGGGTGTGTTCCACGAAGAAGCGCTGGACGGAGTCGATCCGCTCGGCGTCTTCCCGCGCGGTGGGCGCAGCGGGGATCTGCAGGCCGAAGATGCCGTGGCGGTAGTCGTGCGTCGAGTCGGTGAGGTCGCCGGGGACCATGAAGAGCTGCCAGAACTTCTCCTCGAGCGTCATCCGCGGGAGGAGGTCTGCAGCCTGGGCGGTGGCGGCGGTGGGTGACGCGACCAACGCCAGGATGAGGGTCGCGCGGAGAACGCTCGGCATGAGGCCGGAAGCTACGGCGTGACGGCCGCCGGAGCCAGATCGACGACGAGGGGCATGTGATCGCTGTGCTCCGCCCACTCGGCGTGGACGCCGACGACGACGCTCGTGATCCGTCCGACCCAGGCGGCGGGAAGGAAACAGTAGTCGATGTGGTAGGGACGATGCGCGTGGCGGTACTCGAAGAAGGTCGGCCGGGATTCGGCGCCCTGCTGCTCCCGAAAGTGCGCGTGATAGGAACTCGTGAGGCCAAGCTTGTCGAGTTTGTCCACCAGCCCGGAGTGGCTCCGGTCGGCCGGATGTTCACGATCCCAGATCGCGTTGGAGTTGAAGTCCCCGAGCATGACGTTCGGGCCGACCCCGAGGCGCCGCCTCGAGGAATCGACCGCCCGGTGGGTGCCCCGGACGTAGCGATCGGCGCCATGGTTACAGGCCCAGACTGCCCAGAGGAGGAACGATTCGGGGCCCGACACCCGGAGGGCATGCACATAGCGCGGCAGGTCGTGGCGCCGGGTGGCGGAGGTGATCCGCCACGGCGGCCGGGCGATGACGCCGAGGCCCTTGTGGGGGTTGCTGCCGATCCAGAAGGTGGAGCCGGGAGACCGGGGGAGCCTGGGACACTCGGGGAGGACCGCGATGTCGGGCGCGAGGAAGTCCAGGGCGGCGAGCTTGCGTTCGAGCGGGCCCATGCAGCAGTTCCAGGCGACCAGGCGCACGGGGCACTCCACGGCGGGCAGGAATCCTAGCGATCCGACTCCTGCTCAGACTTGCGCCGGACCAGCGGAGTTTCATGCACACCCTCACCCAGGCTGCGCGGCTCCTCGCCCGAGGTCAGGGACTCCCTGGCCTTCCGGGCAAGGAGGAACATGGCGGCGGCGGAGCCGGCGCCTAGGAGTGAGAGGATCGCCAGGTTGCCGATCGCGTTCCAGATGGACCACGCCCTGGTCCCGTTGGCGGCGGCAATGAACAGAAAGTAGAGAAACCCGCCTCCCGCCCCCAGGGCGGTCACGTAACGGAGCGAGAGCTTCTCGAATGTCCGCCCGCGCGCGGTGAGGGCCAGCACGCCGGAAAACCCCACCCCGACGATGAAGGCGACCACGGATATCTTGCCGACCATCCGCAGATCATCGAGGGACGCCTGCCCCAGCGCGAGCGCCACGAGCCCCACTAATGAACCCACGACGCCGACGCCCACCGCGAAGGTGAGCCCGGTGCCGATCATTCCACGCACGACCCGCAGCCAGCGCGGCATAGGAACCTCCCGGCCCGTTCAACTTTGTGCCGCAAAGTAGGCCGGCCGCCGGGCCCCTGTCAACGGTCAGCGCGAAATGCGATGCACCTCCATCGTCCAGTAGTCCAGGACCCAGCTCTTGCCACGGTCGAAGGTGGCGTCGGCGCGCCAGAGGAACTGATCGGGCTGGATGGCGAAATAGCGGAAGCGCACCAGCATCGGCCCGTACCATTCGGTGAGGAGCCGGTCGGCGCCGGCGCTCCACATCAGCCCCGGCTGCCAGGCGCCGAGATTGGTGTTGATGCCGCGCATTTCCCAGAGCTTCCGCTCGGGGTTGTAGGCGCGATAGGTCCAGGTGCCGGCTTCCCAGGTCGAAGCGGGGTCGTCCGGCCGCCAGTGGTCCTCCAGCAGCACACCCTCTCCGCCGGTTTCCTTCCTGGTGAATACCCAGTGCCCGGTAAAGGGCTGGGTGAACGAGCCGTCGCGGCGCCGCGCCTGGAAAGTGAAGCGCCACACGCCGAGGAGGAAATCGTAGTCGGTGGGCCCGCTCGTCCCGGTGAGGGTGTCCGCCACGGCAAAGTTGGCGCCCATGGTGTCCGGCAGCGCAATGGCGCGGGGCACCGCCTGCGGGGTCTGTGCGAACACTGGTTCAGCGACGACGGTCAATGCGAGTACGGCGAGGTGCAAGGTCCGCATCATCTGCCTCCCTCCTGGATCATGGAGACGTCGCCAGCTGGAAGTCACCGTACTTCGACGCCAGCCGGCGCGCGGTCGCGACGGCATCCCCGCGTGGCTCCGTGGGAAACGAGCCGGTCTCGCTGGACCACTGCTGCTCCCACGCGCACATCGCCGTCGCGAACGGTGCCCGGTCGAACGGTACACCGCTGGTAAGTGACCGGTTCAACTGGTCGAAGAAGGCACGCCACCGTGGCAGGTAGTAGGAGGTGAACATCCCCTCCCACTCCTTGAACGCGTAGAGATTCAGGTCGTCGTTCTGCCCTTCGGTGCACTTGGTGCCCCACAGGGTGATGATGTTGCGCGCGTTCCACTCGTAGAGCCGCCGCTCGGCGTCGGTGGTGCCCCAGCTCCGCGCGTCGGCGAGCCAGACGCCCAGCAGGAATTCCCGCCGCGTGCCGACCAGGGCGTCCAGGTCGCGGAGCAGCCCGAGGACGCGCGCCTCGGCCGCGCGGAGCGCCGGGAGGTCCTTCCGGTTGTAGGCCTCCTCCACCTGGTTCACGAGCGGGAGCCCCAGTTCGCCCAGCACCTGGCGGGCCAGGTTGACGACGTCGTATCGGTAAGCGTCGTTCCCGCCGAGGGCGGGCGCCGCCGCGAGGAGCGAATCGAGGGCCTGCGCCAGGGTCCGCGGGTCGTACGGCGGGACGGGTTCCGAGCGGTAGGCGGTGCCCTTCACGTAGAACTGCGGCCGCTCGGCGAGGAAGGTGCCGGTCTGGGCGCCCGAGCGATACGCCGTGGCGAGGAGCAGGTGCCAGGCGCGCCACGCATGGTCGTTGGAAGCGCCGTAGCGTCGCGTCACGTAGTCCCGGGTCCACTCCTCCAGTGGGGGCACGCTGTCACGCCACGTCTGGCCCATCACGAACTCGGGGACGATGGGATTGGTCCCGAGCCCTTCCATGGTCATGCCGAGGCCGGTGAGCCGGCCGCGGTCAGGGCTCCGGAGCACGCTGTCGAGATTGGCGGCGATCCTCGGGAGGTCGCCGTTGAGACTCACCTTGCCGCCGAAGTTGTACAGCACGTTCCACACCCACGGCTTGCCGTAGAAGGCCTGCCGGGCCCGCCAGACGGGGTAGCGATCGCCCCAGAGGTCGAGGACCAGGAGGTGATCGTCGGGAACGGCGCCGAGAAAGGCGCGGGCCTGGGGCGCCCGCCAGAACTTGGCCTGGTAGTAGAGGAACCAGCCCTGGAGGACCCACGTCGCCTCGGAGTCCGCCCCCGCCATGGCCGAGTAGATGGCATGTCCCATCGCCGCCAGGAAGGTCGAGTCGTCGGACGGCGGGTCGATCTCGTTGAAGGGATCGGCGGCGTACAGGTGATCGGTCCCGAAGAGCTCGGTCTGCCGCTCGACGAAGCGCCGGCCGATGCGCTGGAACAGAGAATCGGTGGGGTCGAGGAACCAGGTCCCGCTGAAGCCGGCCGACCAGTCGCCGGTCTGGTGGATCCGTGCAGTGGGGTACACCTGCGTGATGGATGCGGGGACGTGTCCGGTGAACCCCTGCAGCACCGGCGTCATCCCGAGGGCGCGCTCGCGGGCGAGGATCTGCCGCTCGAGGGCCACGTGACCCTCGATCCAGGAGTCGGGGAGCGGACCGCCCAGCCCGTCGATGTTCCCCATCCAGCCCCAGGGGAGGTAGGCGGGACCGACGAGGAACTGGCCGATCTGCGCCTGGCTGAAGCCGACGTCCCTGAGCACCAGCTGCCAGACCGCCTCTTGTCCCGTCACGGCGAGCGGCGCATTCACTCCGTTGAGCGCCATCCAGTCGATCATCCGCTGCCAGTCGTCCCAACCCCACCACGCCATGGAATAGGAGAAGGTGCAGTAGTTGAAGAAGTAGCGGATGCGGTAGCGGGTGGTGAGCCGCACCCTGGCGGGCACGGCGGGCGGCGTGCCGAGGCGGATCGGCTGGAGGGGAAGGGAGAGGCTCACGCCGGCGACCTGCTCGAGGTACCAGTCGAGGGCCGAGGCGAGCGCGATGCCGGAGGAGCCGCGGAGCACGACACGACCAGCGTCCTGGTCCACTTCGAAGACGTCGAGCCCGGCGCTGTCGGGGATCACCTCGAGCGTGAAGTCCCGGATGTGGCCGGGAACGACGCGCTCGACCAGCGCCGAGACGGCTGCGAGGTCCACCGGGCGCCGTGGCGTGGCGGCAATGGACCCCGCCAATGCGCTGGCGAGAAGGAGCGCTGGTAGCATCGTTCGGATTCGAGAGCGCCTACGGCGCGCTCGCCGCCGCGGTCGTCACGTAGAAGGCCGGCGCCACCGTGACCTCCGCGCCGGGGGCGAGGGTCGTGGTCGTGGATTGCCACTGTTCCGTCGGGTGAAGCCGGGTGGTGCCTTCCGCCGACAGGGCGACGTCTACCGGCATGTCGAACCCCGGAACCACGTTGGTCCAGCGATAGGCGAGGGTGTGGTCGCCCAGCCGGTATTCCAGCACCGGCACCATCGTCGTCCCCAGGTATTGCTGGAAGATCTTCTGCAGATCGGTCCCGGTGGCCGTGCTCATGTACTCCTCGACCTGCCGGGCGGTCACCGTCTGGTGCTGAAAGGTCGCGTTGAGCCCCTGGAGCATGGCCAGCCATCGCGGGTCGTCAGCGACCACCGCGCGCATGGTCATGAGCATGTTGGCGCCCTTGGGGTAGCGGTCCTGCGAGCGCGGCACGTCGTTCACACCGTAGGTCCCGATGATCGGCACGTCGTTCCGGATCATGCCGCGCACTCCCACCAGGTATTCCACGCCGGCGGCCTTGTCCTTGGTGCACTCCAGGTACAGCGCCTCCGCGTACATGCCGAAGCTCTCGTGAATCCACATGTCGGCGTGGTCTTTGGAGCTGATGCTGTTGCCGAACCACTCATGCGCGCTCTCGTGGACCACGATGTAGTCCCAGCCCATTCCCTGGCCGGTCTTGGAGAGGTCTCGCCCCAGGTAGCCGGGCAGGTAGCGATTCCCGTAGGCGATGCCGCTCTGGTGCTCCATGCCGAGGTAGGGGGCCTCGATCAGCTTGTAGCCGTCGGCGTACCAGGGATAGGGCCCGAACCAGTGCTCGAAGCAGGCCAGCATCCCCTTGACCTGCGGCATCAGTGCCTCCGCCTCGGCGCGGTGCGGGGCGATCGGCCAGAACTCGACGGTCAGCCGACCCGCCATGCCAGCGATCGTGTCGCGCACCGGCACGTAGGCCGCGCTGGCGTTGATCGCGACGTCGTAGCTGTTGATGGGATTGGAGACGAACCACTCGAAGGTGGTGGTGCCGTCCTCCTGGTGGGAGGTGGAGCGGAGCCGGCCGTTCGAAATGTCCAGCATCGGGTCCGGCACCGTGATGGCAATGCGCTGGCTGTCGGGTTCGTCGGCGGGGAAATCCTTGAGCGGCCACCAGGTGCTGGCGCCGGGCCCTTCATCCGAGGTCGCCACCCACGGGGCGCCGGTGCTGTCCGTGGCCCAGTGAAAGGGGCCGCGCGGGCGCCGGACGGTGGTGTCGCCCGACGCGAAGCTGCCGTGATAGTAGACCGTGACCGTCTGCCGGGAGCCCGCCGTCTGTGGCGCGATGAGCGTGATGAACCATGCATTCCCGTCGCGACGCCACGTCAGTGGCTTCCCGCCCTGCTTGACGCTGTCCACCGCCAGCGGCGCCTGCAGGTCAATCTGCATCTCCGCGGCCGGTTGCAGCACCCGGTAGGTGATGCCGTTTTGCCCCGCGATGCTGCTGTCCGACGGGTTGACCCGCACGTGCAGGTCGTAGAACTCGGCGTCCCACCACGATCGCGCGGCGCCGTTCGAGCCGCGCAGGGTGTCGGCGTGGGTGAACGCCACGGGCGTCTGGGCCTGGAGCGTGACGGCGGCACCGAGTGCCAGGGCGGCGGAGAGGATGAGCGGGCGCATGGGGATCCGATGGGTCTGGGCG
>Ga0326726_10005618_pt1 | contig 11340 bp, 9 predicted proteins | sample MHFenrmetagenome_2_FD_207603 | JGI IMG/M metagenome (GOLD analysis project Ga0326726, IMG submission 207603) | Lab enriched peat soil microbial communities from Michigan Hollow, Ithaca, NY, United States - MHF15MN | ecosystem: Environmental > Terrestrial > Soil > Wetlands > Peat | place: USA...
CGCGGGGAACATAACTACGTTAAATGGTGTATCGGAAATAGGTCGGAGGTAGTTGTGGGTAGCAAAGAGCGTCGCGAACGAGAGCTTGGGGATACCCGCCGCCGGATTCTCGAGGCCGCACGGGAGATGTTCGTGCAACAGGGATACGAGGCGACGACGATGCGAGCCATCGCACAGCGGATCGAGTACACAGCCACGGCCATCTATCACCACTTCCGGGACAAGGAGGAGCTCCTCACCGAGCTCTGCACGGCCGATTTCCGCTCCCTGGCGGCGGCGTTCCAGCGCATCGGCCGTACCGAGGATCCGATCGAGCGCCTGCGCCAGATCGGCGACGCCTACGTGGACTTCGCGCTCGAGCACCCGATGCAGTACCAGCTGATGTTCATGACGAGGCAACCGGTGATGCAGGTCAAGGACATCGTCCGCGGCGACCCCGGCCAGGATGCCTATGCCTTTCTGCGCGACGCCTGGGTCGACGCGATCGCGAGCGGCCGCCTGCGCCCCGAGTACTCCGATCCCGAAGAGCTGGCGCAGATGTGCTGGGCATCGGTGCACGGTCTCCTGGCCCTGCACATCATCAAGCACAACCCGAAACAGAAGGGCGGAGACTGGATCGAATGGCGCGACGCCCGCGGCACCGCACGTCGCTTGAGCGACGCGCAAATGCGCGGGCTGCTGCGTGATCCCACGAACTGATTTTTTTGACTGAAACCTAACATTGTCAAGTTGCGTTACATCGTAAACAGGATCGAGCTTTGACCTATGAACCCAACCCGCAACCGCCCCACGTTCGTGCTGCCGTTACTGGCAGCGGCACTATGCCTTCCGCGAGCGCTCGCCGCCCAGACGGCGACCGATCCGCTCGGCCCCCTCGTCGCCGCGGCGCTGCGCGACAATCTGGGCATCGGAGCGGAGCGCTTGGCCGAGCGGCGCGCAGCGGCCGACGTGCGTGACGCCCGTGGGCTGTTTCTCCCGTCGCTCGCCCTGGAATCACGCTACTCCCGCCTCGAGGGCGTCCCGAACCTCGGCGACCTGTTGAACCCGGCCTACGCAGCGCTGAATCAGCTCACGGGATCGACCCGGTTCCCGACCGACCTCGACATCACCTTGCCGCCGCGGCACGAGTCCCACGTGCTGTTGACGCAGCCGGTCTTCAACGAGGGGATTCGCGCGAACTACGCCGCCGCCCGCGCGCGACACGACGCCCAGCGGATGGAGCTCGCGGCGGCCGCCCGCCAGCTCGCCGCGGACGTGCAGGTCGCCTACCTGCAGCACGCCTCGGCCCGGCGCGCCGTCGAGATCTACGATGCGACGCTGGCGCTGGTGCAGGAGAACGAGCGGGTCGCCCAGCGCCTGCTGGACGCGGGGCGGGCGACACCGGAAGCGGTGTATCGCGCCCGCGCCGAACGCAGCGCCATGGAGCAGCAGCGCGCCGAAGCGGCGGAGCGAGCGGTTGCCGCACTGCGGGCCTTCAACCGGATCCTGCGGCGGCCGCTGGACTCGACCGTCGAATCGATTCCCGACAGTGCCTTCGCCATCCCGCTGGACATCTCCGCCGACAGCGCCGTGGCCCACGCCCTCGCGTCGCGCGAGGAGTTGCGCCAGGTGGGCGCCGCCGGCCGTGCGGCGCAGGCGGCGCGCCGAGCCGCTACCGCCGCCTTCCTGCCGAGCGTGGCGGTAGCGCTGGACTACGGCTTCCAGGGTCCCGACGTCGCGTTTCGCGGCCGTGACGATTACTGGGTCGCCTCGCTGGTCGTGTCGTGGAACCTCTTCAACGGGGGCCGGGACGAGGCGCGCCGCGCCGCCGCGGGCTACGACGTCGACCGCACCCGCCTGCTGCAACAGGACCTGCGCGATCGCATCGAGCTCGAGGTCCGCACGGTGTACGAAGCAGCCCGCGTCGCCCGTGAGGCGATCGGGACGGCGGACGCGCAGCTCGAAGCCGCGCGCCGCACGTTCGAGCTGGTCCGCCGCCGCTACGAGGAAGGTGTGGCGAGCCCCATCGAGCTCGTGGACGCCCGTACGGCCTACACCAGCGCCGACCTGAACCGGGTCATCACCGCCTACCGCTACGCCATCAGCCGCGTCGAGCTGGAGCGGTCCGCCGCGCTGCGCGACATCGCGTTCTAACCAGGAAGGAACCACCCATGCACCGCCTTCTGATCCTCCTCGTCTCGACCCTGCTCCTCACTGGGTGCGCGCGCGGAGGCGCCGCCCCTGCAACCAGCGACGTCGTGTCCGTGCGAGTGGCGCCCGTCGACACAGAGCGCCTCGCCCCGCCGGTGGCCGCCACGGGCGTCCTCGCCGCGAAGGAAGAGGTGGCGCTCGGCTTCAAGGTTGGCGGCGTGATTGCCCGTGTGCTGGTGGACGAGGGGCGGGCGGTGCGGGCAGGGGACACGCTCGCCGTGCTCGACCTGAGTGAGATCGACGCCGGCGTGACCCGGGCGCGCAGCGGCGCGGAGAAGGCCGACCGCGACTTGGCGCGGGCACGGCGACTCTATGCCGACAGCGTGGCGACACTTGAGCAGGTGCAGAACGCCGCCACCGGGGCCGATGTGGCGCGGGCCGAGCTCGACGCCGCGGCGTTCAACCGCCGGCACGCGGTCATCATCGCGCCCGCGGGCGGCACGATCCTGCGCCGCCAGGCCGAGCCGGGGGAGCTGGTGACGGCGGGCACGACGATCCTGACACTGGGCAGCCGCGCGCGCGGGTTCGTGGTGCGCGCGGGGCTGGCGGACCGGGATGTCGTCCGGGTGCGGCGCGGCGATTCCGCCGAAGTGCGCTTCGATGCCGTTCCGGGACGGACCTTCCGCGGTACCGTGACGGAGATCGCGGGCGCGGCCGATGCGGCGACCGGCACGTACGCGGTCGAGGTGCGGCTGCCGGGCCCGGACGCCGCGTCGCTCCCCAGCGGGCTGGTGGCGGAGCTCTCGATCCGGCCGGTCGCCACCGGGGCGATCGCCCTGATCCCGATCGAGGCGGTGCTGGAAGCCGACGGTACGCACGCCGTGGTGTTCGCGCTCTCGGCCGACGGCCGGCGAGCCGAGCGGCGGCAGGTCAGCATCGCGTTCCTGAGCGGCGACCGGGTGGCGGTGGCGGCCGGGCTCAATGGGGTGCGTGGGGTGATCACCGACGGCGCCGCCTACCTCGACGACGGCGCGGCCGTGAGGGTCCTGCCATGAAACTGACCGATTTCTCCGTCAAGAACTGGCAGTTCACGATCGTCCTCTTCGTGATGCTGGCGGCGCTCGGCGCGACTTCGCTCATCACCATCCCCAAGAGCGAAGACCCGACGCTCGATTTCCCGGAGTTCACGATCGTCGCCGTGTATCCGGGCGCGAGCGCCGTGGATCTCGAGCGGCTGGTGGTGAAGCCGATCGAGGACACGTTGCACCGCCTGGACGACCTGCGCAGCCTGAGCAGCACCATCCGGCCGGGCGTCGCCCGCGTCCGGGTCCGCTTCGAGGACGATCAGGACCCTTCCAAGCGGTACGACGACGTGGTGCGCGAGGTGAACGCGTTGCGGCCGGGGCTGCCGTCCGAGCTGGCCTCGCTGCAGATCTTCAAGGGCACCACGCTGGACGTGAACATCGTCGAGGTGGCGCTCGTCTCCGAGGTCGCGTCCTACCACACGCTCGACTCGCTGGCCGAGGCCCTGACCGACCGACTCACGGCAGTCCCCGGAGTGCGGACGGCGGAGCGGTGGGGCGCGCCGCCCCGGCAGGTGGAAGTCGCGCTCGAGCTGGGCCGCCTGGCCGCGTGGCGGCTCCCGGTGGGGCAGGTGCTGGGGGCGATCGGCGCCGAGAGCGCCGACATTCCGGGCGGCAACGCCGACGCGGGACGCCGCAGCTTCAGCGTGCGCTCGTCGGGCAGTTACGAGACGCTCGACCAGGTGCGCCAGACGGTGGTGCGCGGCGGAGCCGGCCGCCTGGTGCGTCTGGGCGACGTGGCGCGGGTCGAGTGGGGATACGGCGATTCGACCTACCGAGCCCGCTTCAACGGGCACCGGGCGGTGTTCGTCACGGCGAACCAGCGGGCCGGCACGACGATTCAGGCGGTGCGCGATCGCGTGTACGCGGCGCTCGAGGAGTTCGAGCGGGAGCTGCCGCGCGGCGTGTCGCTCGCGCGGGGCTTCGACCAGGCGGCCAATGTCTCGCACCGGCTGGGACGCCTGGGGGAGGACTTCCTCATCGCCCTGGCCCTCGTGCTCCTGACGCTGCTGCCGCTCGGGCCCCGGGCCGCCCTCGTGGTCATGATCTCGATTCCGTTGTCGCTGGCGATCGGCGCGACGGCCCTGGCCTGGACCGGGTTCACCCTGAATCAGCTGAGCATCGTAGGGATGGTGATCGCCCTCGGCCTGCTGGTGGACGACTCGATCGTCGTGGTAGAGAACATCACGCGCTTCCGGCGGGAGGGGCATTCGGCGATCGACGCGGCGATTCTCGCGACGCGCCAGATCTGGGTTGCGGTGCTGGGCGCCACCGCCACGCTGGTGTTCGCCTTCGTGCCACTCCTGTTCCTGCCGGGCGGGCCGGGTCGCTTCATCCGCTCGCTCCCGGTCGCGGTGGTGTACGCGGTGCTCGCCTCGCTGGTCGTCTCGCTCACGATCATTCCGTGGCTGGCGAGCCGGCTGCTCGGGCCGGGGGCGGCCGGCGGGAACCGGTTCCTGCGCGCGTTCGAGCGCGGGATCCATGCGAGCTACGCCCCGCTCCTGGACCGCGCGTTGCGGCGCCCGGGACGGACGCTCGCCCTGAGCGCCGCATTCGTGGGATTGTGCCTCGCCCTCGTCCCGGTCGTGGGCTTTTCGCTCTTTCCCAAGGCCGAGACGCCCCAGTTTCACGTGGACATCACTACGCCGGAAGGGTCGAGCATCGCCGCTACCGATTCGGCCGCGCGGTTCGCCGAGCGGGTGCTTGCCCGGACGCCTGGTGTGCGCGCCGTGTACACCTCGGTGGGGCACGACAACCCGCGCATCTACTACAACGTGACCTCACGCACCGATGACCCCCGCATCGGGCAGTTGTTCGTGCTGCTCGACCGGTACGCACCGGGTCGCACGCCGGAGCAGCTCGACGCGCTGCGGACGCGGCTGGCGAGCTATCCGGGGGCGGAGATCGCCGTGCGCGAATTCGAGAACGGCCCGCCGATCGACGCGCCGGTCGCGATGCGGATCGAGGGCCCGTCGCTCGATTCGCTGCGCGCGCTCGCGGCGCGGGTGGAAGCGGTGCTGCGCCAGACGCCGGGCACCGAGTACGTGACGAACCCGGTGCGCCTGGCCCGGACCGACCTGCGGGTGGCGATCGACCGGGCCAAGACGGGCCTGCTCGGCATCCCGACCGTGGAAGTAGACCGCACCGTCCGCCTGGGGCTCGCGGGCCTGGAGGCGGGCACGCTCCGCGAGGGCGCCGGTGACGCCCGGCCGATCGTGGTGCGCCTGGCGCGCGCCGAAGGGGGGCGTGCGGCCCCGGCCGACCTGGCGCGCCTCTATGTGAGCGCCGCGGGCGGGTCGCTCACGCCCCTGTCGGAGGTGGCCGACGTCGGGTTCGAGCGCGCCGTGCCCGAGATTCAGCGGTACGACCGCTCCCGGAGCATCACGGTCACGGCCAACGTCCGGACCGGATACAACACAGATCGGGTCACGCGGCAGGTGCTCGGCCGTCTGGCGTCGCTGTCGCTGCCATCTGGCTATCGCCTCGTGCCGGCGGGCGAGATCGAGAGCCGTCAGGACAGCTTCGGCGACATGGGCGGGGCCATCATCGTGGCGATCTTCGCCATCCTCGCCATCCTCGTGCTCGAGTTCCGCACCTTCCGCTCGACGTTGATCGTGGCCTCGGTCATCCCGCTCGGGATCGCGGGTGGCATCCTGGCCCTCTGGGTCGCCGGACAGACGCTGTCGTTCTCGGCCAGCATCGGGTTCGTGGCCCTGATCGGCATCGAGATCAAGACCTCGATCCTCCTCGTGGACCTGACGAACCGGCTGCGCGCAGACGGCATGGGGCTGGAAGAGGCCATTCGGAAAGCCGGCGAGGTCCGGTTCCTGCCGATCGTGCTGACGAGCCTCACGGCGATCGGGGGATTGCTGCCGATCGCCCTGCAGGGCACCGGGCTGTACGCCCCGCTCGCCTGGGTGATCATCGGCGGGCTCGTGTCTTCAACCTTGCTGGCTCGGATCGTCACGCCGGTGATGTACAAGCTGCTGCGACCGGCGATCGCTCACCCCCAACCCGCGGTCTGAGGAATGGAGGGTCATCTTATGCGTGCGCTCATCACCGGCGCTTCCGGGGGGATCGGGGCGGAGTTGGCCCGGCTCCTCGCCGCGGACCGGTACGATCTGGTGCTCGTCGCCCGGGACACTCAGGCGCTCGATCGCATGGCTGGGGAGCTGCGGACCCGGCACGGCGTCTCGGTGCGGGCGATCCCTGCCGACCTTGCGCGGCCCGGGGCCGCCGAGCGATTGTGGGCGGATCTGGGTGACGCGGGCGGGGTGGACGTGCTCGTGAACAACGCGGGCGTCGGCCTGCATGGGCCGCTGGCCGAGGTCGACCTGGCACGTCTGCGGGACATGGTGCTGCTCAACGTCGCGACGCTCACCGCGCTCACGCGGCTCGCCCTCCCGCCGATGCTCGGGCGCGGGCGGGGCCGGATCCTCAACGTGGCGTCGGTCGCGGCGTATCAGCCAGGCGGTCCCGGAATGGCGGCGTACTATGCGTCCAAGGCCTACGTCCTGTCGTTCTCGAAAGGGCTCGCGCGGGAGCTCTTGGGGAGCGGTGTGAGCGTCACCGCGCTCTGCCCAGGTCCGACCGCCACCGGCTTCGCGACTCGCGCCGACGCGGGCGCGACGAGGATGTACCGCCGGACCTCCGGGCCGGATGCTGCCGCCGTGGCGCTGGCGGGGTATCGCGGGTTGATGCGCGGCCGGATGGTCGTGATCCCCGGCCTCATGACGAAGCTGCTCGCCTTCGCGGGCGAACTGCCGCCGCGCCGCATCGCGCTCGAAGTGAATCGCCTGCTGCTCGCCGCGCCGTCGAGGAGCGACCCGTGAGCCCGGGCGAGTTCGAAGCGGAGAGCACCGGAACGGACATTCATCCCGGGTAACGACGATGCGCCTGTGCGTGTTCTGCGGCTCGAGTCCTGGAAACGGGGATCAGTTTGTCGAGGCGGCGCGCGGGCTGGGGCGCGCGCTGACGGAGCGCGGCATCGGTCTGGTGTACGGCGGGGCGAGCGTCGGCTGCATGGGGGCACTGGCCGACGCCGTGTTGCAGAGCGGGGGTGAGGTGGTCGGCGTGATCCCCCGCGTGCTGGTGGAGCGCGAGATCGCGCACCCCAGGCTCTCGGACCTGCGGATCGTCCAGACGCTGCACGAGCGCAAGGCGCTCATGGCAGACCTGGCCGAAGGCTTCATCGCCCTCCCGGGCGGCGCCGGCACCCTGGACGAGCTGTTCGAGGCGTGGACGTGGGGTCAACTCGGGCTGCACCGCAAACCAGTCGGCCTGCTCAACGTGGCCGGCTACTACGACGCGCTGGCCACTTTCCTCGACCACGCGCTCGGCGCGGGCTTCTTGAACGCGGAACATCGGGGAATGCTCGTGATCGAGTCCCAACCTCAGGCGCTGCTCACCCGATTCGCGAGCTATCAGCCGCCCACGCGGAGTAAGTGGCCGGACGCATCACGGAGTGCTGAGCGGTAATACCTCCGCCATCAGATCCCGCGTGAACGCGATCTCGTCGTCGTTCACCAGGTGGCCCATCCCGGGGTAGATCCGCTCGGTCACCGTGGCGCCCATGCGGGTGAATAGTGCCGCGCTCTCGTCCACGCGGGTCTTGGGGACGTGCGCGTCCACGTCGCTGCACCCCAGGAACACGGGTGTGCCCCCGAACGACCCGGGATACGTCCAGGTTGTTCCCGGCGCCCCGATCACACCGCCGCTGTAGAGAATCACCCCACCATACCGATCGGCGTGCTCCACGGCGAACTCGGCCGTGAGGCAGGCGCCCTGGGAGAACCCGAGGAGCATGATGCGCGTCTTCGGGATCCCTCGCGCGACGACCTCCGCTATCAGCTGCTCGAGCACCCAGAGCCCCGATGAAATCCCCGGCTCGTTCTTCTCCCGTTCGGCCATGAAGCTCAGTGGATACCAGGTCCGGCCGGCGGCCGCCGGCGCGAGGTAGGTGAAGTCGGAGCGCTCGAATCGTGGCACGAGATCGAGAACGTTCTGCGGCCCCGCGTTGCGCCCGTGGACCATGATCATGACGGCGGAGCCCTGCCCGAGCGGCATGCCGGCGCTCGTCAGCGGCTCACCGGCGTGCGGTTTCATCGCTTCTCATTCGGACAGGCGTGGCAGCTTGGACTCGATTTCGGCGCGGTTGGGCTCCTCCCAGGGGGGCAGCTTCAGGTCCTGGCCCAGGCAGGGCAGCGTTTCGTCGGCGGTGAAGCCGGGGGGCACGGTGGCGATCTCGAACAGCACGCCGCCCGGCTCGCGGAAATAGATCGAGCGGAAGTACTGGCGGTCCATCACCTCGGTCACGCGGAGTCCCAGGCGCAGCAGCTCGGCACGCATCCGCAGCTGCTCGTCCGCATCGTTCACCGCCATCGCCACGTGGTGCACGGTGCCAAGGCCGTTCACGCCGGCGACCGTCTCCGGGGCCGGTAGCAGGTCCATGACACGGCCCGGGAGATCACCGCCCCCCCCCACGGCCAGGCGCGTGCGACCCGCGTCCTCGTTGACGACTTCGAATCCCAGGACGTCGGTCAGCAGCTGGAGCGTCCCGCGCGGATCGCGGATCGGCATCGCGACGCTGTGCAGGCCCCGAATGGCGTGGCGGGCATCGACCTCGTCCGACACCCAGGGAGGCCGAGCGTCGTTCGGGCCGGCCACGAGCTCGAGCACGAGCCCCGATGGGTCGGTGATCGCGATGGCCTGCTCGGCAAAGCGCGGGGCGGCCTCGCGCACCGCCACGCCATGCTCGCGCAGCCGGCGCTCCCAGAACCCGAGCGAATCCTGCGGGACGGAAAACGCCGTGACCCGGATCTGACCGGCTCCGTGGCTCCCGACCGGCACCCCCCATCCCTTGTAAGGGAATGTGGTCATGAGGGTCCCGGGCACGCCCGCCTCGTTGCCGTAATAGAAGTGGTAGACGTTGTGATTGTCGAAGTTGACGGTCTTCTTCACGAGCCGCAGACCGAGGACCTTCGTGTAGAAGTCGAAGTCCTGCTGGGCGTCGTTCACCGTGGCGGTGACGTGATGGAGACTGCGGATCAGCTTTTCCACGCCCGGAATCTACACAGGTGGCACTCGGGTTGACCGCTGGGAGGGGCGGCGCGACACTGGTCCCATGGAAATCCCCGGCTACAAGCGGGTCGTGCCGTGGCTCCTCGCCCGCGGCAACCGGGCCTACGAGCGCTGGATGGCCGAGCGCAAGCGGCGGCTGCTCGGCGGGCTGACGGGGATCGTGGTCGAGATCGGACCGGGGGCCGGGGCCAATCTGCCGTATCTCAGGACCGACGTGCGCTGGATCGGCGTGGAGCCGAACCCCCATGCGCGACCGTACCTCGAGCGGGCCGCGCGGGCGGCGGGTGTGACGTTCGAAGTGCGCGAAGGGAGCGCCGAGCGGCTCCCGGTGGCGGACGCGAGCGCCGACGCCGTGGTCGGCACGCTCGTGCTCTGCTCGGTGGCCGATGTCCACGCGGCGTTGCGGGAGATCCGCCGCGTGCTGAGACCGGGCGGGCAGTTCGTCTTCATAGAGCACGTGGCCGCCGAGCCGGGAACGCTGCGCCGGCGGCTGCAACGCTGGGTGCGGCCGGTGTGGCGGGTGATCGCCGACGGCTGCCACCCGGACCGCGAGACGCTGTCCGCGATTCGCTCGGCCGGGTTCGCGCGGGTCGAGGCGGACCAGTTCCAGGCGCCGGCCGGGCTCGTCGCGCCGCACATCGCCGGGATCGCCGTCCAGGCGGGATAACTTGACCGTTGCCGGGAACCGGGCGACACTACGCGCATGAACGAGCAGGATCTGATCCACGATTGGAACCGCGTCGGCGCGGCGTTCGACTGGACCCACGCCCGGGTGGACCTGAACGACGAGACGTTGCGGGACGGCCTGCAATCGCCTTCCGTGAAGGACCCCTCCCTCGAGGTCAAACGGAAGCTGCTGCACCTGATGGCGGACCTGGGCATCGTCGCGGCCGACATCGGTCTCCCCGGGGCCGGCCCCCGGGTGGTGGAGCAGGTGCGGGCACTCGCCCGCGAGATCCGGGACTCGAAGCTGCCGATCTTCCCGAATTGTGCCGCGCGCACCGTGATCGCCGACATCGAGCCGGTGGTGCGGATCTCTCAGGAGATCGGTATCCCGATCGAGGCGGCCACCTTCATCGGCTCCTCCCCGATCCGGCAATACACCGAGGATTGGACGATCGAGCGGATGCTCAAGTCCACCGAGGAAGCGGTGAGCTTCGCGGTGCAGCAGGGGCTGCCGGTCATGTACGTCACGGAAGACACGACGCGGGCCAAACCCGAGACGCTGAAGCAGCTCTACGGGACGGCGATCGACTGCGGTGCGAAGCGAATCTGCCTCGCCGACACGGTGGGGCATGCGACTCCCGACGGCGTGAAGGCGTTGGTGGACTTCGTAAAGAGGGAAATCGTACGGGATAAGGGCGTGAAGATCGATTGGCATGGGCACCGCGACAGGGGGATGGGGGTCATCAACTGTCTGGCGGCGATCGAGGCGGGCGTGGACCGGGTGCACGCGACGGCGCTGGGGGTGGGAGAGCGAGTCGGCAACGCCGAGATGGATCTGCTGATCGTCAATCTGAAACTGCTCGGCGCACACCCGGGCAACCTCTCCAAACTCCCCGAGTACTGCCGCACCGTCGCCGAAGCGGTGGGGATGCCGATCCCGCTCAACTATCCCGTGATGGGGTCCGACGCCTTCCGCACGGGGACGGGCGTGCACGCCGCGGCGATCATCAAGGCGAAAAAGAAGGGCCACGACTGGCTCGCCGACCGGGTGTACAGCTCCATCCCGGCGGCCGAGCTCGGGCTGGAGCAGGTGATCGAGATCTCGCCCGTGTCGGGACTCTCCAACGTGAAATTCTGGTTGCAGCACCACGGATACGACCCGGACGACGACGCGGCGTGTCAGGCGCTATTCGACGCCGCGAAGCGGTCCGATCACACGCTGACCGCGGAGGAGTGCCACAACCTGCTGCGGCAGGGCGCATGGCGGTAGGAGCGTTCCGGGAGCTCGAGCGCTCGTACTTCGACCTCCGCTGGCATCTCGATCCCGTCGCCGCCACGCTGGCGGGGCTCACGGGGTACGACGACCACTTCGGACGCTACA
>Ga0326726_10005619_pt1 | contig 11339 bp, 9 predicted proteins | sample MHFenrmetagenome_2_FD_207603 | JGI IMG/M metagenome (GOLD analysis project Ga0326726, IMG submission 207603) | Lab enriched peat soil microbial communities from Michigan Hollow, Ithaca, NY, United States - MHF15MN | ecosystem: Environmental > Terrestrial > Soil > Wetlands > Peat | place: USA...
TGTGCTGTCGGGCCAGCCAACGGTGTCGACGGTGACGAAGTCGATTCTTGCAAAAGTCATCAATCTTGACGGAACGAAACGTTATAACGGCAATGTGAATTTTGAGTCATCGAATTTTGGCGAAAACGGGACCATTGCCGGAATAGGATCGGAGACGCTGATACTGGCGGGTTCAGGAAGCGTAGCTTCAGCCACAGTTTTGAACGACAAGCAGCCGCTGATCCAGGGAACCCTGACGTTGACTGATGGTACAAATGGTGGCTTGAGCGGCAACTATACTTTGACAGGTGGCACCCATTTTGGCACCATCATCAATAATCCGACGTTCATTCCTTCGAATATACCTCCGAAGCAGATCGATGATGATTCAGAAGAAATTCTGAGACGTCGGAAATTGCAATCGACAACTCCGGATGACCCTCTTATAACGGCAGGCAATTTTTCGTTGCTGAAGGGATCTCACCTCTGATTCGCAATGCATTGATATGGCAGAGGTGTTCAGCAATTCATCAGCCAAGTGGGTAAAGTCAGAAAGGCCGTCTCATGGTTGCTCATGAGACGGCCTTTGTTCGATTCTGCGATGGTACTTCGCCGGATGACGTTGCAACCAAAGCAGCAGGTCCGGGACTTTTTTCAGCTCTCTTTCAGCAATCCCTGCATTTCGTAACCGCAGAGGAATGCCGCTGCATCGAGTTTTCCGAGTGCTTCGAGCCATGACTCCATGACGTGTTCAGCTGTTGCTGCAGGTTTGATGCCTGCTGCTTTGCCTGTTGTCGGCTTGCCCGTTACCGGTGTTTCCGTTGCATGGAGCAGCCCGTCAAGCATGATCCAGGATGCGATGAGCGTGAGCCGTCGTTCCCTGAACCAATCTTTTCCGTGAAGATGCTGAAACTGCATGAAGTCACTGAAATGGCCGTCGCCGGATTCGAATAACCCCCTTATCGATTTCATCATCCAGGATTCCGGGTCGCGAACAGCCTCCATTGAGGGTTTCAGGGAGAGCAGGCAGGAGAAAAGGTCGACGATATCGGTGCCGTTCATCGGCATTGCCGGATCTTCGGCCCAGAGGGCGGCCAGCGTGTTGCCCAGCAGCCACTGGTCGATGAGTTGCTGCTGCAGCAGTCCATTATGTTCCAGCATCTTCTGGATGCATTCCAGTGCGATCAGGTTCCTGATCAGGCGGCGGTAACAGCCGTGTTTATCCTTTCCGATTCCGATCGCAGACTTCAGGCGTTTTTCCCCCGGTACCCTCACGAATTCGACTTCAAGGTTCAGGGCGTTCAGGTATCGCCCGGCTGCCAGCGTGGAAACGCCAGGAAGGGGCGCAAGCGGTTTTTCCATGACCACCTCAAACTGGAATGACAGCTTTTCGAGCAGCGTTTCGCAGTGCTTCCCGAACTCGGCTGCCGCCGCTGTGTCGCTGAAGGTTTTCGGCGATCGTTCTTCCATGAGTTGGGCGAGCTGTGACGAAACAATCTGATGTATCGGCCTGAGGCTCATGGAAAGTGCCTCTGTCTCGATCGATACGACGCCTCTTCCACCGAGGTCTTCGCAGACGCGATCATACGGTTTCAGTCTAGACGGCTTTAACACCCTGAAGTCGAGGAACACGTTGTACTGGTAGCCGCTCAGTGTTGTAAACAGGCCGTTCTCACGGATTCCGGCGCATGACCGGATGTACTCGAGTCCGCTTCTGTGGTCCTTGAACACGACATAGGCGTCATGGTCATGGGGCAGCAGCAAAGCATCGGCGAGCAGGGTCTGCCGGAGCGTCCCGTCGTAGAGGCACGCCGCCGAAACCCGTATCCACCCTTCTGACGCCTCATACCGGTTGTTGAAAAGAATGAGGGCTCGCTCGTCTCCGAGCCTGTTGGAGTAGGCGAAAATATTCTCGTCAACATTTCCATCAGGGGAGTAGAGGTCGAACAGGAAAAAGTTGCAGACGTCAGCGAACAGCTTTCGCTTCTTCATGATCGGAAAAATCTCTCGGTAGTGGCGACCGACCAGCTCTCCGTCAGGCTGTTCGTCGTAGTAGGCCCGTGCATACTCCATACCGTATTTTTCGGTCAGGCCTTCGACCTGCCCGTGTCCGATCATCGGGAGCCCCGGCATGGTCAGCATCATCATGCACACCCCGAAATACTTGTCGCCCTTGCCGAACTGGGCAATAGCCGTATCCTCGTCAGGATTGTTCATGAAATTGACATATCGCTTCAGGATCTCCGCATCGAATTCGAGGGTGTTCTTGATGAGCTGGCGGTAACTGGCGTTGTCCTCCTTTTTGAGCATGTGCATGAACGCGCTGTTGTAAACCCGATGCATGCCGAGTGTCCGGACGAAGTAGCCTTCGAGCATCCAGAATGCTTCGGCGAGGAGCAGTGTGTCGGGCACCTCGCTGGCGACCCGGTCAACCACTTCACGCCAGAACTCTACAGGGATGGCCGCTTCGAATTCCGCCATGCTCATGGACCAGGCGTTACGAGACGGCACGCCGGATGCATGTCCGTGCAGCGGATACCACAGTCGCTGGATGTGCATTTTTGCCAGTACCATGGCCGCGTCGAACCTTATGACCGGGAACATTCTTGCGACATGAAGAATCTGGCGGATGACGCCCTCACGGACCTCAGGGTCAAGGAAGTTGAGCTGGGCGGTGTCGTTCCACGGCATGATGGTGCCGTCGTTGCCGTGATAGATGTAGCGAGTGTCGCCGGTAAGGTGATCGACTCTCTTGAAGGTCACTGCTGCGTCGGAGCGGTTCCAGTAGCCGTCTTCGATATGGATTCCGTAACGGTTGTCCGCACTCAGGTTCGGGCCGTTGTAGGTGTAATTGGGATAGGGTGACACTGTGGTGCCGAGGAACCAGTCGGGTTTTTCCCTCACCAGTTCGGAATCTATACCGGTATGGTTCGGTACCATGTCGCTGGCAAGGCGTATGCCCCGCCGGATTGCCCGGTTTCGGAGATCGAGATATCCGTCGTAACCGCCAAGTTCATCAGCGATGTCATACTTTTCCAATGCATAAGCCGAGGCCTTGGCTTCTGGATTGCCCTGGAGTTGCTTGATTTTCTGTGATGCATGGCTACGTTGCCACAGCCCGATGAGCCACAGCGAAGTGAATCCCCGCTCGGCGAGCATGTCAAGTTCCTGATCGGGGATGTCCTGCAGGCGGCTTATCGTGTACCCGTATTGGCGACTGAGCTGGTCGAGCCAGACGTAAGTGCTTTTGGCAATCATTACAACTTCAGGCATCCATGAGGAGTCGTGGGAGTAACGGGCGGGAGCGTCTACAAGGCTCGAATAGGCAGGGACGTGCACCTCCTGGTCACCCATGACGCCGTTGGAGACCCCTTGCTCCTGCGCCAGCTTTTCAAAGAAAAGGTATCGATCCTCATCCTCGATAAGGGTTATCGCCTCGTCGAGCATCTCCCAGAAGGGAGAATCATCGAGCAGGTCGGCCCAGTGCAAACGGATGTACCTCAGCTGGGCGAGAAGCGAATCAGGAGCATGCTTCAGGGGCTTGGTGAGCAGTTCGTCGATGTCGACGTTATCGGGGCCTATGGGTCCGGCTTCTTTCATGGCGCTTTTCATGGCCTTGACCAGGTGCGGATAGGTCCTGTTGCCGCGAAGTTCACTATCCGAAAGAAGATCCGCGAACTGTTCGAGTGCCGGGTTCTGGTTGTTGAGCCAGACCAGATAGGACTCTTCGACAGTCTCGACCAGGTGTGCGCTGCTGCTCAGGTACTCATCAGGGCTTTTCTGCGAGCGGTACAGCTCCTGCGGAGGAAAGAGCTCGAGAAAATCGCCGAGATACTCCCTTGTGTGCCAATGGGATGTTTCTGTATCGAGTATGGAAAGCGCAGAGCCTGAAAGGCCGGAAGCCTTGGCTATGACATGGTGGAACAGTTCGTGCAGCAGTTTCATGCCGTGGAACTGCGCAGGAAGAATCTTCTTTACATCATCACCCTTGACCAGCGAGATCCGGTTGTTGATCACTTCGGTCTGTTGCTCAGCCTGAATAAGCGCTTTATGGCGTTCAGGCGGCAGAAGAAGCAGTTCGGGATCGTGCAGGTGATAGCGGTCCCTTGCCTTGCGATTGATATAGAAATGTTCTTTTCCAGAATTGCTGGAATCGGTGCTCATGGCGGGCATAGCGTGCTCAGGATATTTCGATCAAGGTCACGGTTTTTCGGCAGGGCGGTCATCAGGGAGCATCATTCAGGCAGCCAGCCCCGGCATTGAAACCGCTAACGACGGTCAATCGAGGTGTTTTCGATCAATCGTAAGGTACGCAATAATATTGTCGGCTGAAACCGGAGTTTTCGGCTTGTTGATGTGTTAAGAATTCTCATTATGAGACAAAGGGGGGCATTTCGCCGAATGAAATTTGCCGAATTTGTAGACGGGTACGGAGGAAGAGCCTGCGCTGTTAATGTTCGGGATGTTATTGTCAATTATGCGCTTGAATTTGGCATGATATTTGATGAATAAATGGTCCCTGTCGAAACAGATGCCAGAATCATCGACAGTCGTTATTTCTTGTGGGTAGCTCTATTAAATAATACGTGCAAGGATCAATTTCGAGGAGGACGAAGCACAGAAACCTTAGAGGTAGGCCTTCGTGTCCGCTCTTTTCGGGTTTCGATTCCGCCGAGTCGGGACTGATGTTGCCGATCGAATTGCGTAACAGGTCAATAGAGTCGCCAGTGTATACTGAGCCCTGTGTGGTGTTGCAGGGTGGTGTATGCAGATTGATGAACTGAACGAAATCCTGATGACATTGACACCGGAACTCATGATAGCCATCGAGGCCAGCCTGCAGTCAGGCAGGGCGATTCTCAGGTACGAAAGGCACCTTCAGCCTCCTGGAAAGCGGGATGAGGCAGCAGTGATTTACGATGTCGGCCACAGATCCAATGAACTGATCAAAAACCGTCTCTCCATGACCGGGTTGCCGTTCATGAGCGAACGGGGACGTATCGTCCCATACGAAGAGAGGGCCGGTTGGGAGCGGTTCTGGCTTGTCGATCCTCTTGAAAGTGAGCAGGGGTTCGTATCGGGTATCGGTGAATATACAGTCAGTATCGCATTGATCGAATTTCATGAACCGGTGCTCGGCGTAGTTTATGCTCCCCTGATTGACGAGCTCTATTTCGCCAGCCGTGAGACCGGAGCATACAGGGTAAGCGAAGCGAGCAGTTCTTCAGCATCGAGTATAAGGCTGATTCGCGCATCGAAGAGTGGCTCGCTCAAGGAATCACGCCATTACCGGCTGCTCGTCAGCCGTTCCAGTTTCGACGAAAGAACGATAAGATATATCGAAGAATTGAAGCAGCAGTATCCGGAAATCGATGTCGTGCCGAAAGAGAGCGCACTGAAACTCTGCATGTTGGCTGCCGGGGAGGCCGACCTCTATCCCGGGCTCGACACCAGCATCGAATGGGAAACGGCAGCAGGACATGCAATTATGAAAGCAGTGGGAAAGAACATAGTCGATATTTCCAGCGGCAGGGAACTGATCTATAATAAACCGGATATTCACAACCCCTCTTTCATAGCGAAGTGAAGGTGGTACATCCTTTTTCTTTTGGATTCGTCGTCTCATTTTGAGACACGCTCCGTCACTCCCTTAATCGATCGGAATCTCATCTGATCGATTGCTTTTTTTAGAGATTACGTCATCAGTACGTTGAGTGGGCCCGGTTACTCAACAGTCGACAATATATTCATCTATATTTACTATATTGTTCCTTCTTGAGACAGATGGGGCTTGGACTTGGCAACTCCTGATAGATTAATAAGGAATCATGAAAGGAATCATCCTTGCGGGGGGGTCGGGAACCCGCCTTTATCCTGTGACCAGAGGCATATCGAAACAATTGCTTCCGGTTTACGACAAGCCGATGATCTACTATCCCCTCACCACCCTGATGCTTGCAGGGATCAAGGATATCCTGATCATAACCACGCCTGAAGACCAGCCATCGTTCATCAAACTGCTGGGTGACGGCAGCGACTGGGGCATCTCGCTCAGCTACACGGTTCAGCCGAGCCCGGACGGGTTGGCGCAAGCGTTCATACTCGGAAGGGAGTTCATCGGTAATGACGATGTTTGCCTGGTTCTGGGTGATAACATCTTTTTCGGTTACAGTTTCAGCTCCATGCTCGAGGAGGCCGTCCAGACCGTCTCCGACCAGCGGAAGGCTGTGGTATTCGGGTATTATGTCAGTGAGCCGGAACGTTACGGCGTGGTAGAGTTCGACAGGGACGGACGGGTGCTGTCGATTGTCGAAAAGCCTGAAAAGCCGAAATCCAGCTATGCAGTGGTCGGACTCTATTTCTATCCCAATGATGTTGTAGGAGTTGCCGAAAACGTAAGGCCCTCGGCCAGGGGTGAACTGGAAATCACTTCGGTGAACGAGGCGTACCTTGATCGGGGAGATCTTGTCTGCTCCATTATGGGCAGGGGGTTTGCCTGGCTCGATACCGGTACTCACGACTCCTTCCAGCAAGCCGGCAACTTTATCGAAACTGTCGAAAAACGGCAGGGGCTCAAAATCGCCTGCCCGGAAGAGATCGCCTGGCGCAGTGGCTGGATCAGCGATGAAGTGCTGGAGCGCCTTGCTGCACCGCTGCTCAAGAACCAGTATGGCCAGTATCTCCGGAAGCTTCTCGAACGGGGTCATGAACGCTCTGCATGAGCTTTTCTCGCCGGCGAATCGTTGAAATCCTTATTCTTATTTCAATATGCATGTCATAAAGACCGCTTTGCCGGAAGTTCTGTTGTTTGAACCAGTGGTGTTCGGCGACGAGCGCGGTTATTTCTTCGAATCTTTCAGGCAGGACGTGTTCGACCAGCATGCGGGACGGAGAAATTTTGTGCAGGACAACGAGTCGTTTTCGCGATATGGGGTTCTACGCGGCCTGCATTACCAGAAACCTCCTTATACACAGGGTAAGCTTGTCCGTGTCATTCAGGGGAGCGTACTCGATGTCGCAGTCGATATCCGCAAGGGTTCGCCCAACTTCGGCCGCCATGTGGCCGAACTGCTCAGCGACCAGAACCGACGAATGTTGTGGATACCGCCGGGATTTGCCCACGGTTTTGCCGTGTTGAGCAGTACCGCGATTTTCAGCTACAAATGCGATGCCTACTATGCACCGGGCCACGAAGCGGGAGTCCGGTGGAACGATCCCGACATCGGCATCGATTGGAAGCTTCCCCCTGCAGATGTCAGTCTTTCTGAAAAGGATAGACTCCAGCCTGTGCTGCAGGATATCGAAGGTGTGGTTCTGCCCTCCTGATGATTTTCAGGTTTGTTTAGATACAGTACTTTTTTTACAGGATCCGAATGAATATTCTCGTTACCGGAAGCAGGGGGCAGCTCGGTTCAGAACTGCAGGAACAGCAGAACCGGCATATCGGCCACACCTGGTTTTTCAGGGACCTGCCGGAGCTCGACATTACCAGCACGGGGCATGTCGAGAGATTCTGCCGCGATCGCGCCATTGAGGCAATCATCAACTGCGCGGCCTATACGGCTGTGGACCGTGCGGAAACTGATGCCGATATGGCATTTAAGGTGAACCGGGACGGCGCTTCAGCACTTGCCTCGGCGGCAAAAGCCTGCGGTGCGCTCCTTCTGCATGTTTCGACTGATTATGTCTTTGACGGAAACAGCTGCCGTCCCTACCGCGAAGATGACCCGGCCTCACCGCTCGGTGTCTATGGGCAATCCAAATGGGAGGGTGAAGAGGCGATCCGCATGACAGCGCCCTCCTACATGATCATCAGGACCTCCTGGCTCTATTCGATCCACGGACAGAATTTCATCAAGACCATGATCAGGCTCGGAAGCGAGCGGGAATCGATCGGCGTGGTGTTTGACCAGGCAGGCACCCCGACATGGGCGGCCGACCTTGCAGCCGCCATTGTCACGATCCTTGACCGGCACGATTCCAGCCGGCAGTATGCTGAAACCTACCATTATTCCAACGAAGGTGTCTGCTCCTGGTACGATGTCGCCAGAGCCGTCATGGATGCCAAAGGCCTCCCTTGCCGAGTTTACCCGATCGAGAGCGCCGATTATCCGACGCCGACGAAACGGCCCCATTACAGCGTACTCAACAAAAAGAAGATCAGGGAAGCATGGGGTCTGGAGATTCCCCATTGGCAGGACTCGCTCGACAAGATGCTTGCCCGCTGCCAGTGATTCCATCACTCAGCATTCATAATTCATCACTCATAATTCAGCATTCTTCATTCATCACTCATCATTCAGATGCACATTCTCATAACCGGCGGAGCAGGTTTTATCGGGTCGCATGTCGTCAGGCATTTCCTGAAGAGCCATCCATCCTACTCCATAACAAACCTGGACAAGCTCACTTACGCCGGTAACCTGGCCAATCTCAGGGACCTCGAATCCTCCCCGAACTACCGGTTTGTCAAAGGTGATATCGCCGACGGCGCGTTTCTGCTGAAACTGTTCGAAGAGCAAAAGTTCGATGGGGTCATCCACCTTGCCGCTGAATCGCATGTCGACCGTTCCATCGCCAATCCGTCAGAGTTCGTGGTATCCAACGTGCTCGGGACAGTCAACCTTCTCATTGCGGCAAGGGCAGCATGGGATGGGCAGTACGACGGAAAACTGTTCTACCATGTCTCGACCGACGAGGTCTACGGTACGCTCGGCAGTGACGGACTTTTTACGGAATCGACTCCGTACGATCCGCACAGCCCGTATTCCGCGTCGAAAGCCTCTTCGGACCATTTCGTGCGGGCGTTCCACGACACCTACGGCCTGCCGGTAGTGATAAGCAACTGTTCGAACAACTACGGGCCGTTCCAGTTTCCGGAGAAGCTTATCCCGCTGTTCATCAACAACATCCGTCTGCAGAAGCCCCTTCCGGTTTACGGCAAAGGGGAGAACGTCCGGGACTGGCTCTGGGTTCTCGATCACGCACGGGCGATCGATGTCATCTACCATCGCGGCAGTAAAGGCGAGACATACAACATCGGCGGTCATAACGAATGGACCAACATTGCACTCATCAAGCAGCTCTGCAGCATCATGGACCGGAAGCTCGGGCGGGAAAGCGGTGCATCGGAATCCCTGATCACCTATGTGACCGACCGTGCAGGGCATGACCTTCGCTACGCCATCGATGCCTCCAAGCTGCAACGCGAGCTCGGGTGGACTCCCTCCGTGACCTTCGAACAGGGGTTGGAAGAGACCGTCGACTGGTACCTCGACAACCAGGCCTGGCTCGACGAAGTTACATCGGGGGCTTACCAGCACTATTACGAAAGGATGTACGCAGGCCGTTGATGATTGTCGGAATAGTTAACATAACAACCACATCCCCCTGATTCAGCCATGATCATACCAGTGATTCTCAGCGGAGGCGCAGGAACCAGGCTCTGGCCGCTTTCGAGGGCCATGTATCCCAAGCAGCTTCTTCCGCTATTCGGAGAACGTACTATGTTGCAGGATACCGTGCTGCGTCTTTCGACAGTTGAAGACGTCGGCCCGCTCATCTGCGTGTGCAACGATGAACACCGCTTCCTTGTCGCCGAGCAGCTTCGGGAGATCGACGCTGAAGCCGGAAGCATCGTCCTTGAACCCTGCGGTCGCAATACGGCACCTGCTGTAGCCATTGCAGCTTTGCTGCTCAGCGAAAGCCGGCCGGGATCGCTCATGCTCGTCATGCCCGCCGACCACGTCGTCCTGGACCGGAAAGCCTTCGCTGAGTCGATCGAATCGGGAAAGCGTTCCGCTGAGGCTGGCAAACTCGTGACGTTCGGGATCGTGCCGGTCACTCCGGAAACAGGCTATGGCTATATCAGGGTTGAGCACGATGCCGACCACGCCCCTGACGTGCGGCCGATAGCCGAGTTCGTCGAAAAACCCACACTGGAAAAAGCCGAGAGCTATCTCGCTTCCGGGGACTATTTCTGGAACAGCGGCATGTTCCTGTTCAGGCCTGAAACCTTCCTGGCGGAGCTGGAAGCCGCCCAGCCAGAGATGCTCGCATCATGCAGGAGCGCCGTGCAGCACGCAAAACGAGACCTCGATTTTCTTCGACTCGACCGGGAATCTTTCGAAGCATGTCCATCGAATTCGATCGATTACGCTGTCATGGAGAAGACTGCGAACGGGGTGGTCGTTCCGCTGGATGCCGGCTGGAACGACGTCGGCGCATGGTCTGCCCTCTGGGACGTCCAGGATCGTGACGAAGAGGGAAACGTCAAGCGGGGCGATGTCCTGGTGCATGGAGTGCGAAACTGCTACCTGCACGCCACCAGCCGCCTGGTAGCTGTCGTAGGTGTCGATGACCACGTGGTCGTGGAGACGGCCGACGCGGTGCTCGTGGCTTCGAAAGATCGAGTGCAGGAGGTAAAGGCGATCGTCGAGCAGCTCAAAATGCAGGATCGTGAAGAACCTCTGATCCACCGTCGTGTCTACCGGCCATGGGGGTCGTACGAGACCGTCGACCAGGGGGAGCGCTTCAAGGTCAAGCGTATCACGGTCAAACCGGGCGCGGCCCTTTCCCTGCAGAAGCACAATCATCGTGCCGAGCACTGGATAGTCGTTACAGGCAACGCGATGGTCACGGTCGAAGCGAACAGGGTGCCTCTGGCCGAGAACCAGTCGATCTATATACCTGTAGGTGCATGCCATCGGCTCGAAAACCCCGATGAAGTACCGCTGGAACTGATCGAGGTGCAGTCGGGCGGATACCTCGGCGAGGATGATATCGTGCGACTCGAAGATAATTACGGTCGTCTGTGACACCTTACCGGACGGCCTTCCGGTTTTGATGGCACCGATTAATATCATACATTTATTTTTTGATAGGGCGGTCAGTTACGATTTCAATCAAAATCCTGGTACCATATGTCTGAAGAATTTAAATCCCCCTTTCAGGTGCAGCAGCCTCCGGTGCAGCAGGGCGGTGGCGACGTCGTCAAAGGTGATTTGTCGACCATTCTCGTAGGTTTGGGCATCATGCTGGACGGCACCCTGACACCCCTGAGCAAAATAGTGGCACAGACGCTCGATTCGCTGACGGTTGTGGCCAAACAGATTCTCGACGGCCTCAACACATCGATCAACGATAATAATAAAGGTCGTTAAACGACTGGTTACCGGTTGTTGCCGGGACGCATAGCCATGAGTTTCAGGCAGGCCTTTTCGCAAGAAAGGCCTGCCTTTCTCTTTTCCTGCCGATTCTCGTATATTCACTCTTTTCCGTAGAGCCGGGCAAGCCCCCTCTCTGCATATGAAATTCCAGTTTGACATTCTGACAGCCATGCCCAACAACTTTCCCGAGTA
>Ga0326726_10005620_pt1 | contig 11339 bp, 9 predicted proteins | sample MHFenrmetagenome_2_FD_207603 | JGI IMG/M metagenome (GOLD analysis project Ga0326726, IMG submission 207603) | Lab enriched peat soil microbial communities from Michigan Hollow, Ithaca, NY, United States - MHF15MN | ecosystem: Environmental > Terrestrial > Soil > Wetlands > Peat | place: USA...
CGCCGGCGCGCCCGCGGCGCCGCGCTCGGTGCGTGCGATACGCTTCTGGACGGCCCCGGACCGTACGCGAATCGTTCTCGACATGAACGGCGCGGCGCGCTACGACATCCACGCGGCACCGGACTCCCGCGAAATCTCGATCGCCCTCGCGGGGTGCCGGGTCGCGCCGGGCGTGCGGGACGTCGCCGTGCGAGACGGCCTCGTGGACCGGATTCGCGTGAGCCGCACGGGGACGCGCGTCGAGATCGCGATCGAGCTCGCGAGGGAGGGCTCGTTCACCCATTTTGCCCTTGAGCCCGCCCGCGGGAAGCCCTCCCGTATCGTCGTCGACGTTGCGGGGAAGGCGGTGATCCGGGAAGTCCCTGTCGCGGAATCCCCCGCGACGGAGGACGCACCCGGAGAGAAGACCCGGCGCGATGCCGCGCCTTCCGCGGAAGGGACGCGGCGGACGCCGGCCGAGCGCGGTCAGAATCGCGTCGTTATCATCGATGCGGGGCACGGCGGCGACAAACCGGGAACGATATCGCGGAGCGGGATTCAGGAGAAGACGCTCACTCTGAAGCTCGCGAAGATGCTCAAGACCGAGATCGACGCCTATCCGGGGTATCGCGCGATCCTCACTCGTGAGGGGGATTACGACGTCTATTGGGTCCGGCGAGTCACGTTCGCCCGGGAGAAGGGCGGGGACGTTTTCGTGAGCCTGCACTTCAACTCGAACGTCAATCGGAAGCTGCGGGGTCTCGAGCTCTACATTCTTTCCCTCACGGCCTCGGACGATAACGCGGCGGCCGTCGCGGAGCAGGAGAATCTCGCCGCCGAGATCGGCGCCGACACTGCGGGCTCCAACGACGATCTCAAATCGATCCTCTTCGACGTGAGCCGCGCGAACGCGATGCGCCTCAGCTCGGCGATGGCGGACGACGTAGCCTCCGTGCTCCGCCGGGATCCGCCCATCCCGTTCAGAAAGGTCAAGCAGGCGCCGCTCATCGTTCTGCGCGGGATCACGATGCCTTCGATCCTCGTCGAGGGGGGCTTTCTCTCGAATCGCGCGGAAGCGGCGGCCATCTCGAAGGACGGCTACCTCCGCTGGCTCGCGAAGTCCCTCGCGGAGGGGATCGTCACGTTTCTCAAGGACAACCCCCCGGCGGAAACGGCCGGGGGCAACTGAGCGAGGTTGAACGGTGCGTTTTGAGAGGTTCTCTCGCGTCATCAAGGAGGACATCGGGCTCAAGGTCATCTCAGTCCTGTTTGCCGTCTTTCTCTGGCTGTACGTGACGGCGCAGGTCGGGGAGCGACAGACTTTCCGCGTGCCGCTCGAGTTCGCGAACATGCCGGAGAGCCTCACCGTCGTGCACGACGTGCCGAAGGACGTCGCCATCATGATGCGGAGCACGAGGAGCGAGCTCCTCAAGCTCCGACTACTCAGCAACATCAGGGCGACGATCGACCTCGGCGGGGCGAGGCGTGGAAGGGTCATCGTGCCGCTGTCGGTGGACATACTCAACCTGCCGTCCGGGTTCAAGCGGGAGGATGCGACGATCGTCGGCCCGAAGTCCCTCGCGCTCGATTTCGAGCGCGTCGTTCACGTGTCCCTGCCCGTTATACCGGTGCTCCGAGGCTCGGTCGCGAAGGATATGATTCTCGTCGGCAGGCCGGTCGTCACTCCGGAGCGGGTCATCATGAGCGGCCCCGAGAGCGCCGTGGCCGGCGTCGCGGCAGTGGAGACGGCGCCGATCGACCTGGGGAACAGGCGGGGGAAGCTCTCGCACGAGGTACTCCTCCGTCCGGGGCCCGGCTGCGAGGCGGTCCCGGCGAAGGTTCTCGTCGAGCTCGAGGTGTCGAAGCGCGCCGTCCGGACGATCACCGGAATACCGCCGACGCTCCTGCAGGGGGAGGAGGGGTACGATATCGAGTATTCGCCGAAGACCGCCGCGCTGACCGTCGAGGGACCCGAGGAGCTCGTGAATGCGCTCGTACCCGACGACATCTCTATCATTCTCAATATTGCTCCGGGCTCTCGCGGGACCGTCCGGATCCAGCCCGAGGTCATCGTTCCCCAAGGGATCGACACCTTCTCCCTCGACGTCGCGTCGTTCGAGGTGAGGGTGCTGCCGAAACGGTAGGGCTGCTCCTATGGAAATCGACCGGAGGGCAAAGAACCTGAACAGGGATTACAACATCCTCTCTTCCTACCTGAACCGGTGGGTGACGGTCATCGTCTTCTCCGCGATCGTAGCGCTCGCGTTCGGCGCGATCTACATCAAGTCGGATGACGCGGCGCACATTCCCGTCGTCATCGGCGTCTCGGCGCTCGATTCCACGCGCGCCGGACCCGCCCTCGAGTCGTTCGCGGAGTTCTGCCGCGGCAAGGGGTGCGGCGACATACGGTGGCGGTATCTTCGTCCCGATGCCGCGCTCAAGGGATGTGACTTCTACATCACGACCTCTGTCAGCCTCTCCACGCCGCTTGCCAGGGGTTCCCTCGGATGCGCGCTCATCGCCGCCGAGCGGGAAGCGCACCGCTACTCGAGAAGCGCGGTGATCGTTCGAGCGGGGGTTCGTTCGCTCCCCGCGAGCGGCGCCCGCGTCATATTCACGTCCCCCCGTTCCGCGTCCGGCTTTCTCGCCCCGTATCGTTCTCTCGAACGCGCGGGGTACGCGCCGTCCCGGGGGACGATCGATTTCGCCGGGGCTCGCCCACGCGAGGAGCGCGTCGTTTTCGGCGTGCTGTACGGGGCGTACGACGCGGGGGGCATCTCCCTCGACCGCCTGCAGTCGATGGAACGCTCCGGCATCCTGCGCCGGGGGGAGCTCGACGTCCTCTGCGAGGGGGAGGCGCTCCCTGAGATCGTTCTCGCCTACGATCCGGCGAGGTACACGGCGGACCGAAAGAGCTTCGTGGGACGCTTGCCCGGCCTATTCGACCGCTCGCCGCGCTCCCTGCGCCGCGAGCTCGCGGCGGTCGGCATGGCCGGTTTCTATGTTCCCCGCGCGGATGATATCAAGCTCATAGAGAGGCTCCGGACGATGGTCCCGGCCTCGTGCCTCCCCGCCGCCGCGGTCGTCGGCGCGGCGCGCCCCTAAGCCGCCCCGCGTCGCCCGCAGGGGAACCCGTTGACCGGACCGGGGTTGACCGGTATATTAGTGGGTCATACGGCCGGCATGGGGCGCGGGAACTTGAAGCGAGGAATGCACGTGCGACGAAACACGCTGAAGCAGTGGCTCCCGTTCATCATCTGGGCGGCGCTCGTGTTCGTGGTGTCGTCGATCCCCCGCCTGTCGGTCCCGGACCTCGGCATGCCGCGCTGGTCCGACAAGGTCGCTCATTTCATCGAATACGCGGTGCTGGCGTTTCTCTTCTACCGGGGTGAGGGCGGGCAGCGGTGGCGGATGGGGATTCCGGCCTGGCTCCTCGTGATCGTGGCGACTCTCGCGATCGCGAGCCTCGACGAGTACCATCAGCGGTTCATCCCCGGACGCGATTCCAGCATCATGGACTGGACGGCGGACGGCGCCGGGATCGTCGTCGGCACGGTGATCGGCATGGTGCGCTTCGGGACCTTCTCGAGGCGCGCGGAGAAGGCATGAAGTTCGTAAGACCGAGAGGCACGAACGATTTCTTCGGGGAGCGCATGGAGGTTTGGCGCGAGGTGGAGCTCGCTCTCTCCGGATTCCTCCGCAGCGCCGGATACCGCGAGATACGGACCCCGATCTTCGAGTCGACCGAGCTCTTCGTGCGCACGGTGGGAGAGGCGACCGATATCGTGACGAAGGAGATGTACACCTTCGCCGACAAGAAGGGGCGGAGTCTCACGCTGCGGCCGGAGAATACGGCCCCCGTCATGCGCGCATACCTGGAGAACGGTCTCAACCGAGCGGCGGGCATCGTGCGGTTCTACTACATCGGTCCGATGTTCCGCTACGACCGGCCTCAGGCCGGGAGATTCAGGCAGTTCCACCAGATCGGAGCCGAGGCGCTCGGCTCGCCGGGCCCCGCCATCGACGCGGAGATCATCGACGCGAGCCTCGCCCTGTACCGGACGCTCGGGTTTCCGCCCCTCGAGGTCCGGCTCAACAGCGTCGGTTGCCCCGTGTGCCGGCCGGCTTTCAAGGAGATCCTCACGGCGAGCCTCGCCGGGCTCACGGGGGAGCTCTGCACGGCCTGTCTCGAGCGTACGGGAACGAATCCACTCAGAATATTCGACTGCAAGGAATGCGCCCCGGTGAAGGAAAAGCTCCCCCGCATCACCGATCACCTCTGTGACGAGTGCCGCGAACACTTCGCGACTCTCCAGGGGATTCTCGCCGCGACGGGCATCCGCTACGTGCTCGACCCGCTCCTCGTGCGGGGTCTCGATTACTATACGAAGACCGCGTTCGAGATCCTCCACCCCTCTCTCGGCGCGCAGAACGCGCTCTGCGGGGGCGGCCGCTACGACGGCCTCGCGGAGGACTGCGGCGGGCCCGCCGTCCCCGCCGTCGGCTTCTCGGCGGGTCTCGAGCGCCTCATGGAGGTGCTCCCCGGCGAATTCGGCGCCGCGCGGAGGGCGCGGGAGACGGAGGTCTCCATCGCGGTGCTCGACGACTCATCCGTCGCGCGCTCCCTCGTCGTCGCGCGCGATCTGCGCTCGAGAGGGTTCACGGTTCTCGTGGACCTTTCGGGGAGGGCCATGAAGAAACAGCTCAAGGCGGCCTCGGACGCCCGATCGGCGTTCACGGTGATCGTCGGTCTCGCGGAGATCGAGCCGGGCTCGGTCGCGCTCAAGAACATGGCGACGGGGGAGCAGCGTCCGGTTCGCGACGGGGATCTCGGCGCCGAGATCGAAAAGGAAACGGGAGCGACGAATGGTTGAAGGAGCGATCGATCATTTCTCGACCGAGTGGAGGCGCACGCATCGCTGCGGCGAGCTCTCCGCGCGGGACGCGGGGACCGAGGTCGTCATCGCCGGCTGGGTGAAGCGGGTGCGTGAGCTCGGCTTTCTCACCTTCGTCGATCTGTGGGATCGCACGGGAATCGTGCAGCTCGTCGCCGAACGGGGCCAGGGGGACATCCATGCGCTCTTTCAATCGCTCAGGGCCGAAGACGTGATCGCCTGCGCCGGCGCCCTTCGAAGGCGCCCGCAGGAGATGATCAATCCGAACATGAAAACGGGGGAGGTCGAGGTCGTCGCGGCGCGCGTCGCGGTGCTCAACCGGAGCGAGGTTCCCCCGTTCACGGTAACGTCCGACGTGCAGGCGAACGACGATCTGCGCCTCAGGTACCGGTACCTCGATCTCCGCCGCGACCCGCTGCAGTGGAACATCGAGATGCGGCACCGCCTCTCGCTCGCGGTGCGCGAGTTTCTGTCGGGCGAGGGGTTCCTCGAGATCGAGACCCCGATGCTCGTGCGGCGCACACCCGAGGGAGCGCGCGATTACATCGTGCCGAGCAGGCTCCAGCCCGGAAAATTCTACGCCCTCCCGCAGAGTCCGCAGCTCTACAAGCAGATTCTCATGGTCTCTGGATTCGATCGGTACTTCCAGCTCGCGCGCTGCCTCCGGGACGAGGACCTGCGCGCCGACCGCCAGCCCGAGCATACGCAGATCGATATGGAGATGAGCTTCATCACGGAGGAGGACGTCTTCCCGGTCGTCGAGCGCCTCATGAAGACGGCGTTCTCGCGCGTGCTCGGGATCGAGCTCGAGATCCCCTTCCCGCGCATCGACTACGCCGAGGCCATGAGACTCTACGGGAGCGACAAGCCCGACCTCAGGTTCGGAGTCGAGATCCGCGACGTGAGCGAGATCTTCAGGAACGGCACGTTCGCGATATTCCGCTCGACTCTGGAGCAGGGGGGACTCGTGGCAGGCATCTCGTTCGAACGGGGCGCATCGTTCTCGAGACGTGAGATCGCCGAGCTCGAGACGCTCGTCAAGGCGTCGGGCGCCGGCGGCCTCGTCTGGGTCAAGCTCGACCCGGCCGGCATGCAATCGTCGATCTCGAAATATCTCTCGGCGGCTGACGCCGGGGCTCTCCGCGCCGCGTTCGGTCTCGGCGACACGGCCAGTCTCATCCTCCTCGTCGGGGGGAGCACGGAGGTCGTTCGGAAGGCGCTCGGGGATCTCAGGCTCCACCTCGGACGAACGTATCTCCTCGCTGACGGCGCGGCGGGCCACCGCTTCCTCTGGGTGAACCGCTTCCCCCTCTTCCTGAGAGCGGAGAAGGGTGGATGGGAACCCGCGCATCACATTTTCTCGATGCCGCTCGAGGAGGATCTTCCGTACCTCGCGAGCGATCCCGGGAAGGTCCGCGGGCATCTCTACGATCTCGTCTGCAACGGAACGGAGCTCGGCTCGGGAAGCATCCGGGTCCATCGCCGCGAGCTCCAGGAGATGCTCTTTGAGATCATCGGTATGTCGCGGGAGGAGGCGAAAGGCAAGTTCGGCTTTCTCCTCGAGGCGTTCCAGTACGGGGCGCCCCCGCACGGGGGGATCGCCATAGGGGTCGACCGGATGGCCATGATCATGTGCGGGGGCACGACGATCCGCGACTTCATAGCGTTTCCGAAGACCCAGAGCGCGACGTCCCTCATGGAGGGAGCGCCATCGGAGGTCGAACGCGAGCTCCTCGACGATTTGCACATCCGGGTTGTGACGGACAATCCCGGGATCACGTAGGGAGCCGCCGCGCCCGATCAGGGAGCCGCCGCGCCCGATGAGGGAGCCGTGGCGCCCGAGGGGATGGAACAATTTTTGTCGGCTTTTCCCTTGACTTTGGCCGGTGGCATTATTAACGTAAGTAGAAACCTATGACTTCTTATAAGCGCAAGGAGGAGTGGAAGTTATGAAATCATGCGGGACGGGGGCATTTCTTTTTTTCCTCCTTCTGGGGGTAACGCTTCTCGCGGGAGGGTGCGGGGAGGCGCCGCCGTGCCAGACGAGTCTCGTGACGCTCGATGAGACGAGGCTCGACGCGGAGACGTACGAGCAGGAGGCCGCCGAGACGACGAAGAACATCGCCGACCTCGAGAAGAAGATTACCGATAAGAAAAGCGATATCGATCAGGTGAAGGATAAGCCGGCAGAGCTCAAGAAGAAAGTCAACGAACTCAAGAAAGGGAGCGGAAGGGAATAGCAGGGTGATCCTGCAAGGAGCACAACGGATATGGTGACCAAGAGAACAATGCTGATAATCGCCCTCGGAGCCATTTTCGCTCTCGCCGCCGGCTGCAGCGGCTACAAGCCGAGACCCGTCGACATCCAGAAGGGTGAGTACTACGAGGACACAGAGTACAAGAAGCTCTCGAAGGATGATCGTGACGCCTATTGCAAGGCGCTCGCAGCCGAGCTCGGGGCCCTTCAGGAGCGGTCGAAGAGCGCCGAGGCGGTGCTCACCAAGAACAAAGAAAAGATAAAAGACCTGACGAAGCAGCTCAGGGAGGCGGAGAAGAACTACGCCTCGTACACGGCGGAGATCGATGAGCTCACGAAGCAGCTTCAGGCGCTCTCGCAGCTTCCGAAGACGTGGAAGATCCGTCCCGGGGATTGTCTCTGGAACCTCGCCTCGTACGAGGAGATTTACAAGGACCCGCTCAAGTGGCCGCGGATCTGGAGAAGCAACGAGCAGCTCATCGAGGATCCCGATTGGGTCCTCGCCGGGTGGGAGGTCAAGATCCCGCGGGAGTATCCGGTGAACCACAAGGTGTATAGGGAAGAGTGGCTCGCGAAGATCGCCGGGTACTGGGAGATCTACAACGACTACAAGAAGTGGCCCGTCATCTACGAGGCGAACAAAGGCAAGATCAAGGACCCCGATCTCATTTTCCCGAACGAGGAGCTCGTCATCCCGAGGCAGGACACGACTCAGTGAGTACCTGCTCATAATGAGCGTCTCAGCAAGAACTCTTGGTCTCCTCTCGCGGGAAGCCAAGAGTTCTGCATTTAGGGGGGCACCGTGAAACGGGAGTTCAAGAGGCGGGTCGTATCGATCGCCGGCATCGATCCGATTAAGCTCCTCGGCGTCGAGGACCGAAACCTCCGGCTCATCGAGGAGCACTTCGACGAACGCGTCGTCGTGCGCGGCGACGAGATCATCATTTCGGGTCCCCCCCGGAGGATCGATCAGCTCACCCGCGTGTTCGAGCGGCTCATCGAGCTCGCCGGGGGCGGGCGGAGCATCACGGAAGGGGACGTGATCACCGTGATCCGGGGAGGGACGGTCGAGTACGAGAAGATGGGGACGCTCGAAAGCTCGGTCGTGTTCTACTCCCCCCTGAAGCGACGCGGCGTCGTTCCGCGAAGCGTTCGGCAGCAGGAGTACGTCGACGCGATCCGCAGCCGTGACATCGTCTTCGCGATCGGTCCCGCCGGAACGGGCAAAACGTACCTCGCCATCGCATGCGCGCTCGCCGCGCTCAAGAACGGCGAGATCGAACGAATCTTCATCTCCCGCCCCGTCGTCGAGGCGGGGGAGAACCTCGGCTTCCTTCCGGGGGACATGCAGGAGAAGATCGAGCCGTACCTGCGCCCCATCTTCGACGCATTCCGGGACATGGTCGGGCAGGAACGCGTCGTCAAGATGATCGAATCGGGCGCGCTCGAGATCGCGCCGCTCGCGTACATGCGGGGCAGAACGCTGAACGGCTCCGTCGCGATCCTCGACGAGGCCCAGAACAGCACGATCGGGCAGATGAAGATGTTTCTCACGAGGCTCGGGGAGAGCTCGAAGGCGATCGTGACCGGCGACATCACGCAAATCGATCTCGCCGATCCCGCCTCCTCGGGGCTCGTCGCGGTTCGCGAGATCCTCGAGGGCATCGAGGGAATCGCCTTCGTGACGTTCACGGAAGAGGACGTCGTCCGCCACTGGCTCGTGAAGCGGATCATCCGGGCGTTCAGCGCGAAGAGCGCCGGGCTCGTGCAGAAGGCTCAGCGCGGAGGCGCGGGGGGCGCGCGCGACCCGGCGGAACCGGGCGAGGCCGCAGCACCCCCGGAGACGATCGATGAGTGATCAGGGCCCACATGGCGACGCGAGAGGCGAGGCCCCGAACGAGGAGCGTGCGCGGCGGTTCCTGATTCCGATCCCGCGCGTCGCCCGCTGGATGCGGCTCCCGATCCTCTATCTCGCGGCGTTCCTCGTGCTCTCGCTCGTGCTCTTTCCCCCGACGCAGAAAAAGAGGAGCGTCCGCTTCGCGGAGGGGGACATCGCCGACGTCGACATCGTATCCCCCTTCACGTTCGTCGTTCCGCTGAGCGACCGCGAGGTCGACCTCGAACGGGCGAAGGCCGCGGTCGAGGTGCCCCCCGTCTACGCCCGCGACGAGGCAGTCGCGAGGCATCTCCCCGGGGATCTCGCGAGCCTCTTTGAGAGGATCGGGGCGATCGCGGGTAAGGGCGGCGTATCGGTCCGCGACCGCGTGTCCCAGATAAAGGGGGTCGCTCCCGAGCTCGCGCACGAGGCGGTCGAGCTCCTCATCGACGAGGGGACGCGCGCTCGCATGCTCAGGGAGAGCCTCCGTCTGCAGAAGCAGTACCTCGACCGGGGGATCGTGAACGACGCCACGCCGCTCAAGCGGCGTGACTACGCCCGCATCACCGTTATCGAGGAGGAAGGGGAGTCGCTCGTCCCCACGCAGTCACTCATCGACCAGGAGGAGCTCGAATCGCTCATCGGCGCCGAGGCGCGCCGGCTGTTCCCGGATAGTGAGAAGGCGGTGCGTCTCTTCTACGGCATCCTGCGGTCGTACCTCGTGCCGGACCTCACCTACGACGTCCGCGAGACGAAGGACCGCCGCGACGAGGCGATGCGGAAGGTCGAACGCTCGTTCACCGTCGCGAAAGACCAGCGGATCATCGCCAAGCACGACAAGGTGACGAGCGCCCAGATCGAGATCCTCCAGGCGATGGAGGAGCGGCGGGTCGCCATGGATCTGGCGACCTCGTACGGGAAGAGGATCTGGCTCCTTTTCGGAAAGGGGCTCCGCGTGCTCGTGCTCCTCTTCCTCCTCAGCCTCGTGCTTCACCGTTTCCAGCCGAAGATCGTCGCGGCGCCGGACAGGCTCACGCTCGCCTTCATCATCCTCTCGTTCTATCTCGTGTTGACGGCGCTCATTATGAAGCTCCCCGCGCTCGACCCGCACCTGATCCCGGTCTCCTTCGTCTCGCTTCTCTCGACGGCGTTTTTCGGCGTCCAGGCCGCCGCCGTCTTCACGCTCTTCGCCTCGCTCCTCATCGTCACGCACACGGGCCTGCCCGCGAGCTACGCCCTGATTTCGATGTTCGCGGGAGCGGCGGGAATCATCAGCATCGCGCACCTCAGGGAGCGCAGGAGCTTCTACAAGGTCTTTCTCTACGTCGCGGCCGCGTACGTCATCGGGATCGCGGGTTTCGGCCTGACCGAGGGAATGTCGCTCGCGGGATTCCTCCGCGCCTCGCTGCTGGGGGTCGCCAACAGTCTCGCCTGCACGATCATCGTCATGTTTCTTCTGCCGATCTTCGAATCGATATTCGACGTCTCCACCGATTTCACCCTGATGGAGCTGAGCGACCTCAACCGGCCGCTCCTGCGCCGTCTCGTCATCGAGGCGCCCGGCTCGTACCACCATTCGCTCATGGTCGGAAACCTCGTCGAGGCGGTCGCGCGGGACGTCGGCGCGAACGGGCTCCAGGCGAGGGTCGGCGCCTACTATCACGACATCGGGAAGCTCGCCAAGCCCGAGTACTTCTTCGAGAACAAGGGGGAGAACGTCAACAAACACGAGCGGCTCACTCCCAGCATGAGCGCCCTGATTCTCGCCTCCCACGTGAAGGAGGGGATCGAGCTCGCCAAGCGGGAGAAGCTCCCCCGCATCGTCATCGACGCGATACGCGAGCACCACGGAACGACGGTGATGGCCTACTTCTACCAGCGGGCGCTCGAATACGATTCGCACGACAGCGTCAACGTCGACGACTTCCGGTACGACGGCCCGCGGCCGAGCTCGAAGGAGACCGCGCTCATCATGCTCGCCGATTCCGCCGAAGCGGCCGTGCGATCGCTCGAGGGCCCGACGGCGCCCCGGATCCGCGCGATCGTCGAGAAGATCATCGAGTCGCGGATGAACGACGGGGAGCTCGACGAGAGCGGGCTGACGCTCAACGACATCGCCGTCGTCCGAGAGAAGTTCATCCAGCTCCTCACCGGTTTCTTCCACGCGAGAATCCCGTATCCGTCTCAGCGCTCCGAGGGGGAGTTCGCGCCATGAGGCTCGTGATCACGTGCAGGGGGCATCGCGCCACCCGCGCGTCGTGCGGGCGCCTCTCTCCGCTCCTGCGACTCATCGCGCGGGACGTTCCCCCGGCGGGCTCCACGGTCGCCGTGA
>Ga0326726_10005621_pt1 | contig 11339 bp, 14 predicted proteins | sample MHFenrmetagenome_2_FD_207603 | JGI IMG/M metagenome (GOLD analysis project Ga0326726, IMG submission 207603) | Lab enriched peat soil microbial communities from Michigan Hollow, Ithaca, NY, United States - MHF15MN | ecosystem: Environmental > Terrestrial > Soil > Wetlands > Peat | place: USA...
TGAGCTTCGAGCAAAGAAAGATGAGTACAACCTATCCGAGACAGAGATGAACATGCTCGGATATGAATACTTGCAGTCAAAGAAGTTGAAGGAAGCGATTGAGGTGTTCAAATTGAACGTCGAGGCATTCCCGGAGTCGTTCAATGCGCATGATAGTCTGGGAGAAGCATATGCTGCGGCAGGGGAAAAAGAGTTGGCTATCAAGAACTACGAGAAGTCTCTCCAGTTGAATCCGAAGAGCCAGAGCGGAATCGATGCCCTGAAGAAGTTGAAGGCGCAATAGGACATTGCCTGCAAGAGTTCTTTCAAGGCCGGAGGTTTATTATCGCGACTCGCCGCGGCTGCGAGGGATCTCACATGTCTCGGGGAGCGATGTCCCGTCTGGTGCCCGGCGGCTACGCAAGCCAAAGTTCTTTTGAAGGATGTCTGACAGCACTGCGCGGGGATCACCTTGTTTGCGCAGGCGTTTCAGAACCTGACACCTAGTAGGCAAGAACGATCGAGGAGGCCACATGTCCATTCATTCATGGAGCGGCAGTCGGATTGTGGTAGGGGGTTTGGGGCGATCGTCCTGGCCGCTGTCGTAGTTTACGTCGGTGATACGCTCCGGGCAACCGAGAAAGTATCCTTCGGATTCTATGTGGGACGCCTATTCGTGTGGGTCATTTGGTTTGCGTGGCTTGTGAATTGGCGTTGGACCGCCGATCGTAAAGCCGGGTTTCCAGAGGGCCATTGGCGTTGACTGCAGGTCCTTCTTATCCTTTTCGGATTGCTGTGGTTTGCAGGAAGGGTGTTGGAGTATCTTCAGAGCACATGGGCAACTATGCTATCTGACATGCGGCTGCAGCTGACGGGAGACCGAGAGGTGAAATGCTGGCCGGTGCAACGAACCGGTAATGCATGAGTGATCATTCACTGGCCGCAGATGAGGCGCGGCCGATAGACAGCTGACTCTTATGGAGGAACACTATATGGCTACTGAATCTCGATTAGATGGACAGCACCTGCATAGGCGGTGGGTGCTTGCCACATTTGGAGGGTGGCTCCTTGGACTCGTGGCGGTGATCCTATTGGGGGGGATATCAGAGGGCATGCACTTTGGAAACCAGTTTCCCGTTGGGCTCGGCATGGGATGGGGTGTCGGATTTGCGCAATGGCGAGTTGCACGGAAGTGGTTTGGTGTAACCAGTGCCTGGATGTGGCTCTCCGCTGCTGCCATGGGAATGCCATTCGTCCTCAGTGATATTACGGCGATATCGTGGGCCGGCAATGAACAACGGTATTTTATTATGGTCAACGTTGCTCTTGGCGCATCGTTGTTAGGCCTCCTCCAGTGGCGAATCCTCCGTTCCCGTTCCCACAGGGCACACTGGTGGATCATCACATGCATTGTTGGCTGGATGTTGCCCGCCCTGGTCATATTCCTGCCGACTGGTGGTCCCCCAAAAACTTTACTCGCTATGATATTCAATTTTAGTGTGATCGCATCCGGCGGCGTGGTGCTCGGTGTTGTGTCCGGGGTAATGTTGGTATGGATGCTGAAGTCTCGACCGTCGGCGGCCTAACCACTTTAAAAAGGAGATTGTCATGCAGGGACGCATGCCGTGTCCCTACACGGCTTGAACGGTGCTGACGCAGAGACATTGTGGTTCGACCCACTACCGATCACTTGATTCCCACGTTCATCTCCCCTATGTTTATTTATTCGATTGCTGTTTTCTCCATCCCCGTCATCGGGCGCTCCCGCCTCAGGCCACGCCTGGACTCCCGCGTCAGCACCTCGGTACCCCCCGGATACAGAAATTTCGTGAAAGGGGAACGGGGGAAGAGAACATTCTTTGTTAGGGGGTAGTGATGACACATCCGGAATGCTTTTTCACCTGTGGACGAAGATCCTTCCTGGCGAGACTGCTTTTCCTGACCGCGTCATTGCTGACCTCTGTCTGTACCGGTCAGGACCTGTACAAAGTAGTCTTTGACTCGTACTACAGTGTGCAGCTGAACCGCACGGTTCCGTTCTACGTTCTCCTGCCCCCCGGTTATGACAGCACATCCGAACGCTATCCTGCAGTCTACTTGCTCCGCGGCGCCGCGTCGGAATGGATTTCGCCCAACCAGGACATTTATCGATTGGGCAGGGATCTGACGACCGTGGCAGATACTCTATACAAGCGGGGAAGCATGGGAAAGATGGTTTTCGTTCTTCCGGAACTATCCCAGCCGGGCACTGCTCCGGAGATTCATGCGCTCGCGACTGAAATGTTCGCTCATGTGGATTCTGTGTATCGAACGATTCCGACACGCTGGCACAGAGGGGTCGATGGATTTTCCTACGGCGGTCTGGATGCGATGAACCTTGTGATGGACCGGCCTGAAGCTTTAAGCACGGCGGGTTCATATGACGGATCATATTTTCTGTTTGACATGGGGAAAATCACTTCCGCTGACACGGCGGAGGTGCAGATCCTGGCCGGTATCCGGTTTATGCAACACAGCGGAGAAGGTAGCAACACAAACGAAGACAACGTCAGAACGCTCGTCCAGGTGCTGAATTCCCGCGGACTGCAGAACGAGTTCTCCGAGCTCCGCCTTCTCCCCGGTGCCCAACACAACTGGTGGTACGCCGACGAGCACACGATGATTACACTCCCGCTCCATTGGAGCACGTTCCATAACGCCCCGCACAGTATCCAGACCGCAATTCTCACGCCATCGGCGGGAGGAAAGGTGGCAGGCGTTGTTCCCGTCTCGTGGTCGGCCGATAATGCCCCCGCAGGCGCACAATATTACCTTGAGTACAGCGACAACAAAGGCAAATCATGGCATGTACTCTCTTCGGGTGCGGCTACGACTACGGAATCCGACTGGAACACAAGTGCCCTTGCCGACGGTGCGTGGTACGCGCTACGTCTTTCGGTCACCGCTGATACAGCATACGGCCAGACAGAATTTGCTTCAACATTTACTATCGACAATCCCGGAAATGGTGCTCCTGCGGTCGAGCTCCTCTCGCCTGGTGCCGGATCGACAGTTGCGGGTGTGACGAACATCCAATGGGAGGCAAGCGATGCCGAAGGTGACAGCCTGATATTTTTGCTCGAATTGAGTTCCGATGGCGGCATCACGTGGGAACCAATTGCTTCGGATTTGCATGGTGTGACGCAGTACCTATGGGATTCCCGCCTCGCTCCAAATTGCACGGATGGAAAGCTGAGGATCCAATGTTCGGACGGGCAGTCTGCCGGCTTTTCAGTGGCCTCCCGAGTCAGCATTGCCAACATTCGTCAGTCAATACCATCAAACTACGTCCAGCACAGATCGGGGAATGGAGACGGGATAGTCTTCACTCATGTCATAAATGCGCAGGCTGTCAAACCTGACTTCTACGAAGTGACATTCAGCTCAGATTCAGGACGTGCTCATCATTTCAACGTACGAGATCTGAACAGGGATACCGTGTTGATTTCGGAAGCGAGGATGCCGGGGGCTGGCAATGAGGGACCGGAATTTGACGGTCTCCGTCTTGAGATTTCCCAGCCGGAAAGTCCGACTTACTCTCCCGACTCTTCACGCTGGCTGCTTGGTCAGAGCAACTTCAAGCCCACCGTGACGCTCCCAACGTTTAACACAAGCGGGGGAAAGATTGTGAGTGTTGCATACCCCGCGGATTACCTCATTACGGTGGCCGATCATGTCGTGGATACATCGGCCTCATATCTCGATCTTCCGGCGACACCGATGATGTTCACGGTATGGAATCTACCGGAGAACCGGAAGGAACGCGTCGTCTTTTCCGATCTTGACGGAGACTTCCGGCTTAGCATGTTCGACGAAATCATCCTCCTCGAACCGGGGCCGGATCCCATCGTGACATGGGATCTCTTCTATCCTTTGCTCACGACGCCAATTCCTCCAGGCGCTGGAGACACGTACTTCCTGAAGATCTTGAAGCCGTTTACCTCAAGGGATACTGTTGTCTTCGTCCCGATCATTGATGGCGTTACAGAGCCCGGAGTTTCGCTTCAACCGGCCCGGCTGACTCTTCTGCCGAACTATCCGAATCCGTTCAATCCCTCGACCAATATCGAATTCGAAATTGCTCACCAGGAGCGGGTCAAAGTGACAATCTTTAACCTTCTGGGCCAGAGAATTGTCTCGCTGTGGGATGGCACGCTTGCCTCAGGCAGGCACAAGCTTCAATGGGACGGTTCGACCGCGGCGACAGGCGTGTACTTCCTTCGGATTGAGGCGGGAGGACAAGTGGCGACGAGGAGAATGCTTTTGTTGAGATAAAATCAATTGTCAGGTGGGTTTTTCTAAGATCTGAATCAGATTCCCACACGTATCGTCGAATACTGCCACTGTCACCGGTCCCATTTGGGTCGGCTTCATGGTGAAGACGACGCCCTGACTCTCCAGTCTCGACCACTCCTTTTGAATGTCGTCTACCAAAAAAGAAGTAAGCGGTATCCCTGCTTCAAACAGGGCTTTCTGGTAGGTTCGCGCCGGGGCGAAGCCCATTGGTTCCAGAAGGAGCTCGACATCGTTGGGACTTTCGGGTGAGACTACCGTCAGCCAGCGAAAATCACCTGTTGGCATGTCTATCTTCTTAACAAAGCCCAGTACCTCCGTATAGAACCTGAACGCCTTCTCCTGATCGGCAACCATCACGCTAGTGACATGGATTCTCATGTAATCCTCCCTTCGCGTCGCTTATGGGTTTCGGGGCGGCCAGCCTTCTGCTTTCAGCGGCATCAGTATTGAGGAAAAGACTTCCGGGAGCCGGGTCAGCGGTGGTCCCGGGAATTATTGCCCATGATATCTCCGGCAGTTAGATCGGATACTTCTTCGTCAAAGCAAGGAGGTTGCAAACACTTTGGGTTCGGCCGGGAGCGAAGACTCTCTCTGCTTCAAGTTGCCACTCCCAATTCTGCTGCTTCAGGTTGATCTAAGAATTGTTTTTCTTTGAATGTCGCCTAGACAAGTACACTTTCCAACTACTTATCGCGAACCGGATCCAAGCCGACTTACCAGCATTACGACTATCAACGTCACAAAACTTCCCACTACTGCGAACCATGAGTTTTTAGGCCAATTGTGCTCATCATGCTCGTCTCCCGATCGGGCTTTGGAAGGAGGAGATAGCATTATTGCAAGCAACCCCCACATGCTAGTGAAGAAACAAATGCCCATACCTCTGGTGATGTAATCTCCCTTGAAGCGAGCTAACGCTCCACCAAGTGCTACTACGAGAAATGTTGCACCGATTACGTAGTACCCAAGAGATATCATTTTGGTTAGACCTCCAAGTCGGCAACCTGCGGACGCTGACATTTTTGACCCTGACGGTAACTTCGATTTCTCTTTTTCACACCGGATGTTCAAACTGCCTGATGCATGAAGCGAAGTTCATCGGCACCTCTTCACGACAGGCGCTCCTTTCTCTCCCATCTGGCAAGCGTCATTTTCAACAGGGACGGCGTCATGAGTGTAGTAAAGATTACCATGAAGACAATTGCGGAGTAGATTGCGCCGTCGACAATATTCAGCGCTTTTCCAATGGCTGCAAAAATAAGGCCCACTTCACCACGCGGTATCATCCCCACGCCTATGCTGGGCCTGTCTATTCCTTTTTCAATCACACCCCATCCACACGCTTGTTTGCCAATGACAGCGGCAACCGTCAATCCCAGGGCGAGAACGAGTATGCCCGGGTCATAGAACGCCTCCAGCCGGACCTGAATGCCCATCAGAACAAAGAAGATGGGGACGAACAGTGTCGAGATCGGTCTGATCAACTGATGCAATTGCGCCTTCTCCCTGAATTCATGAAAATGCACCTCTTCGAGTATGAGACCGGCGGCAAATGCCCCGACAATCGTCGCCAAACCGACGGCATTGGCAAGCCACGAGAGGAGAAAACACAAAAGAAGGGAGGAGATCACCATCATGCCTGCAGTGCGGAGCTTAGCCAGAAGGTGCAACATCCGCGGTACGACGATGACCCCGAGCGCGATGGCGACAACAAAAAAACCAAGTGCTGTCGCTGCAATACGCACAATGGAAAGGATTCCCACATCGGTACCCACTATGGATGCGCTCACGATAGCCGACACGACAGCAAGGATGATAAGTCCCAGGACATCATCGATTACGGCGGCGCCAAGAACAATCTTCGCCGTTTTCGTTTGAAGTTTTCCCAGGTCTTTGAGGACGCGAGCCGTGATTCCGACACTCGTGGCGCACAGCGTTGCTCCCATGAACAGATGGAGATTCACGAGGTCGAAGTTGTTCGGAAGATACCTGAGGAGATCCGCCGGCACTTCCTTGATGAAGAGATAGCTCACGCCGTAGCCAAGGATGAATGGTGCCAGAACGCCTATGAGGGCAACGAGTAATGAAGATGTCCCGACCTTTGCCATTTCTGAGACTGTGGATTCCAGCCCCACCTCAAACAGGAGCAAGATCACGCCGAGGCGGGCAAGACTGTCGATGACAATTGCCCAGCTTTCGTTGATAATGGACCCGCGAAGCGGCTCAAGCATCGTCCAACCCGGGAATAGCAATACAAGATTGCCAAGGAGCAGGCCGGCGATCAATTCACCGAGTACTGCAGGTTGGCCAATGCGTTCGAAGATCTCGCTTCCAATTTTCGCTGCAGCCAGCATCAAGAGGAGGACCAACAGGACAGGCGCTAGTGGATCAAGGTGCATGGATCTATCTCCGTCGAGTGTTTCGAATTCCCCCGCTGTCAGCCAATGTGAACCTGGCTCTCCCAAATCAAGAGGCTAAGAACCCATGGCCCTTGATATTATGGGTCTGTTGATGCCACCGTGAAATCCCAAACCGTTGTCGATTTAACACCCTTTGACTTGTCAGAACATGCCCATAGCCTTAAGTATAATGCCCAATACGCCTATCGCGATGATGGTAACGACGAACACGAACGACCATGGGAAGCCCCCGATTTGGTAGTCAAAAATGCTCTTCCTCTTCTCACCGGAAAGGACATTTTTCGTTGCGGGTTGGTGAGAGGAATGACTCAGATCAGATGTTGAGGCGCTTGTTGAGCGAATGTTGAATTCCGCCTTTTCGTTTGCCTCATCGTGGGAATGATTCGGCTCATGTTGATGATGTGCCATAATGATAATCTCCTCTTGAAGCTAGTAGAGCTATCCAAGGAGCGCACGACGCAGAGCTCACCACTGTATTGATCCAAGGCCTAGTGGTCCTTACGAGTGCGACCCAGGCAGAAAATGGTGTAATCTTAAGGAGATTATGCGGTAGGTGGTGCCTTGTTGCAGAGTAAGGAATAGTAGAACGAGGAGCGGAAACGGGTCTGCTGCAAAAGCAAGTGGAGAGAAAGCGCATCTGGATTTGACAAGACCGATACACGAAACGGGGCGATTGGTGAGGGTGCGAATTGGTGAATCGATTTGCCAAACCCGCCCTGAGTATATGATTCCTTCGTCCCCTCTTTCGAGGGGCGAAAATCCTTTGCAATACTCGTTTTATCCGATGCAAGCGGAAGAGGAAATGTCTGCCGTACAACCGTCGAGTCGGCACGTGAAACCGACAGGGCCAGCAGCAAGCCAACCAAACTGTTACTCAGCAAGCTCCGCATCACGTGATCTTTTTTCGGCAGTCCGATTTCATTGGATTTTCATCCGCACAAGTCTCACACCAGCCCGCAGTACGTCCAGCAATTGCGAAGGGAAGCACATATCTAGAGAAGTCATTCGACTAATTCGGGGGAGAGGGCCCACTCCGTCGATATCTCCTTTGAACGACAAGAGCTATCGACTCGCTTTTGCATTAAAAAAGGCCCAATGACCTCGCAATTAGCCCAAGGACGCCGATTCCAATGACGAACAAAAGGAATCGGAACTGCCAGGAACCGCCCTGTGGTTTCGAACTCGAATCGACGTTCGATTCTTCATCAGGAGTATTCATTGCCGGAGTATCCTTAGTCCAGGTTCAGGTGTTCAGAGATGTGTAACTCCCTGCACCGGCACCTTTTTCTGCAGATTGGGTGCGATACAGGAATACAAAGTTCTCACGTCCTTGACAGAAGAACTTCAGCAGGCTGGAGGAGCCCGACCGGAATGAGTACCGACAAGCGGGGTTGGTGGTAAGGGACCAGGGCTGCACGGAGAGACCCATCCAGCCCACGCAGGCACGTGAAGGAGGTTCGTGTCCGTGGGCGTGGGAGCAACAAGTGAGATCGACTTTTCCGGAGGGAGGTGACGACGCTGGGGGAAACAAATCTGTGGACCTTCTTTTTTGGGCACACGGGAAGCCGAAACCGATGCCGGACCAACACCCAGTGCGGGAAAGACCAGGGAATGGACGAGTGCAGCCGACCATGTTGAAAGATACGCGCTTACAAGTACAGCGATGATGACGGATCTTTTCACGGTTTGTATTTGCTGCTGCATGATCGCATCTCAAGTGACGTGTACAATGTCGCCTACCTCAACCGCAATGTCAATGGGATAAATGCATCCCTTCGCTGACGCCCCCGCGCCAAACGAGTTGACCCATTCGCAGTTGTTTCGTATTGTATAGCTTGTCATGAGTTCGGGAATTGTACGCATGGCTGAAAATGAGAAGACGTATCACTGAAGCGTCAATTCTGTTCATTAGCGTTCTGAAGTGGTTTGCCCTCGCCTCCCTTGTGGGACTCCTCGTTGGTGGGTCAACAGCACTATTCCTCTGGTGCCTGCGGTGGACGACCGACGGGCTTAGCGGCATCCCGTATCACTATGCTGTCCTTCCTCTTGCGCTCTTCCTCTCGGCAATGATTGTTCAGTACCTTGCTCCCGACGCAAAAGGCCATGGGACCGAAAAAGTGATTGAGGCCGTTCACCAGCGTGCAGGCGTTATCAAACCGCTTGTCGTTCCCGTAAAGCTTCTTGCCACCGTGGTAACGCTTGCTTCGGGTGGATCAGCGGGAAAAGAAGGTCCCTGTGCGCAGATTGGAGCAGGAATCTCTTCGACGCTCGCTGGCTGGTTGCGGTTTGACGAGACGGATCGGAAGAAGCTTGTGATTTGCGGTGTCAGTGCCGGATTCGCGACCGTCTTTGGTACCCCTGTGGCCGGCGCACTGTTCGGCGTTGAAGTGCTTGCAATCGGGCAACTCCAGTACGCGATTCTCTTCCCGTCGTTTGTGGCAGGGATCGTCGGGTACCAGATCTCAACCGCTCTGGGCACGACATACTTTCATCACCCAATCAGCTTTGTGCCTACGTTCAGCGAGCTCTTTTTCTTCAAGGTGGTGCTTGGCGGGGTTGCATTTGGTCTGGTTTCCTTTTTGTTCATCGAAGTGCTCAAACTCACGGAGGGACTGTCGGATCGACTTCGCTGGTGGTCGCCGTTGAAGGGCCTGCTTGGCGGTGCACTGCTCCTTGTCACACTCCTGATTGGCGACCGATATCTTGGATTGGGACTGACGACCGTGGAGTCGGCGCTCAATGGTAAAAGTGTTGGGACGGGTTACGATCCGTTTATCAAGATGGCCGCGACGGCGATTACTCTCTCCTTCGGAGGCAGTGGTGGAATCGTCACCCCGATTTTCTTCATCGGAGCAACCGCAGGAAGCTTCCTTGCCTGGGTATTCGGACTGGATCCTGCAACTGGGGCGGCGCTTGGAATGGTTGGCACATTGGCGGGATGCGCGAATACCCCGATTTCAGCAAGCGTCATGGCGATCGAGCTCTTTGGCGCGTCGCTGAGTCCTTACGCTGCGGTAACATGCATCGTCAGCTTCCTCATGGTTGGCCACAGGAGTGTGTATCCCAGTCAAATTATTGCCATGACCAAGTCGGCTTCTTTGCACCCTGACCTCGGTAAAACCGTCGAAGAAATGCATGATGTCACTCTAATGTCACGGGACGAGTCAGTAGTCGGTTTGGGGAGAAAAGTAGTGAAAAGACTCCGGAAGAAACCTCGACGACAGGACAACTGAGTTCGTTTGTCTCAGAAGTCACGCCGGCAGCACTTCCTTCCTCCGCAAGACTGCCGCGCTGACGAGCGTGACGATGATTCCCACAGGAAGGATTTCTATCAGCGCGATTCCAAACCGCACGAACGGACTCTCGTTCAGCTTCATCATGTCGGTCGCCTGCTTGTGCACGCGGTCGATCTCTTCCTGTGACGCCCCTCTTTCCTTCAGTTTCAACGTCTCGTGCTCCACGTATTTTTCCATGAACGATTTTACAAGATCCGGATTCACCTGGTAATACACCTCTCCCGAGATCGCGTACATCAGCGACGCGACAAGTGTTATCAGGATGCCCACCTGCATTGCTTTCCAGAATTTGATTTGCCCCCGGTTGAGGTTATCCCGGAACGACTTGATGCCAAAAAACACCACGGACAGGGCGATTACCATGCTGGCATAGCCGATGGTTTCCATCTTGTCCATCGGGATGATGTTCTTCGCACAAAGTGCCGCAACGACCCACATGACAAGGGCGAGGACCACGCCTGCGATCAGGCCGAAGGTCAAAACGATTTTGCGCATAGCTACCCTTTCTTTTTCATTCAATGTACGTACGGGAGGGGCCGGGGCGCATTAGCCGAAAGTATGATTTTCCCCTTAACACGAAGTAATCACCCGAAAGTCTAGGCGATCAGTTGCAGCTCTTTCGCCTGCCGCAGCGCTTCGGTGCGCCGGCGGGCATTGAGTTTCAGATAGAGGTTGGAGGTGTGGAGTTGACGGTGCTCGGGGAGACAAAGAGCTTCTCGGCAATTTCATTGTTTGAGAAACCCTGTGCGATCAGATCCAGAACTTGGTACTCGCGCTTGCTGATGCCGGGCGCGGTGAAGACAATCGCAATGATGCCAGTATAGTATTCGATGGAGAGGTCGTGAACGAAGAAGCGGTACTCGACGAACTTGAGAAGCCCGATGAGCACCGCCATCACTACTCCGTAGAGGAGCACGGTCTTTTTCACGGAGAGAGCGATTGACAATGGTCGATGATCGATGGACTATTGTCAAGGGGGAGGAAGAACGAGTTTGATCAAATTATCCATGATCCATGGATCATTGATAATGGATAATTCGCGTGTTCCGCTGGAAGCGGGCTGGACTGTCAGTGAATCTCCTTTTCGCAATCACCATGGACGATAGTTCATGAGGATGTGACGCTGGATCTGGAGGGGCCACACGAATTCTGATATCAGAAATCAGATATCTGAATTCCGTGTGTTCCGCTTTCATCGAGACGGACTGTTGGTGACTCTCCTTTTCGCAATCACCATGGACGAATGATGATGAGAATGCAACTCTGGAGCTGGAGGGGCCACACGAATTCTGATATCAGAAATCAGATA
>Ga0326726_10005622_pt1 | contig 11338 bp, 7 predicted proteins | sample MHFenrmetagenome_2_FD_207603 | JGI IMG/M metagenome (GOLD analysis project Ga0326726, IMG submission 207603) | Lab enriched peat soil microbial communities from Michigan Hollow, Ithaca, NY, United States - MHF15MN | ecosystem: Environmental > Terrestrial > Soil > Wetlands > Peat | place: USA...
AGGAGTCGACGTCATGCGTATGTATTCGGGGCGCACCACGCTGTCGAAGTTCCTGATCGGCAATCTTCAGGATGCGAAGAACCAAGAACAGCTCGCGGCTCTGCTGATCGATGTCGCGGCTGCGGTCAAAGCAATCGCGGCCGTGACTGGAAAAGGCGCGCTCGGTGGCAACCGCAGTTTCGCTGACTCCGTCGACGCGCACGGCGAGGAGCAGCACAAGCTCGACGTCGTGGCGGACGAACTCATGGTGGACCACTGCGAGTGGGGCGGGCTCGTCGCCGGCATGCTGTCCGCAGAGCACGACGATCCCATTGCGGTACCGGCAGAGTTCCAGCGCGGCGGCCATCTGCTCGTCTTTCATCCGCTTGACGGCGCATCCAACATCGGGATGAACGTGTCGGTAGGGACGATTTTCTCGGTGCTGCGTCACGCCGGTACCGAGATCCCGTGCGCCGCGGATTTCCTGCAGCCCGGCGCGCACCAGCTCGCGGCGGGCTATGCCATCTACGGCCCCGCGACGATGCTCGTCCTCACGGTCGGAAAAGGCACGCACGGTTTCACTCTGGACCGCGAGATCGGCAACTTCGTGCTCACACATCCGGACATCCGTATTCCGGAGGACTCCAGCGAATTTGCCATCAACACCAGCAACGAGCGTTTCTGGGAGCCGCCGGTGCAGCGTTACGTCGCCGAGTGCAAGGCGGGCGCAACCGGCATTCGCGGACGCGACTTCAACATGCGCTGGATCGCTTCGATGGTGGCCGACGTGCACCGGATCCTGATGCGCGGCGGCGTATTCATGCATCCGCGTGACACCAAGGACCCGGGGAAACCGGCACGCCTGCGGCTGATATATGAGGCCAACCCTGTTGCCTTTGTAGTCGAACAGGCCGGGGGCGCCGCTTCGACCGGTCGAGGGCGGATGCTCGATGTGACTCCCGCGGAGCTCCATCAACGAGTCCCGATGATTCTCGGTTCGCGCAACGAGATTGAGCGCATCGAGCGCTACCACGCCGAATATGAAGCGGGCACGGACAAGCCGTACGTCTCGCCACTCTTCGGCGAGCGCTCGCTGTTCCGGGCCGGGATCTGAGCATGTCGGTCAAGCATCCAATCATCGCGGTCACCGGCTCTTCCGGTGCCGGCACGACCACCGTCATGCGCAGCTTCGACCACATCTTTCGGCGCGAAAAGCTAAAGGCGGCGATCGTCGAGGGTGACTCTTTCCATCGCTATGACCGCAAGGGCATGCGCGCCGCAATCAAGGACTACGAACAGAAGGGTCAGCACCACTTCAGCCACTTCGGACCCGAGGCCAACTTGCTGGAGGAGCTGGAGGCCGCGTTTCGTATGTACGGAGAAACCGGGCGTTGCAAACTTCGCAAGTACCTGCACGACGCCGAGGAAGCGGTGCCTTACGGACAGGAGCCCGGCACTTTCACGCCGTGGACCGAGACGGAGCCTGACACGGATCTGCTGTTCTACGAAGGGCTGCACGGCGCGTATGCCGCCGGCAACACAAATGTTGCGAGGCAGGTGGATCTGTTGATTGGAGTCGTGCCGATCATCAACCTGGAATGGATCCAGAAGCTGCACCGCGATCAGTCCATGCGTGGCTATTCGCAGGATGCGGTAGTGGACACGATTCTGCGGCGCATGCCGGACTACGTGAATCACATCTGCCCGCAGTTCTCACGCACACACGTGAACTTCCAGCGCGTGCCCACGGTGGATACCAGCAATCCTTTCATCGCGCGTGACATCCCCACCGCCGACGAGAGCATGGTGATCATCCGCTTCGCCGATCCGCACGGCATCGACTTCCCGTATCTGCTGGAGATGTTGAGCGGTTCCTGGATGAGCCGGCCGAACAACATCCTCGTCCCCGGCGGCAAGATGGGGCTCGCGCTGCAACTGATCCTGACGCCGATGATCCTGCGGCTCAAAGATCTAAGGCGTCGGGCGTGAGCGGACACTGATGCACGCACATATCGGCCAGGAAGAGACAGCCAGCGGGACCTCCGCCGAGCAACAGCTGCGCGTGCGCATGGCAGATGCGGTGCGCATGCTCGCGGTCGACGCGGTGGAACGCGCCAAGTCCGGACATCCCGGCGCGCCGATGGGGATGGCCGAAATCGCAGAAGTTCTGTGGTCGCGGCATCTGAAACACGATCCCGCCGATCCGGCCTGGCCCGACCGCGACCGTTTCGTCCTGTCGAACGGCCACGCGTCGATGCTGCTCTATGCCCTGCTGCACCTAAGCGGTTACGACCTGCCACGAGCGGAACTTCAGCGTTTCCGCGAGCTGCACTCCAAGACGCCGGGCCATCCCGAAGTCGGCGTGACTCCCGGCGTGGAGACGACGACCGGCCCGCTCGGCCAAGGCCTGGCAAACGCGGTCGGCATGGCGCTCGCGGAACAACTGCTCGCCGCGCGCTTTAACCGGCCCGGTCACGTGATCGTCGATCACAACACGTTCGTCTTCCTGGGCGACGGCTGTCTGATGGAGGGCATCAGCCATGAGGCTTGCAGTCTCGGCGGCACGTTGCGGCTCCGTAAACTGATAGCGTTCTACGACGACAACGGTATCTCCATCGACGGTCGCGTTGACGCCTGGTTCGCCGACGACACTCCTGCCCGCTTTCGCGCATACGGCTGGCACGTCATCGCCGGCGTCGATGGCCACGATTCCGAGGCCGTGAACGCGGCGCTGCGCGCGGCGCTACGACAGTCGAAGACTTCCGGCGCCGGCCCCACGCTCATCTGCTGCAAGACCATCATTGGCCGCGGCGCCCCCAACAAAGCGGGAACACACGACGTGCACGGCGCGCCCCTGGGGGCCGCAGAAGTAGCCGCCACGCGCGTGTCCCTGCGCTGGACGTTGCCGCCGTTTGAAATTCCGCAGGACGTGGCGGACGCCTGGGACGCGCGGCCAAAAGGCGCGCAAGCTCACGCGGCTTGGCGAGAGCGTCTCAAGCGCTATCGACAGGAGTTTCCGGAGCTCGCCGCCGAGTTTGAGCGGCGCATGAGCGGCGAACTGCCGCCAAGCTTCGCTGAGGCCGTGCGCTCAGCGATCGATGAGTTCGCGCAACGATCGGACGCGCTCGCCAGTCGCAAGGCCTCGCAGCTGGCGCTCGACCGGCTGGCTCCTACGCTGCCCGAGATCTTCGGCGGGTCAGCCGATCTGACGGGTTCCAACCTGACGAACTTCAAGGATTGCGTGATCGCCGGCCGCGACCGTCCCGGCAATCACCTGAGCTACGGCGTGCGCGAGTTCGGCATGGCCGCAATCATGAATGGCATGAGTCTGCATGGCGGCTTCATACCATTCGGCGGCACATTTCTGACATTCAGCGACTACAGCCGCAACGCCGTGCGCATGGCTGCGCTCATGAAGCAGCGCGTGATTCACGTTTTCACTCATGACTCGATCGGCCTTGGCGAGGACGGTCCCACTCATCAGGCCGTCGAACACGCGCCCGCGTTGCGATTGATCCCTAATCTCGACGTCTGGCGACCCGCAGATGCTCTCGAAACCCTGATCGCATGGCAGGCCGCCGTCGAGCGGCGCGACGGTCCCACAGCCCTTTTGCTGTCGCGCCAAAACCTGCCGGCGGTCGCGCGAAACGCACTCGACGCCATCGCCATCCGCCGCGGTGGCTACGTGCTACGCGAGGCGCAAGATGCGCGCGCCACGCTGCTCGCCACGGGTTCCGAGCTGGGTCTGGCGATCGAGACGCAGGGACTTCTCGGCGAGCTCGGGCTCCGGGTGCGCATCGTTTCCATGCCCTGCACGAGTCGGTTCGATGGCCAGAGCGCGACCTACCGCAGCAGCGTGCTGCCCCGGGAATTGCCGACGATCGCGATCGAAGCGTCGCAACCGGATCTGTGGCACAAGTACGTCGGATTTGACGGCGCCGTCGTGGGCGTCTCGAGCTTCGGTGAGTCTGCTCCGGGGCCGGATGTGTATCGACACCTGGGTCTTACGCCTGAGCGAGTCGCTGCCGTGGTCAAGCTCACCGTCTCCGCCTTCGAAGCGCGCCAGAATTCGTCCCCTCGGCAAGCAGCGCAATAATTGCACTCGCCGCTTTCGATCTCGACGGCGCAGTTGTAGACAGCCTTGTGGCACGCAAAACCACCTCTTGCCGAAGCTGAAGGCGTCGCTGGCCCGCCGGGGCGCCGAGTGTGTCAACCCTGCGGTGATCGCCCGTTTCCCGTGGATTATCGATTCCGCTATCGAACTGCGACTATCCTAGCCGCATGATTGACCGCGATTTCATCAGGAGCGTAGCCAAGCTCCACTCCCTGGACCAATGAACACCTGGCGCAAAAGACTCGCTGTAGTTGCCGGTCTCGGTATCAGTGGCCTTGCGATATGGGGATTCATCGCAGGCCGTAATGAGCGGGCGATGGAGGCGGAGCAGGACCGCCCCGTGAAGGCGCCACTTCGGGTTGCCACCGTGAATGGCGAAGCGGTTCTCACCGTCGACACCGCCACGCAACGGTTGGGCGGCCTTGCGGCCGTTGCGCTGCAAAGTACCGCACATGACGAACCGCTGCGCGCGTACGGAACGGTGCTCGATCTCCAGGAGCTTACCGATCTTAGTAACAGCTACGCCAACGCGCGCGCGCAACTGCAGACAGCAACAGCGAAACTCAGCGCCTCGCGAACCGCGTACCAGCGGGCGGACGCCCTCTACAAGGATCGGCAGATCATTTCAGCGGCTCAATACCAGGCCGAGGAGGCAACGTATCGCATCGACGAGGCAGCAGCCGGCGCAGCGCAATCCCAAGTCCGCACGATCGCGGCAACCGCGCTGCAGACATGGGGGCCCGTGCTCGCCCACGCACTGACGGAACGCTCACCGATGCTCGTGCGCCTGATCGGGCACCAGGCTGTTCTGCTCCAGGTCACGCTGCCAGCGGGAGCAACCCTCGCGCAGCCGCCGACGGCGGCTTTCATTCTGTGGGACGACGGCTCACGGGTTGATATCCGGTTCGTGTCACCCGCGACCAAGACGGATCCGAGCATTCAGGGCGCGAGCCTTTTCTATCTCGCGCCGGCAACGAGCGGGCTGCTTCCCGGAATGAAAATGATTGTCTTCCTCGCGCAAGGCAAGGCGATCCATGGCATGGCCGTGCCGGCCTCAGCCGTCGTCTGGTGGCAGGGACGGGCGTGGATCTATCTTCGGACGGGGTCGCAGACCTTCACGCGCCATGAAATGGCAACCGACGTGCCCGCGGCCGATGGCGGTTACGTTGTCAGCGGCTTGCCGGCCGGCGCAGAACTCGTCACGCAGGGCGCGCAGTTGCTTCTCTCGGAGGAACTGCGCGCCCGGATCCTGGTTGGCGAAGAAGGCGCCTGATCGATGGCCGACGGGCAGGGTCCACAAGCGGCGCTCATCCGCTTCTCCATTCGCTGGCGCGGCGTCGTCATCGCCCTTGCTTGCGTTCTCGTGGCGTATGGTCTGCACCAACTGCAACAGGCGAAATTCGACGTCTTCCCTGAGTTTGCGCTGCCCCAGGTGTTCATCCAGACCGAAGCACCCGGGCTGACTGCGGAGCAGGTCGAAGTCCTCGTCACCCAGCCGCTCGAGAACAGTCTCAACGGGACTCCGGGTCTACAGACCCTGCGGTCGACCTCCATGCAGGGACTCGCAATCATCGCAGTCATTTTCGATCCAGCGAGCGACATCTATCGCGATCGCCAGCTCGTCGCGGAACGCCTGTCCGAAATCACCGGGCGACTGCCGATGCAAGTCCGACCACCCTCGATGACGCCGCTGACCTCATCGACGAGCACCGTGCTGATCGCCGGTCTGACCTCCAAACACCGCTCGCTCATGGATCTGCGAACGGTCGCCGACTGGACCATTCGGCCGCGTCTGTTGGCGGTGCCCGGTGTCGCGAAGGTGGCGATCTTCGGTGGGGACGTGAAATCCATTCAAATTCAGGTCCGCCCCGATCAGCTGATCCGTTACGGCCTCGGTTTGGAGGATGTTCAGAACATCGCGCGGCGCGCCGCCGGAGTGCGCGGCGCGGGATTCATCGATACTCCGAACCAAAGAGTAATGATACAGAGCGAGAGCCCGGCGCTGACGCCCGAGGATCTCGCGCGAACTGTTCTTCTGAGTCGGGGCGCCGCAAGCGTCACGCTGGGGGACGTGGCGGATGTCAGGCTCGCGCCGGAACCGGCGGTCGGCGCCGCGGCCATCGAGGGCGAGCCGAGCGTCCAATTCGTCACCTCCGCGCAATATGGTGCCAACACGGTGGAAGTCACGGGGCAGGTAGAAGCTGCGCTTGCGGCGCTGGCCCCGGCCCTCGAGCGAGATGGGATCGAACTTCACAGCAAGCTGTTTCGCCCCGCCAGGTTCATCGAGACGGCGACGGACAACGCACAGTCCTCGCTCATTCTCGGCGGCATTCTTGTGATCATCGTCCTCGGTCTCTTCCTGTTCGATGTTCGCACGGCGGCGATCTCCTGCGCGTCGATTCCGCTGTCGCTCCTCGCTGCGATCATCGTGCTCGAGCATTTCGGCATGACTCTGAATACGATGACCTTGGGCGGCCTCGCGATTTCGATCGGCGTGGTCGTCGACGACGCCGTGATCGACGTTGAAAACATCGTCCGGCGCCTGCGCGAAAACCGTCGGTTGACCGAGCCCAAAGCGATTGCGCGCGTGGTTCTCGATGCCTGTCTTGAAGTGCGAAGCGCCGTCGTCTACGCGACTTTCGCCGTCATCCTCGTGGTGCTGCCGATCCTGGCGCTCTCCGGAATCGCGGGACGCCTGTTTGCGCCGCTCGGCATCGCCTACATGCTCGCCGTGCTCGCTTCGCTCGTGGTGGCGCTCATGGTAACGCCGGCGCTTACCATGGCCCTGTTCGCGCGCGGCGGCCTCAAGGAAGCCGAACCGCCCCTGATGCGCTGGTCGAGAGAACGCTATCGGCTGCTCCTCGAATCGATCGCACAGCGGCCGCGTTCGATCATCGCTACAGTCGCCGTTCTCGGTCTAGCGAGCCTTGCGGCGCTACCCTTTTTCGGACGCAGTTTCATTCCAGAGCTCAAGGAGGGGCATTTCATCGTGCACATGTCGGCGGTACCCGGAACTGGGCTCCGTGAATCGCTGCGTCTCGGCGGCCTCGTAACACAAGCGCTCCACCAACTCCCCGCCGTGCGATCGGTCGCGCAGCAGGTGGGTCGTGCGGAGCAGGCCGATGACACCTGGGGTACGCACTACAGCGAGTTCGATGTGGATCTGAAGCCGCTTGCCGGCAAGGAGAGCGAGGTCGTTCAGTCCGATATTCGCGACATCCTCGCGCGCTTTCCCGGCGTGAATTTCGCGGTCAAACCCTTTCTCACCGAGCGGGTGGAAGAAACCCTGTCGGGTTACACGGCGGCGGTCGTGGTCAATATTTTTGGGAACGATCTTGATCTTCTGGACGGCAAGGCGCGGGAAATCGCGCAGATCATCGGTGCCGTGCCGGGCGCTACCGACGTGCAGCTGCAGTCCCCGCCCGGCATGCCACGCCTGGGAGTGAGACTGAGGCAAGCCGATCTGCAGCGCTGGGGATTGGATCCGCTCGATACGCTCGATCTTGTTCGCACTGCGTATGAGGGAGACACGGTCGGGCAGATATACGAGGGAAATCGGACGTTCGGGATTACCGTCATACTCGACGAGAAGAACCGCAAGAGCGTCACCCGGGTCGCGGACCTTCCGCTGCGCACACCGAGTGGCACCTATGTCCGCCTCGGCCAGATCGCGGATGTCTACGCAACCTCCGGCCGCTACCAGGTGTTGCACCGGGGGGCGCAGCGGCTGCAGACCGTCACCGCAAACGTCGCAGGGCGCGACGTGGCATCCTTCGCCGCGCAGGCCCGCACGCGAATCTCTGCCGCGGTCTCGCTACCGGCGGGTAGCTATCTCGAGTTTGCCGGCGAAGCGCAGGCGCAATCGCGATCCCAACGGGACCTGCTGTTCAACTCGATCATTGCTGCTGTCGGCATCGTGCTGCTGCTGTCCGCGGTCACACGCAACACGCGCAATCTGCTGCTAGTGCTCGCCAACCTGCCGTTTGCGCTGGTGGGCGGCGTTGTCGCGGTATTCGCATCCGGTGGATTGCTGTCCCTCGGTTCGATGGTTGGATTCCTGGCCCTGTTCGGTATCACCTTGCGCAATTCAATTCTCATGATCGCGCACTACGAACAGCTCGTCGCCGTCGACGGAGCCGAATGGGGACTCAGCACGGCTATTCGCGGCGCCGCCGACCGTCTTACGCCCATTCTCATGACGTCCATCGTGACCGCACTCGGCGTGCTGCCGCTCGCGATCGGCATGCGGGAACCGGGACGTGAAATCGAAGGCCCGATGGCGGTCGTCATCCTCGGCGGACTGCTGACTTCGATGACGCTCAACCTGCTGGTTCTGCCGCTGCTCGCGCTGCGCTACGGGCGGTTCGACGCCGGAAAGATCGACGCGACGACACTCTGACTGCAGCCAGCCGCTGATGATGACGTCGGTGTGCCTGCGCCGGGAACCGAAAAGCTCGCGGCGCGATTTCGGTCCTGATCGAAAGGGTAGGCCCTTTGCTCAGCGGTCGCCCCGCTCGCCCGCCGGCCCGGAGGGGTACTTCGCCGACGCATAGCGGACGATCAGCGTAGCCAGCGCGAGCAAGAGAATCGCCCCCGAACCCAGGACTTCGCCCATGCCTGGCTGATGATGTGCCTGCACGTCCGAAATGAGCATCCGCGTAAGCGCGGTCATCGCCACATAGATCAGAAACCGCACCGGCATGTGGTTGGTCTTGAAATAGATGCCGACCATGGCACCGAGCTCGAGGTAGATGAACAAGAGCAGGACATCGTCGATCGACGCGTGGCCCGTGGCCGTCATCGCCAGGAACGCCGCGACGGCGGACCACACGATGGCCGCGCCGATGGCGAACAAGGCCAGATAGTGGAACGCGTCAACCAGGGTGTTTCCTACGGCGTTTGCAAAGGCGTTAATACCCTCGCGAAGGGTCTCGGCCCATTGGAGTTTCATTCTTCTCGCCCCCGCAAATGTCCAGCTAACAGTCCGATCGAACTCCGTCATCACCCATGCGCAGACAACATGCCTGTCAATCCGGGCAACCACCTTCCTGCGTTTCGCCCAGCTCGGTTTCGTGTGGGTCGCATGAAAGAACGAACGCACCCTGCGCCAGCGGCGCCTTGTGCCGATAGTAAACCGATTCGGCTACGGCCAGGGCCCGTTGCCATCCCTCACCGCCTGGCACCGGTGCTGAACTGAGCTCCGTCCGGAAGAGGCGCCCACCAAATTGCGCGTGCCCCGGAAGTCTCGCGCATCCGTCGTCCTCTCGGTTGTGCGTGGCGAATTGGGGGTCATGGCCCGGTGAGGCCGTGATGGCGCACAATGCAGCAAAGGTCCTATGCACAAGGACCAACGAAAGATCGGGTTCATAAGCGTGTTAATACCGGCGCGGCTCGCGCCGAAGGGGCAGTTGTGACCGCGTCTTCCCTACTTGCCAAGGAACGCATCATCGCCCAACCGGGCTACAACCGCTGGCTCGTGCCGCCGGCGGCGTTGGCCATTCACCTTTGCATCGGCATGGCCTACGGTTTTTCAGTCTTCTGGCTGCCGCTATCGAAGGCCATTGGCATCACCGACTCCGTCGCCTGCCCAAAGGACTCGGGATTCGTCGCGCAAATCTTCACGACCACCTGCGACTGGAAGATCTCGACGCTCGGTTGGATGTACACCCTGTTCTTCGTGTTTCTCGGCTCCGCGGCCGCCATTTGGGGTCGTTGGGTGGAGCGAGCCGGACCACGCGCGGCCGGCGTCGCATCAGCGATCTGCTGGTGCGGCGGACTGATGATTTCGGCGATCGGAGTGATGACTCACCAGGTATGGCTGCTCTGGCTCGGCTCCGGCATCATCGGCGGCATCGGGTTGGGGCTCGGATATATTTCGCCGGTCTCGACACTCATCAAGTGGTTTCCGGATCGGCGCGGGATGGCGACCGGCATGGCCATCATGGGATTCGGTGGTGGCGCGATGATCGGCGCTCCGCTCGCCGACAAGCTCATGAAGTTCTACGCGACGCCCGTCTCGGTCGGCGTGTGGCAGACCTTCCTCACGCTCGCGCTGATCTATTTCCTGTTCATGATGAGCGGCGCGTTCGGCTACCGGGTACCTCCCGAGCAGTGGAAACCCGCTGGCTGGGAGCCGGCGGCGACCGCGAACAAGAAGCTGGTGACCGACAAGCACGTGCACGTCGACGTCGCGTGGAAGACGCCGCAGTTCTGGCTCCTGTGGGGCGTGCTATGCCTCAACGTCACGGCAGGCATTGGCATTCTCGGCATGGCTTCGCCGCTGCTGCAGGAGGTCTTCGGTGGCCGGCTGATCGGTGTGAAGGCAGCGTTCAGCAATCTCACTGCGGATCAGCTCGGGCAGATCGCGACAATCGCCGCAGGCTTCACCGCCCTGCTGTCGCTGTTTAACATCGCGGGCCGCTTCGCGTGGGCCTCGCTGTCGGATCATATCGGGCGCAAGGCGACCTATGCGATCTTCTTCCTGCTCGGTTTCTTGCTGTACGCCTCAATCCCCTCGACTGCGGGCATCGGCAACCTGGCGCTGTTCGTCGGCGCATTCTGCGTCATCCTGTCGATGTACGGTGGCGGCTTCGCCACCGTACCGGCGTATCTCGCGGACGTGTTCGGCACGAGGATGGTCGGCGCGATTCACGGCCGGCTGTTGACCGCATGGTCCGTTGCGGGCGTCCTCGGGCCGGTGCTCGTGAACTATATCCGTGAGTATCAGATCGACCACGGTGTCGCCAAGGCCGCCGCCTACAGTCTCACCATGTACATTCTCGCCGGGCTGCTGGTGGCCGGTTTCCTGTGCAACTGGCTCGTGAAGCCCGTGGCAGCCAAGCATTACATGTCGGCAGCCGAACTTGCCTCTCAGCAGCAGGCTGCGGAGAAAACGAGCGGGCAATCCGAGCGAAGTGCCGCTACCAGAGTTGGCAGCCCGCACCAGTGGTGGACACTGCCGGCCGCCTGGCTGGCAGTGTTGATTCCGCTTGGCTGGGGCGTCTGGGTGACGCTGGCAAAGGCCGTGCTGCTCTTTCGCTGAGGATCGAACGCACATAGCGCGGCAGGGCTGGCCACGGTTTCAGTGGGCCAGCCTTGCCGCACACAATCGCTACGCGGCCAGCACGCCTTTCGACTTCGCCACGTGCGTGGCGATGGCATCCATCAACGGCGGCGAGAGACAGTCGTAGGGCGCAAGGCCCAGTTCCTTCAGCCGCGCGCGCACCTCGCCCATCTGATCGGGTT
>Ga0326726_10005623_pt1 | contig 11337 bp, 10 predicted proteins | sample MHFenrmetagenome_2_FD_207603 | JGI IMG/M metagenome (GOLD analysis project Ga0326726, IMG submission 207603) | Lab enriched peat soil microbial communities from Michigan Hollow, Ithaca, NY, United States - MHF15MN | ecosystem: Environmental > Terrestrial > Soil > Wetlands > Peat | place: USA...
CTGAAGGGAAGCTCTTCCTGGTCGAGGCTTATCCGGACGGCCCGGCGGGTAACGTACAATTCCACGAGGGACCTACCCGGAGCGAGTACTTTTGGCTGTGCCCACGATGCGCCCTGATCATGACCATCACCGCGGACCAAAGTGAGAGCACAGTACTAGCCCCACAGACGCATAGTCATCTCGAACCCGTACCAATCGGCGGTTGATGAAACGGCCCCTGCGAACTCCTCACGTATGCGATTTCAGACTGATCTGGTCTGAGCTCTGTTATTAACGAGGGATTGCCGCAACTTCCTCCGCAGCGCCGTAAGCTCGAGTTCTTTAACGACGCAGTGCCTTCATTCATGCAGAACTGTCAATTTTGGCAGTCGTGATCCCCATCTGCGCGAGGGATCATGGAGTTCACATTCTAGAGTTACGGATCCGTTGAAGAAGTGAAGTGAACTCACCAGAGTCTCGCGCCGGAAGCCACCTGCCCGACCATGAGAATTTGGCTACGCTGGGTGCGGGACCATGGCGGTCCCGGGAAGGATAGACGCCTTATGACACTGAACGACACTCGGTCAGGATTTGCGATCCATATCATTCGAAACCTCGTGGCCGTCATATGCTCAGTCGTGCTTGTGCCCGGAGATATCAGTTCCCTAGCACCGCCAGCACAGGAGGCCGCAACGGGCGCGGAAACAGCGGCCGTCATTCCACCGGACCAACTCGATTCTCTCGTGGCTCCGGTCGCGCTTTATCCGGATCCCATGTTGACCCAGACGCTGGTAGCTTCCACCTACCCTCTGGAAATTATCCAGCTCCAACAATGGCTGGGAAAAAACAAGAACCTGAAAGACAAGGCCTTGGTGGACGCAGTGAAAAAGCAAAATTGGGACCCAAGCATCCAAGCCATGGCAGCTCTGCCGGATGTGGTCAAACAAATGGCCGAAAACATCCAGTGGACGACGGATCTGGGCAACGCTTTTCTGGCGCAACAGAGTGATGTCATGGACGCAGTACAACGGATGCGAAAAAAGGCCAAGGACTCGGGGAACCTGAAATCGAGTGAGCAGCAGAAGGTGGAAACTCAGACGGTCGAAAGCAAACAGGTCATCGTGATCCAGCAGTCTAGTCCAGAAGTTGTCTATGTTCCAAGTTATAACCCGACCGTGGTGTACGGTGCTCCGGCTTATCCCTACCCGCCCATTTCTTATCCACCGCCCGGTTACTACGCGGCGGGTATGGCGATTTCGTTCGGCATTGGAGTGGCGATGGGGGCTGCTTGGGGAGGGGGTTGGGGATATGGTGCCGGATGGGGACATAATGACGTCAACGTCAATGTGAATAACAACTTCAACAGGAATACAAACATTTCGAACAGCGGTAACCGCACCGCCGTCAAGGGTGGTAATACGTCATGGCAGCATAATCCACAACATCGCGGAGGCGCCCCTTATTCGAATCGAGCGACGGCAAACAAATATGGCGGCTCCGCTCGAGGAGATTCCATGGCCTCCCGGCAGGACCGGGCGCGCCAGAACCAGGGTCAACGCGGAGACAGGCAACAGGCAAGCAATCGCGACCGAGGGAGTGCTTCGGGAGGCCGCCGGCAGGCAGGCGTCAGTGACCGTGGCGGCGCCGGAGGCCGGCAACAGCCCAGAGCTAGCGACCGCAGTGCGGGAGGTAGAGACTCCGCGAACCGCGGTTCGGGCGTGAGCGCAAGTCCGAATCGCGGTGGGAGCGGAGGTGGGGACCGTGTAGGAAACCGCAGTGTCCCGAGTGGGGGAGGCGGAGTATCTCGTAGCTCTAGCGCGTTTGGAGGCGGCTCCGGAAGTAGTGCACGGGCCAGCAGCTCACGCGGCTCATCGAGCATGGGTGGTTCGCGGGGGGGGTCTAGAAGTGGCGGCGGTGGGCGTCGCAGGTGAGTAACGCATGACTGAGGAGGGACACATGAAATCAAGAAACTCTGTCGGAAAGAAGACTCCGCTCTCGCTCCTGGTCGCAGTATTATCGTGTGTTCTCGTCCCTCTCCATGCGCAGCCGACTCCCCAGTCAGCCGTGCCTACGGCGCAGCCACAAAAGGCGTTTGACACGCCGCAGCAGGCGGCTGAAGCGTTGGTCCAGGCAGCGGCCAATTATGACGTATCCACCTTGTTCGAGATCTTCGGTCCGGACGGAAAGGACTTTATCGCCTCAGAGGACCCTGTTCACGACAAGAGTGTTGCCGCCACTTTTGCGGCGAAGGCCACCCAGAAAAATGTCGTCACCATCGACCCAAAGAACAAAGCCCGAGCTGTTCTCTCAGTCGGCAATGACGATTGGCCCTTTCCAATTCCGCTCGTCAAACAGAAGGGAAAGTGGCATTTTGCCACCGCAGAAGGGCGGGACGAGATTTTGTTCCGGCGAATCGGCGCCAACGAACTCGACGCCCTGCAAATTTGTCGGGGCTTTGTAGAAGCGCAAGAAGAATATGCCTCAGAAGTTCACGACAATTCGGGGGTCAATCAGTACGCACAGAAGATCATCAGCACTCCCGGGAAGCGCGATGGACTGGTTTGGCGAAACGATGATGGCACGCTGGGTGGTCCCATTAGCGAGGGAATTGCCAAAGCCATTCAGGAAGGCTACTCGTCCAAGTCCCAGGGGTACCATGGGTACTACTTCAAAGTTCTGAAGGGACAGGGGCCCGCGGCGCCGTTAGGACAACTCGACTACGTGATCGGCGGAGTCATGATCGGAGGATTCGCGTTGGCGGCGGTCCCGGCCGAATACCGTGTCACGGGAGTCAAGACCTTTATGGTCAGCTACGACGGCGTCGTCTATGAAAAAGACCTGGGGTCCGATTCGTTCACAATCTTCAAGAACATGGATCGTTACAACCCGGACAAAACCTGGCGTCGCACCGACGACCAGTGGCCCGAGGATCTTGTCGCTGTTGCCCAGTGAAGAAGCTATGTCTGCGAATGATGAACAGTACAGCTTGCCTAGCTCGTAGCTGTGGCTACTACGATTCGCCGTTACGCGTCAGCAAACCGAGCCTCAAGAATACTATCAAGAGTTCCGCAGAGTTCCAGGTGTCCACTACCGCAAGCCGGGCACGATGCCTCATCTACGATGAACACTGAATGAATTGATACAAATGACTTGCACTGGTCACAGTACCATAGCGTAGCGTGCTGTTGCGAAACTGGAGCAGAGCTATTGTTAATCCCGACGTTCAACATTATTAGACTCCCTTGCTTAAGTTAGTGCGAGACTATGCCGCGGCAGCGGAAAAAGGAGAACTGTCAGATCTCCCAGACTTCGTTCCCTGAGCAGTCACTCGCCGCAACGACTGGTGATCTGAAGTCACAAGACACCGGGAACCCACCGAACCTGTAACTAGTGACAGTTCTGTGTCGGCCAGGCGTCATTAATAGTGTTCCAGACTCTGCACCCATCGTCGGAGGATCTTCCGCTCGATGTTGGCTGCGTCGGAGACGCCATGAAACTAAACGAGCGTGAACTTTGGATCTGTTTTTTGGTACTGGTAGTTCCCATAGCCAACGCCTTCCCACAGAAGGTAAGCGTCGGATATGACAAGAGCGTGGATTTCGCCAAGTATAAAAGCTACACATGGGCGCAGCCCGCAACCCCACCCACCAGGCCGCTCCTCTACGCTACCATCGAAGGCTGCATCGATTACGAATTGAAGGCTAAAGGGCTCGCAAGGACGGAAACCAATGGCGATCTGATCCTGGTCCCCGGCGGCGGAATGGAGTTTGGGCTTAACTATGCTGTAGGGGCGCCGACTATGCCCACTTATAGCGGCCCTCCACCCGCGGTTAACGCCACCATGTGGACCGGAGCCGGTGGACCTTCGAACCTGATGGCACCCTATGTGCCCGAAGGAACTTTGATGATCAATCTCGTCGACCGAAATGCCAACAAGGTGATCTGGAGCGGCACGGTCAAGCAAAAGCTCGACATGGAAAATAAGAAGAAATCTTTCAAGCTGATCGACAAAGCTATCGTCAAGCTATTGAGGGACTTCCCACCACGAAAGAACTGAGTGTGGCAGACCGCGATTCAGGGCTGGTGTCAGGTACGCTCTTATCACAGCACTGGGCGATATGCGAGGCAAGACATCTTTCCGTGTCTCTTTCGGCTCGATCACGGGCCTTGCCGCTGTTGTAACCTCTGTAGCGTACTCATTAAAACGCTCTTGCGTAATGTTGCTTGGTTGGTCCGGATACTTTGTTGGACTGGGCATCCGTGTGCACTTCGAAAACTCAGGGCTCGACAAGAGGAATTTCGGAAGCTATCTGCAGATCCATCAGAACCCCGATCCTGCGATCAACCTGAAAGAATAACGCGGCTTTCTTACCTGGCAGCACCTTCTCCAAGATGGCAATGTACTTCATTCTCAACTGAATCACCGCGTCATCTGCTGCAGTCCACCTCTCCATGATGCTTTGCGCCTGAGCATCGGTCAAAGCGGCATAATCCGCCGCATACTCCTTAATGAGGGAAAGCTTAGTGTCGTTGATCTTCGTCAATTCGCCCGCGTATTGATCGTAGATTGGCCAAAACTTCTGCGCTTCGGCTTCGGTCAGCGTCACGTTGACAGCGACAATTTGCTTCCTCTGTGACCGTAAGTCTTTGCGCAATAGCTGAAGATCTCGGTCGGATACGGTTTGGGCAGCATTTTGCGAAAGTACGAATCCAGGCGCAAGCCAGATTCCAGCCACAACGAGAACAGCCAGGACGATCTTTTTCATTCAATCCTCCTCCGGTGCAGAGCACCGCGAAGTTTCGTCGACCCCGAGCGACAACAATACCAGGCGCATTAAGTGTAGGTGTTCGCGGTCGTACCAACTTAAGTTCAGAGCGATTTCACTGCTACTGGTAGAACTGACAGCCAGCTGGTGTCTTTTCCCAACCATGACGCGTTTCCGCAGCTAGTTTGTTTTGTGGGGTGAACCTGGATTCGTCACTCTCATCACGTCAGCCACTTGCCTCTTTACTTCGTGGAATTCGCTCGTGTCCACTATATAGTCGGTCGTGGCTAAGAGACGCCCTGTGACTTGTGTAACCCGCCTTACCCGCGTGTCCGTCGAGGGATGAGTATCGAAGAGGCGAGCGAAGAAAGATGCCGGCTTTCCTTCCTGCTGAAACGCATTTTGAAGAAAGCGCGCAAGCTCAATCGGATCATATCCGGAAGCAGCCAGGTACTTGAGCGCCAATCGATCCGCTTCGAATTCAGCATCGCGCGATAGCTTGAAGATAAAGAGCGGACCAAGGCGCCGACCCAGCGCGTAGCCTACTGGCCCTCCGGCCACAGAAAGGAGCTTCCAGGTTCGTTGTCGTGCCACGATTTTGGTAAAATGTCGTGCCGTGACATGTCCAGTCTCGTGGGCTATCGCGGCAATCAATTGGGCTTCGTTCTCGGCATTCAGGATCAGCGCGGTCGTTACATATAGAAATCCTCCAGGGAAAGAGTACGCATTTACTTCGACATCGTTGACCACCTTCACGACGAAGCAGCCGCGCAAATGGGAATTGAGCACGATCGTCTGCTGCAAGCGATTCAAATACTCGACAATATTGGGATCTGAGATGAGGGCGACGTGTCCCTCAAGATCAGCGGCCAGCTTCTTTCCGGAACTCCATTCCGCTTGCGATTGACGATCAGCAGGATCGGCGCGATTCGCACAAGCATCCGGACTTGGGAAACCCGGATCCATACTGTGGATGGGTGGCAGAGCCGAGAGCTGTGCGGGAGAATAGGCTGCCAATCGCTGATCGTCGAATGCCTGCTGCAGGCTCGGAGCACCCGACGGCCCGAAACCTGGCACGGCTTCGGTTGACTGCTGCCCTTCCGCGAAGACACCGAGGAAAAAGAGCACTGACAACCAACATCCCAGAGGTAGTCGTCGCTTGCGCGCACTGGTTTTCTTCAGCGGGTGATCCTTTCGGTGGAAGGGAGTGAGGCGCATGTGGCACACAATTGACTGTTCGCAACCAGCCCGCACAGTTTTGGGAGACAGGAATATTTTCGAGTCGCGTCAAGCGGCATGGAAACTGTTAAAGATGACAGCAAGACTTGACTAGGTTTGACCTTACGTGAAGTTGAACGACCGCCGCGTCCTTGGCACAGGGATGACTGCTCTGACCTGAAATGGCCGCGGGAGAATAGTGGATGTGCGTTGATATACAATGCTGGCATTGCCAGCACGAACCTTACGCGGCCCAAACACTCTTGGCAGACAGGGAATGTGTCGCCACGGAGATGATCGCATAGTGCGGTTGTGCATGCTAAGCGTGGACAACTTTGTACACACCCGAGCTTCGCGCTCTGTCTTTTGTTTCAAATACTCTCGGCATAATCTCAATTTGCATCTTGGGTCGAACCTGGTTCATCTTGTTCATCTTTTGAGTCTCCGAACCGCCCGGTCTGCTGAGTATTGACTCTGCGCATCGGCCAAGAGGCGAAAAGTTGATTCCTCGCGCTCCTTTCAATTGTCAGGGCCGTGTAGCACGACAGATGTTCGATGCTGAATCTGCAACAGGTGGCCTGGTGCGTCGTTGCGACGCGCAAGTAGAGGATTGATAGGGGGCAATGAAGTGGGAGCACGCGACAACCATGCAGAGCGAAAAGCTAATAATGCTAAGAGAGGAAAAGCCGCTCCAGACAACAGAGCAGAACCTTACCTCTGCTCTTCACAAGCGCACCACTGCGTTGCCAATCGTTCAACAGTCGGCTCGTCGTGAATGGCGTGATGTTTGCCGTATTAGCTAACTGCTCATTGGTGATGTCGAGGTGGATTCCATCGGGACACTTTCTCCCGACGCCATTGCCCAGACTGACCAGCACATGGGCAAGCCTTTGGCGAGCCGTGTGGCAAAGCAGGCCCAAGTGGCTGGCCAAATACCATGTTAGGTAATCGGTCGCTACTGCCAATCCATTTTCAAGCAACCTCGGATATCGTGCGGCGAGACGTCGTATTGTTTTGCGGTCCCATACGAGTGCGCCACTGTCCTTCACGGTCTCCGTGCTCACGAGAAAATCGGAGGGTTCCGCCAAAAGACTCGCACCTCCGAATATATCTCCGGGCACCAGCCAAAGCAGGTATACCTTCCGTCCCTCTGGCGTAATAAAGAAGTAACGAGCAGAGCCTTTGATCAGTAGAAACAATTGATCGGCTGGCTCTGCCTGAGTTGCCACCACGGAGTAACGGGAGAATCGACGATACGAAGCAGCCGCCAAGATGCAGCGTTGGTCGGGCTTGGATAGGCCCTCCAAGAACCGAATTCTGGACGGGTGAGCAAGCAGCGCAGCGACGTGTGATCGGGGCGGTGCAGCGGCCGCCGGCGACCTTGGGGGGAGATCATGCCCGAGAACGCCCTCGTCTGGCTCGAGATTGTGTGTTTGTGCCAAGAGCTCACGTCTTATCCCTTGGAGCCACGAAAACAGCTCCGGCACAAGAAGAATGCTGATCGGAAGGTGCTTCTGACATTAAGTGACGATACACTCCGTATCGATCTTATATAACTTTCTACCGACGATCGCACTGGCATAATTGACAGTTTTCCGTGAACCTCAAGTCAGTCATCCTGCGGCCAACCCTAAAACGAGCCCAAGCAAATGGCCACCCCTCCACACCTCGATAGGCAGTACTTCAAGCCAAAAACCGCGCTTGTGGTCGGGCCCGACCGCACCCTCGCCGCCACGGTTGCCACAATCCTGCCTGATTGGAGAATCGAGCGGGCATGTGACAACGTGGCGGCGCTCGCCTTCATCGAGTCGAGGCCATTTGATCTGGTCGTCACTGGTGCGGACACCTCAGGCAAGGCCGATGTCGATCTGCTTTGCAAGATCAGATTGGTGCGGCCACATACTCGACTAATCATTCTCATTAACTCGTCTGTGCAGATCATTGAGTCGATCTTCCAGTCCGGTTTCATACTCCTGCCACCTCATGCCATCCACTCCCGGCGAGGCTTGACGCTTCAGTGCATAGAAGCTCTCGCGTAGAAGAGCGACGCTGAGGTGGTGGAGTAAAGCGGTGAACCGTTCCTGCTTCCTTACTGATGCTGCTTGCCGCACACCGTGCAATCCCTGGGACAAGCCTCGTGCTTGTTGTCTTCAGCGTGCGCGGGTTCTCAGGCTACGCAGGACCGAGCAGCCACTCGCGAATAGCATAGCTGCCGTGTTGCCTTCCTCCATCTCGGAAAGGAGTCGGCATCCTGATCCATCGGCTTTTCGAAGCTCAATAGCCCGGCCCACTGGTACCTCTGGTCTACGCTTCACGAGACACCTCGCGGTGCCCCCTGCAAGACTCGAGGCCAGGATGGAGTCGCTGTTCTCCTTTCCTGTAGGGCTCTTGCGTCCCCTACAACATGCCGGTTTATTTCGGCGCACTCCGGTTAGCCGACGACCGGAGGATCAGCGTGGGTGTGCTAGCCTCGCAGATCCCAGTGGAATCTCCAAGCATTAGCTCGGCCTCATTAATCAAAGTACAATCGTCACCCATCCGAAGGAGGGGGATATTCAAATGACGCAAACTGCGACGCGGAAAGTGAGCGAGTTAGGCAGGCTGCAATCCGGCGGAAACAGCGTTGCGCAAAAGGTTCGCCGCCGCTTCTTTGCTTTCTTTCTCATCTCGGGATTCTGCAGCATTCTCTATGAGGTGATCTGGCTGCGGCTGGCGATGGCTCAGTTCGGGGTCACCATCACCATGACCTCAACCGTGATCTCTGTTTTCATGGCAGGTCTGGGTCTGGGATCGTGGGCCGTGGGCAAGCTCACTCGCCGGCTCGATCAGCAGCCGCACTTTCCGCGCCTCCGTGCATACGCGCTCACCGAATTGCTGATTGGAATCGGCTCGCTGGTTGTTCCTTACGAGTTGTTGCTTGGCCGCCGCTTGCTGGAGTCGGCCGAACTGTCATCTTCCCTTGGTTACTACGCCGTCGCCGGACTGTGGCTCATAACCGCCATGCTGCCGTGGTGCGTATGCATGGGTGCGACGTTCCCGGTCGCGATGTGGGCCCTGCGGGAGGGCGAAGATGAGGACAACGGACATTCGTTCAGCTACCTCTACGTTGCCAACGTCCTGGGGGCCCTCTGCGGCACCGTATTACCGTTGTTTCTGATCGAGATTCTTGGGTTCCGGAACACGTTGCATGTCGGCGGGCTTCTGAACCTGCTGCTCGCGATGTGGGCGTTTGCATTGAGCAAGCAAGGCGAGCGCCAGCACAGTGAACCGGTAGTCCGTGCTGGACTGCCTGCTCCGTCGGCAGAGAATTCCACGATCTATCTGTCCTTATTGTTTGCCACCGGCCTAACCAGTATGGGGATGGAAGTTGTATGGATACGGCTTTACACGCCGTATCTTGGCACCGAGGTGTACGCCTTCGCCACCATTCTAGGAATCTACCTCGGAGCAACCTCGCTCGGATCGGTGTGGTATCGCCGGCAGAAAGCCAAGGCGTGGGAGTACTCCGCAGCGCTCTGGTCGACTCTCGGCGTGGCAGCCATGCTCCCCCTCTGGACTGCCAGCCCAAGGGTCACATTTCATGTTCCCGCGAATCCGTTTTTCACCGCTAACGCCGCGCGGGTACTGCTCGGGATCGCCCCCTTCACGATGTGGCTGGGATTCCTCACTCCGATGCTAGTGGATCGTATTTCGGGTGGAGATCCTGATAAGGCCGGCCGGGCCTACGCGGTAAACGTAACCGGCTGCATCCTCGGCCCGCTGCTTGCGGGATTTCTTCTTTTGCCGAACATAAGTGAACGCTGGTCACTCGGAATTCTGGCCGCGATATGTTTCCTGGCTGGAGGTTGGTTTGCACTGAGTCCGAGGGAAGGAAAAGTCTCCAGACTACCTGTCCGTCAGTTAGTCTTTGCGGCATCACTCGTGGTTTCCATCGTGCTGGTGTTCACAGCTCACTCGTATGAGAGCCGGTTTCAGGACAAACTCGTACTTCGGGACAATACGGCGACCGTAACCGCAACGACCGTGGACATGCGGAAACGATTGCTGGTGAATGGCATCGGGATGACTGGGCTGACGCCGATTACGAAGTTCATGGCCCACCTGCCTTTGGCCCTTCTGGACCGGCCGCCGGAACGCGCCCTGGATATTTGCTTTGGTATGGGCACGACATATCGCGCGCTACTCTCCTGGGGGATACATGCCGACGCAGCCGAGCTTGTTCCAAGCGTACCGGCAGTATTCCACTACTTTCATCCGGATGCCCCGCAGATTCTGAAATCGCCGTTCGGGCGGGTAATTGTTGATGACGGCCGGCGTTTTCTGGAGCGAACCGAGGAGTCGTATGATCTCATCACGATTGACCCGCCGCCACCGGTTGAGGCCGCGGGTTCGAGCCTGCTCTATTCGAAGGAAATTTACGCAGTCGCCAAAAGAAAGCTGCGACCGGGTGGAATTCTCGCGCAGTGGCTTCCCGAAGGAGATCCGGAGGTCCAGACGGCCGCGGTGAAAGCCCTTACGGAGTCCTTTCCTCACGTCCGAGTATTTGTATCGATCCAGGGATGGGGCATTCATATGTTGGCCAGCGATGCTCCGATTCCTTCCTGGAACGCGGTGAAGCTCGCACAGCAACTGCCCGCGAGTGCGAAATCTGACCTCGTGGAGTGGGGTCCATATGCGACCGCAGAGGCGCAGTTCGCAGCAGTTTTGAACAATGAAATCTCTCCCGACGCCGTGATCGGGAAGGCTCCCACGGTGGGCGCAATGACAGATGACCGGCCGGTCAATGAATACTACCTTTTGAGGCGGCTACGGAAAAGAAACTGGAGAAAACACCTCCACTTGGCAGGTGTGCAATGACGTTTTCCCCAGAGACAAGAAACGCCCGGAATCAAACCCGGGCGTCGCCGTCACTACACTACTGAATAGCTGATTAGCGCACAGATTATGATCGGTGAGACAAATCCGCCCTAACGAGTGGTTGAGAAACTCGGTGAATCACCGCTGGGACAGTCGCATGGCTGCACATATGACGACAGAGAGATAGAAAACTCCAAACCATCGCTCTTCCCAGTTGGGCAGCAGTAGAAAATGAAGTACAACATAGGCGAGCGAAACAGCGAATAGCGGCCGCGCCTTTTCTGAGGCCAGACTGATTACGCCCAGTAATAAGAATGGTATGAAAAAGTTGCGCGTCAGCATTCCCAGCCCTTGACGGAATGCCGCGAGGTAGTCGTGAAACGAAAACCGAACAATCGTTTCCGCCGGTGCGATCGGAGTACCCACGAAATTGCGGTAATAAAGCATCTGGATTCCGTAATCGCCCGCGAAATGATTAATCGTGAGCACCGACGCGACCGCAACCACTGATAAAACG
>Ga0326726_10005624_pt1 | contig 11336 bp, 7 predicted proteins | sample MHFenrmetagenome_2_FD_207603 | JGI IMG/M metagenome (GOLD analysis project Ga0326726, IMG submission 207603) | Lab enriched peat soil microbial communities from Michigan Hollow, Ithaca, NY, United States - MHF15MN | ecosystem: Environmental > Terrestrial > Soil > Wetlands > Peat | place: USA...
TCTGACAGCCGACGCATCGACGCCCGCCCTGACTCTCATGAGCACGAAGTGCGGCGTGACGCTTGTCAACACGAGCTACTTCGAACTGACCGGTGGCCGCCCGAACGGCGTTGTTACGCCGCTCATCCTGGGCGACAACCAAGTCACCAGCCGCAACATCTTCGTGGAAGGCGGGATTCAGGACCGCTTCTACGCCTTCGGCGGCTGCTTCATCATCAACCTGTTCGATGTGCTCGATGTGACGGCGGGCGGCAGGCCTGCCCTCGACTACCCGAACTACCTTGGTAACAGGTACCTTGCGGGTGTGTCGAACGACTGGCTAAACGGTGCAGGGTTCCCCGTCCGTACGATGTGGTTCGGCTTCAGCTTCATGTACGTCCGCAACGACGTCAACAGCGCGCCGATCGATCGTAACGACCTGGCGGAGGACGTGTTCGGCTGGATGCAGAATCCGACGAAGCCTGACATCACGCCGGTACCGCCGACGCCGAAGTCGTACACGTTGGCCCAGAACTACCCGAACCCCTTCAACCCGTCGACGACGATCAAGTACGACATGAAGGCCAAGGGTATCGTGACGTTGAAGGTTTACAACGTCGCCGGCCAGCTTGTTCGGACGCTTCGGAACGGTGTGAAGGATGCTGGATCCTACACGGTCACCTGGGATGGCAAGAACGACCGGGGTGGCGCAGTGGCGAGCGGCATCTACTTCTACAAGATGGAGACGAAGGACTTCAGCCAGACCAAGAAGATGGTCATGCTTCGCTAGCATGTTCCGTTGACAGGGTCCGACGAAAGCCCTGAGGGGAGCCGGGAGCCTCAAAACTCCCGGCTCTCTTTTTGTCGCCGCCGAACGGGCGAATTTCCCGCGAAACCGCTCCGTTTTCCCCGTTGAATTTTAATTGACACGTGAAATCTAAAGCTTATATTACATATAGCTTTGGGGTGAAATGCGTTCGATTCAGACAAAGGGAAGGGAACCATGGGACGAGTCAAGATCAGATCTGCTGCAGAGCTAGTCATTGCGGCGACTTTTGTTATCGTGATGGTCCTGCCGGCGTGCAGGAAGGAGAATCCTCCGCTCGACAGAAACAGGGCCCCTGAAACGATCCTCACGAGCTCTCCGACCGAAACGACGGCGACCGACTATCGCGTCCACATGTACTGGCGCGGAACCGATAACGACGGCGTCGTAACGAGATACATATGGTACATCTCCGACACCGTGATGACGCTGGATCCCGTGCGCAATCCCGACGCGGAGGGGCTCGACTGGAACCCGGGCTCGAGAATCGCGGATTACCTCAAGGGGCGCTTCACGACGAAGACCGACACCGTGATCACGTTCAAGGGCTTCGATGACAGCAAGGGCGCAGAGGTCAACCGGCAGGCCTTCCACATCGCCTCCATCGATGACGGCGGGAAGATCGATCCGACGCCCTCCCGTCTGCAGTTCTCCGCGCGCGTCAAGGGAATCCCCATCGTCCACTTCTTGACGAACCTCGGAGACGGGGACGTGCCATACAATCCGAACGCCCTCGACACGATCAGCATGTTCGTGCCGTTCGACGTCAAATTCAACGCGACGACGGTCAATAACATCATCACCGGGTACCGGTGGAGCTACGGAGGAGCCGTATACCCCGACTACAACAATGACGGGAACCCCGACTGGCAGATTCCGGCGAGTCAGAGCGAGCTCGTCACCATTCATCTCCAGAACTCGGGAAACGATGTGATTCCGAGCGGCGTATTCAACTTCAAGGGGATCGCTCGGGACGAGGCGGGAGCGGTCTCGACCACGAGTCTCGTGACGGGGGAAGGTGTGTGCCGGGTGGTCGTCAATCATGACCCCGACACACGGGTCGATGCGGCGTGTCAGATCTTCTTCACGCCCCAGAGCTCGAGTGTCCCTGAGAGTCTCACCGTCAACTTCCTCGACGGCGCCCCCGACACGCTTCCCTACAACTCGCTCCTCCGGCTGTTCTACTGGGGCTGGGACGATCCGAAGGACCGGGGAAGCCTCCAGCACAATCCGCCGGTGCCGATACATTTCCAGTTCGCCTTCAACCGGTGGGGGTACGACGATTTCGGATTGATGGTGGCGGAGAAGCTGTCCCCCTGGTACCCCCTCAAGACGCCGGAGGACACGAATCCCAATGCCGGCGTTTCCGATCTGTACCGGGATCGCGATTCGACGACCATGCGCGTCGGAACGTTCAACTACCGTTTCCTCGTGAGATCGTTCGACGAGCAGAACAAGAACGACGGGACCCCCTCGGTCGTGAGCTTCATTGGAAATTACCCGCCGCAAATCGACAGTCTCCGTATGGGTTTTTGGGATCGCTGGGGATTCTCTCATCTGGGCGTTCCTGATCCCACGAGGGAGACGTTCCACTATGCGAGGAACGATACGATCGTCATCGGATGGTTCGGGACACCATTCTTGGCTCGCGGCGACACCCTCTGCCCGATGGGAACTCCGCAATACAACTTCAATGCGCCTGACACGAGCGTGACGTATTCCTTCCAGTTCACCATCAGGGGATGGGGTCACGACGATCGCCGCGATCCTCCGGGCTCCGGGATCAAGGGCTGGAAGTACTCTGTCACGGATGGGGACCAGGACCTCACGTACTACAAAGAGGGGGAGTGGCAGTTCGACAAGCCGCTCAATACCATCGAGCAGCACTGCGCATTCAGCGTCACGATACCATATCACAGGAATCTCACTGCCTACCGGCACGTTGTGGATTCGCTCACGCACAATCCTCCGCTGTTCCTCGGAACGCAGACGATCGGCGTGACGGGAATGGACCTCAGGGACACCGAACCCTTCTCCGAAGGCATCCGGGGAATCAGCCCCGAGTTCGACTTGAATGGAAACGTGATCCCCGCGAACAACTGGATCACGATCGACTACTACTTCGCGAACTATGCGCGGCGAGACACGCGCCACACGAATGTATATTTGAAGTTGGTGAGGTAACGCATAACAGGTTTCCCCCTGAGATCCAGGACGGGAGGAGGTCGGGGAGCAATGAAACGATCGATAGTGACATACGCTGCGCTTGCCGTCGTCGCGGCATTTGCGGTCTTTTTCGGCTGCGACAAGTCGTTCATCGGGCCCGCGGAACAGAACAAGGCTCCCGAGGTGTGGCTGTCGAGCGGCCCCGTCGAGGGGGATACGACCGGCTACCAGGTGCATTTCTACTGGGGAGGTTGGGATCCCGACGGCGAGGTGAAGAGCTTCGAATTCGTCGTCGCTGACGGCAATCCCATCGGCTTCAGGCAGGAGGATACGACCGGTCTCGACAAGTGGACGACGACCTCGCTCCACGACAGCGTGTTCCGTGTGACGGCGAACGACACGTTCCGGCCGGACACGATCAGCAACAACATCTTCACGCGCTACGACAAGACTCACACGTTCTTTCTCCGCGCGATCGATCTGGACGGGAAGCGTTCCGAGCCGGTATACCGGTCGTTCACGGCGTGGACGCTGGCGCCGTTCGTGCAAATCACGTTGCCGAAGGCGCCCGTGCCGGCGGACAAGGTGGGGCAGCTCGGCAAGGTGATCAAGTTCGAATGGAGGGGAACCGATCCGATCGATTCCCCCGATAATACACAGGATCCGGACTCGGTGCGGTACATGTACAGCCGCGTCGATAGCCCCGGGTTCGGCTACAAGCCGAGCTTCAACATCATCAATGATCTCAACGCGAATCCGCTGCGATACGAATCGTACTGGAGCCCGTGGATCTACTATCGTGCGCCGGGTGACTCGGGGCGCTCGACGGTGCTCGGGGACGATGAGATTCTCGAGATGCGCAGATCGCACATATTCGCGGTGCAGGCGAAGGACGAAGCGGGCGCCGTGACGTCCATCTTCGACCGGAAGCTGAACGTGCGGCAGTTCATCGTGTCGGATACGGCCGTGCCGTTTCTCACGATCGCGGAGCCGTTTCTCGGCGGGTTCCAGTTCATCGGGGGGAACCTGCGGCCCGAGAAGCGGGAGCTCCCGCCGGGCGTGGAGCTCAATTTCAGGTGGCATGCGGACGCGTCGTGGTACGGCGGCGAGATCGTGTGCTACCAGTGGGGATGGGACGTGGCCGACCTCAACGATCCGAACGACTGGGCCTCGGACTGCAGCCCGTTCAACCTCACGTGCACGCAGACGTGGTACTCTGGTGTGCATACGCTGTTCGTGCAGGTGACGGACAACTCGGGGGCGGTGACGCTGGGCCAGGTCGAGATCGATATCGTGCCCTTCTCGATGGACCGGAACCTCCTGTGGGTCGATGATTTTCCGTCGGACAATAGTTTTGTGCAGGAGGACTACTCGACGCCGCGCGAGGACGAGCACGACGCGTTCTGGATTTCCCTTTGCTCCCGCGCGATCGGTTTCGATCCGGTTCGCGACGTGTACGACGCCTACAACGGGCACAACAGCAAGCCTCCCGAGGTCGCCCTCATCGGGAGATACAGGAACATCGTTTGGACATACGGCTCCTCGTTCGAGGAGGGCTCATGGGACGACATCATCCAGTTCACGCCCGAGAGCCAGATCAGCGCCGGAACCAAGCTCACGGTCAACTACCTCTCCATCTTTCTCTCGAAGGGGGGGCACCTCTTGACGGAGGGACGCAGCGACAGGATGGGAGGTCTCGGCGCCGCACTCCAGCCGGCCGCCATGGTCTTTCCCATGAACCTGCGATGCGAGATCACGGGGTCCAAGTCGGGATGCGAGGGGGACACGAGCGGCGTCTACAGCATGCCGTACCGCGAGTACTGCGTGACGATGCTCGACAAGGTGTCCGGCGTGTTCCGTACGGACCCGGACATGCCGGTGCGGACGGACGCTCTCGATGCGCTCCTGTACGCGACGCGCGCCGACGCCGATCCGGTGACGGCGGACAATCCGGAGCTCCCCGCGACGCTCGATCTCTGGGACGAGGTCACGAAGGACGGCAGGTTCTTCGATCCGCGGGTGCGCGGCTACCTCTACGTCGAGATCTATGATCCCGGTTACTGGATGAACGCGAAGCAGACGAAGTCGCAAAACTGCTTCCACCCGATGTACCTCATGCGCACGAGAAACACGTCGTCGCCGTTGAACAACACGGCGATCGCCTTGTGGCTCACGAAGTACGCGAGCGTGGATCCGGACGAATCGGGTCCCGGCATCGCCGCGCCGAGCGCACACTTCGGTTTCGAGTTGTGGTTCTTCAATCGCGCGGCCGTCAACCAGCTCATCGATGTCGTGTTCACGAAATGGGGCATCAAGGCTGGCTAGGCGGCCGGGCGTCTCGCGAGGGGCGTGGCTCGATGCATCACGCGATGCGCACCGTAGCAGCTCTTGTCTCGATCGCGGCTCTTGCATTCGCCGCCGCATCGGTCGGTTCTCCGGCGCCGCTCCGCGCGGCGACGACTGTCGTTCTCCACTGCACGATCGTCGACGCGGCGAGCGGCATTCCGATCCCCTCGCGGTGCCGTATCATCGATATGTATGGAACCAATCGTTACCCGCCCCTCTGGACGTGCTTCTACCGTTCTGCCGTCGGCGGCTATTTCTACTCGGGCGGCTCCTTCTCGTGCATCGTTCCTCCCGGCCCGGTCGTCCTGACCGTGAGACGCGGCTTGGAATATCGGGAGATCGTCGATTCTCTCACGGTGCGCGCCGATACCTCGATCGTCGTAGGGCTCGCGCGAATGATCTCGATGGACGGCCTCGGCTGGTACGGCGGCGACAGCCACGTCCACATCAACCACGCGGGAGGATACTACGTCCTCCTCCCGGAGGATGCACATCTCATGGCGAGCGCGGAGGGGCTCTCAATCGTCAACTGCCTCGACAACGACTACTATTTCACCGGCGCGCCCGCCTCATGCAGCACCCCCGATTGCTGGGTGTACATGTCGGAGGAGATGAGGAGCTCGAGCTACGGGCACGTCGGTCTCCTCGCCCTGAGATCAATCGTTTCCCCCGTCTCTTCGGCATGGTGGCCGATGACGATGGATATCGCCGACTCCGCGCACGCGCAGCAGGGCGCGCTCGTCATCTCGGCGCACCCCGTTCCTTCCGACAACTTCACGCAGGTGGAAGCATGGCCGGGATCCGGCATCGCGCGCGAGCTCCCGGTCGATTGCGTCACTCATCGCGTCGACGCGGTGGATGTTCTGAGCTACAGCAATCTTCACGACGGCGGCATCGAGCTCGACACGTGGTACCGGCTCCTGAACTGCGGCTTCCGTCTTCCCGCGAGCGCGGGAACGGACGCCACCATGAACAGACTCGATTCTGGCCCGCTCGGCGCGTTTCGCGTGTATGCGCGGATCACAGGCGACGTCGTGAGCCCGGAGGCCTGGTTCGAGGCGCTCGCCGCGGGGAAAACGTTCGTGACGAACGGGCCGCTCATCACGAGCTTCACGGTCGGCGGCCTCTCGAGCGGCGACAGCTGTCGCGTGGCCGAGCCGGGCTCCATCGTCTCTGGGCGGATATCGGTGCGGAGCGTCCACGCGATCAGTCGCGTCGAGATCGTGCGGAACGGCACCGTTGCGGCGACCCTGAACATCGAGCCCCCACGGGAAGCGGTCGACACGAGCTTCTCGGTTTCCCTTTTCGAGAGCTCATGGGTCGCCGCCCGCGTGTACGGGGACAAGCGCGGATGGATAACGGCGGGCAACTTCCTTTTCGCCCATACGAGCCCCGTCTATTTCACCGTCCACGGCCGCCGCGTTCTCGTGCGTGAAGACGCCGAGTTCTTCGAGCGGTACATCGAGGATCTCGAGCTTCTCGCCCGCACGAAAGGGCAGTGGCCCGACACGCTTCAGTCGTCGCGCGTGTTTCGGGAGCTCGCCGCCGCACGCCTCTGGTACGAAGCGCTCGCGCACGGGGGCGTCTCCAGCGTCGGTCACGGAACGCCCTCCGCGCTTCGCTGCGAAAACGCGCCGAATCCCTTCGGCGGCGCCACCGTGATCGCGTTCGAGGTGCCGGGGTCCACGGCGCGGCCGGCCGGGGGGAATTCGCCGGGGTCGACGGATTCTCCCGTGACGCTGGCGATCTACGACGTCTCGGGGCGCGTCCTGCGCAGGCTCGTCGGCTCGCCGCTCTCGGCGGGGGTCTATCGTGTGTCCTGGGACGGCAGGGATGGGCGCGGGAGGGAGGTTCCGAGCGGAATCTACTTCGCGAGGCTCTCCGCGGGGGGACGTGCCTTCAACCGGAAGATGATCCGGATTCGCTGAGCGCCGCGGCGGGGCGTGCGCGACGCCCCTCGTGCGAGAAAAAACCCCCGGGGCGATTCCCGGGGGTTCTCTGTTGGTAGCGGGGGCTGGATTTGAACCAGCGACCTTTGGGTTATGAGCCCAACGAGCTACCGGACTGCTCCACCCCGCAGTGATTTTCATGTAATACTACGGGTTTGCACCCTCCCTGTCAATAGCTCCCGGAGCGATTGTTCCCTTTTCCGCTTTCTCGGGGTACGTGACGATCCGGTACACCTTGTCCCCGGGCCTCAGGTAGCCGTATTTCTCCCGGGCGACCTTCTCGATCGTGAACGGATCGTTCCTGAGGCGACCGATCTCCGCGCTCAGGAGGGCGTTCCTGCTCTCGAGCTCCGTGATCTTCGCGTTCAGATCCTTCATCTCTCGTTGGGCGCTCCACAGCTTCAATAGTCCGACGTCCCCCGCGATGAAGACGAGCCCAATGAGAACGAGGACGGTGATGAGGAGCGCCCGGGCGATGCCGGGGCTCACATCGACGGTCCGACGGACCCGCAGGTACGGCGTTCCCTGCCCCCAGAGGCTCTTCATCGCTTCCTCCGGTATGCCTCCGCGCCCGGCCAGAGCGCGACCTCGCCGAGCTCTTCCTCGATGCGGATGAGCTCGTTGTACTTTGCGACGCGGTCGGTCCGCGATACGGAGCCCGTCTTGATCTGCCCCGAGTTCGTCGCGACCGCCACGTGGGCGATGGTAACGTCCTCGCTCTCCCCCGATCGGTGCGAGACGACCGACGTGAATCCGGCGCGCTTCGCCATCTCGATCGCGTCGAGCGTTTCGGTGAGCGTGCCGATCTGGTTGAGCTTTATGAGAATGGAGTTCGCCGCGCCCTCCTCGATGCCGCGCGCGAGCCGTTCCGTGTTCGTCACGAAGATGTCGTCTCCGACGATCTGCACGGTGCCGCCGAGCCGGCTCGTCAGCAGCTTCCAGCCGTCCCAATCGTCCTCGGCGAGGCCGTCCTCGATCGAGACGATGGGGAAGCTCTTGACGAGCCCCTCGTAGAAGCGGACCATCTCTTCGGCGCTGGCGACCTTTCCCTCGGCGGCGAGACGATAGGCCCCGTCCTTGAAGAACTCGCTCGCTGCGGCGTCGATCGCGAGCGCGATATCCTCGCCGGGATGATAGCCTGCCTTCTCGATCGCCTTGACGAGCACCTCGAGCGCCTCGCGGTTCGAGGTGAGTTTCGGGGCGAAACCCCCCTCGTCCCCGACGGAAGTCGCGTAGCCCTTCTCGGCGAGTATCTTCTTGAGGGAATGGAAGACCTCCGAGCCGGCCCGCACCGCCTCCCGGATGCAGCCGAGCCCGGCGGGGACGATCATGAACTCCTGGATGTCGACGTTGTTGTCGGCGTGCTTGCCCCCGTTGAGCACGTTCATCATGGGAACGGGGAGCACCTTCGCGTTGGTTCCGCCGATGTACTGGTAGAGGGGAATCTCGAGCTCCGCGGCGGCGGCCTTCGCGACGGCGAGAGAGACGCCGAGAATCGCGTTCGCGCCGAGCCGGCCTTTATTCGGCGTGCCGTCGAGCTCGCAGAGAAGCTTGTCGATGTAGACCTGGTCGAGCACGTCGAGCTCGACGACCTCGGGACCGATCACCTCGTTGACGTTCGCGACGGCCTTGAGCACGCCCTTGCCGCCGAATCGCTTGGCGTCTCCGTCCCGGAGCTCCACCGCCTCGTGCTCGCCCGTCGACGCTCCCGAGGGCACGATGACTCTTCCCCAGGCGCCCCCCTCGAGGGAGACCTCGACTTCGACGGTCGGATTTCCTCGCGAGTCGAGAACCTCCCGGGCCATGATATGCTCAATCGCCGTCATCGATGCCCCCTTTTGTAACTTTCATTCTGGCAATGAGTAATGCTGATTTTCCAGGAGATCGAGTCTAGTGCGCCGCACGCGGGGATGTCAAGGGAAATCGAGCGGCGCGCCCTCTCGGGACGGGCTGTTCGGCGCTCAGATTCGGCTTTTCACGATTTGTGGAACCTGATATTTTGAAAGCGAATAGAACGCTCGGGAATTTGCTCGAATCGGACCAATCAACGCGAAACATTGTAAACGGCAATCCGTATAGAAGGGTGTCAGGCTTGAGTGACGAAGACAGAATCCTCATCGAACGCTGCCTGAAGGGAGATGAGAAGGCCTATGAAGAGCTCCTCTGCAAATATCGCAACTCGGTGTTCAGCATCTGTCTCCGCATGGTCCGGAACAGAACCACGGCCGAGGACATCGCCCAGGAGGTTTTCATCAAGGTGTTCTCCGCGCTCAACCGATATGATCCGACCTATCCGTTCTCGAGCTGGCTCAACCGGATCACCTCGAACCTGTGCATCGATCACCTGCGGAGAGAGAAGGAGCGGACCATCTCGCTCGACCAGCCCGTGGGCGGCGATGATTCGGATCTCCTCATTCAGCTTCCCGCGGGCACCGCGGGACCTGACCGGGAGATGGAGTCGAAAGAGATGATGGCGATTCTTGAAGACGCCCTGGGAAAGCTTCCGGAACATTACCGGATCATCGTGATCCTGCGGCACCAGGAGCAGCTGTCGTACGAGGAGATTTCGGATACCTTGGGAATTCCGCTCGGCACGGTCAAGGCGCGGATTCACAGGGCACGCAATATGATCATGGAGCATTTTCGGAAGAAAGGGCTTCTCAACGGCTCGAAAGAAACGGGTGGTGATCGGACATGAAGAAAATAGGAACACGTGTCTCAGTCCGGCGCGCAATGCGCGCGCTCATCGTCCCCGTCGTGCTCGTCGTTTTCGGCGCCGGCGCCGCGCGCGCCTATGATCGCGACGAAACGTACACGAAACGCATCCCGCTCCAGGGAGCGAAATACGTCCTCATCACGAACTCGCGCGGAGACGTCAAGGTCATCGGCGAAAAGGGGCGGAGCGAGATTTCGTGCGAGTACACGAAACGCATACGGGGCAGAAGCCAGGACGAGGCGGACCGTCTCTTCAACCTCATGGACGTCGACATTGAGCGGGAGGACGGCGGCATCAAGATATCGGCCCGCTACCCCGACCAGTCCAAGAGCGACCGGAACGTGATCGCGCTCCTCATGCAGCGCTACGAGGCGTTATCGGTCGACGTGAACGTCGTGGTGCCGGCCGAGCTCGACGTGAAGATCATCACGGCGAGCGGCGACGTGCAGCTCGCCAGCGTCGTCGGCGCCTCCGAGGTCACCTCCGCGAGCGGGAACGTCGAGGCGACCGGGGTCGGCAAGCTCAGGATCGACGTGAGCAGCGGCGATATGACCATCTCGGGAGTGACGGGAAACGCCTTCCTGGGCAGCGCGAGCGGTGGCATCGAGGCACACCACGTGAGCGGGGATGCCGCCGTCAGGAGCGCCTCGGGGGACATCACGCTCTCCGAAATCGGAGGGGATCTCACCGCGGCGTGCACGTCGGGGGACGTGACGGTCAACGGCGTGCGGGGAATCGTCTTCAGCGGCACGAGCGGCTCCGCCCAGTTCAGCGGCGTGCGCGGGAGGGTCGCCGCGAGCGTGGCGAGCGGCGACGTCGAGGTCATCGCCGCCCCCGTTTCGGCCGCCAACTACGAGATCAGGACATCGAGCGGGCAGATCGAGCTCACGTTCGACAACGCGATAAAAGGCGGATTCGCGCTCAAGGCACAGACGACGTCGGGAGATATTTCGGTGACGCTTCCCATCAAGGTTACAAAAGTCACGAGGCATTACCTCGCGGGGATCGTGCGGGAGGGAAGATCGGTCGTCGTGCTGGAGACGGCGAGCGGCGACATCACGGTGAGCGAGCCGGAGGAGTGAAGGTTCATGGAATGCCATCTCTTTCGACTGTTGATCCAGCGGTACTACGACGGCGAGCTTGATCCGGCGGAACGGGCGGAGTACGAGAACCACCGGCGCCGCTGTGAGGACTGCCGCGCCATCGACGGACGGTACGCGGTCCTCGTCGCCGCCCTCGACAAGGTGCCGCACCTAGCGCCCTCCGCCGGTTTCAACCGGCGCGTGCTGTCGCGGATCGACGTCGCCGCCTATCGAGTGGGCCCGGCCCGCAGGGCGGTCCGCGCGATCGGGAG
>Ga0326726_10005625_pt1 | contig 11336 bp, 10 predicted proteins | sample MHFenrmetagenome_2_FD_207603 | JGI IMG/M metagenome (GOLD analysis project Ga0326726, IMG submission 207603) | Lab enriched peat soil microbial communities from Michigan Hollow, Ithaca, NY, United States - MHF15MN | ecosystem: Environmental > Terrestrial > Soil > Wetlands > Peat | place: USA...
CCGTTGAGAAAGGGTCCGTTCAAGACAATTTCCTTTGTGACCTTTCCCCTTTTATTCTGGCGCAGGATTCGCCAGCCGCTATCCATCGATCCCGAAATCTCTGTATGAGACTCGTCACGGTCTTCCCAGTTGCAAATCATGGTCCCGTCCGTTTCCTTTGCCCATGCTGTGGGTTTGACCTGTGGAGGAAGAAAGAGGAGAGACACATCCTCCATCAGTCCTCTGGCAAAGGCTGGCGAATCGAAGGGGGCCACTGCCTTTCGGACAGCGATCCCACTTTCCGAGAGTTCTGCATCAAAGAGGATGAATCCTTCGGGCGTGACCAAGAGGCTCTGAAGCCTGCGCTCCGATGGTTCGCCTTTGGTGACTCCAAGCAGCGAGGAAGAACCTCCTCCTCTGATGGTTGCCTCAATCCGATGCACCGACTCCCAGGGCTCTCCCGGGAAGATGGCATAGCAGCCCGGGAGGTCATCCGGTGAGCCTGGGGTCAGGGTTTTCTTGGGTGGAGAGGCACAGCCGATCGAGAGGACGAGAAATCCCAGAAGACAGGCATCAAGACCTTTGCTGCGGATCATGGTTTCTCGAAGACCTCTGAAGAGAAGCTGGAATTGATCTCCACGTTCCTGAATTCGATCGAAGTCCTTGAGTCTCCGGGTTCCTGTATCTCCACCCGATCAATGACCCCTGGCTTCGCAGCCAGAACAATCTCAATCCGCTGGATAAACCTGTCGATCCCTTCCCCGGGAACCATCGTGACACGCGCAGGAGGTCCGGGAGAGTAAAGTTGCTTGAATGCCTTGCTCTCATCGAAACGGCCCTGAAACCATTGACTGATTTCCGCAAGTACCATTCGTCTTGCCTCAACGGCCTGGCCTATCTCCGGCTTCCATACGCCCTCAGAGAAATTGTAAATCTGGATGGTACTTCCCTTCTGTAGCATCACGCTTCGCAGCGGGCTCTTGTACTCCCATCTTAGAGAATCAGGAATGTAAAAAAAGAGCTTTCCCTCAGACAGGAGAGGTTTTGTTAGGATTTTGAGGTATCTCTTCTGAAGGAATTCCGCCTTCACGGATCGGATGTTCCTGAAAGTTTCTTTAAGAGAGGTCCAATCCTGGGCTGATACTATTTCGGCGAAGAAAAGTCCCATTGTTATGAGGACAGCTATGAAAAGGGATTTTTTCATCCAGCCCCTTCAGTAGGGAACGCATATATGCATTCCCTACCGTTCTGTTCTTATATCATTCCGCCATTGACAGATATGACCTGGCCAGTAATGTAAGAGGCATCCTCAGAGCACAAGAAACGAACCACCTTGGCCACCTCTTCAGGAAGGCCTACCCGGCCCATCGGTATGATCTGTTTTATCATATCCTTGGGGACGGGCTGAAGCATCTCCGTTTCAATCAAGCCCGGCGCCACAACATTGACCCGAATCCCAAGACGAGCCACCTCCGAGGCAAGGGATCGACAGGCTCCTTCAAGACCTGCCTTGGCTGCCGAGTAATTTGTCTGACCACGGTGGCCGAGCCTTGCAGATACAGAAGAGATGGTAACAATGAAGCCATGCTTCCTGTTGACCATCTTCATCAGAACAGGTTTCGTGACATTGTAGAATCCTTGCAAGGAGGTGTTGAGCACTTTCACCCATTCCTCGGGAGACATCAGGACAAAAAGACCGTCCGCAGTCTCTCCTGCATTGTTTACCAGAATATCGATCGCATCATGACGTGTCAGGAGGGTTTCAATGTTTCCCTTGGTTTCTTCTTGATTGGCGACGTCGAAACAGACTATCTCGCCCATTCCTCCAACTTGATGAATCAACCCGAGGGTGTCTTCAGCGGCCTTTATGTTGGAGCGGAAATTGATAATCACGTAACAGCCGTTCTTTGCCAGTTCCAGGCAGATAGCGCGTCCAATTCCCCGGCCCCCGCCCGTCACGAGGGCAATCTGTTTAGACAGCGTAGGCATCAATTCTCCCTCTCTTTCTCACAGGGTTAGATTCTCTGTCTGGTCTTGAGGTTCGATAGGGTCTCCTCTTCTGGCTCCATCACCTGGATAATGATTTTACAGATGAAGTCCGAATCCGATCTTACTTTGCCCTCAAACACAGCATAGTCTCCAATATGGGAAAGCTCATTAATCTCGATATGGAGTCTGGTCCCAACAGGAACGCTGGATTTTGAGAATTCCGCCTCTTTGATGCCGACGAGCAATCCGATCCGCGGTCCAGCCCCTTCCCCTCGACGCCATGTGCTCAGAGCAGAGACGGCCTGGGCCACGAGTTCAATACATATGATGGGACTCACCTCTCCGCTGTTGTACAGAGGCCATTCCTCAGTAACAATCGTCTCAGCCTGCAAAGCGTTCTGAGTCGGTCTCTTCACCCAGTCTATGAGTCTCATTCGAAGGCGATGCGGGATCAGAGGTTCAGCTGGAAGGAGTGAGTTAGAGGTCAAGCCCAACGCCTCCCTATATCGAGCCTCGAGATCCCTGGCAAAGGCCCGCTCCTGTCCTGCCTGTGGAGGGGCGATCGGCTCCCAGAATTCGATCTCGAGGGTTGAGGCCCGGGAGGGAGGGAAATACCATTTGTCTTCCTTTGGGAGAAAAGGTGGATCGTTCCTTACAAACAACGGCTGCAATGGGACGTTCGATAGCCTTGCAAGCATGAAGGGGCCGGCGTTGAACCTGCCCAAGTCTCCTTTGGGGGATCGAGTGGCTTCAGGAAAGATCATGAACTTAAACCCCATCCGGATCTTCTCAATTGCCTCATCCAGGGACTGGAACGGGCCCCTCTGCTCGAAATCAGGGGAGAGGACATACCCTGCAGAGCGAAAAACCGGGCCGAGGGGAAGCTTTCTTGCCAGGGATTGTTTGACCATGACGGACATGCGCGGGATATCCCGGATCAGGAAGAGCACGTCGAAGAGGCCGGGGTGGTTTGAAACAATCACGCACGGTCCATCGAAGGGCTTCCCCTTCAACTCCCTAGCCTTGAGAAGTCCACACCCTTTCAGCAGGAAGAGCCACAGGCTCACGAGGACGCGAATTGTCCACTGCATCCGGTAAGGCTGGGGCCCAAGAATTCTGTTGAGGACCCAGAGGACCGGGAGAGTGATCAGGAGTTCAAGGAAGATGCCGAGGAGAAAGACGCCGAACAGGGCAAGCATCAAAAGACCTTTCATGCCGCGTAAGAATTTTTCATACATGTTGGTCGCCTTTTTGGGGGTTTTCTGTGAGGAAGGCAATGCCCCAGGAACCCGGGCCCATATGGGCAGCAGACGTAAGGGAGAGAGGTTGTATGATGACTTGGATCAGAGGAAACCTGCGCTCTATCTCCGGTTTGATCTCCCCCTCAAGCCGCTCCTTGTTGTCTGAGTACTCGAGAAGTAGGGTAGCCTTTTGATCTTTTAGAATGTTTTGTTCAAGACGACGGAAGGCGAATTTCACCTGATCTGTGAGGCTTCTCACCACCGCGATCTTCCGAGCTCCGTCCGGATAGGGGCTAATGATCGGTTTGATATGAAGGACGTCGCCAAAGAAGGCGCCCGTCTTTGACATCCGGCCTCCGGCAGCTAAAAATTGAAGCGTGTCAAGGAAGATATATTCTTGTACATTCTGGATTGCACCCCTGGCAAAGGCGATGACTTCTAAAGGGTCGTTGACGGTGAGGGAGAGTTCGGCCGCAGCCCTGGCTATTAAGCCGAGCTTACCGGAGGCCATGCCTGTGTCAATGATGGTCATCCGGTCATCGGGATCATTCTCAGCCTTCCATTTGATGGCCACATCGTAATTACCGGTGTAGAAGGAGCCCACACAGAGATAGAGGACGCGGTCATGGATTTTCATGACGTTGTTATAGCACTCATATCGCTCCACGGTTGAGGCTTGGCCCGTAGAGACTTTGGCTCCGGCCTTCATGGCGGCAAAGAGCTGGGAAGGATCCACGTAGGTCTCAGGGAGAAAACGATTCCCGATGGCGATGTAACTGTTGAGGAGAGTGATTCCGAGGTTCTGAGCCAGGTCCCTCGTGATGGAGCCAGCTGCGTCCGTCATGATATGGATGGCCTGGTTTTTTCTGGGTTCACTGAACCGAAAGGTCTGTTCAGCAAGGTCATCTTCGGCCCAACTCAGGATGGCTCCGAGGGCGGTGAGGTCTTGTCTCGCCCTCTCTCTGTCCGTGGCATGGAGGTGTACTTTGAGGCACTCACCATGGGGCATGGCGACTAGTGATTCTCCCACATCCATGATGTGTTTCACAACTTCTTGCTCCTCATGTTCGATCTTGAGCAACACGTCAAGGCAGTACCCCTGATATTTCCGGTCCTGCCATGTTCCGGAGATGTTGAAGGAATCCTTCAGATCGTCCGTGAAGAGAGAGGGCCTGACCGTGCGGCCAGCCAAAGTGTTCAACAAGGGATCGAAGAAGACGAGCATGCCGAGGGCTCCTGCATCAACCACCCCTGCCTCCCTGAGTTCAAGCAATTGCTCCCTGGTATTTCTGACCGTCTCTTCCATGTCATGGATTATTGATTCCACCCATATCCCTGTCTCTTCAGGAGGGGTCTTCTTCAGAGATGTGACCAGGGTATCAAACAGAGAGATCATGGTTCCTTGTTGAGGATTGGGAACGGCCTGGTACGCGAGATTACGGCCGGCCTCGGCCGATACAGGCAGAGACGACAAGTCTTTGCAAGTGAGGAACCCGGCAAGAAAACCGGCGGCAATATTTCCGGAATTACCCCTGGCCGAGAGCAGGATCTCTCGGCTCAGTGAATCGGGATTTCCGTTGATATTCCTGCAGGCGCCCAGAGTAATGACGAGATTGCGGCCGGTATCACCGTCGGGCACGGGGTAGACATTGATCCGGTCAAGGATATCGGCCCAAGCCACAATCCTTTCATAGCTTGCGGCCAGGCCCTTCATAAGATTATCGTACATGTTTCATTCCATTAAATCTTATCAAAAAATTTGATAGTCCAAAGATTTCTGGTGTAATGCCTTCAAGTTTCAACTCAGCGATAAAATCTCCGCGATGCGAAGAATAATTATGGCGTCGTAATTATATCATTGGGCACAAGAATTGTGAATCTCCCCGCCCAAAAGGGCGGAGCTTCCCGGTAAGGTAGTTTTTTATATTGCGCCTCTTGACCCCGTCCTAAAGTACGGGGCTTGCGGGGCACGTGCCGGCCATCACTCCGTTTCCGAGTCGTTGGGTTTCACAAACTTTATGAATCATACTTTTAATAACTTTGCTACTGTTACATAGTCAAGTCCCGAACGGTATATGCAATAGGGGACTCTAACGGTATTTGCTGATATGAGGAAAGCCTTCATATTTTTACGGTAACACTTCGATGGCGGTGAGGAAGCTTCCCAGACCCAGGAGGAGTATTCCCTTCCCGTTAAGGGGGCTTTCCGCGCCCCCTAAAAGATAGCCGGGGATTTTTCCGTTCCGTACGAATCTTACCGCAAGGGCCGCTGCCGCAGCAGTGGCTGACCCGAATTCACCGATGAATTTACGGAAATCAATGACCGGGCCGTTGAAATCCGCGGCAGAAATAATCTCACGGACCTGCTTTTCACAGATCGCTCGCTCTCCCGCAGGCATTCCGGCTAAAACGGCCCCATATTTAGATCGGATATCACCCGATTCTCCAAGATGGTGAAGGAGCGATTGAACGATAGACGGATTGTTGCTGGTATTTTCAAAAAAAATAAGCGCTATCCGTAATCCGGATGCCTTTTCTGTTTTGCGTACAATGAGCGCCCCGCCGCCGTCGGACGGATTCGAGCTTATCTCGACTGATTTGTCGAACAGCGGAGACAAAATCTGGTGGTCCTCATCCGCTCCCATGACCAGCACGGTGTGGTCGCTGTCGCACACGGCCAGGGACGCCGCAAGTAAGGCCTGTTCAAAGGAGTAATCGCCGCCGGTGGTGGTGATGTTGGGGCCGGTTGCGTTTAGCATCATCGCCGCCTGACCTGCGGGAGCATTGTGCACGGAGCCGACAAATTCGGTAGGGCTCGCAAACTGCTCGTTTGATTCATAGAGCTTGGTGAGAAAATCATATGTCTCAGATAGCGGACCCCATGATGTGCCGAAGAAAATAGATGATGGTGTTTGAGATGGCCGTGAGCTTTCAGACGCTTCCGTGGCCAGGGCGAGCGCAAGCCTCGGCAACCGCTTGAGTCGACGGACCTCACGGGCTGGGAGCTTCTTTGATATATCAGCAAGAGGCAGAGTTCCGCTGCAGGTTTTTCCTTCATTTAAATTCTTCAATGTCTGCTCTATGTTGCCCGCTCCGGTGACGCAGGCGCACCCTAAAACTTCAAATTTAAATGATACGACCCGCTTCTGTCTTTCGTGTTTGGAGCGAGGATCGGCCAGGACAAGGCATGCATTGTTGCCACCGAAGCCGAAGGAGTTGGACAGCACTGCGGCAACCTTCTGCTCAAGGGGAGCGAGAGCCGGCTTTAAGTTCAATGCCGGGTCCGGGTTAACGCAGCCCCTATTTGCCGGGATGAGTCCTTCTCGAATGGCTGCCGCGCAGATTACAGATTCGATCGCGCCCGAAGCTCCCAGGGAGTGGCCGGTAGCTCCTTTCACTGATGACAGGGGAGGAATATTATTACCAAAAACGGAATGAATCGCCTTTGCTTCGGCAAGATCATTGTCCTTGGTTCCGGTTCCGTGGAGATTGATGTATTCGATATCTGCAGGAATAATGCCCGCGTCTTCTAAAGCCTTTTTCATAGCAGCAAGAGCTCCCTTGCCTTCTGGATGCGGTGCTGTGGGATGATACGCGTCGCATGATAGTCCTCCGCCTAAAATTTCTGCAATCGCGTTGTCAGGACTTGATTCTCCCGCTTCCAAGATGAGCATGGCAGCACCCTCGCCAACAGTCATGCCGTTTCTGTCGCGGTCAAGAGGACGTGCACCGGAAGGGTCGATGAGCTGCAATGAATTAAATCCATAATAAGTGAGCCGACAGAGTGCGTCAGCACCGCCGGCGAGCACACGGTTCGCTTTGCCAGAGGAGAGCAGCTCATACGCTAGCTTGATCGCAACCGCACCCGATGAACACGCGGTGGTAACCGTGAGGACAAGACCACTGCAGCGCAGAACACCCGCAAGAAATTCAGCCACTGAGGAGGTTGAATGATATTTGTATTGATCCACATCTTTTTCATTCTTTTGTAAAAGCTCTTCAGTCAATGGCATGCCGCCCGTGGTCGTGCCGAGGATGATTGCATCCGGGACGGCACGAGTAGCTGAAAGCGCTTCCTGGGCAGCCAGGAAAGCAAATTCGTGTGTCCGAGGAACGTTTAGGGTTTGCTTAAAATTGGGAATTTCACCGGCTGGAAAGAGATTGCCCGGCGAGGGGATGAAGAGTTGAAGCGGTCTAATTCCGGAACAATTTTTTCTTAAAGAATCAACATGACGGCCCACCCCTTGACCAAGAGAACTTATGATTCCCATTCCGGTTATAAAGACCCGCCTGTGTTTCAATAAGATTACTCCTTATTTTCCACTCGTTCCATCCAAAAGGAAATCCTGCCGTCGCATATCTTCTTCTGGATTCGAAGCTGAAAAGCTTGGATTTGTTTTCCTCATATCAGCCGATACGGATCCAAAGAAGGGCTCAAAGATGTACCACTGGAAAGGGTGCTGGCGCACCATCTCTTCCAGAGCGTTCGCGTATGCCTGTGCGCTCGCTTGAAGGGCCGCACTTCGTTCAGAACGGGATGTTGCCTTCACCTCCCTCGGGGAAGACATGATGATCAGGTGTTTTCCTTTTTCAACTCGAAAGGTAAACATCGTGAAGAGGGGGGCGTTTGAAACCAGGGCGAGGAGATGAGGACCTGCAGAGAGGCCCACCTCATGACCAAAGAGAGTCACGGGTAGACGGGAGCGCTGTTCGGTCCAAACAAGATCCCCGGCGACAGAGACGAAACCTCCTTCTTTAATGAACTTAACGGCCTCCACCCCGCCGAAGAGAAAATCCTCCCCTGCTGTGGCCACCTGAATGTGGATTCCTCGCGCCTTCATGGCTTCGCGCTGATCGCGGGCCACCTGTTTTGCTTCCTTTTCGCCCATGATCAACAGAAGCTTGAGCCTAACTTCTCGAAATGCGCCCGCAGCAATCTCGAAACTGCCCAGATGGGACATGAGGATGACTCCCCCTCTCCCTCTTCTGGCCACCTCTACTAGTTTTTCTCTTCCCTGGGTCGAGGTGGTCAGCCCTTTATTTCTATCGAATTCAATCCGCTCCGCAAAAGTGGCTGCGTAGGAGTGAAACTGGCGCCAGGTGCAATAAAGATAATACCATCGCGATCTTTCAGAGAAGATAATCTGATAAAGGTGGATACTTGATCTTCTCCTCGAAGGACGAAACAGGAAGTACCCTGTGGCGATCCACCAGGCGAAGAATCGGATGGGCCAGGAACCCAGGAGAAGAGAAACCCTGATGAGCATCTCGTGAATGAAAACCTTCATCCTTATTCTCTCAGACGACCTGAACCAGTTTTCGCAGGAGTTGTATCATCGCTTCTTCAACGGCGGGGAACTTCTTCACTGGCTTTCAATAAACCCTGGGCAACTGTATCTCCACGGCAAGTGATATGAAAATCAAGCTTTGCCTCAGGCCCGGAGGGCATGGCTGCCATAGAGATCTGCAGTTCCTGATCCGGAAAGACTAACTGTTTGAACCTCACCCTGGAAAAGCCGGAAACCTCAAGACGACGTCCCTGTTCACGACCTTGTCTTTTGACCATTTCAGCCGCCAAGGCGAGAAGCGCCACGCCAGGCACCAGAGCGCATTCATCGAAGTGGCCCGAGAACCATTCTGAAGAGGGTTCGAATCGTGTAATGGATTCCCAACGGCCTTCGGGGGTAATCCGGGGATCCTTCAGGGGCAGCCATCTATCCCGGGGTATCAGCATTTTACTTCAAATTCCGGACGACATAGTCTACCACGTCCTGGACGGTTCTTATCGTCTTGAGTTCTTTTTCGATAATAGGAAGACCGATCTCGGACTGCATTGCCGCGAACCAATCCAAGGCATCAATGCTGTCCATCTCGAGATCTTTAAACAGGTTCGCACCAGGCTTTATCTTCTCCGAAGGAATTTCAAATTGTGTCACCAAATATTCGGATACCTTTTTGAGGGCTTCCTCTTTTTGCATTTATAACACCATCCATGACGTGCTTACACTTACCGAGATACCCTTATTTAACATATAAGAAGACCTAAAATCCTTAAAGCAACCTATTAGGTTTCATAACATTATATCTCGCTTTGGCCGAACTTCCGGTTTGCCCGGGTCCGCCGCTGCCGCTGGAAGCTACCATCAGCCATTTCCTTATCGATGACCCTTTTGAAAAGTTCGAACATCCTGTAAGGTTGAGGCTTCTCCCGGTAGAAGATTTTCCATGCCTCGTCGTATAACTGCTGGAGGCGCTCCGGGGTCATGTGTTTTGGCTGGAAGACGACCTTGTCGCAAGTATAGTCGTTCCAGTTGTAGGAGAGGATTCGTCCCTCCCCTTGCAAGTCCGCAAAGGCCCGCGTGTATGGAAAGGGGGTCAATACGGTGAACTCGGCCAGGTCCAATTCTATCTCGAGGAGGAAATCGATGAGGCGGCGGATATGGTCCTCCGTATGGCGGTCGAGACCCAGGAGGATTGTTCCCTCCACGCCGATCCCGAAGTCGTGATACCGCTTGACACGGTTGCGAATGAAGTCCGAGGTGTCGAAGATTGCCTGATATACAAACCACGCTCCAGCTTGGGCCGCCAGATCAAGGACTTCATCGTGGTCCTCGATGGGGTGGCAGCACCACTTCTTTTTCAAAGGAATCATCTCACGGAAGAGCTGTTTTTCCCATACCCTATCCTGGGATAGGGAATTGTCAACGATGTAGAGACGGTTATTGTCAATGGCAGTCAGTTCCTCCACCACCTTCTCGAAAGGGCGAGGCCGGAACTCCCTTCCTCCGACGAAGCTCATGCAGCACGGATAGCAGTCGAACCGACACCCCCGCGAGGCATGAAAAAGATCGACCATCTGGATTCCTTTGTAGTTGTAAAGCTGCCGTTTCAGGATGTCTCGCCGGGCCGTGCCGACGGAAGCAATGGGCGGGAAGTCTGTCCGGTAGTCGTAGACCTTCCGGAGTCGGTTATTTCGAAAATCATCCAGGACCTGCTCCATGCGTCCCTCTGCCTCCCCGAGAAAGATGGCGTCTGCGTGAAGGGACGTCTCTTCGGCATGAAGCATCGTTGCAATGCCGCCGCAGATGACCTTCATACCCCGCCTGCGGTACTCATCTGCGATCTCCCAACCCCGTTTTACTTGGTTCGTCAGCATCATGGAGATCCCAATACAATCTGCCTGATGATTGAAATCGATTGTCTCCAGATTCTCATCGATGAAAGTAATCTCCACGTCTCTGGGCAGTGTCGCAGCAAACACAACGGGGCCGTGGGGGGGAAGATGAAACTCCGTCTGCCCCCTGAGTTTCTTCCATTTCGGGTAGATGAGTGTGAACTTCATAACCTGTGAGTGACTTTATTTCTTTTGATGTTCCAGTATATATTCGGCGATCGTTTTTACGGAGCGGAATATCTTAGGCCCTTCTTTGGAAGCCTGGATCTTGATACCGTAATTTTTATCCAGTAACACCACCAGCTCCAGCGCATCAATGGAATCAAGGCCCAAGCCTTCCCCGAAAAGGGGTGCTTCCGCGTCCATCTCTTCCGGTGTCATGTTTTCCACGTTCAGTTCTTCAATAATCTCCTTCTTGAGTTTGAGAATCAGATCTTCGATCATATGGACTTTCCTTTAAATAGTTTTTCCATGTTCAAGGTATTTAAAATAACATATTCCTGAAGTCCTTTAAATCTCTTAATTTTATCTTCCTGCTCAATAATGAAAAGAAAGGATTGATAATGGTCACCATAACATTCAACCCAGCCGGAGAGGCAACAGCTGACCCGTTGATTACGGAACAATTCAGAGACATAGTGATAAATCAACTCTGGATCAAATTGTTCAGAGATGAAAACGGTATTCTCCCCTTTCACCTTATGCCGTATGGCGATCTCGGCGACCATGATATTTGGAATGGTATAGACGAACACGGATGGGCTCGGGAAGTATTGGTTCCGGTCGCGGATGGATTCCTGGTGTTTTTGGTCGTACTCCAGTGAAGAGCTGGCATTTTCCAGAATGATCCCGATTTGTTCACCCGGATATTTCTGAAGAACGTCAGTACCTTGGAGCAGGATCTCGGCGCTCAGAAAAGCGAGCTTGCAGAGGTTGTCCATTTTGAAACATTT
>Ga0326726_10005626_pt1 | contig 11334 bp, 10 predicted proteins | sample MHFenrmetagenome_2_FD_207603 | JGI IMG/M metagenome (GOLD analysis project Ga0326726, IMG submission 207603) | Lab enriched peat soil microbial communities from Michigan Hollow, Ithaca, NY, United States - MHF15MN | ecosystem: Environmental > Terrestrial > Soil > Wetlands > Peat | place: USA...
ACGAATCGAGCAGGGCTTTGAGTGCCGGGGGCACAAGCTTGTGCGCTGTATAGACCGTAAAGTTCCTGACACCCGCCTGCTCGGCATGCGCTATGGTCCCGGCAATAAGCGGTGACGTGGTCTCAAAACCGGTCGCGAAGAAGACGATTTCGCGCTCCTTTTCCTTCTGCGCAAGTCCTAACGCCTCTATCGGAGAATAAAGCACACGGATGTCCGCGCCTTCAGAGCGGGCTTCAAGCATTGATTGTTTTCCGCCGGGCACGCGCATCATATCGCCGAACGTGGCCAGGATCACTCCGGGGACTTTGGCGATCGCGATTGCCGCATCCACGTCCCGCACCGAGGTCACGCATACGGGACAGCCTGGGCCGCTCAGGAGGGTGACGCTTTTGGGGATGACATCTCGGATACCATGTCTGAAAATCTCGACAGTATGCGTTCCGCAGACCTCCATGAGTTTCAGCGGCCTGTTGATGCCTTCCATCAAGCTATGAAGTTCATCGAGCATTTGTTTCATCTTGTACTCCGAATTGGACTCCGAACTCCGAATTGGACTCCGAACTCCGAACTCTAGACTTCGGACTTTTTCAACCGTTCTCTGACCAGGTAAGCCTGGCCCAAAGAAATGCCGCCGTCGTTGCACGGCACTTTCTGATTTATAAATACCTGCATACCGTCAGACGAGAGCAAGCGAACGGTCCTGTTCAGGAGGTAAAGGTTCTGGAACGTACCGCCGCTCAAAGCTACTGTTGTGATCTTATGATGACTGCTTAAATAATGGACCATGGACCGGATGACCGAGCAGACAGTATTATGAAACTTCGTCGCGATGATATTGTTGCCCGCAGCTCGAGAACAATCGTCGATCATAGCAATGATCGCTGCGTTAAAATTCACAACAGTATACCCTTTTTCCCGCATGAACTCAACGGGATACTCTTCTTCAATCCCCTCACGGGTAAAGGATTCCAGGGTCATGGCCGCCTCGCCTTCAAAGGTGTTCCTGTCGCACAGACCAAGCAATGCTGAGACCGCATCAAAGAGCCTGCCTGCCCCTGAAGCGAGAGGCGACAGCTCCCGCGAACGCGCAACCATCATTACCTTCTCAAGTGTTTCGCCGCCATATTTTTTCAAGAAGCCTGCTTTGTTTAAATAATCCCCTGCCCGGTCCCCTGCCGCATTTAAAATGCAGCTCACTGCGGTCTTCCAGGGCTCCCTGATCGCCGATTCCCCTCCGGGGAGTGCAATGTATTTGAATTGTCCCGCCCTTTCAAAATCATCGATATCTGCAATCAGGAATTCGCCGCCCCAGAGATTTCCGTCCGTGCCATATCCGGTGCCGTCGAAGGCCACCCCGATGACCTTATCCGTAATGCCGTGCTCCGCCATTACGGAGCCGATGTGGGCATAGTGGTGCTGAATTCCGAATGTTTTTATTCCGCATTCCGCATTCCGCACTCCGCATTCGATAGCCCACTGGGTAGATAAATACCCCGGGTGCAGATCGTGAACAATCACCTGGGGATCGGCCCGGTAAACGGTCTTGAGATTCTTAAGGCTCTCTTCGAAGAAGTTCACGGTCTCATAGTTCTCCATGTCGCCTATATGCTGGCTTACGATGGCGAATTTACCCTTGGTCAGCGTAAAAGTGTTCTTGAGGTCGGCTCCGCATCCCATGACCTCCGGCCCCTCGTCAGCGAGCGCTATGGCATCAGGCGCGTAACCGCGGGAACGGCGGATGAAGGACAGTTCGGAGTTCGGAGTTCGTAGTTCAGGGTCAGGCAATGAGGATCGTACCCCAGTTGAAATTGCGTTCTGCTTACTCCGAACTCCGAACTCCGAACTCCGAACTCTTACCACCGAGTCATCCACGCGCATAAATATGTCGCGGTTATGAAGCAAAAACCCGTCGACGATACCGGAAAGCTTCTTCATAGCATCATCATTGGTATGCACGATGGGCTCTTCTGACAGGTTTCCACTCGTCATAACGAGCGCATTGAAGTGAGGTGCTCTCACGATTTCTGCGCCGAGCGAGTGATGGAACAACAAGTAGTGCAGCGGCGTATAAGGAAGCATGACGCCGATAAATTGGTTATTCGGCGAAACAAAATCGGAGAGAAGCCAACCCGGCCTTTTCCTCAGAAGCACAACGGGCCGCCTGCTCGACAAAAGAAGCTTGTGCTCATCCTCCGAAATCATGCAAAATTGCTGCGCCGCTTCGACGGCGGGCGCCATAACCGCAAAAGGCTTATTGCTTTTTCTCTTCTTCTCCCGTAACCGTTTTACCGCTTCCTCATTCGTTGCATCACAGGCGATGTGAAAACCCCCTATGCCCTTTATTGCGACGATCCCGCCGTTTTGTAACAACAGGATGGTTTTCTTAATCGCTTCGTTCCCTTTAACTCCGGACCCCGAACTCCGAACTCGAAACTCGACATCAGGTCCACAAACAGGACAGGCATTCGGCTGGGCATGAAACCTTCGGTCGCGGGGATCGTTATATTCCTTAAGGCATCCGGGACAGAGGGTGAAATCGGCCATGGTCGTATTAGGACGGTCGTAAGGAATGGACCTTGTTATGGAATAACGGGGGCCGCAGTTCGTGCAGTTAATGAAGGGATAGCGGTATCTCCTGTCGGCGGGATCGAGCAGTTCCCGCAGGCAGTCGTCGCAGATCGAGACATCGGGCGATATCAGGGTGAAGGGCAAGTTGCCCGTTTGATCTGTGCTTTTTTTGATGGAAAAATCGGCGTAGCCATGGACCGGAAGCGGGATTACCGATATGTCGGTGATTTGCGAGAGGGGCGGAGCTTCGCGCTCAAGGCGGCGGATGAACTCAGAGACGCCAGATCCCTCCACGTCAATGAACACACCTTCGCTCGTGTTGGTCACCTGTCCCTTGAGGTTGAGGGACCCGGCAAGATTGAAGACGTAGGGCCGGAAGCCCACTCCCTGCACCACGCCTTTGACTATGATCTGAGCCCGTTCAACCATTGAGCCCACTTGTCGATCCCATCGCCGGTAGTACATGAAACTTCAAATATTTTCAGCAAGGGATTAAGCGCCAGAGAGTCGTTTCGCACCTTGTTCATGTCCGTGTTCATGTAAGGCAGAAGATCCATCTTATTGAGGACCAGGGCCGATGACTCGCGAAACATGAGCGGATATTTAAGCGGCTTATCATGTCCTTCGGCGATGGAGAGGACCATCATCTTCATGTCCTCCCCGACCTTGAATTCGGCGGGGCAGACCAGGTTCCCCACATTCTCGATGATAAGCAGGTCGAGCTCATTGAGCGGGAGCTCGGTCAGTACCTCGTTGATCATGTTCGCATCGAGGTGGCACGCCCCGCCCGTATTGATCTGCACGACGGGCACATCGAGAGCGCCGATCCGTTCGGCGTCATCGGACCCGACAATGTCCCCTTCTATCACTCCGATTTTCAGATGCGGTTTCAGCTCGCGGATCGTCCGCTCGAGAAGGGTGGTTTTGCCTGCTCCGGGCGCTCCCATAAGGTTCACGACGTAGACACCGGCGTCTTTGAATGTTTTCCGGTTCTCTTCCGCAATGCGGTCATTGGCTTCGAGTATGCGGGTGACCACCTTGACCTTCATCAGTTTATCTCCATATCCACGATCTCCATCTCGCGGCCGGTTTTTATTTCAAAGGCCTTGGATCCACAGAGCGGACAGGAGAACACATACTGGACATCATCAACGGAAAATTCTTTTTTGCATGTATTGCAGACGCCGCCGACGGAAACAGGCTCTATGACAAGCCGGGCATGTTCCGCAACAGTAGCGGCTTTTGACGCATCGAAGGCGAACGCCAGAGCCTCAGGCATGACGCCCGCGGCCTTTCCGATGCGGAGCCGCACCGAGTCAACCGTGCGGCCGCCTGCCTCACTGCATTTTGAAACGACAATATCAAGGATACTGAGAGCAAGAGCGGTTTCGTGCATGGATTTCCCCGATTCGACGATTTCTTTGTCTACTTTTTGGATTGCAAAACCGGCATGGACAAGGACGTAGTCCCCCACCCGCGGTTCGTCAGGCATGAGCATGAGGCTCACTTCTTTTCTGGCCCCAAACACGTCAATCGTTGCAAAAAGATTGTCTATGCTGATTATTCTCGAGGGTATTGCCAAACACATTGAACGTTCCGATCAAATCCTGAGGACTAATGATGATTTTCTCTAATGCTATTTATCGCACATTGTAACGGCACTGTCAAGCCCAACTGCGTGAATTTTTCCGGCACGGAACGAGTACGTCTTTTAAGGTGACCTATTCTCAAAGCGCCCCAATGTTCTTGAGTTCTTTGAATATCAACTCCTTGACCTTCGGTATGACCGCATTGAGCTCATCGCTCAGTTCCAGGGACCAGGAGGCAACGTCCTTGGGCTGTACGCCGATGATCACGGTCTGCGGCTTACTCCCGGTCATCTCGGCCATATTCAGAACGTCGACCAGGCTTATCTGGTGTAAAGATACCTTCTGTTCCGACACAAATTTCATGTCTCCCGGGGAGAACCGGAACAGAGAGCCGGGAGTGTCGCCCGCCTCGACTACATCAACGACGATGAGAAAATCGACCTCATGAAGCAGAGGGATCAGCTGATGGCTGACCGTCCCTGCTTCAAGCACCTTGATGTTTTTCGGGAAAACGGTGTCTTTAAGGGAATTGATGAGGTGGACGCCAAAGCCATCGTCCTTGAGCAGCAGATTGCCGACTCCGAGTATGAGAACTTGTTGGGGAGGCGCCGTAACGCCTCCCCGGAGCTGTTCATCTGATATCATTTTAATGTTTTTTGAGCTTATAACCGGTAAACATCGACGTAAAGGTTTTGTCCTTATTTACCCAGCCTATCATAAAGGCAAAGTAAACATGGATCAACATGAAGATAATAAAGTACCACATGGCGAGAATATGCCATATTCTCGTGTACGACTCGCCACCCAGGAGGCTGTTCACCCACCTGAAGCTTTCCATCGGAAAGATCAGGAAGGGCCTGCCGTGATAAATGGCTGCCCCGGTGAATGCGGTGAAGATGATCGCCACCCCCGTGAAGAGATAGGCAAACGCCTGCAGCGGGTTGTACTTACGGTAGTCCTTGTGCGAGCCCTTGATGAAGAGATAGTAGCCCAGGATATCCGGGATATTCTTCAGGTTCTCGGTGACCGAGAAATCCTTCCAGTCGCTGTCGAAGGTGGATTTGAAGGCCAGGTAAACCCTCACCACGAGCCCGAGAATAAGCGCATAGGCCGCAGCGAAATGGAAAAACCGCATCCAGGCCATGATGAAGCTATCCGGCCCGCCTTTGATGAACGGCGTGTGGATATAGAGGCCGGTGAAGATGAGCACCACGATGGCGATGACCCTGATCCAATGGTCCAGGATGTATCCCAAGCTCCATTCTTTTGTCATTCCGTTTGTCATTGTGCCCTCCTCACGAGACCTTGAAGTCCATGATCCGGTTCGACTCGGGATGGATCACATGCACCGTACAGGCAAGGCATGGGTCGAAGGAATGCACCACGCGCAAGACCTCGAGCGGCTTGTTGGCGTCGTGCACATCGGTTCCGATGAGCGCTTCTTCGATGGGTCCGCGCACGCCTTTGTCGTCCCTTGGGCAGACGTTCCAGGTCGTCGGCACGACGCACTGGTAGTTTTTGATCTTCTTCCCGTCCACGTCTATCCAGTGGCCCAGCGCGCCGCGCGGGGCCTCCCAGAGCCCGATGCCCTGGGCCTTGTTCGGGATCTCATAGGCAGTGTATACGGCCGTATTGCCCTTCTTGATGTTTTCGATGAGATCGATGCCCCACTGGTACATAGAGTCCGCGACCATCTTGCATTCCAGTGCCCGTGCAGCGATCCTGCCGATGATGCCGAAAAGCACCGCCGGGTTTCCTGGATGTCCTATCTGTCCAAGGGCATAGTCGATCAGTTTCTTGGCTGTAGGCTGGCCCGCTGCATAAGCAACGACCATCCGCGCCAGCGCACCGACCTCCATGGGCTTTCCCTGAAGCCGCGGGGCCTTGGCCCAGGTGTATTTCTTGTTCGTATCATAACCGGTGTACTCCGGTTCCGTCACGCCTACGGCCGGGTTGAGGGGCTTGGAGTTCTTGTACCAGCCGTGCGTTGTATCCTCGGTAACATCCTCCGGCTTCGCGTCGTGTACCTTCGGGAAGTCCGCGGCAAAGATCGCTCCCCGCGGCAGCAGTCGTTTCTTGGGATCAAAGGATGCATCTTCGAAAACGCCCCAGGAGAGGAAATTCGCCGGCCCCTTGCCCACGCCGGCCGCGCCGAGGTAGAAAGGAGCGATGGCCAACAGGTCGGCAATAAACACGCTGTCGATCCAGGCCTGCAGCTCTTTTACTCTGAAGAGGTAGTTCTTGAGATCGTCTACGGTCGGCACATGGGTTACGCCGCCCGGAGGGCTCGTCATGGTCATCGGCATCCTGCCGCCGAAGAGCGCGCTCACCTGGGACGCCTTTGCCTGCATCTCAAGAGCTTCGAGATAATGAGCAACAGCGATGAGGTTCACGTCCGGCGGAAGCTTATAGGCCGGGTGACCCCAGTAGGCGTTTGCAAAGGGGCCGAGCTGGCCTGACTCGACGAATGACTTCAGTTTAGCCTGAACTTTCTTCAGGGATCCCTCTTTGGGCGATGCTTTCAACGCCGAGACCACATCGACATAATCGAGTGCGTTCAGGTGATAGAACCAGAGGATGTGAGAGTGAACGAACTGTGCCCCTTCGATGATGTTTCTGATGATGCGGCCGTTGTCAGGCGGCTTCACCTTGAAAGCGTCATCCATGCTCATGGAAGAAGTATGGCCGTGGGAGGTGGGGCAAACGCCGCAGATCCGCTGCGTGATATGCCAGGCATCGCGCGGGTCCCTGCCCTGCAGGATGATCTCAAATCCCCGGAACAGCGTACCGGTTGTCCATGCGTCTTTTACCTTGCCGCCCTCGATCTCGACATCGATCCTCAGATGTCCTTCGATTCTTGTCATCGGGTCAATGGTTATCCTGGCCATTATTTTTTACCTCCCTTTTCTTCTTTGGTCCTGCCCGAAGCTGACGTCGCCGCCGCATGGACCGCGATACCGACAGCCGTGGCTGCAGCTGCAATAGCTCCGAGTTTGTCAGCGCCGGCCTCGACGCCGCCCAAGCCGGGTATCTTGACTCCCGGAAGCGGCTCATAGAACCCGGCGAACTTGTCCGTCCACCCGCGCTCGGCGCAGCCGATGCAGGGACCGCCGGCCTTGATACACCAGCTGGTACGGTCGTTGTACTGGATCTTCGGGCAAGCAGAATAGGTCATCGGTCCCTTGCAGCCCATCTTGTACAAGCAGTAGTTGAGGGCCTCTTCCGTAGAGCCGAACTTCTCCACAAATCTGCCGGCGTCAAAGTGCGCCCTGCGTTCACAATTGTCGTGAATGGTCTGGCCGTAGAACATCTTGGGCCTGCCGAAGCTGTCAAGATCAGGAAGTTTTCCGAGAAGCAAGAAGTTGACGACCACGCCTATAAGATATTGCGGGTTCACCGGGCAGAGGTCGAGATTGATGAGCGGCTTATTGATGCCGAGCTTTTTGAGCGCCTCGCCGGTCCCGATGATCTGAGAGGGATTCGGCTTCGCCGCCGGTACGCCGCCGTCAGTAGCGCAGCTGCCGATGGCCAGCACGGCTATGGCGGGGCCGGCCATCTCTTTCAGGACATCGAGCATTTCCTTGTTCCCGATCATGCCGTGCCCTTTCTTGGTCGGGACACCGCCTTCTACGACTAGAATGTAGCCGCCGGCCTTGGCAGCCGTTGCAAGTATTTCCTCTGCTTGCTTACCGGCTGCGGCCATGATGGTTTCGTTGTAGTCGACGCTCAGAATGTCAAGGATGACTTCAGCAGGGCTCGGGTAGGTTGCTTTGATAAATGCTTCGGTACAGCCCGAATCGGAGGCAAAGTTGATCCAGATGACCGGTGTTCGTTTGGACGCTTTTTCTAAGGCTGCTGCGATTTTAGGCACATATAATTCTGAGAGGCCGAGGAGGGCAGCTGTTGCACCGCAGAACTTCAAAAAATCTCTTCGCTTGACACCACGGAATTCCAATGCATCAAGAAACTGCTTACTCACTTCTTCTTTCTTACTCATAAGCATCCTCCTTATAAAAGTTTGAGCAAACCTAAATAGTATTCGGAATAGCTTGAGATGTTTATGAAGAGTGGAGCTGTTCTTGTTCTGAAAGACGTTACCGGTGGTTACAATGAATAAAAGCTAGCATAGAAAAGGTCATTTGTCAAAATTATAAATACATAAAACAATCTTAACCATTTAATAAATATAGAAACTATTAAACTTAATACTTAACAATGTACCGAATAAAATCTATAGCAATTGATTGCGTTATGATGCACTTTAGATAATTTTTATGACAATATTTTGCACTTCTCATGCATGAATCCCTGTATTTGGTCAATACCCTGGCATCATGAGGAAGCGTTTGTCAATCAAGCCCATTACGGAGTACGCTTTTTTGGACAGTGCGATCATGATCGAATCAGGATCCTCGTCCACGGCACGTCGGCCTATAAGCTGCGAACGAGAAATCCAATTAAAAACAGTCCCGTGCCAACGACCGACAGCGTAACGAGGAGATCGAGCCCGGAAGAAGGATTGAAGGAATCTTCGTCTATCTGTCGCTGGACCCTTTTATAACGGAAAAATGCGAGCACGGATATAAGCACTCCGATACCGACGAGGAGAATGCCGAATATCAGCGAGTGACTGTGACCGGTCTGAAGATGAGTAACTGCATCGCTTTTCCCTAAAAAGAATGAAACCTGCTTCAGGACAAGGGCGAATCGTTCGACGACAAAACCGAAGGCCATGATCCCGAGACTCGTCCTGATCCACGCGAGGAACGTCCGCTCGTTCGCCATATGGACACGGCGATTTCGGGAATCTGCCGGCATGCTCTCTTTCGATTGCGGTTCAGGCATAGGATAGCGTTGTGATGCGCCTTCGGTAACGCGCCAGTGCCCGTAACGGAAAGGGCTCACCCGGCGCATCGGATCATGGCCCGTTAGAATGTTTTTAAAATATATTCGGCGATCTTATGCGCGTCTTTGTCGGAGATGGTCTTTTGATTGAACTCTGTCATGCCGGGCCCGGGATTTCTCATCCGTTTGATGATGTCGTTCGCCGTTTTAATGTTATTGGCTTCGCGGTCCTTTTTTTGGAGCGTCTTCTGGGGATTGATGATATTGCCGCCGTCTACATGACAGACAGAACAATTCTTCTTGAACAATTCCTCACCGGACTGGCTTGCACCCGATGCATTGCCGCCAAATAAGATAATGAAACCGGCACAGAGGGCGATTCCTGCTGCTGAAACAATGACGTTCTTCATGTGATCTCCTTTCCTCTCGGCTTTAAATGAACGCTCCGTATCAGTATAGCATACACCATTACTCCATGGCCGGTAAAATCGGCGCGGTCGCAGCATCATCGGGGATCCGCCCGGTCAACGAAGAAAGGAACGCCGCGAGGTCACCCGTCTCCTGTTTCGTCAGGTCTTTTCCGAGCTGCGTCTTCGCCATGATCCATACCGCCTGATCGAGTTTGTCTACCGAACCATCATGGAAATACGGCGGGGTCATTGACACGTTCCTGAGCACCGGCACTTTGAAGATATACTTGTCCTCTTCCTTTTTTGTTACAGCGAACCGGCCATCGTCTACTTTTTCGCTCTTCGTGTAGTTCCAATAAGGCTCGAAGACGCCGAACTTTTGATACATCTGCCCGCCGGCATACGGGCTGAAGTGGCAGGTCATGCAACCGGTGTCCAGGAATGTTTTCAACCCCTTCTTCTGCTGCTCCGTCATCGCCCCGGCATTCCCCTTCATGAAATCATCGAACGGTGCGGGTGTTACCAGTGTGCGCTCGAAGGCGCCGATCGCCTTTGCAAAATTATCGATCGTCACGGGGTCCTTCTCTCCCGGGAAGGCGTCTTGAAACAGGGCTACGTACCCTTTCATACCTTTCAGGATATGTTCCACGGATTCATAGGACGGCATGCCGAAGGCTGGGGGGCCGGTCACCGACTGTTTCGCCTGGTCTTCCACGCTGGTCCTGTTGCCGATCCAGTGTGCAGAGATCTGCGCGGCTGAGTTGAAGATCGACGGAGCATTGCGGGGGTTTTCCTTGCAGTTGTTCCCTTTTGCCTTTTTCAGTCCGTCGGCCGCATACAGGCTGACGGGATGGCATTTAGCACAGCTGACCGTACCATCTATCGATATCCGCAGTTCGTAAAAGAGCATTTTCCCCAGTTTCACCTTTGCCGGAGTGATCGGGTTCTGCTCCGTCGGCATTGATTGCGGCAACGGGCCGAAAACCTGGCCCGCTTTTTTGATAAGGTCTTGGTCCCCTGCTGCCGCATGAGCGCTCGCGCCAAAAGAAACCACTGCGAAAAAAATGAATGCGTTCAGGAGTGCACGCTGTTGTATCCGAATTCCGGTGTTCATAACTGGCCTCCTTGTGGTCCATGTAAGCCGGTGGTTTTCCGTGCGTACCGCAGCTCGTGCGATATCGTGGATGATCATTTCCACGCATAAGCAGGCAGCCGCTGGAAACAAGTATAGCGTAAAAATCGGCTTTTTCAAGGATAGGGTAAAAGCGGGATCAACCTGTACGGCCGGCAAAAACCCGGGGAAGTACTGGAAGGCGTGATAGCGTGCAATCCTCTTCGTGTTATTCCGGCGCCGGGGCCCCGTCGCGGGCTCGTTTCGAACGAATGATCAGGTACCCGGAAAAAAGGATCAAGAGGCCGCCGAAGAGGGCCGTGAGCGGCGGCTTTTCAGACAGGAACAGGAACGCAAGCGGGATAGCGACGAGCGGCTCGATATAGCCTAAAATTGCGGCATGCTGCGCAAGCACCCGCCGGAGGGCGCTGAAATACAGGAGCGGAGCAAGGCTGGAATGCAATAACCCCGTGACCAGGAGAAGTATTCCGGCGCGCAGAGACATATGATAGTCGAGAGTCAGCGCGGCCGGAGCGGTGACCGCAGCAGTGATCCAGAGATTGACGATGATCGCCTTATGGTGAAGGACGAGTTGGCTGAGCTTGCGGGAGAAAATAATGACAAATGCATAGGCAAGGCCCGACACTACGCCGGCGACGATGCCTGCAGTGTGCGCGCTGTTCAGACTAAGCCCTCCGCCCGTTGCGACGATCAGGATCATGCCCAGAACGGCCATCGGAAGCGAGATGAGCGTCACCCTCTGCAGACGCTCGGATATCAGGAACGGTGCGAGCACGGCGACCATCACCGG
>Ga0326726_10005627_pt1 | contig 11334 bp, 13 predicted proteins | sample MHFenrmetagenome_2_FD_207603 | JGI IMG/M metagenome (GOLD analysis project Ga0326726, IMG submission 207603) | Lab enriched peat soil microbial communities from Michigan Hollow, Ithaca, NY, United States - MHF15MN | ecosystem: Environmental > Terrestrial > Soil > Wetlands > Peat | place: USA...
TCAGCCGGGTAAAATTGCTTCAGCGGCACGACCTGTGTAACGATCGGCGAAGAAAACGTGTGTGCGTGAGTGAGTAGACGGATGTAGTCGGCTGCCTGTTTCTGCTGTTCCGGACCGGTATAAAAAATCACGGAGCGGTACTGGCTGCCAAAATCCGGGCCCTGGCGATTAAACTGGGTGGGGTCGTGAGCCACATAAAAAAACAGTTCCATCAGTTTCCCATACGAAATCACGGCCGGTTTGAAACGGATGCGCACCGATTCTGCATGTCCTGTGTCGCCCCGGCTCACCCGCTCGTAATTCGCCGTCGCCCTTTCTCCTCCCGAATAGCCGGACTCAACACTTGAAACACCTTTGACATGCTTGAAAACCGCATCAACACCCCAGAAACAGCCTCCGGCAAATACCGCAGTCTGTTCGGCAGGAGCTGCGGCGGCGTTCGACTGAACACTCATACCCGATAACAGGCATAAGGAAAGCATGACTGAAAAACGGCAACTGAGTTTATAGACTTTCATGACGACTCCCCTGTTTCACCGAATTACCTGAGTGATATAAGGGCACCTCTATTTATTGTCGTGAGAAGCCCGAGAACAAGGCGGACGGAGCGCAGAAACCGGAGTCCCGACAAGTCGGGATGAGGATTTCGAGTACCGCCCAACGCAGAAATCGGGTTTCGGAACAAATAAATAGAGGTACCCATAATTTCATTCTAACTAACAACAAGCTCTCTGGCAATTTGTTCCTCCAGCATGGAAAAATGGCGAGATCGTTCAAATGAACATCAGCACCCTTACAATGCCCGATGAATTATCGCCGGGGCATGCTGCACCGTTCGCACATAGTGCACCGCAGGTTTGCCGAACGTCATGACATAACCGAACAGATGGTCCTCCGGAATATCGAGACGCTCTCTGATCTCCGGCAACAGGTCATTGATAGCCCCTTTCGCCAGACCGTTCCACAACGTACCGACTCCGTTTGCCTGAGCGTACAGATCGAAATAGGAAAGAGCTATCATGCAGTCCTCTTTCGGGCATGCAACATGTTTCGGTGCCGTAGCTATGAGCAGATGCGGTGCATCACGAAAGAGAATATCGACCTTATGCTTCTCCCATAACTCTATGAATCGGCTGTAGTATTCCCTCCCTTTCGGCAGCCCCCCCTCTTTTGAGAGTCGTACCAGTCCTGCCATAACCTCATCACGAAGCGCAGCAACCTTCGCCCTGTCGTCCAGTACCGTGAAACGAACCTGGCGGGAGTTCACGCCTGTCGGAGCATGCCAGGCAACATCAAGAAGTTTTTGAAACAGCACCGGATCGAGGTTTTCGTTTTTGTAGCGACGCACCGAACGGCGACCTTTTATGAGCGTTTCAAGCTCTACAGGATCTGGATAACCTCCATCCAGCTGCAGGCTGTCGCTCGCCTTCAATCCAAGAATGGAAATCGAGCCTGTCGGGCAGATTGCGAGGCAATGCTCGCACCTGTAGCAAATTGGCTCTTTGTCAAGAGCTATGGACGGATAGCCGTCATCCGCCATTACGATAATCCGTGCGGGGCAGTCAGCCACACACTTGCCGCACTTGATGCAGCTCACCCTGTTAACCTCGAATTGCAGCATTATTCAGATTTACCTGTTCATGATTCAAAAACCGAATCGCCATTACCCCGGAAATACAATAGCTGATTTCTGGACACTTCCAATGAAACCGGCAGCATGAAATAAAAGCACCATTCAAATTGAAAAAATCCAGATGGAAGGAGCCGATATTGAAAGCTTCTGCCATATTCCTTTGATCAAATATGTTATATTTACAACTTATAAATGCATAACAGGAAACTCTTCATAAGGTATCCCGATCGATTTTTACAGGCATAACTTTCCTTACAACATAAACAGATAAATCTATGGCAAACGAAAACAGCGGCGTCTTTTCCGACCTCTTCAATGCAGTCGGCGTATTGGCACAGAATCTTGCCGACACCTTGGTCAACACGGTCTCTTCAGCAACTGCACTCGTCCAGACCTGTACCGACCTCTGTGTAAACATCGTCACCAGCACAGCCAACACTGCCGCCCAGGTGATCCAGGGCGTTGCAGACGGCATCTCATCAGCCATCACGCCGAAAAAGTAAATACCCGCTCTCAATATCACCGTGCCCCAAGGTGCGGTGATATTATTCCTTAACACCTTTCACCAAAAGTCCTGCCGCTTTTTTCCAGCAAATCGTTTTCTGCTGTTCTGCAGAGCCACATTCGTGAAGCAAAAAAGAAAACAGAGTGCGCTTCAACATGCACGTGTTACTCCTGAAAGCGCAGGGTGTATGGGTCCGAAGCTATAATTTCAGCTTACTTTTCCGGTACTCACCGATGGCGTCAGCCGCCAGTATGGCATTAAGAACTTTGTCCGGCGTAATTTTGCCCGCTTCGTGATGAATGAATTCGTTCGGCGCGCAGGCTTTTACCGCGGCAGGCATCAACCGCTGACGATCGAAATTCAGAAGTCCGATACCGGCGAGGGTGGTGGGAAGACCAACCTCTTCACAAAAAGAGTAGACCGTGTTTGACTCTTCCGGCGAAGCGTCAGTGAGCTGCAGGCCGGCAAGGACACCGAAAGCCACCTTTTCGCCATGGTAAAACGCATGCGTTTCCTCCAGCGCAGTCAGACCGTTGTGAATGGAGTGCGCACTTGCCAGACCTCCGCTTTCAAATCCCACTCCGCTTAAGAGAATATTGGCCTCAACAACATGCTCAAAAGCCGGTGTGATAATGTGTCGTTCGGCAGCAATTCTGGCAGTTGCACCATATTTGAGCAGCGTTTCGTAGCAGAGCCGGGCAAGGCTGAGTCCCGTCAGTGTGCAAAGACCCCCGCACTCGTTTTGAGATTGTGTGGTGCTGCACGAGTTCGCCTCGAACCATGTCGCCAGAGCATCACCCATGCCGGCAACAAGAAAGCGGGCGGGAGCTTTGGCGATAATTTCCGAATCCACAAGCACAGCTGCCGGATTGGATTTCTGATAGTGAACCGACTCAAAAACACCCTCTTCGGAATAGAGCACGGCGCATCCGCTGCATGGGGCGTCAGTTGAAGCAATAGTGGGAACAATAATAACCGGAATACCCGCCCGGTCAGCGGCGATTTTTGCGGTGTCGATTGTTTTTCCGCCACCCATACCTACCAGAACATCAGCTTCGCTGTCACGGATGACTGCATCGAGTCTTGCAAGTTCTTTTTCACAGCACTCACCGCCGAAACGTTCAACCCGAAGAGAGTCCGCCTTTAGATCCAGGTCGCTTTCAGGAAGAATGGTCTTGTACGCCGTCGGCGAAGCGATAATAAGCCCCTGACGGCCAAACAGCCTGACAAGCGCCGGCAATTCGTTGAGCGCTCTGACGCCCTGGATATACTTTCCGGGAAACAAAACTTTCTTCAGCATATGATTTCTCCTCCGGTAAATGCGTTGAACCGTAAATCAAAAAATTAATCGTTAGTTGCCAAGGGCATCTTGATTCGGTCGGTAAATATTGCTTATGGACGCCATTAGACAACGGCGCCGAACAACTTACCCACCCCCGCAGTCAACCCCATTGCGAGTGCACCCCAGAAGGCAACACGCAATGCTCCCTTCACCAGAGATGCTCCGCCTGCATACGCGGCAGTTCCGCCAAGAACAACTAAAGCAATGAGTGCCGTTCCGGATGTTATTTCGGCAACATAGGCTGAAGGCGCCAGCAAAGCTGCTCCAATCGGTATTACCGCACCCGCAACAAAAGAGATTGCAGACGAAAATGCCGCCTGGATTGGCCGTGCCCGCAAGGTTTCCGTGATGCCGAGTTCATCACGGATATGTGCACCGAGAGCATCTTTCGACATAAGATTTTCGGCAACCTGCCGTGCCAGAGGTTGATCAAGTCCCCGGCTTACATAAATTGAAGTCAGCTCCTCCAACTCATGTACAGGGTCCTCTTTCAATTCGCGTTTTTCTCTCTCGATATCCGCATTTTCCGTATCGGACTGAGACTGCACCGACACATACTCCCCCGCAGCCATCGACATGGCGCCGGCTACAAGACCAGCCACACCGGTCAGAAGAATGCTGTCTTTGGAAGTTCCCGCAGCAGCTACACCTATGAGAAGGCTTGCAATCGAGATGGTACCGTCATTTGCGCCAAGCACCGCAGCGCGAAGCCAGCCGATTCGATCTGATCTGTGTGTCTCTCTGTGAATGATTGGCATCAATAAAATCTCCTGTTGGACCGACTGTTAAAAGCTTAATCTGTTTAAATTACGCATTATTGGACGATGCTTGCCCTTTTTGGAGAAAAATTAAGGCCAGCCGATTTCCCGTTGGAAACCTGCTGCAGCAAAGTGCTGTTGTGATTGATACGAATAATAACTGAAGGGCACCTCTATAAATTGTCGTGAGTCCCGATGAGTCGGGACCAACGAAGCTATCGAATCGCGGAACAAATTAATAGAGATGCCGCGAAGCAGTAAACGATAAAGCTCTGACCCATGGACAGGAAAATCCTGGAAACATACCGCTCTTTTCTCAAAGACAATATCCGTCAGGCCGTCGACTTCTCCCAGACCGACCAGAACCGACGGATCCCGCCGCCGCCCATTGAAAAACCTTTTGCGGCGGATGCGAAACGCCTGGAGCTGCCGAAAATCGAAACACTTAAAGATATCGGCCGTATCGACCTCAAAACGGCCATCGCAAAACGTGAAAGCTGCCGCACCTACAGCGACGCCCCCCTCTCCATTGAGGAACTCTCCTTCCTGCTCTGGGCAACACAGGGGATTAAACTCAGGCTCGATGCAGGAAACGCCCTGAGAACGGTACCATCCGCCGGATGCCGCCACGCCTTCGAAACATACCTCTCTGTACTCAACGTTACCGGGCTCGAAAAAGGCATCTACCGCTACCTCCCTCTCGAACACCAGCTCCTCCTGGAATTCGAGGTTGAAAACCTGGACCGCAAAATAACAAGGGCTGCCCTCGGCCAGCCATATCCCGGATACGCCGCAGTCACCTTTATCTGGACCGTCATTCCCGGCCGCATGGAGTGGCGCTACGGCCTCGCCGCCCACAAGGTCATCGCCCTCGACGCAGGCCACGTCTGCCAGAACCTCTACCTCGCCTGCGAAGCTGTCGGCGCCGGCACCTGTGCAATCGCCGCATACGATCAGGTTGGGATGGACAACCTCCTCAATGTCGATGGAGTTGAAGAGTTCACCATTTACCTCGCCCCAGTCGGAAAAAAACCGTAACACGTTCAAACAAGCTATGCTGACCATAACAGAATCGGAACACCGCATATCACGCATGCAAAGCCGCCTTAATGATGCTGGAATCTCCGGCGCGCTGCTCATTTTCCCCATTGACGTCTACTATTTCACCGGCACCCGCCAGAACGCGGCACTCTGGATACCGGCAGAAGGGCAACCCATGCTGCTTGTGCGAAAAAGTCTCACAAGAGCCAGGGATGAAAGTCCACTCGCCGACATCCGTCCCTTTCCCTCAAGCAAAGAGTTTGCATCGCTTTTCAGCAATGAAGCTCTGACCATCGGTATGACCTTTGATGTTCTGCCTGTACAGCAGCTCAACTACTACACCAAGCTCTTTCCCGGACGGGATTTTGTTGATATTTCAACGATGATCCGGGAAATTCGATCGGTAAAATCAGACTTCGAACTTCAAGAGCTTCGCTCCAGCGCCGAAAAACTTTGCTCGGTCTTCCGCGAGGTACCAACCTTCCTGAAAGCCGGGATGCGCGAACTTGATCTGGCAGCAGAATTTGAATACCGGCTCCGCAAAGCCGGGCATGAAGGGTTTGTTCGCATGAGAGCCTTCAATCAGGAGCTTGCGGGCGGCCTGGCGGTATCGAAAGGAGGGACAACTCACGGGTACTTTGACGGTGCCGTAACCGGAAAAGGTCTTTCAAACGCATCACCGCAAGGGGCATCGCTTGAACCAATCCCTGAAAACGAACCGGTTCTGCTTGACTTTGCCGGAGTGTTCAACGGTTATATCACCGACATGACCCGAATTTTCGTGATCGGTTCACTTGACCGGCAGCTGCAGCAAGCTTTTGATGTTGCCATTGAGATTCAGTATGCCGTCCAGCAGGCAATTATACCCGGAGCCATTGCCGAAGATATCTACCTCATGGCAGCAGAAATGGCCGAAAAAGCCGGTCTTGGTTCATGCTTTATGGGGATGCCCGGTGAACAGTCCAAATTTGTTGGCCATGGCGTAGGACTTGAACTCGATGAATTCCCTGTACTTGCCAAGGGATTCAAAATGGAACTTCAGGCAGGTCAAACCATCGCCGTTGAGCCAAAATTCATCATCCCGGAAAAAGGAGTTATCGGCATTGAAAACACCTTTATCGTCAGCGAGCATGGAGGCATAAAAATCACCAATCTGTCCGACGACATCGTGTATATAAAGCCCTGAGACTTTCAGGCAAATAGTAAGCAGATTGAAAACATTACATTCAATCTGCTTTCTTGCCCTTCGATTCGAAAATCAGGAAAGCGTTCATCAGCGATTATGTTAGTAGGTATCGCTCAATCGTGACACCCAGCCTGAACCCTGCTGCTGAGAACGTAAGAGGTTAATGTTATGAATACCCTCCCGTATACGAGTTGGATTGGTAACGGTGGGGCCTGGTTCCGGTATTAATTTACAGAGATGTAATCCTTCTCTTTTGTCGGATCCTCAATTACAGGCAATCCGAAAAACATTTCCGTATCGCCAACACGTTTCGGCGCAGACACTTTATTTTTGAATTCATCCCGTATCCTCTTCATCAGTTCAGGATGAACCGTTACGGATACAGGATTTTTAATGGCTCGGAATCCATAAAACATCGCAGCTATAACCTCTTCACGAAAAAAATCGCCGCCCACCTCATACTTCCGTTCCATCTTTCTCCCTGTTTTAGTTTCGGGAATATAACTGATTTACAACTATAACAGCCTCGCTTTGTGGGATCAAATAACGACCGCAAAGCATCACATCTATTTGTAGTATTGCCGGAACTCTTCGCTCGGTTCCCGCAATGAATAGATGTAGAGAGAAATATCGTTGGGGTCCTTGACAACAAAACCCCGGTCACCCCAGGGATGGTCTTCGAGCGGAACAACCACCTTCAGCCCCTCTTTCGTCAGCCGCAGGTACTCCTGATCAACATCATCCACCGTAAAGTTGTAGATGAGCCCTGCACCGCTGCTCAGCTGATGCTCCGGCTGCGTAGGCGACATGAACTGCAAGGTCGATGCTGGATTGCCGAACTCAAGGTTTACATACCAACCGCAGTCAAACGTCACCCTGGCGCCGAAATAACGGACATAAAAATCCCGGGTCTCCTCCACCCTGTTCGTTGTAAACGCCGCCGATAATGAATTTACTTTCATACCTGATTCTCCATTGAATTGAATCCACCATGCCAAAATCTCTATTCCAGAATCTCTGTGAGACCACAACAAGAACGGAACTTGATGTCTGTTAGTTGAAGCCGTTTAAGCGGCCCCTTGTTATTTTTCAGCGCTGACAGCTTGCCGATTCTGTTTCCGATGCGCTGGAATGTTTGTGGAGAAAGGTTACCCGGAGAACCGGCTTTTCATCGGTGCTTTTTACCGTTCCTCTCCGAGGGAGGTAAGAAATCGATGCGTATAGAGCTTGTCAACTCTTGACAGTTCACTCAACTGGTCAAAGAAAATCATCGGTATCCCGTATTGCTGACGAATCCTGTTAATCATTGACATCCACAAATGAGCTGTCATCTCGGCATCTGCCAGCGCGCGGTGAAACACTCCGGTCGCCGGGATCCCCGCATGTGACACCAGTGTCTGCAACTTATGGTTCGGAGAATCCTGATAAATCCTTCTTGACACGAGCAGGGAGCAGCAGCAGGCGCCTTCATATACCCGTTTCGCCTTTTTCAGTTCGAAATCCAGAAAACGCCGATCGAATGAGGCATTGTGCGCAACAATATTACGACCGGCAATAAACTCCGAAAACTCAGCCATCACCTCTTCACAGCATGGCTGGCCTTTGAGCATCTCATTGGTAATACCGGTGTAACCCTCGATAAAGCGACTGATCCGGAAACCTGGATTCATAAGCTTTTGAAAGCGCGCGACAATCTCCCCATGCTCCAGAAGCACGGCACCGATCTCGATAGCCCGGTCACCATACTCCGGAGAGAGGCCCGTTGTCTCAAAATCCAGCACCACCACACTGTCCGCCAGTTTTCGCTGCATTACACAATTACCAATTATCTGTTACACCAGCTCCCTGCTGATGTGAAAAACCATATCATGCAGGACTCTGCATCGAACGATAATGTCGCCAAAACAAGAGCGAGAACAAACAAGATAATTCAGTTCCGAAAAGGTGTTTGTGGAAGTAGCCGAGAGCCTGCCGCAATCACGTGTTAATACCCTACAGGACAATATGATGCTAAGTTCCTTTTGCATTCTGTCAATTGAAAATTGATTATCATACACCTGATGCGTGAGAATGCGATAAAAATTTTACTTTTGTATACTGACGTTAAGTCTATTCAAAAGTAACGCGGCAGGTTCAGTGAAAAAAATCATTATCATAGCCGGGCCTAATGGTGCAGGTAAAACTACATTCGCCCGTAACTTTCTACCGCAAGAGGCCCATACTCTTCGTTTTGTAAATGCTGACTTGATTGCTGCCGGACTTGCTCCATTTAATCCTGAAGTGGCAGCGTTCAAAGCGGCTCGAATTATGCTCAGCGAGATTGATGATTGCGCATCTAACGGAGAGAGTTTTTCTTTTGAAACAACACTTTCCGGCTTGACATATCTGCAACGTATATTGGATTGGAAGGCTCAAGGGTATACGGTCAAAATCTGGTTTATCTCTCTTCACTCACCCGATATTGCTGTTACGCGAGTTGCGGAACGTGTCCGGCAAGGTGGTCACAACATTCCTGAAGTTGTCATTCGCCGTCGCTTTGCCGCAGGTCTGGATAATTTCAATTATAAATACAAAAACATTGTAGACTCATGGGCACTCTATGATGGTACGTTAACCCCGCCAAAACTCATTGAATGGAACTGACAATATGAACACGAAAGATATTCGACTTTCTCCTGATCCCGACATGGCAGGTTCCTATGCTGCGATGCAGCGCGCAGGAAGAGATGCTGAGGATATGGCTATTCGTACAAATACGGCAATTATCACCATGATAGATGGAAAAGTAGTTCGCCTCACGGCGGCAGAGATCATCAAAAGACGTCAGGCTGAAAACCAAACACCCAAGCCAGATTCGAAACACTGATACATCAAGGCTGTGTTCTTCATGCCCTTCGTGTTAAACTGACGGTTGTGTCCAAGCACAGCACCTGATATGGATCACACAACGTCTCCCCTTCGCTTCCTTACCCTTATATCTGCTTGATGTAACCATTTCAATGTATTCCGGGATTTTTGTTAGCGGTGTTAGTTGACGTAGTCGAGACAGTCCAACAAGCGCCATACTCCACAGCTCAGTGTTCGAGCAAGGGTAACAGTTCTGGTTGGGCAGGAACTTCAACCTGAGATCCTTCCTGACATCTGTGGGTGAACATGTCAGAAGTGAGTGTTATGAATACCGTCCCGCAAGCGCACTGATATGGTGATTCTGGCGGGTTGACCCGGTGCTCCACCCGGTGCGTTGTGGCATGTCGGGTGGAATGTGGAAGGGGCGCCTGTAAGGAAGCCGGGTGTATCCTGTTTAATTGATTGCTCTTGTAACCGAGATAATACCCCTGATCTGGTTTATTTCATACCCTGTTGCCCGATCTTTCGGGTATACCTCTTTCAGCTTCGCTTTGATCTCTTTGGAAATGTTCTCCTCTTTGCCGTGACAGAGCAGACACTCCTTGCCTGTTTTCAGCCCTTTGGCATATCTGAAATATTGCTTGCCATTGATGTCAACAATCTCCCCCTTCTCCAGGACGGCATCGCTGTTCGCAGCCAGCTCCTCTTCAAAACCTTTGATTGCTCTCTTTTCCCATTTGTCCGCACTGCCCTTCGGGTTTCTGTTCTTCAGGCTAACCCGTTTAATATCCCAGCCTGTTTTTTCACTTGCCGCTTTGGCCATTGCCGGGGCTTTTACGCTGCACACCTCTATCGCTTTTACGGCTCCATTGGTAGCAATTTCACCAACAAGAACCGATTTTAACTTCTCAGGCATGGGGTCAACAACCTCTTTGGTTGTCTTCATGAGATCAGGGAGTCGTGTATCCTCCGCTTTATGGGCACCCTCTGCGAAGCAGGTTAACGGTAAAAGTGTCAGGGCGGCGATAAGTGCTATTTTTTTCACTGGTTCTGTTCCTTGCATTATCTGGTTATGAGATTGTTTATTCAAAAAAGGTGACACTAATTATAAGCATATGACAAATAATATACGGATTACTCTATAAATTGTTGTGAGTCCCGACTGTGTCGGGGTAGCTATCCTTCGTTTTTTTCTATTTAATAAACACCAATGCCGTTTCCTTTTGCTGAAACTCTTCCGGACTGCAAATACTTAACTGACCAGCTACCTCAAGTTTACGCAGTTATGAACGTCCCGCAAGCCATACTTTTTGTTTGGAGTTTTCATTACAGTACTTACCTAAGTCTCTCTGTACAGTCAGTGCAAATTTTTCTCAATAAAAAAGTCATGACGATTTCTGAGCTGAATACTGCGCAGTGTGTTTTCTCTTGTCAACGTTTCTCCATATCCAAACTTGATGGAACTATCGATGCTTGGCTCGGGATAATAATAGTTAGCAGAGTCTATCTTAAGAATATTTCACACTCTATCCTCTAACGTTTTCATCGGCTCTGTCAGAATGTCACCTATACGTATCTTGTCATGTAATGCTCGTTTCATATCCAGCACTTCTCCCGCCATACGAATAATTTCCTTAATATGATCTGAAAGAATCCCAACTACTTCATAACCTATATTCGAACCATATTTACCCCTCATTCTCAACGCATATTCTTTTGCTTTTATCAGGCAATCTTCATCATGTGTTCTCAAATACTTGTGATAATAGAACCATGCCGCAGTATCCAAGTTTGATATATTATCCTCTCCATCATCAATAAGTTTTTTTAGCGCTTTAAATCTTTTTTCTGCAAGAGCAAAATACCTATTTAATTTAGAACGGGCACTTTTATCAAAAAATTTTCTTTTAACAATATAATTTTCAAGCGTATACCAGCATAAATTAATAAAGAATCCTCGCAGCAGAGCTACGAGGTATTAAAAGAGGCGCAACTGCTGTGAGTGCAGCTTGACATACTCCT
>Ga0326726_10005628_pt1 | contig 11332 bp, 7 predicted proteins | sample MHFenrmetagenome_2_FD_207603 | JGI IMG/M metagenome (GOLD analysis project Ga0326726, IMG submission 207603) | Lab enriched peat soil microbial communities from Michigan Hollow, Ithaca, NY, United States - MHF15MN | ecosystem: Environmental > Terrestrial > Soil > Wetlands > Peat | place: USA...
CGGTTACTACAAGTTCGATCTGAACTTCTCGGGTCCTGAGTGCCCGAGCGGCGGCGATTACGTGATTCGCGTGACGCCCCCGTCGTCGGCCTACATCGCCGGGTCGTCGGAAATCATCCCGCCGCTGTCGGCGGCCGCAACACCGCCGTTTTCCGTGCCGGCGTGCCCCACGACGCCCGCCGATGCGGTGCCGGCCACGACGCAACGCTGCGAGGCGCAGCCATCGGAGTTCCAGCCGCCCGACACGGTGCCGCCGCGCACCGCCGGCACGAGCTACTACCTGCACCTGCTGTTCGACGACAGCCTGGTGCCGGGATCGAGCCAGATCTTCAACAACCACATCCCGCTCGACTTGAACCTCGATCAGTCGGTGACGGTGACGAAGACGACGCCGCTCGTGAACGTCACGCGCGGCCAGCTCGTGCCGTACGTAATCACCGTGGCGAACGGTATCGCCGTGAACCTGAGCAACGTCGCCATCGTCGACCGTTTCCCGCTCGGTTTCCGCTACGTCCCGGGCTCCGGACGCATCGACGGCGTGCCCGTCGAGCCGGTCATCACCAATCGCGACCTCACGTGGCGCGGCCTGTCCGTAACGCCCGACGGCCGGCACACGTTGATGTTGCTGCTCGCGGTGGGCTCCGGGGTCGGCGAGGGCGAGTTCGTCAACCGGGCGCAGGCCCTGCACACGCTGACGGGCAGGCCACTGTCGAATGAGGCGTCGGCCACCGTCCGGATCGTTCCGGACCCCGACCTCGATTGCACCGACGTGATCGGCAAGGTGTTCGACGACGCGAACCGCAACGGCGTGCAAGACGCCGGCGAGCGCGGCATCGGCGGCGTGCGACTCGCGACTGCGCGCGGCCTGCTCGCCGTCACCGACCAGTACGGCCGCTTCCACATCACGTGTGCCATCACGCCGCGCGAAGGCCGCGGCAGCAACTTCGTGCTGAAGCTCGACGATCGCACGCTGCCGAGCGGCTTCCGGACGTCGACGAATTCGCTGCAGGTCAAGCGCGCCACGCCGGGTAAGGCGCTCGAGTTCAGTTTCGGGGCGTCGATCCACCGCGTCATCGGTCTCGACATCTCGGATCCCGTGTTCGAGCCGAACACGGCCGAGATTCGCCCGCTTTGGCAGCCGCGCATCGAGCTCTTGCTCGGCGAGCTGAAGAAGGGGCCGGCCGTGTTGCGGTTGTCGTACCTCGCCGATGTCGAGGATCGACGGCTCGTGAGTCAACGGCTCGACACCGTGAAGCAGGCGATCCTCGATGCCTGGAAGGCGGCGGACGATTGCTGCGGCTACGAGCTCGTCGTCGAGCCCGAGGTGTTCTGGCGACGCGGCGATCCACCCACGAATGCCGAATTGCGCACGCGCGCGGCGGGTGACGCTCATGAATAACCTCTGCCGCTTGCTCTTGTGGTGTGCGGCGCTGGCGTCGGCTGGCGCCGAGGCCCAACTGTTCCGCGACGTGCCGCGCGGCGAGGCGGTCGAGCGCCAGTTGCCCGGCGATCGGACGTTCACGCAGTGGGTGAAAGACCCCGCGGCGCTCGGCACGCAGGGAGGCGATCGCCTCGAGATGCGCGAGGTGCCGGCCGAGAACCTCGAGACGGTCAAGCTCGCGAACGTCGTTCCGGCGATTCATTTCGACTCGGGCGTCGCGCAGATCCCGCCCAACACCGTCGCTTCGTTGCGCAAGATCCTCGGCGACATGCGCGACAAGCGGAACGTGCGGCTGCATCTCGTCGGCCACGCGGATACGCAACCGTTGTCGCCGGCGCTCGCTGCCGTGTTCGGCGACAACGAGGGCTTGTCGCGCGAGCGCGCCGGCGAAGTCGCGGAATTCCTCCAACGTTCGCTCGATTTGCCGCCCGACGCGATCTCTTACGAGTGGGCGGGCGATACGCGTCCCGTCGCCTCGAACGCGACCGAGGAGGGTCGGGCCAGGAACCGCCGCGTCGAAGTCGAGGTGTGGTACGACAAGCCCAAGGACGGGACCGCGCTCCAGGAAGTGCTGGTCAAGGAAGAGTTCCGCCGGATCAAGGTCTGCCGTACCGAGACCGTTTGCAGGTTGCGGTACCGCGAAGGCGAGGAACGACGCACGCGCGTGCAGAACCTCGTCCCGCCGCTGCACTTCTCGGAGGAGTCGATCGACGTCAGCCCCGAGTTCATCGCGCAGATCGGCCAGGCGCTGCGCAATATGGGCGACCGACACAACGTGCTCGTGAAGCTCGTCGGCTACACGGACGACTCGCGCTTGAGCGAACGCAACGAGCGAATCTACGGGACCAATGTGGGCCTGTCGCGCGCACGCGCGCGTCGCGTAGCGCTCGCGGTGCAGGAAGCGTTACACCTGCCGACGAAGGCTGTCGACAGCGACGGGCGCGGTTCCGCCCGTGCGCTCGGCGCGAACGCAACGGCGCAGGGACGCGCGCTGAATCGTCGTGTCGAGGTCGAATTCTGGTACGACGATCCGTTGCAGGACCTGCCCGATGAGCCTCAGCTCTGCCCGGTGCCCGGCAACGAAATCGTCACGCGTGTCTACGACCCGCCGTGGGGTCCGATCGCGGGGCTCGAGCTCGAGAACGGTCGGCCGATCGTTCCGGCCGGCTACGCCGACTCGCTGCGCCGCGCGTTCTCGGACATCGCGGGCAAGACACACGCGCGTCTCAGGTTCGTAGGCTACACCGCCAACGAAGGGCTCGAGCGGCGCACGGCGATGGTGTACCAGGACGACATCGGTTTGTCGGCGGCGCGCGCGCGACGCGCAATGGATACTTTGAACGCGGAGCTTGGGCTCGGCGCCGATCAACTCGAGTTCGAGGGCCGTGGCTACGTTCAGTCCGACGACGTCGTCAACTCCGGCTTCACGCAGGGCCAGAAGTCGTACGTCGTGGTCCAGGCGGTATATGACGAAGTGGCGCAGCTCGATGACTACGACGGTGTGAATGTCACGCCGCTGACGCGTGAGCTCTCGCCGCGCAACGCGTTTGGTCTGAATCTGATGCGCATCACGGTCGATGGCGAGCCGATCGACGATCCGGGCCGCAGCTCCGAAGACGTCCAGCGCTGCACGGACGTGGCGTTGAAGAACGCGAGCATCCAGTTCGGCTTCGACAACCTGGAAGCTGAACGACGGTTGGCGATCGGCGCGCAACCGACGAGCGTGTCGCTGCGCGCGGGCGAGGAAGGCCTCGTCGCGGAGCCCGTTCGGTTCACGATGTACGCGAATTACTCGCACTTCATCGAACGGTCGGAGGTGCGGATCTTCGACTCGTCGCAATCGCTCGAAGCAACGCCGCTCGCCGTCGTCGCTCTCGGTCCCGACGGCTCCGCCGAGTGGCAGCCTGGGGCTGGCGATTTCACGGCCACGGCGCGCGAGCTCAAGTACGTGCTGCGCTCCTATGGCAAGGACGAAACGTTCGACGAGACGGTTCCGCAGCAACTGTGGCTCGTGTACGGCGACCTCGCGAACGCGGCGGCGCGCCAGTCTGTTGCCGCAGCCGAAACCTTCGCGGGCGACGTCGACGTTCCCGAGCCGTTCTCGGACCCGGCAGCGGGCGGCACGCTCGTTGCGGGCGGCGACGCGGCGCGCACGGTTCTCGAATCGGTGCTGGATACGCTGCAGGAGGACGCGACGTCGACAGCGTCCGGTTCGACGCCGGCGGATCCCGAGGCGCGTGTCAAAGACGGCTCGCTGTCGCGCGTGTTCGGCGAGAGCGCGATCGGGCTGCGCAACATCCCGCTCGCCAGCGGCTCCGTGACCGTGCGCGGCAGTGCGATTCCGCCGGGACACACGGTGTGGGTCGCGGGGCGGCCGGTGCCCGTCGACTCGTCCGGCAGCTTCGTCTCGCAGGAGATCATGCCGGCGGGTATTCACACGGTCGAGGTGGCCGTACTCGACGAAGCCGGCAACGGCGAGCTGTACCTGCGCGACCTCGAGCTCCCGCGCAAGGATTGGTTCTACGTGGGGATGGCCGATGTGACACTGTCGCACAACGACACACACGGCCCGATCGACCTGCTGCAAGGACAGAACGCGCCGTACCCTCTCGACTCGTCCGCCGACGGGCGGCTCGCGTTCTACGTCAACGGCAAGTTTGGCGGGGGCTGGCACCTGACGGCGAGCGCGGACACGCGTGACGCGCCGCTGAAGGACTTGTTCAGCAATTTCCTGAACAAGTCGCCGGAGGCCCTGTTCCGACGCATCGACCCCGACTACCACTACCCGACGTTCGGCGACGACGGCACGGTCGACGAGATGGCGCCGACGCTCGGCAAGTTCTACGTGAAAGCAGGCCGCGGCGACAACTACGGGATGTGGGGCAACTTCAAAGTCGGCTACATGGACAACGAGCTCGCGCAGGTCGACCGCGGGCTGTACGGCGCGAACGCGCACTACGAATCCAAGCGCACGACGAGCTTCGGCGAGCACCGTTATGCCATCGACGGCTTCGCGGCTGAACCCGGCACGATCGCGAGCTACGAGGAGTTCCGTGGCACGGGCGGCTCGCTGTACTACCTGCACCGGCAGGACATCCTGACGGGGTCGGAGCGGGTGCGCATCGAGTTGCGCGACCGCGTGTCGGGGCTCGTGAACAGCGTCGTCAGCCTCACGCCCGGAATAGACTATGACATCGACTACCTCCAGGGCAGGGTGCTGCTCTCGCAGCCGCTGGCTTCGACGGCGGACGACAACCTTCTCGTGCGGGACGGCGGGCTACGCGGCGACGAGGCGTATCTCGTCGTACGTTACGAATACTCGCCGGGGTTCGACGAGCTCGACGCGTTGTCCGTCGGCGGGCAGGGTCACTACTGGTTCGGCGAGAGAGTTAAGGTGGGCCTCACGGCGAACCGCAACGATGCGGGTACCGCCGACAGCGCTCTGCACGCGGCCGACGTGACGGTGCGGATCAGCTCAGACTCGTGGTTCAAGCTTCAGGATGCGCAAACCGAAGGGCTGATCACGAGCGCGGTGCGCTCGGTCGACGGCGGATTCGGGTTCGCGGGCTACGACGACGCGGCGTTCAGCGGCGCGAAGGGCGGCGGCTACCGCGCCGACTTGAGCGTGGGCCTCGGCGACTTCTTCGAGCGCACGAAAGGCCGAGTGACGCTGTACGCGCAAGACCTCGACGCCGGCTACTCCGCACCCGGCCTCGCGACGCCGAACGAAACGAAGAACTACGGCGGCACGTTCCGCATGCCGCTCTCGAGCAAGCTGGCGATGCGCGTGAAGGCCGACCACAGAATCCAGGAGCAGGGCCTCGAGACGAGCGCGCAGGAGATCGACCTCGAGTACAAGCTGAACGAAAAGTGGGGCGTCGCCACCGGTATTCGCGACGACTCGCGTATCGACCGCTCGCCGGTAGTGCCGCTGACGCAGGAGCAGGGCGACCGCCGCGACGCCGTCGTGCAGGTGGAGTACGCCCCAAAGGCGCGTTGGAGCGCCTACGGATTCGTGCAGGATACGCTGGACGTGACGGGCGATCGGCCCGAGAACGGACGCGTCGGCACCGGCGGCACGTACCGGATCTCGGACAAGCTGAAGATCAACGCCGAGGTCTCGGATGGCGATCTCGGCCCGGGCGGCAAGCTCGGCACGCGCTACATGCCTTCCGAGCGCACGAGCCTCTACTTGAACTACGCGCTCGAGAACGAGCGCACCGACAACGGGCTGTATCCCACCACGGGTGGCGAGGGCAACGTGACCGCGGGCGTGAAGACGCGGCTCTCCGACAGCACGAGCGTGTACGTCGAGGAGCGGTACCGCAGTAGCTCCTATATGTCCGGGCTCACCCACGCGACGGGCGTCAATCTTGCCCCGACGCAACGGCTGAATCTCGGCGCGAGCACGGACATCGGCACGTTGCGCGACATGCAGACCGGTGCCGAGACGAAACGGCGCGCGGCGGGCGTCAGCATGGGGTACGGCTTCGCGTCCCTGCAGTTCTCGACCGGCGTCGAGTATCGCTCCGACGATGCCGAGCAACCGGATCTCTCGTTCACCACGCGCAAGACATGGCTGTTCCGCAGCAGCCTCAAATACCAGATCACGCCGGCGGCGCGGCTGATCGGCAAGCTGAACCTGTCCGACAGCACGAGCTCGCTCGGCGACTTCTATGGCGGCGGCTACACGGAAGCGGTGGTCGGGTTCGCCTACCGACCGGTCCGTAACGACCGGCTGAACGTGCTGACGAAGTACACGTATTTCTTCAACATGCCGACTACGGATCAGATCACGCTGAAGGGCACGCGGTCGGAGTTCTTCCAGAAGAGCCACGTCGCCGCGTTCGACGTGACCTACAGCCTCACGCCGACCTGGTCGCTCGGCGGCAAGTACGCGCACCGAATCGGCGAGATGAGTCTCACGCGTGACAACCCTGTGTTCTTCGACAACACCGCCAATTTGTACGTGCTCCGCGCGGATTTCCGCTTCAAGAAAGACTGGGAAGGCATGATCGAGGGTCGCCTGCTCGATCTGCCGGATTCACACGATCAGCGCAGCGGTAACCTGATCGTGATCTCGCGCTACTTGAACAAACACCTGAAGATGGGTGTCGGCTACAACTTCACGGACTTCTCGGACGACCTGACCGACTTGAGCTACGACCACCGCGGTGTGTTCGTCAGCATGACCGGCGCGATGTAGCTTAGGCTACAGCATCCCGGCGAGCGCGCGCAGCAGCGCCGCGCCGTCGCCGCGCCAGGCGCTGCCGTGCATGACCGCGAGCGTGGCCGGATCGAGCGCTGCAAGCCGCTCGAGCATGGCGCGCGTCTGCGGCGAGTGCGAGTAGTAGTCCATCGGCTTACGGAACGCCTCGCTCGGCCCGAGGATGTCGTCGCTCGTGAGCGCGACCTTGCCCGGGCCGCCCTGCGTGAACAGGTCGCCGCATAACAGCGTTCGAGTCGTCGTCTCGAAGATCAGCCCGGATTCCCACCCGTGCGGCAGGTGCGGCGTGTCGAGCCAGCGGACGTTGCGTACCCCAAGCGAGAGCTCCGCGTTGTCCTCGAGCACGTGCGGCGCACGGCTCGCGAAATCCACGATCGACGTCATCGCCGCGATCGAGCTGCACACCGGCTCCGCGTTCGGCGCCGCCGCCAGGAAGTCGTTCAACGCGCCGCATTCGTCGGCCTCGAAGTGCGAGAACGCGACGTAGCGCAGCCGGCTCACGGGGATCACGCTCGAGACCGCCTCCTGCACGAGCGGGAACAGCCCGTGCTGGCCCGTGTGGAACAGCAGCGGCTCGTCGTCGACGACGAGGTACTGGTTGAAGTTGAACTTACCGGCGCCCGGAATCGGGATGGGCGTGTTGATCCTATAGATGCCGTCGGCCACTTCCTGGACGTTCGTGCCGGACTGTTGGTTCGTGATCATTGCAAAGCTCCTCCCTCGTTGGGTTGACAGGTTTCTGCCGCGATTCCGGGGGGAGGTGTAACGAGCCAGCCGATCGTTACACTTCCAGTCGAGAAACGGAGTCCTTTATGCTCGCGGTGTGCCAAACCCAACCGTCGACAGTGCGGAAGACGACGCGGCGCTCGCGCGCCGCATCATCGCTGCCGGGCCGGCGCGGGACGCGGCAGCGGAGGCGCTGCTGTATGCGAGCCTCGCGCCACGGGTTCGATTGTACGGCCGCAAGCACCTTCGCGACGCGCAGCGGGCGGACGACCTGGTGCAGGACGTGCTGCTGATGACGTTCGAGAGGCTCGGTCGGGGCGAGATCCGCGAGCCGGAGCGCATCGCGTCGTTCGTGCTCGGCGCGTGCCGCCAGACGGTCATCGATCTGCGCCGCGGCGAGTCGCGGCGCGAGCGTTTGCTGAAGACCTATGGCGTCGAGATCATGGCGGACAGCGACGGCGATGTGGAGCCGCCCGACACGCGCCGGCTCGAGCAATGCCTCGAGCGTCTGCCGGAACGGGAGCGCGCGGTCGTGCTGATGACCTTCTACGAGGACAGCTCGGCCGACGCTGTGGCGCAGGCACTCGATCTATCGACGGGCAACGTGCGCGTGATTCGCCATCGCGCGGTGGAGCGCCTGCGGCGGTGCATCGAAGGAGCGGTCGCATGAGCACGAACGCGTGCCGGTCTCCCGTCGATGGCAGCGAGCTGCTGGGCTACTGGCTCGGCGAGCTCGACGCGACTCGCGAGGCGCAACTCGACGAGCATCTGTTCGCTTGCCGCGCGTGCGGCGACGCGCTCGGCCGGCTCGTCGCGCTCGGCGACGCCGTGCGCACGCTGATCGCACACGGCGGTGCGACCGCCATCATGCCGCCGGAGTTCGTCGCGCAACTCAAGGCCGCCGGACTGCGCGTGCACGAGTACCGCCTGCCGCCGCAAGGCAGCGTGGTTTGCACGATCACACCGCAGGACGACCTCGTCGTGGCGCATCTCGAGGCGCCGCTCGCCGGCGTCCAGCGCCTCGACGTGGTGATTCACGAGGTCGAAGCCGACCGGACATTCCGGCTGACCGACGTGGGGTTCAACCCCGCGAGCCGCGAGGTCGTGCTGGTCCCGAAAGCCAGCGACTTGCGCCACCGCGGCCGCTCGACGCAGCGTGTCGAGCTCGTGGCGGTATCGGGCGGCGACGAGCACGTGCTCGGCCACTATACCTTCAACCACACGCCGCACCGCGGCTGAAGCGCGCTATTTCGAGGCGCCGAACGCTTTCGCCGTGATCGCGTCGAGCGCGGCCATCTCGGCCGCGATGCTCGTCGCGACCTGTAGCTGCCCGCGCGTGCGCGCCTGGTTGTGTGCGCTTGCGCTCGCGTAGCGGTTGTTGTCCCAGCCGAAATAGCGCTCGCGCAGCGCATCGGCGCAGAAACGCGCGGCGAGCTCGACCGTGATCGTCAGCGTGCCGAGCGGAATCGCGCGCCACTCGTTTTCAGTGAGGAACCCGCGCGCCGCCGCCGCGTAGCCGCCGATGGCCGCCTCGAAGTACCCGCGCACGAATCGCGCGTTCGTCGCGTCCTCGGTGGCCGGGTTGCACCACGAGCGCAGCGCGTCGCCGAGCTCGAGCGCCACGGGCATGCGCGAGAGCGTGTCGAGATCGATCAGGCACAGCGCGCGGTCGCTGCCCGCCGCGAACATCAGATTCGAGATCTTGGGATCGCCGTGCACGATGCGATCGCCGCTCGATGGAAGCGCCGGCAACGAAGTCACGAGCGCGAGCACTCGCTCGGCGAGCGGCCGAATCGTGGCGATGTCGCGATGCGCGGCGTGCTCGACGAGCGCGTCCCGCAGGCCTTTCACATGCCGCGGCGTGTCGTGCACGCCGAGTCGTGCGTTCTGGAACGTATAGTCGAGATCGCTCACGGCGCGATGGAACTCGGCGAGCGCGCGGCCGGCTTCTCGCGCCTGCGCCGGCGATTCGAGGGCGTCGCGGCACACGCCTTCGATCCGCGTCAGCACGCGCCACACGGCGCCTTCGTGCTCGAGCCACAGCGCGCCGGCTCGGGTTGGCACGAGCCGCGGCGTCACGACGCCTTTCTGCGCGAGATGTTCCGTGACGGCTGCGATGTCGACGTTCACGGTCGGCGGGAAGATCGGGTTCACGCGTTGGAGCACGAGCTCTGCGCCGCGTGTCGAGCGGACGTACCACGTCGGATTGATCAGGCCCGAGATCGCGCGCTCGAGCGGGCCGGGAGCAAGCTCGAACGCGTCGAGCACGGCGGCAGGCGGAGTCAGGTTCGGAACGGCGGCCATGGTGGCGCCATCATAAACTGGAAGCGGTCGCTGGCCTTGGCGCTACAGCTCGACGTCGAACTGCGCGAGGATGCGGCCGGTGCTCTCGGCGCAAGCAGCTTGAGTCAGCACACGGTCGCCGCGCAGCCGGTAGTGCTCGCGCATCTCGGCGCGCAGGTAGGCGGAGGTGTCATGACCGATCTGCTCGGCGGCTTCCTCGATCGCCGCCGACAATACCGGCACGAACGCGCGAAACTTCTTCACGGCGCCCACGTTCGCGAGCAACGTCAGCACGGGTGCGCGACCGTGGATCGTGCAGAACGTCGTCTTCTCGTAGCTGAAGTACACGCCGACCAACAGCGTCCCCAGCGCGGCAAGCGCCGCGACGCCGAACGTGACCCACGCCGTGGTCTGCAGCAGCTCGAAACGCGCGAGGAGCGCGGCGAGGGCCGCGACGGCGCCGCTGCCGAGAGTCGCATAGAACCAGCGGCCCGCGATCACGCGCTCGAGCGACGGAACCGGGTCGAGATACTGGAGGTCTAGATGAAACGTGTCCCGGGTCTTGCCGCCCGACTCCTGGGCCACGCCGACGAAGCCCTCGGTGTAAAGCGTCAGCGTCGTGCTCGCCCGCCGCACGGCGTTGCGCAGTACGACCCGTTTGCGAATAGTACGGGCCGTGGTCGCCGGATTTCGGGCTTCGTCGGAACCGATGTAGATGTGCTCGGAGGGAGAGCCGTCCGCAACGCTCGGCGCGGCCAGCGCGGCCGGGGTGCTTCGGGCGCTCTTCATCGATCGGTATCCAGTCGCGTGGCGATGAGTGAACTTTAGGGGCCTCGGGCGGGTACTGACCGTGAGGACGTTCACACTTGGCGGTCATGCCCGGTGCGGCGCCAGTTGACGCAGAGCGTCGCGGGAGGGGTCTTCTGGTCCGCCCCGCTGTGCGCTATAAGAGAGTGGTCGCAGAACGCGTAGAGGTGCGTCATGAACGGCTCGAAGCGCGTGTATCTTGGGTTTTCGGCGCTCGCCTCGTCGTGGCTGCTCGCGGGATCCACGGCGACCTACGCCGACGACGATGCCACGTTCGATCGCACGCCGCGCGATTGCGTGATTACGCAGAGCATCGCGCGGACGGAGGTCTTGGACGACCAGACCATCATCTTCTACATGCGCGGTAAGAACATCGCTTACCGCAACTATCTGCCGAAGAAGTGCCCCGGGCTCAAACGCTGGGACCGGTTCGGCTATCAGGTCACGGCCGGGCGGCTGTGCAACATCGATCTGATCACGGTGCTCGAGAACAGCATCTTCGGCGTGGGGCTCGATAAGGGCTTCACGTGCCGCCTCGGCGATTTTCACCCGCTGTCGCCCGAGGACATCGCGAGCCTGAAGATCGAGAAGGAAGGCGGGCCGCGGCCGGATTCGGTCAAGGCGAAGCCCGCCGAGGTGCCGCCCGCCGCGAGCAGCGACAGCGGGGCACCGCCGCCGAGCAAGGAGTAACGGCTTACTGAAGTCCGAACGGCAACGGTTTGTCGTTCAACGTCAGCGCGCCGTCTGCGTAGCGCAGCGCGGCGCGGTAGACCTCGCCGTCTTCGACGAGAAAACCCTGGTTCACGAGCTGCACGAGCATGAGGCCGGCCTGCGCTTCGGCCATGTAC
>Ga0326726_10005629_pt1 | contig 11332 bp, 8 predicted proteins | sample MHFenrmetagenome_2_FD_207603 | JGI IMG/M metagenome (GOLD analysis project Ga0326726, IMG submission 207603) | Lab enriched peat soil microbial communities from Michigan Hollow, Ithaca, NY, United States - MHF15MN | ecosystem: Environmental > Terrestrial > Soil > Wetlands > Peat | place: USA...
GAGCGGGTTCTGACCGAGAGACCCGCAGAGCTGGCCGTGCCCGTCGCGCTCGCCGCCCCCCCAGGCCCGGCCATGAGAGTCCCGTACCCGTCCCCGGTAAGGTGAACGCGCCCGCTTCCGCGCCCGCGCCCGGCCCCCAGCATTGCGACGGCCGTAGACTGGCGTCCGGAAGGCCGCCGGGCGGGGACAGAGCCGTGCACGAGGCCCGACGAGAAACGAGCGGCGGGATCCGCCTTCGATCCCGCCGCTCCCGTTCCCCGTCCCCGAGCTCGTGCTCGTTCTCGCGCTCGTTCTCGACGTGTCCCCTTCTCGTTCTCGTCGCTCGTTCGCGTTGCTCGTTCTCGTTCGCGTTTCTCGTCTTCACCGCGCCGCCGTCACCGCCGGCGGCTTCGCCACCGTCCCCGGATTGCCGTCGGAGATGTAACGCCCGCCGGGTCCCGTCTTCTCCAGGTGGTTGAGCGTGTTCTCGAGCGCGTTCCCCGTCATGATCTGCCGGTGGATGTGGTGCGGGTCGAAGCCGGGCGCGAACGGGTTGGCGTTGGGGGTGCCGGCCACCTCGAGGACGGCGTCGAAGTGGTAGCGGCAGGTCTGCCCGGTCCTGGGATTGGTCCAGGCGCCCTCCCAGGCCAGTGGCTTGTTCCTGGGCCACATGCCCAGCGGCAGGGCGAAGGTGCGGATCTTGTAGCCGGGCACGGCGGAGTCGATGGCCAGGCCGCCGCGCGCGATCTGCTCCTGCACCATGGCGTCCGGGTACTTGTCCAGGCGCGCGTGCCAGAGAGTGTGGTCGCACAGCTCGAAGCCGTGGTCGGCGAGCCATTTCACCTTGATCAGGCGCCACGCGGTCTGCTGCCCGTCGATGCCCTTGTCGCCGAAGAACGCGTGGCCGACGGCGGCCGCCGGCAGCATGCAGAACGTGCCCCTGTCGGCCCAGTCCGGGTGCGTCTTCTGGAAGTCGAGCCAGATGCCGACGGCGCTGTTGGGGTCGATGTGGCCGGGTGACCCGACGAAGCTGAACTGCGAGGGCGATGCATCGTCGAACGTGAAGACGACGGGGGAGATGCCCTTGGGCAACTGCTGGATCTTCCGGTCGATCACGTCCGACAGGTTCACCGGCCGGTAGCCGCGCCTGTACAGCTCCTCCAGGTCCTGGCGGAAGCGCGCCGGCGGGCGCTCGAACTGGCCCTTCACGACCGGCACGATCTCGTGGTATTCCAGCACCGGGATCACGCCCAGCTCGTTGGGCGGGAGCGTCGCGCCGGGGCCGCGCGCGCCCGCCTGCGCGATGGTGCGGACGCCCACGGCGGTGTCGCCCGACGACGACGCCGAGCCGGCCGTGGCCGCTGCCGCGCCAGCATCGCCGCCGGCGGCGTTCGCGGGCTTGCTGTTGCCGCACGCCGCGAGCGCGAGCGCGCCCAGAGCCGCAAATGCCAGGCGGGGGAGGATTGCCCGCCGCACCGTCGCTGTCACCACCCCTCCACCCATCCCGCGAACGATCGCCGTCATACTCCCCTTCCGGGTCTTACGCCTGCCGCGAGGAAGCCGTCCGGTCGGGGAAACGAGCACGCCCCATGCCGGCGGCGGCGCCCGCTCAGGGCGGACACCTCCGGATAATCTGGGGCCGGTCCCAGCCGCGGGCGAGCCGGCCAGTGAACGTCGATCGACATCGACATGGACATGGACACCGATAATCGAGAACACAACGAGTGCGGAACCGATGGTGTGGCCTGGCGACGTGAACGTCATCGGCGATGAGATCGGTGTCGGTGTCGGCCGTTCCCTTGGACCCGAGATCGACGACGAGGTCCGTGTCGTGTCGGGGTCGGCCGTTTCCGCTATTCCCTCGGCTCGCTCCGCCGCTCGGTCAGGATGTCCCCGGGCCAGAGCGCGACCGGCTCCTCGAGCTCGGCCGCGAGGGCGCGCAGGAGTGGGTGCATGGAGGGGAAGCGGGCGGCGGGGTCGGGCTGGAGGCAGCGGAGGATGGTCTGCTGGACCGAGGGGGGGATCTCCGGGTTGAAGTGACGCGGCGGTGGCGGGAGCGTCGCCCCGATCTGCGGGTGCTGTCGCTCCGCTCCCGCGCGGAGCTCCTCGCCGCGGAAGACCGCCTCGAACGGCCAGCGCCCCGTGAGCAGCTCGTAGAGCAGGGCGCCCAGGCCGTAGACGTCGGCGGCCGGGCCGAGCGGCTCCCGCCGCACCTGCTCGGGCGCCATGTAGGGCGCGGTGCCCAGCCGGCCGCTGGGCCGGCGACCGGGATCGGTCGGGCGCGCGGCATCGAAGTCGAGCAGCACGGGGATGCCCTCGCGCAGCAGCAGGTTGGCCGGCTTGAGGTCCAGGTGCAGCCAACCACGGCGGTGCAGGTGGTACAACCCCGCGCCGATGTTCACGGCGATGCGCAGGCCGTCGGCCACGCCGAAGCGGCGCTCGGGTCGCTTCTCCAGCAGGTCGAACAGTGAAGGGCCATCCACGTACTCCATGAGCAGGAACGGCAGCCCGTCGTGCTCGCCCTCGCCGAAGCTGCGAATGATGTTGGGGTGGCGCATACGCCGGAGGATGCGCGCCTCGCGCCGCAGCGCGGCCGCCGCCCGGCGGTCGTCGCGCAGCTCGGGCGCGAGGATCTTGCACGTCAGCCCGCACCACTCGCGGGCACTCCAGACCTGGTACAGGTGGCCCAGCCGACCCGGGGCCAGGTGGCCGATGACGGTCAGGTCCCCGGCGATGCGGTCGCCAAGCGCGTACGGATAGCGCCTCTGGCCCGGGCGCACGCCCGCACGCCGGGCTCCCGTGGTCTCCGTCAACAATCCCAGCGGCCGGGGCCGCGCCGTACGTGGCTTGATCATTCGCCGGGCGCCCACTCCACGAGCAGCTCGTTCACCTTGCGACGGATCTCCTGCAGCGACGCCGGCTTGGCCATGTAGGCATCGCAGCAGCCGGAGGCCAGGACCGCCTCCGGGTCGCCCGCCGAGGCGAGCGCCGTCAGCACCAGGATGGGGACGTCCGCCTCCTGCTTGATCCAGCGGCCGGTCTGGATCCCGTTCATCCCCGGCAGCTGGAGGTCCATGATCACGAGATCCGGCACGCGCTCACGCGCCATGCGCACGGCATCCTCTCCCCTCCACGCGACCCGTACCTCGTGCTCGGTCGAGAGCAGCTCTCGCAGAATGGTGGCCAGGTCCCGGTTGTCTTCCACGATCAGGATGCCGGCCATCCGCTTCCACCTGCGGGCCTCGCGGCCGTCGCTGTGCAGTCTCGTTGTCCCTTCGTCCCGTCCGCCCCACGCGCCGGGAGCCCAGTGCTGGCTCCGTGGCGTGGGCCATCGGTCCAGTTGCGAATCCCGTGTCATTCTGGACCGCTGACCCTGTCACCAACTCGTCGCGGGCCGCGCCCGCGCGCCCGATGGGGCCCGCGGCGCCTACCTTCAACACGGCCGGCCCGCCAGGGCGCGAAGCGCTACCCGTTTATCCAGCCACGCGGTACGCTCCCGACACCCTGCGGCGAGCCGGCCGGGGAAGACTCCCTCGACGCTGCCGCGCCGCGATCCTGCACCTGTCGGGCCAGTCGGGGCCGGGACGGGCGGGGGCGGCGCGGGGTAATCCCGGGCGCCTGGAAAGGCGAAGGCCGCGGGGCCGATCCGGCCCCGCGGCCTGCTTCCGATCCGTACGCTCACCCTTCCGGGGTGCGCGCTCGCCTCAGCGTGTCAGGCGGACCGTCCCGCGCAGCGGCAGGCTCACCGACGATCCGCCCACGAGCACGTCGAAGGTGCCCGGGTCAGCCGTCCAGCGGCCCTTCTTGAGGTCCCAATACGAGAACGCGCGCCGGTCCAGGGCGACGGTGACCGTGCGCGTCTCGCCGGGGTTCAGCTCCACGCGCGCGAAGCCCTTCAGCTCCTTGACGGGCCGGGGGACGCGCGGCTTGGGCTCGCCCACGTAGACCTGGGCCACCTCGGCGCCCGCGCGCGCGCCGGTGTTGGTGACGTCGAAGCTGACGCTGAAGGGTGCGGCGGCGTCGCCGGCGGGCGGCGTGATCTTCAGGTTCGCGTAGGCGAAGGTGGTGTACGACAGGCCGAACCCGAAGGGGAAGAGCGGCTTCATGTCGCTCCGGTCGAAGTGCCGGTAGCCGAGGAATATGCCCTCGCTGAAGACCACGTGCCCGTGCGGAGCCGGGTCGCTCGGTCGGGCCTCGGCGCCCGACTTTCCGCCGGACTCGTCGTAGTAGCTGTGGAAGGTGGCGTTGTCCTCCCAGCGGCGCTCGAACGAGACCGGGAGCTTGCCCGAGGGGGAGACATCGCCGAAGACGATCTTCGCCAGGGCGGTCCCGCCTTCCTGGCCCGGATACCAGGCGTGCAGCAGCGCGGGCGTGGCGTCGATCCAGCCCTGCATGTCCACGTTCCCGCCGGCCGTGAGCACCACGACTAAGCGTTTGTTCGCGGCGGCGACCGCCTTGATCAGCTCGTCCTGCCCGGGCGGCAGCGCGAACGTGCGGTCGGCGCCCTCGCGCTCGTTGCGTGGATCGAAGCCGACGCACAGCACCACGGCGTCGGCGCGCTTCGCTACGTCCACCGCCTGCGCCAGGGCGTCGGCCGCGCTGATCACGCTCATGTTGCGATCCTCGCGACCGGTGGGCGCCGGCCGCTCCACGCCGTAGGCGTAGGACACGGCGACATCGGGACCGACGGCGTCGCTGATTCCCTGGAGGAAGCTCACCGCCGCATAGGGCGTCGTCCTCGAGCTGCCCCCACCGCCCACGACGGCCGGGTTCGCGTCCGGGCCGATCACCGCGATGCTGTGGATCGCCGCCCGATCGAACGGCAGCACGCCCTCGTTCTTGAGCAGCACCATGCCATGCAGGGCCTCTTCCAGCGCCACCTGCCGGGCCTGCTGATTGTAGAGCGGGATCGAGGGATCGAGCTGCGGCCGGTCCAGGAAACCGAACCGGATGGCCGTGGTGAGGATGCGCATCACCTTCTCGTCGATCGTCGCCTGGCTCACCTTCCCCTGCTGGATGGCAGGGAGCAGGACCTGCTTGTTCATGAACTGGGCGCGGGGCATCTCGAGGTCGAGCCCGCCGTTGGCCGCGGCCACGCCGTCATAGGTCGCGACCCAGTCCGACATCATGATCCCGGTGAAGCCCCAGTCCTTGCGCAGCACCTGGGTGTTCACGAACGCGTTCTGCGTCGCATGCACGCCGTTGATCAGGTTGTACGAATCCATGATCGCGCCCACCCCGCCGTCCCTCACCGCCGCCTCGAAGGCCGGGAGGTAGATCTCGCGCATGGTGCGCTCGTCCATGTCCGAGCTGACGCCGTGGCGGTTGTACTCCTGGTTGTTGGCCAGGTAGTGCTTGGCCGTGGCGATGACGCCCTGCGACTGGATGCCGCGGATGTCGGCCGCCGCGATCCGCCCGGCCAGGAACGGGTCCTCGCCCAGGTACTCGAAGTTGCGCCCGTTCATGGGGGCGCGGTGGATGTTGATCCCCGGGCCGAGCAGGATGTGCACGCCCCGGGCGCGGCCGTCCCGCCCCATCTCGGAGCCCACACGCCCGGCCAGGGCCGTGTCCCAGGAGGCCGCCAGGGCGATGCCCGCCGGGAAGGCCGTCGTCGCCCCGTAGTTGCGCACGCCCATCGGCCCGTCCGACATCTTGATCGCGGGTAGCCCGAGCGCCGGCATGGCCCGGATGTAGAAGCCCTCCGTGCCGCCGATGTAGTCGATCTTCTCTTCCAGCGACATGCGCGCCAGGATCCCCTGCGCGCGTGCCGCAGCCTCGGCCAGGGTGGGCGCCGCCTTCGCCTCGCCGGGTTGCTGCGCGGACGCGCTGCCGCCCAGAACGAGGAGCGAGAGCACCGCTCCGGACCACGACCGCATGGTCATCGTCGCCTCCTTGCGTGCGAAACGGGTGGACGGGCTGCAAGCTAATGCGAGGAGGGCGACAATCGACAGGGACATTGCCGCGTCGTCGTCGGCCGGCCGACCGGCTGCGTGCGCCCGGGCTCGTCGGGTTCGTAACGGCCGGGCGGCGGAGGCGGAGGCGGTTGCGGAGGCGGCCACGGTTGGCGCGCGGGTCCGATCCCCGCAAACGCCTCCGCCTCCGCCTCCGCCGCCCGGTCGTACCCGCGCCCGCCTCCGCTTCCGCGCCCGGGAATGCCCGCAGGCATCTGTCGTTGCCCGGCGCCCCCCGGGCCTCGGCGCAGCGCCCGAACCTCCGCCTCGCCCGGGCCCCTGCAGCGCGGTTCCGCCGGCGGCTCCCGGCAACGTCGTCGCCTATTGCTCGGGCCACGGCTCGTGCTACGTTGACCACGCCCCGCAGGGACTCAGGACGCTACGTGGAGGACCGGACCATGTCTGTGGTGATTCCGGACGACCTGGTCGAGAAGGGCAAGACCAGGATCGTCATGATCGTGATGGACGGGCTCGGCGGGCTGCCGGACCCGTCGACGGGCAAGACGGAGCTGGAGACGGCCGAGACGCCGCACCTGGATGCGCTGGCGCGCACGGCCGCGCTGGGGCAGATCCTGCCGGTGGGTGTCGGCATCACGTCCGGCAGCGGGCCGGGGCACCTGGCCCTCTTCGGCTACGATCCGCTGGTGTGGAACATCGGTCGCGGCGTGCTGTCCGGGCTCGGCGTGGCCTTCCCGCTGGAGACGGGCGACGTCGCCACGCGCCTGAACTTCGCGACGGTGGATGCGAGCGGGAACATCACGGACCGGCGGGCGGGTCGCCCGAGCGACGACGAGAACCGCCGCCTCGTCGCCAGGCTGCGCGAGCGGGTCAAGCCGCCGGCGGGCGTGCAGGTCTTCTTCGAGTCGGAGAAGGAGCACCGGCTGGTGCTGGTGCTGCGCGGGCAGGGCCTCTCCGCGGACCTGCTCGACACCGATCCCCAGCAGACGGGCGTGCCGGCCCTGGCGGTCAAGGGCACCACGCCCGCGGGGGAGAAGTCCGCTCCGGTCGTACAGCAGGTGCTCGACCAGGCGCGGGCTGCGCTCCGGGACGAGCCGGTGGCCAACGCGGTGCTGGCGCGCGGCTTCGCCGAGTACCGCGCCTACCCGACGTTCATGGACCGCTACAAGCTGAAGGCCCTGGCGATCGCCCGGTATCCCATGTACCGCGGCGTCGCCCGGCTGGTGGGCATGGACATCCAGCCGCCGCCGGACAGCGACCAGGGCGTGGTCGATGCGCTGGCGCAGCGCTGGAGCGAGTACGACTTCTTCTTCCTCCACTTCAAGTACCCGGACTCGCGCGGCGAGGACGGCGACTTCGCGGCCAAGGCGAAGGCGATCGCCAACGTGGACCCGCTCATCCCGGGCATCACGGCGCTGAACCCGGACGTCATCATCGTGACGGGCGACCACTCCACGCCCGCCCGCTGGAAGGCGCACTCGTGGCACCCCTCGCCGCTGCTGCTGGCCTCGAAGTGGGCCCGGCCGGCCGGCGCGCAGGGCTTTGGCGAGACCGAGTGCGCCGTGCACGGCGAGCTGGGCACCTTCCTGGCCAAGGACCTGATGACGCTGGCGCTGGCGCACGCGGGCCGGCTGGCGAAGTACGGGGCGTAGCATGGCGGATGTCCCGGCCACGCTGGATGAAGCTCTGGCCCTCGGCGACGAAGGCCGCTGGGAAGACATGGCCGCGCTCCTGAGCGCGGCCCTCCGCGACAACCCGGACGACCCGTACCTGCTCTGCTGGCTGGGCGTGGCGTTGCAGGAGGTGGGGAACGAGAGCGAGGCGTATGACCACTTCCGCCGCGCCCTCGCCGAGGAGCCGGCCGACCCCCAGCTGCTGGCCGTGATCGGGGGCGGGCTGGCGCAGTTCGACGACCCGGAGGCGGAGCGCGCGCTGCGCACCGCGGCCGTGAGCGCGCCCGACGTCCCCATTGCGCGGCTGCAGTATGGCGCCTACCTGGCGCGGGCAGGGCTGTTCGCCGAGGCGCTCGAGCACCTGCAGGCGGCGGTGAAGCTGGACGACGAGGATCCCGTCGCCCACGGGGAGCTGGGCACCGCGCTGGCGCTCAAGGGCGATCTCGCCCGCGCCGCCGGTGAGATGGAGCGCGTGCTCGAGCTGGCGCCCGACGACTCCTGGACGCGTGTGCTGCTCGGGCTGATCTACATCGAGCAGCAGGACGACGAGAGCGCGGCCGAGCTGCTGGTGCAGGCCGCGGACGAGCGCGAGGGCGATGCCGAGGCCCAGATCCTGGCCGCGCTGGCGTCGGCCTCGCAGGGCTGGGGCGATGCCGCGCAGCGGATCCTCGCCCGGGCGGAGTACTCCGCCGAGGGCAGCGATCTCGTGCTGCTGCACGAAGCCGAGGACCGCGTGGCCGATGGGGCTGAGGCGGCCATGGAGATGCTGCGCGAGAACCTGGGCCCGTCCGTGCTCCACGAGCGCCTGGCGCAACCACTCTGACGTGCCCGTGGCCCGGCCGGACGCTGCCGCAGGCGACGCCGTGACCGCCTCCATCCGGGCGGTGGCGCGGTCACGGCAGCTGCCGGTCCGCGGTGCAGGCGACGCCGTGACCGCCCCATCCGGGCGGTGACACGGTCCGGGCGGCCGTGGGTCCGCGGCTTGCACGCGCGGTCGTCCGCTCAACCAGCCGGAGAGACGACTTGATCCAGATCCCGCTCGAGCAGCACCGCCTGGACAACGGGCTGCGCGTGATCCTGTCGCGCGATCCGTCGGCGGCGGTGGTGGCCGTGAACCTCTGGTATGCGGTGGGCTCGCGCAACGAGCGACCGGGACGGACCGGTTTCGCGCACCTCTTCGAGCACATGATGTTCCAGGGCTCGGCGCACGTGCCCGAGACCGCGCACTTCGCCTACATCGAGAAGGCCGGGGGCTCGCTCAACGGCTCGACCTGGCTGGACCGCACCAACTACTTCGAGACACTGCCCTCCAACTACCTGGAGCTGGCGCTCTGGCTGGAGTCGGACCGCATGGGCTGGCTGCCGGACGCGCTCACCCAGGAGAAGCTGGACAACCAGCGCGACGTGGTGAAGAACGAGCGGCGCTGGCGCGTGGACAACCAGCCGTACGGGGATTGGGACGAGCGCATCCAGGAGCTGGTCTTTCCGCCGGACCACCCCTACCACCACTCACTGATCGGCTCCATGGAAGACCTCGACGCCGCCAGCCTGGAGGACGTGGAGCAGTTCTTCCGCACGTACTACGCGCCCAACAACGCGGTGCTCACCATCGCCGGCGAGTTCCAGCCCGAGGCCGCGTTGGACCTGGTCAGGCGCTACTTCGGCCCCATCCCGCGCGGTCCGGACGTGCCCGAGATCCCCGGGCGCAGGCTGATTCCGCCCGTGATCGGCAGGGAGGCGCGCGCGCGCGTGGAGCAGGACGTGTCGCTCTCGCGCCTGTACCTGGCCTTCCGCATCCCGCCCTACGGCAGCCATGTCTGGTACGCCGCTGAAGTGGCGGCGCACATCCTCACGGCGGGGCAGGGCGCCCTGCTGACCCGGCGCCTGGTGCGCGGGCGACAGCTGGCCCAGGACGCGGTCGCGTTCGCGTACCCCATCGTCGTGGGCGCGGCCATGCTCGTGCTCTGGGTCACGGCGCGACCGGGGGTCGAGCCGGCGGCACTCGAGCGCGCCGTGTTCGAGGAGCTGGCCACCCTGACCCAGGCGTCGGACGAGGAGGTCGCGCGCGCCATGAGCCTGATCGAGGCGCGCCACCTCGTGGACCTGCAGAAGATGGACAACCGCGCAGACCTGCTCTCGCAGTTCGCCACGCTCTTCGACGACCCGGAGCGCATCAACACGGAGCTGGACCGGCTGCGCGCGGTGACGCCCGCGCAGGTGCGCGAGTTCGCGGGCGCGCTCGGGCCGGACAACCGGGCGGTGATCTGGTACGTGCCGGCGGGTCAGCCGGCCAGCGCCGGAGGCCGGGCATGAGCGCGACCTCTCCGTTCGACCGCTCGCGGGCGCCCGCGCCCGGGCCGGTGCGGCCGTTCGGCCTGCCGGAGGTGCACCGCTCGGCACTGGACAACGGCCTCAGCGTGCTGGCCGCGCGCCACGGGCGCCTGCCGGTGGTGACGGCGGCGCTCGTGCTGGAGGGCGGAGCGGCCGGGGACCCGCCCGCCAAGGCGGGCCTGGCCTACCTCGTGGCCGGGGCGCTGGACGCGGGCACGCGCCGCCGCTCCGCCGACGACCTGGCCTGGGAGCTCGAGCGGCTGGGCGTCGAGTTCGAGGCCGACCCGCGCTGGGACGGGGTCATCCTGAGCATCGTCGCGCCGCGCGAGCGGCTGGAGCTGGCCCTCGACCTGTTCGCCGAGATCGTGCGCGAGCCCGCTTTCCCGCTCGAGGAGATCGATCGCCTGCGCAACGAGCAGCTCGCGGAGATCCTGCAGCGCCAGAAGGAGCCGCGCGCCCTGGCCGCGGACATGGCGGCCCGGTTCATCTTCGGGCAGGACGTGCCCTACTGCCGCCCGCTGCTGGGCACTTCGCTCACGGTGCGCGGCCTCGGGCCGGTGGACGTCGAGGGCTTCTACCGCGGCTGGTACGCCCCCCGCGGCGCCGCGCTCCTCATGGTGGGCGACATCGACGCCGATGCCGCCCGCGACCTCGCCCGCGCCCGCTTCGGCGACTGGACCGGCGAGCCCCACCCGCGGCCCGCGTTCGAGGTCTCGCGCGCCGTCGAGCGTGCCACTGTCTTCATCGTCGACCGGCCCGGCTCGGTCCAGTCCGAGCTCCGCGTCGGCGACGTCGGCCTCGCCCGCTCGCACGAGGATTACTTCCCGCTCCAGGTGATGAACGCGCTGCTGGGCGGAGCCTTCACCTCGCGCCTCAACATGAGCCTGCGCGAGCGCCACGGCTTCACCTACGGCGTGCACAGCGGCTTCGCCTTCCGCCGGCAGCCCGGGCCGTTCCAGATCCAGACCGCGGTAGCCACCGACGTGACCGCGCGCGCCGTCGAGGAGATCCTGCGGGAGGTACATCGCCTGCGCGACGAGGCGGCGCCCGACGAGGAGGTGGCCGCCGCGCGTGACTACCTCGCGGGCACGCTGCCGCTCGAGCTGCAGACCACCGACCAGCTGGCCGCGCGCCTGGCCGATCTCGTCCTCTACGACCTGCCCGACGACTACTTCGACACGTACCGGGAGCGCATCCTGGCCGTCACGCCCGCGGACGTACAGCGCGTCGCGCGCGCACACCTGCGTCCCGAGCGCTTCGCCCTGGTCGTCGTCGGGGACGCCAGGGCGATCGCGCCGCCTCTGGAGGCGCTCGGCGCCGGGCCGGTGGAGGTGCACCACGTGGAGGCGGAGGGCAGCCCGGCATGAACGAGGAAAAGGCGTCGACGCCTCAGGAGCCCGGACGCATCTCCTCCCGACCCGTCCACAAGGGCCGCATCGT
>Ga0326726_10005630_pt1 | contig 11331 bp, 5 predicted proteins | sample MHFenrmetagenome_2_FD_207603 | JGI IMG/M metagenome (GOLD analysis project Ga0326726, IMG submission 207603) | Lab enriched peat soil microbial communities from Michigan Hollow, Ithaca, NY, United States - MHF15MN | ecosystem: Environmental > Terrestrial > Soil > Wetlands > Peat | place: USA...
GTGCGGTAGGGTCAGCAATGGCATTTGATCCGACAAAACCTGTTTATGATGAAACAAGCCCCTATGGAGGCTATTGGGCATGGAGACAGACTTCAGGCGCACCTATTACGATCGCCACAACCAACCCGGTCGCACAGCTGTTTATGAGAAATGACAGATCAGCTGTCAACAGGCTTCTTGGAAATGTTCAGGTTGAATATCGTACTCATTTTCTGCCCGATCTGAAAGCTACGCTTAACCTTGGTGGTGACTTTTCAAACAGTAAAGGTCACACAGATGTTCCTGAAAATGCTTCATGGTCTTACGATGCAGTTAATGGTGGAGGGCAAAAACAATATTATGACCAGAATAAGAGGAACGAACTTCTTGATTTCTACCTGAACTACAAGAAAGTACTTACCGGTGTAAAAAGCAGGATCGATGCTACTGCCGGATACTCCTGGCAGCACTTCTACAGAAATGATTCCACATATTCGGCAAATGCAGCAGAAACGCGTATCTTCAGCAACGACCCTCGGCATGCAACCGAGAATTACCTTGTATCATTCTTCGGCCGTTTGAATTATGTTTTTGCTGATCGTTATCTCCTTACAGCAACCCTGCGTGCAGACGGTTCATCACGTTTTGCCACGGGTAACAAATGGGGCTATTTCCCTTCAGTAGCTCTGGCATGGGACATCAAGGGCGAACAGATGCTAAGGGATGTTGCTGCAGTTAGCCAGTTGAAACTTCGTCTTGGCTACGGTATTACGGGACAGCAGGAGATAGGAACCAACGATTATCCTTATCTGGCACGTTATACTTTTGGCCAGACAAGCGCACAATATCAGTTTGGCAATCAGTTTATCACCACTCTGAGACCTGAAGGTTACGATAAAAACCTGAAGTGGGAAGAGACAACCACCTACAATATCGGACTTGACTTTGGATTTGCCAAAGACAGGATAACCGGTGCTATTGACTTTTACAAAAGACCTACGAAGGACCTGCTTAATACTATCCCGGTTCCTGCCGGTACAAATCTTACAAACCAGATCCTTACAAATGTCGGAGACCTTGTTAACAGAGGGGTTGAATTTTCACTGAATGTCAGGGCCGTACAGTCAACTAATGTTGACTGGTCAGTTGGACTTAACGCTACCTATAATGAGAATAAAATAACAAGACTTACCGCAGTTAACAATCCCAATTATATTGGTGTCGTAACTGGTGGTATTGCAGGAGGTGTCGGCAACTATATGCAGATCCATACCGTCGGATATCCTGTAAGTTCATTTTATATGTATGAGCAGGTTTATGATGTAAATAAGAAACCGGTTGAAGGATTATACGTGGACCGGAACAGTGATGGCAACTTTACTGACCAGGATAAATACAGGGTTGGAAAACCGGCAGCTGACCTGCTGATGGGATTATCATCCAGCCTCAGAGTATGGAACTGGGATTTCAGCCTGAACGGAAGAGTCAGCCTGGGAAACCTTGTCTACAATAATATGTCCTCCAATTACGGATCATATTCCGAGTTATACAGATCAGTCGGGGTCCTGGCAAATCTCAACAGGAGTATACTCGATACACGGTTTGCCAATCCTCAGTACTGGTCAGATTATTACCTTGAGGATGGTTCATTCTTTAAAATGGATAATGTATCTCTCGGTCATACATTCAGAAACGTCTTCAGCGAGACCAGTTCCCTGAGGGTATATTCAAGTGTGCAGAATGTCTTTACCATAACAAGATATACAGGTCTCGATCCTGAAGTCAATGGAGGTATCGACAATAACATTTATCCGCGGCCAAGAACATTTTTGTTTGGTGTAAGCATGGAGTTTTAATCTTTAAAAATCTGAAATCATGAATACAAAATATTTTAAAATCCTATCCACTTCACTGGTTGCCGGGCTGATAGCAGTAACATCATGCGTGAAAGATCTGGATACTGTTCCGATTGATCCTACAGTCGTGACATCAGCTACGGTTTACAAGGATGCAAATGCTTATAAGCAGGTGCTGGCAAAATGCTATGCCGGGCTTGCTCTTTCGGGCCAGCAGGGTGCTGCAGGCAATCCTGACATCAGTGGTATTGACGAAGGTTTTTCACAGTATCTGAGACAGTATTTCTGTGCACAGGAACTGACGACCGACGAGGCAGTTATTGCATGGAATGACGGTACACTAAGAAACTATCATGAACAAAACTGGTCACCTGCAGGTGAATTTATCACTGCACTCTACAACAGGATTTATTACCAGATATCTCTCTGTAACGAGTTTATCAGGGAATCAACTGATACCAAGCTTGATGCAAGAGGAATCAAAGGTGCTGATAAGACCCTTGTTGAAACCTACAGGGCCGAGGTACGCTTCCTGAGAGCACTCAGCTACTACCATGCCCTTGACCTGTTTGGAAATGTTCCTTTCGTAGATGAAACCAATGAGGTTGGAGCTGCTCTTCCGGAACAGACTACCCGGCAGGCTCTCTTTACCTATATCGAATCAGAACTGCTCGGCATTGAGAATTCTCTGATGGAACCAAAAACAGAGTATGGCAGAGCCGACAAAGCTGCTGCATGGATGCTGCTTGGCAAGCTTTACCTCAATGCATTGGTATATACAGGAACAGCAAAGAACACCGAATGTATAACTTATATGAAAAAAGTGATCACTTCCGGTAAATATTTCCTTACTGCTAATTATTCCAATATGTTCAAAGCTGACAACAACACCAGTACAGAGATCATTTTCCCGATCAATTTCGACGGAATACATTCCAAAACATGGGGTGGTACAACATTTATTGTACATGCAAGTGTTGGAGGGAGCATGACGCCGGCGGATTTCGGCATCGACGGAGGTTGGGGAGGTCTAAGAACCACAAGTGCTTTTGTTGATAAATTCTCTGATATTTCCGGAGCTACTGATAAAAGAGCAATGTTCTATACCAATGGCCAGAATAAAGCTATAAATGATGTATTTGCATTCACTGATGGCTACGCTCTAAAGAAATGGAGTAACAAGACATCGACCGGCGCAAACGGTTCTGATCAGACATTCACCGATACTGATTTCCCGGTATTCAGGCTGGCTGATGCTTATCTCATGTATGCCGAAGCAGTTGTAAGGGGTGGAACAGGCGGCAGCCTGAGTGATGCTTTAACTTATGTCAACAATATCAGGACCAGAGCTTATGGTGATGCTTCCGGGAACCTTGCCTCAACAAGCGATGTTACGCTGGACTTTATTCTTGATGAAAGGGCACGTGAATTGTCCTGGGAATGCCAGAGAAGAACAGACCTTATACGGTTTGGCAAATTTACCAAATCGACTTATGTATGGCCCTGGAAGGGTGGCGTTGCTGCAGGCAAGAGCCTTGATGACAACCACCTGGATCTATTCCCACTTCCATCAACAGATCTGGGAGCTAACCCCAATCTTGTACAAAACACTGGTTACTAGAAATAAAAAATAAAAACTATCTGAAATGAAAAAGATAAGCATATTATTATTGGTAATTACAGGACTCTTCACATTTAACGGCTGTGAAAAGGTCGAAACCGGACCTGTGGTAAAAGACGCTCCGGGGGCTCCTGCAATTACTGCTCCCACAGCGGGATCAAATCTTGTAATGGTAAAACCGGATGCAGCCAAAACTGTCAACTTCATATGGACCGGAGCTGACTATGGAGTTCCCTTAGGTGTTCTCTACACTCTGCAGGTTGCCAAAGGAGGTACCAGTTTTGCTACTCCTGTTGATGTTATAGGCGTTAAAGCCTTAACCACAACATTGACTTATGCGGAGTTCAATGCAAAGATGCTCGCTCTCGAGGCAAAAATGGAACAGGTCAATTCCATTGATATGAGGATCAAAGCCAGTATTCCGAATTCAGCAGCCGCAACAATTTATTCAAGTGTTGTTAATATGAACGTCACTCCCTACACTTCAAAGGATATGATTTATATTGTAGGAGCATACAATGGCTGGAATAATGCAACAGCAAGTGCCATGAACAGGAGTCTTGCAGGACTGAAACATGAACTGTTTCTGAATCTGACAACAGGTAACCTGGAATTTAAGATCCTTCCAAAGCTTGGTTCCTGGGATGGTGATATAGGAAATGATCCTGCAAACAACGGAAAGCTTATTGCAACTGGAGAAAACAACATGTCGGTAAGCGCGCCCGGATATTACAGAATCAGTGTGGACCTCCAGACTATGACATGGAGTACTCTTGCAACTACCTGGGGTGTGATAGGCGGCTTCAATGGCTGGGGCGGAGATCAGGCTATGACCTATGATGCAGTTAATGGTGTCTGGACAACAACATTTGACATAACTGCAGCAACTGAGTTTAAATTCAGAGCCAATGCAGGATGGTCACTTAACTTTGGCGATACAGGAGCTGATGGTAAACTGGATGATGGCGGATCAAATATAGTTATCGGTGCAGCCGGTAACTATACGATAACACTGAACCTTAATCCTACGGGTAATCCTCAGGCTTATACGTACACTATAAAGAAAAATTAGTAATCTGGATCTGGAATTTTAAAAGAGGGTGTCCTGAAATAAGACACCCTCTTCTTATAACCGCACAAAATGAGAGACATTGCATTTTTTCTGATTTTCCTTGGATTATTGTCAGGATGCAAAAAGTCTGAAAATAATCCTGCTGATGATCCTCTGGTATATTATTCTACCAATAAATTTGTTATGGGAGCTGATCTCTCTAATGTAAACCAGATACTTGATCATGGAGGTGTTTACAAGGACTCAGGAAAAGTCGAAAATCCATATGTGATCTTTAAGAAACATGGTGCCAATATTGTAAGATTCAGGCTGTTCCATAATCCGGTCTGGACAAAGGAGGTTTACGGCACTAGCGGAACGCAGATGTATAGCGATTTCAGTGATGTCAGGAAAGGAATTGAGCGGGCAAAAACCGCCGGTCTAAAAGTTTGTCTTGATTTTCATTACTCCGATACATGGGCCGGAACAGACAAACAAACGGTTCCTGCAGCATGGCAATCACTTTCCCTGACTGCTCTTTATGACAGCCTTTATAATTATACATATAAAACTTTAATCACACTTGGTAATACAGGTTTAATGCCTGAGTATGTCCAGACAGGAAATGAAATAAATCCCGGGCTGCTTTTGCCCCAGGGAAACAGGTGGAACAATAACGAGACAAACATGATCTATTTGCTGAATGGTGCGATCAAAGCCGTAAGGGATGCATCCTCGTCAAACAGCATAAAACCTGAAATAATCATCCATATTGCGCAGCCTGAAAATGTAAGAACATGGTTTTATGGTCTTGCCGAAAAGGGACTGACCGGTTATGACATCATCGGATTCTCCTATTATTATATGTGGTCAAACACTCCTCTGGCCAATATAAGCAATATGGTCTCAATGCTGAAAACCACTTTCCAGAAGGAGGTAATGATAATGGAGACAACATATCCATGGACGACAGAGTACGCTGACAGTTACAACAACATAATAAATACGTCTCTGCTGGTATCGGGATATCCTGCAACAGAAAAAGGACAATATGAATACATGCACGCACTGACACAGGAGATAATTGAAGGAGGTGGAATTGGGATATTTGCCTGGGAACCTGCCTGGATAACATCAGGAATGAAAGATCAGTGGGGAACGGGATCATCATGGGAATGCAACACATTCTTCGATTTTGATGGCAATTCAATTAAAGGAATAAGGTTCATGACAGATAAATACAATTTTTAATACCTGGTAAAAATGAGCAAAAAGCATCTTATAACATCCTTGTTCTTTTTGTCCGCACTCACTATTTCAGCACAGATGGTTAGCACCGATCCGGCACTGCCCACAATGGGCAAGCTTATTAAGATCTATTATGACACATCAAAAGATGCAGGAGACCTGCATAATTTCACCGGGGACCTTTATGTCCATACAGGTGTCACAATCAATGGTGTTAACTGGCAGAATGTTATCGGGACATGGGCCGTCAACTCCACCCAGCCTAAGCTTACATACCTGGAAAATTATATTTATGAGCTTGACATTACACCGGATATAAGAACTTATTATTCTCTTTCTGCTTCCATTGTTACCACAAGAATATGCCTTGTTTTCAGGAATTCATCCGGGTCGCTTCAGACAAGACCAGATATTTTTGTTGATATATTTGAATTGGGTCTCAACGCCACATTTACACTTCCTGAAAAATCTTCACTGATCGCAGAGTTAAATGAGACAATTCCGGTAAAAGCTGCTGCCGCAGGTGCTGACTCAATAACATTATACGTTAATAACAAATATCTGATAAGCGGAACCAGTCCCGACCAGGTCACCTATTCATTTACCGCAAATCAATACGGCGAATTCTGGATAAAAGCAATTGCATGGGATAAACCCTCTTTTTCAGCTGACTCATTTTTTGTGTATGTGAGAAGGCCGGTTGTAGCGGAATCGCTTCCTGCAGGCATGAAGGATGGGATTAATTACAACAGCAGCAGTTCAGTTACTCTTGTCCTGCATGCCCCGTATAAAAAGTATGTTTTCACTACAGGTGATTTTACCGGCTGGCATATCAGCGATAAAGGTTATATGAAAAGAACTCCTGATGCTGAAAGATACTGGATCCGGATTGACGGACTCGAATCGGGGAAAGAGTATAGGTTTCAGTATCTTGTTGATAATGAGATCTATATTGCAGATCCCTATGCAGATAAAGTACTGGATCCATGGAATGATCCCTATATAACAGCTGAAACGTATCCCGGACTGATCCCATATCCGATAGACTCAGCTTCAGGGATAGTCTCTGTTCTTCAGACCTCCCAAATTCCTTATATATGGAAAACTACAGGCTATACACCTCCTGAAAAATCAAAACTGACAATCTACGAGCTTCTGATAAGGGATTTTGTTGCAAAACACGATTTCAAAACTCTCATTGACACCCTTGATTATCTTGATCGCCTTGGGATAAATGCAATAGAACTTATGCCAGTTTCAGAATTTGAAGGAAATCTAAGCTGGGGATACAATCCATCGTTCTATTTTGCCCCTGATAAATATTATGGCCCGAAGAATGATATGAAAGCATTTGTCGACAGCTGTCACAAAAGGGGAATTGCTGTAATAATGGATGTTGTTCTGAATCATTGCATGGGACAGTCTCCTTTCGTACAACTTTATCTTGATCATTATGGCACTGATCAGATCTTTATGAAAACTCCAAATCCATGGTTTAATGCAAGTTCTCCCAATCCTGTTTATAAATGGGGTGCGGATTTCAACCATGAAAGCCCTTCAACCCAACAGCTTGTTGACAGAGTGAATTCTTACTGGCTTACAGAATTTAAGATTGATGGATTCAGGTTCGATTTTACAAAAGGTTTTACAAACACAGTTGGTGATGGTTCTGCTTATGATGCTTCCCGAATAGCAATCCTTGAAAGAATGGCCGGTAAGATATGGTCAGTAAATCCGGAAGCTTATGTAATCCTTGAGCATTTTGCTCCTGATGCTGAAGAAAAGGAGCTTGCGGAATACGGGATGATTTTATGGGGGAATAAAAACCATGATTATTCCGAAGCTGCCATGGGATATAGTTCTGATCTGACCACAGCTTCATACCTGGGAAGGGGCTGGACGGTTCCTGATCTTGTGACCTATATGGAAAGCCACGATGAAGAGCGGCTTATGTTCAAAAATGTTTCTTTTGGTGATGCCACAGGTGACTATGACACAAGGAACCGAAAAGTTGCCTTAAAGAGAATGCAGCTCGATGCACTCTTCTTTCTTACAATACCCGGTCCGAAAATGATCTGGCAGTTTGGCGAGCTTGGCTACGATATTTCAATAGATGAAAATGGGAGAACAGGTGAAAAACCAATAAAATGGGATTACTATTCTGATGAAGACAGGCATCAGCTTTATCTTACATATAAGTTCCTCAATAATCTCAGGAAGAGTCAGCCTGCATTCAGCACTTCCGGCTATTCGTACTCACTTTCAACTCCTGCAAAACGGCTAACGCTGACCGGAGAGGAAATGAAGGTAAACATACTTGGTAACTTCGGAATGGCATCATCAACCATCAACCCTGCTTTTCCTCAAACCGGTAAATGGTATGAATACTTTACGCGCGATTCGATCACAGTCACAAATACTAACAGTCTCTTTACCTTCAAACCAGGTGAATTCAGGCTCTATACCACCCGTAAACTTGCACTCTCAGAACTTATAACAGGTGTTGATGACGTAATTTCAGAAAGTGAAGAAAGAAGGATTTCAGTTTATCCTAATCCGTTTGATAAAGAGACTACAATCAGAATTTCAGGTAAGGAGATATCCCTGCAGAGTAAAATTGAGATCTTTTCTGCATACGGAACTCCCATACGTACAATTGCTGTTCCTGCCAGGACCACTCAGGTAATCTGGGATGGTAAAACATCAGGCGGCAAAGATGCAGCAAAGGGCTTATACATCATTAGGTTAAGCCCGGGTCAGAAATTTGCTGCTCAGAAGGTAATTAAGAAGTAAAAGCTGAGTGTGGAATAAAGAGCTAATTCCCCCTTTGAAGAACCTGCCCCGCCTAGGGGGGTGGAAGGGGGATGTAGGACCGACACGGATTACAAATCCGCGCCAGCCGGTCCAACCCTTTGAAGAATTATTTCAATTCAATTATCATTGCCGTTTTAGGGGCAATTTTAAATGAGGTGAGATCATTTATTTCACTCCCGGTAATTACTTCCCTGCCGCGAGTAAAACCATTCATTGCCTCAGCATATTTATCCCTGCTTATTGTCCTGATCTCCTTTTCACTGTTATTAAGGACAACCATTACAGATTCTTTGTCATTATACCTGAAATAGACATACAGGTTATTTTCAGGGATGAAATGTTTGAGCTTTCCGTTATGTATCACATCTTTTTCTTTTCTCCAGTTCAGCAGCTTTTTTGTAAAGTCGAAGGCTTCCTTTTCGGATGGAGATAAATTCTGAGCCGTAAAAGTGTTTTTTGTATCACCGCTCCATCCTCCGGGGAAATCTTTCCTCAGATAACCATCGCCACGATTTTTATCACCTTCCATAACTATCTCAGTGCCATAGTAGAACTGAGGGATACCTCTGGTTGTAAGGATAAATGTAAGAGCCATTTTGTAGATATCAAGTCTCATGCCGGTCTCTGTAAAGAACCTGGTCATATCGTGGTTATCAAGGAAAATTACATTTCGAAGAGGTTCAGGATAGAGAAAATCCTGTGAAAGAATCAGGTAGAATCTTGCCAGTCCGTCGGTCCAGTTGTCGGGTTCATTGAAAGCCCTGTGGGTGGCCAGAGATAGAGGAAAATCCGTTATTGAGGGAAGGTTCGATTGATAACCATCTGTGTTTACCTTATCAAGTGACCAGTAGGCGGTTAGCGCCTCCTGCTGGTACCACACCTCTCCTACTATGAAGAACCCTGGAAACTCATCAGTTATCCTCTTAGCCCATCTTGACATCATATTCTTTTCGGGATAGGGATATGTATCCATCCTAATCCCATCAATCCCAAAGTAGGCGATCCACCACAGGCTGTTCTGGGTCAGGTATGTCTCAACCAGCGGGTTGCTTTGGTTGAGGTCCGGCATTGTTCTGTCAAACCACCCCTTTTCCATCAGTTCTTCGTCGCTTTTGGCAGCGTAGGGATCCATAATAGTAGAAGCCCTATAATTGGTTCGCCTGAACTCACTGAACTGATGTACCCAGTCAATCGTTGGCAGGTCTTTCATCCACCAATGCCCCGATCCTATATGATTGAAAATCATATCCATCACTAATTTCAGCCCCATATTATGTGCTTTCGAGACCAGGTTTTTAAATTCCTCATTGCTCCCGTACCGAGGGTCCACACGATAAAAATCAGTTATCGAATAACCATGATAGGAGTAAGCTGGTTGATTATTCTCAATAAATGGGTTTAGCCAGATGCCGGTTGCCCCAAGGTCTTTTATATAATCGAGATGATCTGATACACCTTTGAGGTCTCCACCGTGTCTTCCATTGGGATTACTCCTGTTTGCCTGCTCAAGCATACCTGCGACATTGTCATTTGCCGGATCACCATTTGCAAAACGGTCGGGCATAAGCAGGTAGATCACATCTGAAGCGTTAAAACCTCTTGCGGAGCCGGAGGGATGTGCTAAAAGCGGGTAATTATGTATCAGCTCCAGTTTTTCGTGCTTGAAAACAAGTTTTATTTCACCCGGAAGTGCTTTATTACTGATGTCCAGGTTGATGAACAAATAATTCGGGTTTTCAGTTTTTACCATAGTGGTGATCTTAACGCCTGGATATTCGGCTTTAACGTCATACGATCCGATTTCTTTACCATAAACCATAATCTGCAAAGCTGTTTCCTTCATTCCGGTGAACCATGACGGCGGTTCAATACGGTTGATCTTCTGAGCTGAGACAATTCCGCAGAAGACTGCGATCAGCAGGAACAGTACTGGAAATCTGAGTGATTTTTTCATGTCTTATGTCTTTTTACATCCCCCTGCCCCCACGCCAAGGCGTGGCAGGCTCTTCAAAGGGGGAATTAATTATTATTACTGTCATTGCGATCGAGCGGAGTGAGAGAAGCAATCTTTATCTTTAAACACTGAGTTACACGGAGTATCTCACGGAGTTTTACCCCGCACCCCGGACCCCGAACCTATTTTATATATCCCTTATACCCCCATGGATCAAGTGTTATGTTTACAGCTTTATCTAAACCTGTTTTCTGATTAGTGAAATATTCAGTGTATTCACCCTCAATGCCAATCAGAACTGGTTTGAATGAAACAGGCTTTTTAGAAAGGTTCAACAGAACAACAACCCTGTTTTCATCTTTTTCCCTGTAGAAGGCAAAGATTTTTCTTTCCTTATTTGTCTTTATGCTTATCATCCTGCCGCCAAAGTCACCATTCCAGAGAGCGGGATTTTTCATCTTCAGCTTAATCAGGTCCGAATAGAAACCAGTCATGTTGCAGGTGTCCCATTTAATTGGATCACGAACAAAGAATTTCAGTTTTTTATCGAGACATGCCTCCTGTCCGCTATAGATGAGAGGCATCCCCTGAGCAGTGAAGATCAGTGTACCGAATACCCGCTGTGAATCACCCATCAGGGAATCGATTGTGCCGGCCCAGGAATTCTCATCATGATTTGTAAGGAACATCAGACGGTATGCATTATTTGGATAAACTGCCCATTCCTTCCGGAAATATTTCAGCATTGAATTTGCACTATCCTTTCCCTGAGCTATGCTGTTCATAAGATGATGCATTACCCATGCAT